>Ga0316204_10001446_pt1 | contig 64023 bp, 56 predicted proteins | sample 6monrhotite_MG_2_FD_205661 | JGI IMG/M metagenome (GOLD analysis project Ga0316204, IMG submission 205661) | Microbial mat bacterial communities from mineral coupon in-situ incubated in ocean water Damariscotta River, Maine, United States -... | ecosystem: Environmental > Aquatic > Marine >... | reverse complement strand
AAGGTCAGGTCGTAAATCATGAGGGCTCGTTATCTGAGTTAGTTGAAACGCGTGTGGAACGCGCGGTTAACTTGTATGAGCAAATTAGTGAAATTGAAAAAAATGACATTGGCGCCATTAATTATGCAATGGAACGCTTACGTCTGAAGCAACGTCGATATGAACTGGATGGTGCCTGGGACAAACAACATCAGTTGGAAATTCAGGAAGAGCAGGCAATATTGCAGTCGCAGTATGCCGAATTCCAGAAGACACTGGTAGCACTCTATGAGGACATCCGACGCGATCAGTTAGTGATTGAAAGTATGGATGGGCGTCAAATAACGATTTCAATGGATATGATTGTTCACATGCAGCAGCCCAATCAGATGAATGTTCTGACGAAACTGATTGTTTACTTCCAAAATCTTGTTGCCTTCCTCTCTGATGATCCTCGTGAAGCGAATACAGAAGGCGGAGTCTTCCCGGCAATTTTTGGTACGGTGCTGATGGTGATGTTAATGGCGGTATTGGTAACACCACTTGGTGTCGTTGCTGCTGTATATTTACGTGAATATGCCAGGCAGGGTTTTGTGATTCGCACTATACGTATTGCGGTTAATAATCTGGCTGGTGTCCCTTCGATTGTCTATGGTGTCTTTGGGCTTGGTTTTTTTGTTTATTTTCTGGGTGGCAATATTGATCAGTTGTTCTTTCCTGAATCCGCACCAGCCCCTGTGTTTGGCACACCAGGTTTAATGTGGTCATCCTTAACGCTGGCTTTGCTAACACTACCGGTTGTGATCGTGGCGACAGAAGAGGGTTTGTCACGTATTCCGCGTTCGATTCGTGAAGGCAGCCTTGCATTAGGCGCAACACGCTTTGAAACGCTATGGCGAACGATTATTCCGATGTCCAGTCCAGCCATTATGACAGGACTTATTCTGGCAGTTGCCCGTGCAGCAGGTGAAGTCGCGCCATTGATGCTGGTTGGTGTGGTCAAACTGGCACCTTCGCTACCCCTGGATGGCAACTCACCCTTTTTGCATCTGGATCGAAAGTTCATGCATCTGGGCTTTCATATCTATGATGTGGGTTTTCAAAGCCCTAATGTCGAAGCCGCACGACCCCTGGTGTATGCGACTGCATTACTGTTAGTCGTCGTGATTGTGGTATTGAACCTGACGGCCATTGGTATTCGCAATCACTTACGTGAAAAATATCGTTCACTCGAATCATAAATGTAGAGTAAAGATGATGGAATCAACAAATCAGACACAATCGGTAAAACTTAATGCTTTACCGACCAATTCAGAGCAGCGTTCATTAGATAATGAAGAAGTGGCTTTTGATGTGACAGACTTGAGTCTATTTTACGATAAAGCTCGGGCCTTGAAAGATATTAATATGGTGATTCCAAAAAATCGCGTAACGGCCTTCATTGGACCTAGTGGCTGCGGTAAATCAACCTTGCTGCGTTGTTTTAATCGTATGAATGATCTGGTCGATACGGTACGCATTGAAGGGAGTATTAAATTATTTGACAACGATATTCATCACCCGTCAGTGAATGTGGCAGAATTGCGCGCACATGTGGGTATGGTGTTTCAAAAACCCAATCCTTTCCCGAAATCTATTTATGAAAATGTTGCTTACGGTTTGCGTATTCAAGGTGTAAAAGATCGTCGTGTCCTGGATGAGTCGATTGAAAAGGCCTTGCACGGGGCTGCATTATGGGATGAGGTTAAAGATCGTTTACATGATTCAGCCTTTGGACTCTCTGGTGGTCAGCAACAACGTCTGGTCATCGCCAGGGCAATTGCCATTGAACCGGATGTACTTTTACTGGATGAACCTGCTTCGGCTCTGGATCCTATTTCGACGTTGAAGATTGAAGAATTGATTTATGAATTAAAAGATCGCTATTCTATTGTCATAGTGACACATAATATGCAACAGGCAGCACGCGTCTCTGATTACACCGCCTTTTTGTATATGGGTGAAATGGTTGAATTTACAGATACGAATAAACTATTTACGAATCCTGATAAAAAGCAGACAGAAGATTACATTACGGGTCGTTATGGTTAACATGACACTAACGAAAGGATTATAGACATGGACAAACTTAATATCGGGCAGCACATCTCACAGCAATTCAATACTGAGCTGGAAGACATCCGCAGTCGTGTTATGCAAATGGGTGGTCTGGTTGAAGAACAACTGCGGGATGCAGTTAAAGCCTTGATCGATATGGACGAGGCCCTGGCCGAGGTGGTGATTACCAACGACTATAAGGTTAATGCACTGGAAGTTGCTATTGATGAAGACTGTACGCAGATTTTAGCCCGTCGCCAGCCGACAGCCAGCGACTTGCGTTTAGTCATTGCGGTCATCAAGACCATTACCGATCTTGAGCGTATCGGTGATGAAGCTGAGCGCATTGGACGTATGGGACTGCGTTTTGCCGCAGAAAAAGGCAAGGCCCGTATGTTAATGGGGATTCAGCACCTGGCAGAGCATGTGACTACGATGCTGCATGATGCGCTGGATGCCTTTGCCCGTATGGATATTGAAGCGGCATTATCGGTAGCACGGCGTGATGAAAAAGCCGATCAGGAATACGAAAGTATTTTACGTAATGTCATGACCTATATGATGGAAGATCCACGTTCAATTCCACTGTTGCTCGATATTATGTGGTCTGCACGAGCACTGGAACGCATTGGCGATCGTACCCAGAACATCTGTGAATATGTAATCTACCTGGTAAAAGGTAAAGACGTGCGTCACACGAGTCTGGATAAGGTTGAGAAAGAAGCCCGCGGAGAACGTTAAGCAGCGTTCGCGGCAGCTGGAAAAATAATCATGTGATCGGTTGCAATGCGTAAGGGTACACGTGAACCGATAGCATGATCCTGATGACTGGGGAAGAGTGATAGTACCTGACTGCCCGTGGGCAATTGTAAAGTGTAAAGGATTTCAGCACCTTTAAAAGCTCGGTTAGTCACCTTACCAGAGAGATTGCCCTCGGGGTCGTAGACGACATCATCCGGCCGCAGCAATAATTTAATGCGTGTACCACGTGGCCAGTCATAGGCACGGTCGCCCTTAATAATACCCACCTCAGTTTCAACAGCATCCGGTGCCAGTAAGGTTCCCTGTAAAAACGTGCCCTGACCAATAAAGTCGGCGACGAAGGGATCTACCGGTGAATGATAAAGATTATAGGCGCTGTCACGTTGCAGGATACTACCCTTGTTCATGACGGCAATTTGATCGCCAATGGCAAAGGCTTCCATTTGATCATGCGTTACCAGAATACCGGTGGTGCCATGCTCTTTTAAAATCTGGCGAACTTCCTGGCTGAGCGACTCACGCATTTCTACGTCGAGATTAGAGAATGGCTCATCCATTAAAATAAGTTCTGGTTTTGGTGCCAGGGCTCTTGCTAAGGCAACACGTTGTTGCTGACCACCAGAGAGTTCGTGAATAAAGCGTCTGCCATACCCGGTTAGTCCAACGGTTTCCAGCATACTATCGATTTGTCGTTGCCGTTGTTGCGTTGAAAGCTTGCGCAAGCCAAAACCGATATTGTCGTCTACATTAAGATGAGGGAAGAGGGCATAGTTCTGAAACACCATTCCTATATGGCGTTTTTCAGGTGCAATGGCATAACCCGGACGCGAAATGGTTTTTTCGTTTAAAAGAATCTCTCCATGGCGGACAGGCTCAAATCCTGCAATGGCACGCAGAGCCGTTGTTTTGCCACAGCCGCTGGGTCCGAGCAGGCAAAATAAATCACCCTGATTCACATGCAGGGACAGGTTTTGCACAACAACCTGGCCGCGGTAGTGGCAGTCGATAGCTTTGATTTCGAGTAGTGGGTGCATATAATGGTAATTATAATTCTAAATGAGAATGATTTGCAATAGCAATTATGTTTCGTTATAGTCTCGCCGCCTGTTGGAGACAGAGTCTCCAAAATCAGTATATACCTGCATTTTACAGGTTTTTACGTTCCTGGAGGCTTTGCGTCTCAGGAAAATGATGATTTTTTATATTTTAAAAGTGCGTTAGGAGAGTGATATGTACAAATATCTGTTAATTATATTTGGATTGATGGCAGTGTTATTGAATAGTGCTACGGCGGCCGAAGTCCTGGGAAAAAATCTGGAAATTTATGGCAAAGTGCATCTGTCGGTAGATTCCAGTGACAAGGATGATCCGGCAAGCAGTAATGATGGTTTCTCAGTCTCAAGCAATTCGAGTCGACTGGGTTTTAAAGGTGAATATCCTGTGGGAGAAATGACATTTCTGTATCAATTTGAACAGGAAGTTGTTCTTGATGAAACGGGCAAGAATTTTGCCACACGTAATAGTTATGGTGGTTTAAAAGGTAATTTCGGCAAAGTAATCGTGGGCTTTCACGATACACCCTTCAAAAAAGTTGGCTCTGTTTGGGGACTATTCAGTGACACCGTCGGTGATCGACGTACTGTCTCGGGAGCCAGTTACACTGAAGGCAATCAACTCAATGAGCGCGCGCAGAACGCGATTATGTATGAGTTTAAAAATAAGACGCTGATTATGCAGGCCATGTATGCAGTTGATCCAGAGTCTGGTAACGATGGTCTGGTGGATAACAATGATAAGGATGTGACAAGTGTAGGTCTGCGCTATAACAACGGTCCTTTGGCACTAGGTGCGGCATATGAAACATGGCAAGGCCACAGCAAAGCGGGCAACGCGAATGCCACTCGGTTGACGGCAAAATATAAAGTTGGCATGGCTAACCTGGGTGTGATGTACGAGACAATTGATTCGGACAATATGGCGCAGTGGAATCGTGATGTTTACGGTTTTAATGTAGATTATAAACTTAACCAGAAAACGACACTTAAAGCCCAGTATATGATTGCTGATGATGTTGATACTGTGGCGGATACGGGTGCAACAAGCGTAAGCCTGGGTGCCTTTTATAAGCTTGACAAAAAGGCAAATATCTATTTGGTTTATGCCTCAACGGATAACGATAGCAATGCCGGATTTCAAGGCGTTGATGGTGGTCACGGCGATGAAGTCAAAACAATCAATGGTGGAAACCCTAATGCCATTTCAGCCGGCTTTGTCTTTAAATTTTAATCATTAGTAAGTTTATAGGTATCTTCAGGGAGGTTGAAATCTGTCAGCCTCCCTGTCATAAAAGTTTCATTATTTTGTTACAAAAGGTTCAAATTTAGTTGTCAGCATAGCTCCCCGTTAGTCTTGTGGTTTTAGAACGACATGACTGTAGATTTTTTACAACAAATGGGGAGAATATTCATGCAAAAGAAAATTATTGCTCTGGCAGTGGCCAGTGTTATGGCCATACCATTAGCGGCTCAGGCTACACCGACTGTTTACGGCAAACTACATCTTTCTTATGGTTCGGTTGAAAAAGAAAGTGCTACTCCCAAGGTGGATAACTGGCAGTTACGCAGTCATGCATCAAGATTTGGTATTAAGGGTTCTCGTAAGATTAGCAACAGTCTGGAAGCCATTTACAAGTTTGAATGGCAGGTTGACTATGAGCAGGGTACTGATGCTGCGCTGGATCGCCGTAACATGTATGCCGGGTTAAAAGGTGATTGGGGACAGTTACGTTTTGGTCGTCATGACACACCATTAAAAATGTCACAGGGCAAGTTTGATCAATTTGGTGATACCGATGCAGATCTAAAGCATGCTGGCAAGCACGATGGTGAAAATCGTTTGGACAATGTTCTGGTGTATATGGGTAAAACAGGAAATGTTGGCTATGCTATTGCCGCGATTCCGGCTGAAGGTGATGGTACTACTGCAGGTGATGGACCAGCCGATTCTATTTCTGCCTCTATTTCATATGAATCAGGCCCATTCTACGTGGCACTGGCTCAAGACAGCTATGACGATACTGGTGCGGCGGCCAATACTGAAAATGGTCTTACGCGTCTGACTGGTACATACAAGATGGGTAATATGCAGTTGGGCTTGATGTGGCAGACGGGTGTTGAAAAAGTCGCCGCTTCGACTGCGGAAGAAGATTGGTTAGGTGTGAGCTTTAATACCAAAATTGGTGGTAAAAACAAGTTTAAAGCACAGTACATCATGACGGAAGACAATGCCGCTACCAAGACAGAGAGAAGCTTGATGGCTTTGGGTATTGATCATAAATTTGATAAGAAGACAACGGGTTATATTATGTACTCTAATTTGGAAACAGATGCCGGAGCCACAACTACGGATGACAGCTTCGCCGGTGTTGGTCTGGTGATGAAGTTCTAAATACCAATCAGGATAAATCTGTACATGGATCGATACAGTAGACAGGGATGTTAGTTGATGAGTTGAGCTATAATTCCATAGCTTTGAATTAAGCCCCGTTCAAGCGAACAGGGCTTTTTTTATGCAGGGTTATTTTATCGCCCAGCGTTTAGCTTGTTGTGGATTTCGCGCTAGCCCAAAGAGACCTTCGGCATAGGCATTTGATAGCGCCTGACGTGATTCAAGATGACCCTGTGCCGCTGCTTTTTTCCAGAGCTCAATGCCAATAAATTCTTCTTTATTGCCGGCAATACCCAGAACGTAAAGTGCACCAAGATTGTATTGTGCATGCGCATGACCTTTATCGGCAGCGACAGTCCACCATGTAAGTGCTTCACGGGAACTTCGGGTCACTCCTCGGCCTTCATAATATAAAGTACCAAGATTGTATTGGGCATCCGCTGAACTTTGCCGTGCTGCTTTTTTAAACCACTGCACTGCGGTACTTTCATTTTTTGCTACACCAAAACCATTTAGATAGAGTAGCCCCATGTTGTACTGGGCATCTGCTTCGCCTTTATCTGCCAGAGGTAGCCAGTGACGATGGGCAATTTGGTACTGTTTGGCTTCATAGGCGGCCAGACCATCTTGCAGAGGGCCAGCCAGGAGAGTGCTAGCAGGCAATAATGAAAGTAGCAGGAGATGCCAGTAGTTTCGTTTCATAGTCTATAGATAGCAGAGAAGAGGGAAAATTTCAGCCCAAATCTATTTTGATTTTAAAAACAGATATTCGAGTAAAGCCTTTTGTGCATGCAGACGATTTTCGGCCTGATCCCATACTACGCTTTGTGTACCGTCAATGACATTAGCGGCAACTTCTTCATCACGATGCGCAGGCAGGCAGTGCATGAAGAGTGCGTCTTTCCTGGCAAGCTTCATTAAATTTTCATCAACCTGAAAATGGGCGAAGCTTTTTTCACGTTCTTTTTGTTCTTCTTCCTGTCCCATGCTGGCCCATACATCTGTTGTTACAAGGTCAGCATTGTCCGCTGCAATTTTTGGATCATAGCTCAGCACTACACAGTCGCCTGCAGCACGTACTATTTCACTATCGGGTTCATAACCTTTTGGCGTTGCAACTTGTAATTTAAAATCAAACTGGCGTGCTGCATTTATATAAGAGTGACACATATTATTACCATCACCGATCCAGGCAACTGTTTTGCCTGCAATATCACCACGGTGTTCAATATAGGTTTGAACATCCGCGAGTAACTGACAGGGATGATACAGATCGGTCAGGGCGTTAATCACGGGCACCGACGAATACTCGGCAAAGCGTTCGATCTTTTCATGTTCAAAGGTACGAATCATGATCATATCCACCATGCGTGACAGGACACGAGCACTGTCTTCAATGGGCTCACCACGACCAAGTTGTGTATCTCGGGGGGAAAGAAAAATCGCATGGCCACCAAATTGCGCCATCGCTGCTTCAAATGAGACACGGGTGCGAGTCGATGATTTGTCAAAGATCATCGCCAGCATTTTATTTTTTAACAACTCTGGAGCGTCACCTTTTTTGAAATTCTGCTTTAATTCAATGGCGCGTTGAATAAGTTTTTGTATATCAGTTTTTTCGATATCCAACAGGGTAAGAAAATGTTTGGTCATAATAGGATTCCTGTCCTGAGTGCTTATTTATTCAGGAAGGTAAGAATGAGCTGACTGACAGTGTCAATAATCTGATCAGCCTGTTCATCGGTAATAATTAAAGGTGGAAGTAAACGTACCACACGTTCTGCTGTGACGTTTATTAAAATGCCTTGATCCAGAGCGAGCTTGACGAGTTCTGCGCAGGGTTTATTCAGTTCAATACCTATCATTAAACCCTTGTGACGAATTTCACTCACGCCATCATGATCTGCAAGTTTAGTATTAAAGCCTGCGGTTAGACGCTCGCCAAGTATTTTCGCACGTTGGTCAAGCTGATTGTTTTCCATCACGTTAATCACAGCCAGTGCCGCACTACAGGCGAGTGGATTACCACCATAAGTAGAACCGTGTGTACCCGGTGTTAATACATCGGCGGCTTCACCGCGTGCGATGCAGGCACCAATGGGCACGCCATTACCCAGAGCTTTGGCCAATGTCATAACGTCGGGTTGAATATTATTGTGCTGATGTGCAAACCAGCGGCCGGTACGACACATACCGGTCTGGATCTCATCAAGAATTAATAGCCATCCTTGCTGATCACAGATTTCGCGTAACTGATTCAGGTATTGAGCATCAGGAATACGTACACCACCTTCACCAGTAATGGGTTCAACCATTACAGCGACAATATTGGGATTGTTCTCCGCCGCGCGTTGAATGGCCTCGATATCGTTATAGGGTACACGGGCAAAGCCTTGTACTAACGGTTCAAAGCCCGCCTGGATTTTGCGATTGCCGGTAGCGGATAATGTGGCAAGGGTGCGACCATGAAAGCTGCCATCGGCAACAATAATGGTGGGAATATCGATGTTTTTGCTGTGACCATATTTTCTCGCCAGTTTAATGGCCGCTTCATTGGCCTCGGCACCGGAGTTGCTGAAGAACACCCGATCCATGTTCGACAGTCGACACAGGGTATCCGCCAGTTCGAATTGTTTTTCAATGCCGTAAACATTTGAGGTATGCAATAGCTGTCCTGCCTGATCGCAAATAGCAGCAGTAACATCAGGATGGGCATGCCCCAGACTACAGACGGCGATGCCAGCCAGGGCATCCAGATATTCTTTGCCATTACTGTCCCATAAACGTGCGTCTTCACCTCGGGTGAACGTAACAGGCTGTCGGGCATAAGTTTGCATAATGTGTTTGTCAGACATAATTTTTGGTCACATAAAAATAAAAAGCAGTCCCCGATTTCCGTGAGACCGCTGTAAGGTATCTATTTTAGAAGGTGAATAGCGATTCGGCAATGCGAATTTAAAAACAAAAACCCGGCCATTGCTGACCGGGTCTCGTCTATCTTGCTTATTACCGTTGATTTACATAGGTAGACCAGTGTTATGGAAGGTACTGGCAGTCATCGCAAGCAGCATTGGAATAGACAGTGCTGTATTGGTGCGTGAAGCTAAAAGGGCGATATTGCCTGCTTTTGCTTTAGCCGCATCATCGGCTTCTACCAGACCCAGGACTTTCTTCTGGTTAGGCCAGATAAGTACCCAGACGTTGAACAGCATGATAGTACCTAACCAGGCACCGACACCGATGATTGCTATTGCTGCACCACCCTTGAGCATGAATGCATCAGCGAAAATACCGAGTTTCATCAGAATGGCAGCACCAGACAGCCAGGTCAGTAGCGCTGTCCAGCGGAACCACAGCAGTGCACGTGGCGCAATATGCTTGCTGATACCAGGCGCAGTACCATCAGCCTTGGCGGCACCCATGCCAGGAACCTGTACAAAGTTGAAGTAATACAATAAGCCAATCCACATAACGCCAACAACAGCGTGGAACCAGACTGTCCAACTAAGTGGATTGCCATCGCCTGTTTTGTAGACAAAGGCAAAAATCACGGCCAGGATGACGCCGGTTATAATAGTACCGAGAACAGAACGAAGTGGGTTCATTTAAAAACCTCCCCTTATGTTTATGGTTAATTTGGGTCAAAATGTAGAGCTGTAGCATTTTACTATAGTATTAGGGCTGCGGTCACCCCGTCATTTCACATGTTAGAATTCCCTTTTTATTCACTGAGATCATCAGCATTTTGATGGATGCCATTGAACTAAGCCTGTTCACGAGTCGTATTTCCGCCGTTTGTGATGAAATGGGGGCAGTGCTGCAACGGGCAGCCTTTTCACCCAATATTCGTGATCGCCTGGATTTCTCCTGCGCCGTTTTTGATGCAGAAGGTGAGCTTTGTGCCCAGGCGGCACACATTCCTGTGCATCTGGGCAGTATGGCTTATGCCATGGCTGATATCGTAAGTCGTATTGACTGGCAGCATGGAGACATGGTCATCGTGAATGACCCTTTTCTCGGAGGCACTCATTTACCCGATGTCACGTTGATCGCGCCAGTGTTTGTTGAGGCACAATTGCTGGGTTTTGTGGCCAATCGTGCACACCATGCCGACATTGGCTCGGATTCACCCGGCTCAATGCCTATTTCTACGTCACTTGATCAAGAAGGCCAAATTATCCCGCCACAAAAGATAGTGCGTGCTGGCGAGCTGGATCAAAATTTTCTCGAAAATTTATTAGCAGCGACCCGTGGTGATGGTAGTGAGGGGCGTGGTGACCTTAATGCACAAATTAGTGCAAACCAATGTGGCGTAAATCGTTTAATCGATTTAATCCAACATTTGCGTGTTGAGGTTTATCTTAATGGCTTAACGAACTTACAAAGCTATGCTCAACGACTGGCAAGTAATGCCTTGAAAGATATTCCTGATGGTGTGTATGAATTTCAGGATTACCTTGATGATGATGGTCTTGGCCAACGCGATATTGTAATTAAAACAAAAATTACCGTGCATGAATCAAAGGTCGATGTAGACTTTAGTGGCACAGCCGAACAAGTCGCCGGTAATGTGAATTGTCCCATATCCGTCGCTGCTGCAGGTGTCTATTATGTATTTCGTTGTTTGATGCCAGATCAAACCCCGGCGTGTGCTGGCAGTTTTCGTTCGATTTCGATCGCCGCTCCTGAAGGGTGTTTGCTCAATGCAAAACGTCCGGCGGCCGTTGCAGCAGGTAATGTTGAAACCAGTTCTCGCATTGTCGATGTCGTCATGGGGGCTTTGGCAAAAGCGATTCCTGATCGAATGGCGGCTGCCAGTCAGGGCAGTATGAATAATCTTGCCATGGGTGGCGAAGTCGATGGTAAGCCCTGGGATTATTACGAAACGATTGGTGGTGGCATGGGCGCGAATCAAAAACATAATGGTTTATCAGCAGTACAAACACACATGACCAATACCTTGAACACGCCGATTGAAGTTCTGGAATCGCGTTATCCACTACGCATTCGTCGTTACGCAGTACGTGAAAATTCTGGCGGCCAGGGTAAACATAACGGTGGTGATGGCCTGATTCGAGAATATGAATTTCTAAAACCCAGCTCGGTGACATTAATTACCGAACGACGTGAGTATACCGCTTGGGGTTTACAAAACGGTGGCGCGGGTAAAGCGGGACAGAATCGATTAAATGATAAAGAATTACCCCCTAAGACAACACGCCAGGTTGTTGCTGGTGATTACTTAACAATTCAAACCCCCGGCGGTGGCGGTTGGGGAAAATAATATTGTAGGTCGGGCTTCAGCCCGACAAGGGTGTAACAAGGATGAGTTACAACGATTTGAGAAAGGGGCGATGCTCTATTGGTGGACAGATTTATTTTGTCTCAACAGTACTAAACCATAGGAGACCCTTGTTTAATGATTTTCACCTTACTCGTCAGATGGTGTTAAATATGAGGCAAATAGAAGTTGAAGGATATTTAGTGTCTCATGCGTGGGTAATAATACCAGATCATGTGCACTGGTTATTTCAGTTGAGCGATAAGCATTGTCTTTCAAATATGGTGGGCTTGTTTAAAGGACGTACTGCACGTATAGGTAATAAATATATAAATCAGAAAGGACGTTTCTGGCAAAATGCGTTTCATGATCACGCTATTAGAAAAGAAGAAGATATAAAGCAATTTGCACGATATATTGTGGTGAATCCATTAAGAGCAGGTTTAGTAGATAAAATTGAAGATTATTCACATTGGGATGCCATGTGGTTGTAGATATATGTCGGCCTGAAGGCCGACCTACAGGTTAGGAATAGATTTTATGTGTGGCATTTGTGGTGAATTAAATTTTAAACAATCGGCAGATATTAATGCAGTAAAACGTATGTTGCCGAAGCTGGAGAGTCGTGGTCCTGACTTTGAAGATAGCTGGCAGCAGGACCGCGTGGCCTTTGGTCACCGACGTCTGGCGATCATTGATCTTTCAGAACACTCTAACCAGCCTATGGTAGATCAGGCCTTAGGTCTAAGCATCGTTTTTAATGGTGCTATTTATAATTATCCTGAACTGCGTAAACAGTTTATTGCCGAGGGTTATAGTTTTAGTAGTGAAGGTGATACTGAAGTTATTCTTAAGGCCTACCACAAATGGGGTGAGCGTTGTCCAGAGTATCTGCATGGCATGTTTGCTTTTGCCATTTGGGATCATAATAAAAAAATTATGTTTGCGGCACGCGACAGAATGGGCATTAAACCATTTTACTTCGCGCAAACGGAACAACATTTTCGTTTTGCTTCTAACCCGCAAGCATTATTGGCAGCCGGTGGTGTTGATACGTCAATCGATCCAGTAGCGCTGCATCATCAATTTACTTTGCATGCTGTCATTCCTGCACCGCGAACGATTCTCAATGGCGTGCGTAAACTCAAACCAGGACATTCTCTTACAATCGATTTACAGGGTAAGGTATACGAGAAGCGTTATTGGTTCCTAAAGGCCACACGTGCAGAAAAAAGTTTGTCAGAACAGGAATGGACGGATGCAATTCATGATGCACTTCGTGATGCAGTACGCAAACGTATCGATGTTGCCGATGTCCCGGTGGGTGTTTTGTTATCCGGTGGCCTGGATTCGAGTTTGTTAGTTGCCTTATTAGCTGAAGCTGGTGTCAAAGACCTGCGTACTTTTTCGATTGGTTTTGAAGATCAGCCGGAAGAGAGGGGCAGTGAGTTTGAATTCTCAGATCAGATTGTTGAGCGTTATCAAACTCAGCATCACAAATTTCATATCTCGAATGATGACGTTCTACCTCGCATGCCTGAGGCGGTACAGTTTATGGCCGAACCGATGTTTGGTCAGGATGCGATAGCGTTTTATTTGCTCTCTGAACAAGTTTCAAAAAGCGTTAAAGTGGTGCAAAGCGGACAGGGCGCCGATGAAGTGTTTGCCGGTTATTTCTGGTTTCAAAAAATGCAGGAAGACATTAATGGTACCGATGTCGATCGTTTTAGCCGTTATTATTTTGATCGACCACACACAGAATTTTTACAAATGGTGTCGCCAGCATATCGAGGTGAAGATTACACTTCGCAGAAGATTGCCGAGTTGTTGGCCGAACCCGATGCGGATGAGTTCATCGATCGAGTCTTGCGCATGGACACCACAACACTAATCGTTGATGACCCCGTTAAGCGGGTTGATAATATGACCATGGCCTGGGGGCTTGAGGCACGAGTGCCATTTCTTGATCAGCATTTAGTAGAGTTGGCGGCACAAATGCCACCGGAGATGAAGCTTGGTTCTGGCGGCAAACATGTTTTAAAAAAGGTTGCGAGAGGCCTGATCCCGGATGCGATCATCGACCGTCCCAAGGGCTACTTCCCCATGCCGGCATTAAAATACGTTCGTGGCGAGTTTCTCGACTGGATGCAGGATATTCTCAATTCACAGGCCAGCCGTCATCGGGGAATTTTTGAGCGCGCTTACATCGACAAGCTATTATCTGAGCCAGATCAACACTTTACCAAACTGCAGGGCAGTAAGCTCTGGCATATGACACTACTTGAATTATGGTTACAGACCCATATAGATAGATAAGCATATGATAGAGTGATTTATCCGAGTATTTAACTAGGTCTTTATCATTTCGACCAAGTATATTAGAATTGTCTGAATTTCCGCCATGATGGCATCGCCACTGGCTCATTGATGAACTCAAGAAAAGGTTGTTGTTATGGATGTTATGCAAAAAATTGATCAGATTGTGAAAGAAAACCCTGTGGTGATTTTTATGAAGGGCACCCCTCAAATGCCACAGTGTGGTTTCTCCAGTCGTGCGGCCCAGGCACTACAGGCCTGTGGTCAGGAATTTGCGCACGTGAATATTCTGATGGATATGGATATTTTTGAAAATCTGCCACGTTATCAGGATTGGCCAACCTTCCCTCAGATCTATATCAAAGGTGAATTGATTGGTGGTTGTGACATTACCCTGGAAATGTATCAAAAGGGTGAGTTGAAAAAAATGGTAGACGAGGCAGTTTCTGCCAGTTAATCATTTTGTGACAGAATATTAAAAGCCGGGCTTGCCCGGTTTTTTTATGTCAGAACAGTCTCATATCGTCTATTGTTATTAGTATATGAAGGGGATGTGTCATGACAATTGATCAGGTTCGGGTATGGGACCCATTCGTTAGAATTTTTCACTGGAGCCTGGTCACGGCATTTGTCGTTGCCTATGTCACCGAAGATGACCCTATGTGGCTGCATGAGATTGCCGGATATGTCGTACTTGGCCTGGTCATCTTTCGTCTTGTCTGGGGTGTGGTCGGTACGCGTTATGCGCGTTTTAGTAACTTTGTATGCAGCCCCGTGGTAGTAAAACAATATTTAACCACTTTTTTTAAACCAGATGCCCCTCGTTATTATGGACATAATCCAGCAGGCGGTTGGATGGTCGTTGCCCTTTTGATCATGTTGGCATTAACCTCATGGACAGGCATTAAATTGGAAGAAGTTGAAACAAGTGGACAAGCATCTCAAGCAATAGAGATTATTAATTCTGCACATGCTGATGATGGTCACGAAGACAACGTTAATCAGGATAATGAGTTCTGGGAGGAGATACATGAAGTAACGGCGAATATAACATTGCTGTTAATTTTTGTGCATATTGCTGGCGTATTGTTTACCGGTTTTTTTCATGGTCAGAATCTGGTGCGTGCGATGTGGACAGGTAAAAAAAATAAATAATCATTCAGACTTATCAAAACGATCCCAGTTATTCACAATTTTACAAAATAGTTCTGCAGTACGTTCAGTGTCATAAATTGCCGAGTGTGCCTGTGATTCATCCCAGTCAATGCCTGCCGCTTGCGCCGCTCTTGCGAGTACCGTTTGGCCATAGGCAAGGCCACCGAGAGTGGCTGTATCAAAAGTACTGAAGGCATGAAAAGGGTTCTTTTTAATTTTGCAACGCGCAACGGCGGCTTTTATAAAGCCCATATCAAAAAACGGATTATGACCAATCAAGATTGCACGAGTGCAGCGGTGAGCGGTGACCAGTTTGCGAATGGGTTTAAAGATGTGCTCTAAAGCTTCCTTTTCAGGTTTGGCCATACGAAAAGGGTGAAAGGGATCAATGCCGGTAAATTTGAGTGCGGCGGGGTCTAGCTCGGAGCCTTCAAAGGGTTGAACATGACAGGCAATGGTTTCACCAGAATAAAGCGTCCCATCGGCCTTCATGAGAACGGGAACAGCGGCTATTTCCAGCAGCGCATGAATATCGGCTTCAAAACCAGCCGTCTCTACGTCGACAACAACGGGTAAAAAACCACGGAAGCGGCTGGCAATATTTCCATTTTCGGAATCAGGTGAATTTGTGTTCATAAAAACAGGCTTAGTTTAAATTGATATGTATGGGTAAGCGGCTACAGTTATACAGAATATCACACTACAACAGGTCGTCGTATGTATTTGCTTAAAAACTATTTTTTACACAGTCTGGTGCTGTTGTCTTTTGCAGTAACATCATTACAGGCTGAATCACTGCATGGTATTTTATGGCAGATCGATAAAGGACGCAGTCAGCCAAGTTATCTTTTAGGGACGATGCACTCTGATGATCCGCGCATTCTGAATCTTCCGGTGGAGATAAAACAGAAATTTGAACAGGCGGATAGTTTTAGCGCTGAGTTGAAAATGGATATGCTGTCATTACTGGAGTCACAAGGAATGATGATGTTCACCGATGGTCGGAAATTATCGGATCTACTTAGTCGGAGTCAATACAGACAATGTGTTCGATTAATGGCTGAGCGTGGCATGCCGGAAATGTTGGTAGAAAATATGAAGCCCTGGGCTGTCGCAGCACAATTGAACTTACCAAAATCTCAAAGTGGGATATTTCTCGACATGATGTTGTACCAACAAGCGAGTGCTGATGGTAAGCACGTTTATGGTCTGGAAACTATTGAAGAGCAAATTGGTGTGTTTGACGGTATGACTGAGAAAGAACAAATCTTGTTTCTCGATGAATCAATAAAACAGGTAGATGAAGTTCCTGAGATGATTCGTAATATCACACGATTTTATCTGGACAGAGATCTCTCTGGGCTGAAAGATTACAGTGACAGGCTTATGCAAAGGAACCCTGCTCACTTAACCGAGATTTTCAAAAAACGCTTAATCGTTGATCGTAACGAGCGGATGGTGGAACGCATGCAAGTGCGTCTCGATGAAGGTAATGCCTTTATTGCAGTGGGAGCTTTACATTTGCCAGGACGAAAAGGAATTTTAAATATTTTGAAAGGTCAGGGCTATCAGGTAAGGGCAGTATACTAAAACGTATTAATGCAATTATGGCTATTAAACATCAAGCAAGATGTTTTTTCAAAAATGCGGTGACCTCATCAACTGGTTGAGGCCTGGCCATATAATATCCCTGCCCACAATGGCAGCCCCAGGCGTTTAATGTTTTCAATTGTTCTTCGGTTTCAATGCCTTCTGCAACAACTTTCAAACCCAGTCCCTGTGACATGGAAATAATAGTAGAGACAATTTGCATGTTGTCCTTATCAGAAGGGATATTGCTGACGAAGGAACGGTCGATTTTAAGCGTATCGATGGGCAGCTGCTTAAGGTAACTAAGGCTTGAATAACCAGTACCAAAATCATCAATCGATAGTCCAACGCCTTCACTCTTGAGCTTGTTAAGTGTGTTACTGACATTGCTGGTAATATTTAAAAACATACGCTCGGTAATTTCCAGTTCCAGTCGGTCTGGTGAAATTCTTGAATTTTGTAATGCCGACTGGACGGTGGGATGAAGTCGGTTGTGTTCAAACTGCCGGGATGAAATATTTATCGCCAGACGAAGTGCGCCAAGCCCTTGATCTTCCCATGCACGTAGTTGCATACAAGCTTGATTCAGAACCCAGTCACCAAACGGCACAATGAGTCCGGTTTCTTCGGCAAACGGGATAAACTTGTCGGGAGCAACCAACCCATTTTCCGGATCCTGCCAGCGTATTAATGCCTCAACACCGACTGACTGGCGTGTGTCCAGATTAAAAATGGGTTGGTAGTGTAGGCGTAACTCATCGCGGTTTAATGCATGACGCAATCGCGTCTCAAGATCAAGTCGGTTACGTACACGTTGGGTGAGTTCTGAGTTGTAAAATTGGTAATTGTTTCCGCCTTGGGCTTTGGCGTGATACATCGCCGCATCGGCATTTTTCAGAAGTCCATCAACCGTAAGATCGTCAGCAGGATATAAGGCGATACCGATGCTGATGGATGTGTATATCTCGCTAACACCAATGTTAATTGGTGAGCGAAGACAATTTAACATGCGTTCAGCGACCTGGCCGATACCGCCAAGTTCTGAAACATCCTGCAGGAAAGCGACAAACTCATCGCCACCAAAGCGGTTTAGTGTGTCTTCATCACGCAGGCAAATTTTTAATCGCTGGGCCACATGCATAATGAGTTGATCACCGGCATCATGACCAAGACTGTCATTAATCGTTTTGAATTGATCCAGGTCGATAAAGAAGACCGCAATTTTCGCGTTTCTTCGACTGGCGGTAGCGATAGCAAGCTTAAGATTTTCTGAAAAAGAAACTCGATTGGGTAGCCCGGTAAGTGCATCGTAGTAGGCCAGACGATCAAGACGCTCCTGAGCAATGCGCCGTTCATCTACTTCGACCTGTAGTTCACGGGTGCGCCTTGCCACCTGCAGGCGTAGTAATACGGTTAAGACCATCATCAATAACACGGCACCAAAGAGCCCGCTTGCCAGCCAGGGAACCCACTTTGGTAAGGCATTATGACTGCCTATATTCATCCATCGGCGCAATGCTCTGTAATAGATAGAATTTTTGTCGGCCTTCATGATGAGTATGTGTTCGTCAATAGTCTCAAGTATGGGTCTGTGCGCTATGTGTGGTGCTGCATAATGAATATTAATGGGATTGAAGATGATACCGGTTTCGACAAGATGGTATTTTTCGGCATTGAGGGCACCAAACAAACGATTGGCAACGCCTGCATCGACAACACCAGCTTCGATATTTTTCATCACATCACTAAAATTATCATATTCAATGAAATTGGGTTTAAGGCTGAAGTTTTTAACCAGACCACGAAATGCCCTGTCATGGATATTATTTCGCATTACCCCAATACGCTTATCTTCAAGCGATAGCAGACTGTTGATGTTTGTATCGGTGCGGGTATAAACAACTCCCCAGTTGCTGATGAGAGGGGTACGGTTATAGGCATATTGAAGAGCACGCTTATCCGAATAGGCAATGGAAACAAGCAAGTCAATGTGATGCTGTTGCAGATTTTGTAGTTGTTGTGCAAATGTGCCGGGGACAAACTCCAGCGTCCAACCTTCCTGCACGGCAATTGTCTTGAGCACATCAATGGCGATACCGCGCCAGTTGCCATTTTGATCCTGGAGTACAACAGGGGGATTTTTCCAAACGCCAACACGAAGCGTTTGAGCTTGCGTATCCGCAAGTGAATGGCTGTTAGCGTGGGTGCTACATAGAATGATAAGGAAGGTAAATATTATTTTTTGCATCATATACAATGGTATAGCCAATCCCTCTGCTAAATACCTACTTATAATAGGTAAATAAGTTGTTTTTTGCTACGCTTATTTTACGGACGTCGCGTACAACATTGGGGTGATTAATATCTATGCAAGTTGCCAGTTGAGCAACTCACCAGCGCATAAAGGGATGAGTTTATCACCGTCCAGCGGATAGCTGGTTGGAACTGGCCAGGGACTTTTGTGTAGAGATATTTTTTTTGTGTTGCGTGTGAGGCCATAAAAGTCGGGACCATAAAAACTGGCAAAGCCTTCTAATTTATCCAGAGCACCTGCCTGTTCAAAGGCTTCTGCATAAAATTCAATGCCTGCATGGGCGCTATAGATGCCTGCGCAACCACAGCTACTTTCCTTGTTCGTCTGTGAATGAGGAGCACTATCCGTTCCCAGAAAGAACTTTTTATTGCCGCTACTAATAACATTAACCAGCGCCTGGCGGTGTTGTTCACGTTTAAGTACAGGAAGGCAATAGTAATGCGGGCGAATGCCGCCTTTAAAAATCTCGTTACGATTATATAACAGGTGTTGTGGTGTAATGGTGGCAGCAATATTGTCAGGTGCAGACATCACAAACTCCGCTGCCTGTTTGGTGGTAATGTGTTCCAGAACTATCTTGAGTTTAGGAAATTGTTTTGTCAGCGGGATTAAGATTGTGTCGATAAACACCGCTTCACGATCAAATATATCGATCTCAGTATCGGTAACTTCACCATGTAGCAGTAAAGGCATGCCAATGGTTTCCATAACCTCCAGTACTGCATGAGTTTTCTTGATATCCGTAACCGCAGCATCCGAATTGGTGGTCGCGCCGGCAGGATAATATTTCACTGCGTGGACATAGCCACTGTCCTTCGCCTTATTAATTTCATCCGGATCGGTATTATCAGTGAGATACAAAGTCATCAACGGCTGAAACTCAGAGGTATCAGGTATTGCAGATAAAATTCGTTGTCGATACGAGAGTGCCTGCTCAGCCGTGGTGATGGGTGGTTTCAGATTCGGCATGATGATGGCACGAGCAAAGCAACGAGCCGTATGTGGAACAACGGTTTTTAATGCTTCACCATCACGAACATGCAGATGCCAGTCATCAGGTTGTGTAATTGTAAGAGTGTCCAATGAAGTTCCTGGGTATTAATGACGATTAAAAAAATACAAGGCTCTTGCTTTCAGCAATGGCAACGATGTAGGCGAAGACAAGAATGGCAGCAACAAAGGCGAGCATTTTATTTTGTTTGGTTTTGGCGATGCGTATCGTAATGAGCCCTAAAAATATATAGAGTATCAACAAAATAATTTTAGCGGCTAACCATGTTTGTTCTAAAGGAGAGATACCTGCCTGAACCGCCAGAATAACTGCGCTGATCAGTAAAACAGTATCATTAATATGAGGTGCGATCTTTATCCAGCGTTTGGATAAACGAGGTGATTCCTGAATCGCGAGCATACCTCTTGCGACGAAACCGGTAATCGAGATTAATGCGCAGACGACGTGAATAAGTTTAATGAAGGCGTAGTCCATATGAGATTATTCTCCAATGCCACCTTGCGTAAGTTTGGCGGGATCGAGCAATTGTTTTAGCTCATCTTCGGATAAATCCGTCTCTTCCATAGCAACTTCAATAATAGGACGTTGTTCTGCGTAAGCCTTTTTCGCAATGGCCGCACCTTTTTCGTAACCGATTTTACTATTGAGTGCTGTTACCAGTATAGGATTTTTATCCATGGCTGATTTAAGCTTGGCTTCGTTCACCGTAAAACTGTCAATGGCTTTATCCGCAAGGACACGCGCACTGTTGGCAAGGAGTTCAATGCTCTGCAACAAGTTGAAGGCAATCACCGGCAACATCACATTGAGTTGAAAATTGCCTGATTGCCCGGCAATGGTAATGGTGGCATCGTTGCCAATCACCTGGGCGCAGACCATGGCCGTGGCCTCTGGAATTACCGGATTCACCTTGCCCGGCATAATCGAACTGCCAGGCTGCAACGCAGGTAATGCAATTTCACCAAGGCCTGCCAGCGGACCTGAATTCATCCAGCGCAGGTCATTGGAAATTTTCATCATGGCAACGGCGAGCGTTTTTAGCTGACCACTCATTTCAACAGCCGCATCTTGCGTTGCCAGGCCGACAAACTTGTTTTCCATGGGCATAAAGTTTGTACCGGTGCGTGACTTCATCGCAGCAACAAATTTCTCGGCAAATTCGGGGTGAGCATTGATACCCGTACCGACAGCGGTTCCACCTTGAGGTAAAGCACGAAGACGCGTGAGTGCTGCCTGAATGCGATACATGCTTTGTTGTATTTGCATGCCCCAGGCAGCAAGTTCCTGCCCTAGTGTGATTGGCATAGCATCCATTAAATGGGTACGACCGGTTTTGACCACGTCGTTTAGTTCAGTCGCACGTTTATCAATAGTACCGACAAGATGAGAAAGTGCAGGCAGTAAGTGTTCTTCTATTTGCAGGCAAGCGCTGACATGAATTGCGGTTGGGATAACATCGTTTGAGCTTTGACTCATATTGACGTGATCGTTGGCGTGGACCTTGTTGCCAAATTTTTCACTGGCGAGATGCGCAATGACTTCATTGGCATTCATATTGGTGCTGGTACCAGAGCCCGTCTGGAATACATCAATGGGAAATTGATCATCATAGTCACCGCTGGCTACCAGTTCGGCAGCATCCTGAATCGCCTGAGCCAGTTTTTCATCCAGCAGATTGAGTCGCCAGTTAGCAGAGGCGCAGGCACCTTTAATAATGCCGAGCGCACGGATAAAGCTGCGGGGGAGTGTTAAACCACTAATGGGAAAGTTTTCAACCGCCCGTTGAGTCTGGGCACCATAGAGGGCATCGGTGGGAACTTGCAGTTCTCCCATACTGTCGCGTTCGGTGCGAAACTTGTTTTTACTCATGTTCTCCAACGGCGGTTTGATATTGTTTTTGTGTCCAGTGGTGGATGGTCTCCTCAACGGCGCGCCAGATGCCATCCTCTTCTTTCTCCAGCATAATATCCTTGTTGATGATGTAGACAAAGCCTTCTTTGGCGATAAGCGTCTGGTCAACATTGAATGCAATGCGTAGCAGGCCGAGTGTTTTTACTTTTACGGGTCCGTGTTGCAAGCCGAGCAAACGTTGTTTGTTGAATTCGTTGCGACGGCGCTGTTGCCACTGCTTGTGATTTATCGAGTCTTTACTTGGCAGACCGTAGACATTCACACGTTTTGAAACCAATGCCATATGTCTTTTTAAATCCTGTGTCTGCACTGAGGAGCTCATGTCTTTTAGCCACTGCTGAATTACTTTTGTTTCTTCCTGCATACTACCAATATCCTGTTGGTTGATACTTATTATATGCATAATTGGCGCATCGCGGTGTGACATTAGCTTTGTCGATTAAATTGTGACCACGTCGACATTAATACCCATATTATAATTATGGATAATGTTGACCTGAAAGCGCAAAAAGCTGATCATACGCGCCTTTCATGCTCCGGCATGGCAAACTACGTTAATAACTCTTTAATTTTATTGATAAAACAAGGATTCTTATGAAAGATGCGGATAAGAAACGCCTTTTGCGGGAAATGATTTTCTTTCGCCGCTTCGAAGATCGCACCTTTGAAGCCTATATGGAACGCAAAATTGGTGGTTTCCTACATCTCTATTCTGGTCAGGAAGCGGTTGCCACGGGTGTTCTGGAAATGGCTAACGTTGGTCAGGGTGATAAAAATGACTACGTCATTACCGGTTATCGTGATCATGTCCATGCGATTAAGACGGGTGCGCCAGCACGTGAAGTCATGGCAGAACTGTATGGTAAAGAAAACGGCTCTTCAAAAGGTCGCGGCGGCTCTATGCACATCTTTGATGCCAGTCAGAACTTTATGGGTGGCTATGCATTGGTAGGACAACCTTTTCCTCTGGCGGCGGGTCTGGCCATGGGTTGTAAACATAAGGGTACGGATCAAATTGCCATCTGCTTTCTTGGTGATGGTGCCAACAACCAGGGGACTTTCCACGAAACCATGAATATGGCGTCGATCTGGAATCTGCCGGTGTTGTTTGTTTGTGAAAACAATGGTTATGCCATAGGCACCCATATTGATCGTTCAACCGCACAGCTGGATCAATATAAGCGTGTTGATACCGCTTACAACATGAAGTCCAGTCAACACGAAGGTATGGATATCGAAAGTGTTATACCAGCGGCCAAGGCTGCGATTGATTATGTGCGCAAAGAACAGAAGCCTTATTTCATTGAATTCATGACGTATCGTTTCCGTGGCCATTCTATGTCGGATGCCAAAGGCTACCGTACGAAAGAAGAAGAAGCCGAATGGGAAAAACGCGATCCGATCAAGATCTATAGTAAGACCTTGATTGACGCCAAAATTATTACGGCAAAAGATATCAAGACAATGGAAAAAGAAATTGATAATGAGATCGAAAATGACATTATCAAATTTGCGGAAGATGGTCCGGAACCAAGAGTTGAAGACCTGAATAAATACGTACTGGATGACAACCCTGATCCTCGCTGGATCGGTCCATTACAGAAATAACGAGGCTTAAAATGGCAGAGACAGCATATTGGGAAGCGATCCGTCGCGCACACGATGAAGAAATGGCAAGAGACCCTATGGTCATCGCTATGGGGGAAGACATTGGTGTTGCTGGCGGTACCTATAAAGCAACATCAGGTTTATTTGATAAGTATGGTGAAAGCCGCATTATCGATTGTCCTATTTCTGAAAACTCTTATACCGGTATCGGTATCGGCGCTTCAATGACAGGCATGCGTCCGGTCATCGAAATCATGTCGATCAACTTCGCACTGTTAGCACTGGACACTATTGTAAATGCCGCAGCGAAAATTCGTTACATGTCTGGAGGCCAGATTGCCTGCCCAATTGTTATGCGTACCCCGGGTGGAACTGCACATCAATTGGCGGCGCAGCATTCGGCACGTCTGGCACGTATGTTTATGTCGACTTCTGGTCTGCGTGTGGTGACACCGCGCGGTCCACTGGATGCTTATGGTATGTTGAAATCGGCCATTCGTTCTAACGATCCCGTTGTGATCATCGAACACGAACAAATGTACAACCTGAAAGAAGATATCCCCGATGAAGAATTCTTCCGTCCTCTTGAAGGTGCTGAAGTCATTCGTGAAGGTTCTGATATCACATTAATCGGATACAACTACAGTGTGCATTTATGTTTAGAAGCCGCAAAACGTCTGGAAGCTGATGGCATTAGTGCCGAAGTTGTTGACCTGCGTTCACTCAAACCCATTGACCGTGAAACGATTCGTAAGTCAGTTGAAAAGACACATAAGGTTGTTGTCGCGGAAGAAGATGAAGCGCCTGTCGGTGTTGGTTCTGAGATCATTACCGGTATCATGGAAGATTGTTTTTTTGCACTCGACTCTCAGCCAGTGCGTGTGCATGCCGCTGATGTCCCTGTACCTTACAATGCCAAGCTTGAAAAAGCGGCGATTCCTAATGCCGATGATGTTTATCAAGGCGCATTAAAGGTAATGGGTAAGATCTAGAAAAAACAATCCCCTCTTCCCTGTGGGGGAGAGGGTTAGGGTGAGGGGGCTAAATTTAAAACCCTCACCCCGGCCCTCTCCCAGAGGGAGAGGGAGTAAATAGTCTGTCGGCCAGATGGCTGATCTACAAACACAATAAAGAAAGAGATTTATGGCAAATCCTTACACAATTAAAATGCCTCAATTGTCAGACACGATGACCGAAGGTGTCGTTGTCAGTTGGGAAAAAAATCCTGGCGATAAAGTTGAACGTGGCGACATTGTGGCGACGGTAGAAACCGATAAGGCCATTATGGATGTTGAAGTCTTTCGTGAAGGTTACCTCTCTGGTCCTATCACTGAGATTGATAGTGTTATTCCTGTTGGGGAAGCCATGGCCTATCTAGTGGCTAGCGCCGATCAAGTCGTGACGGATGGTGCAGCACCGCTTGCCGAAGCTTCGAGCGAAACGGCTGTAGAAGAACCAGCATCAGCAGCACCTGTTGCTGTCGATGAAACACCTGCTGATGCACACATGGTTAAGATGCCGCAACTTTCTGACACCATGACGGAAGGTGTTATGGTTAGTTGGGAAAAGAATATTGGTGACAAGATTGAACGTGGCGATGTTATCGCCCAGGTTGAGACCGACAAGGCCATTATGGATGTTGAAGTCTTTCGTGAAGGTTATCTCTCTGGTCCTATGGCAGAAATCGATAGTATCATTCCGGTAGGTGAAGCCATTGCCTATCTGGTTGCAGATAACAGTGCCGTGATGGACAGCAAAAAGACAGTCACTGCCGCTACGGCGCCAGCACAGACAGAGAAGCCCAGGTCATCTCCGGCTGGTACTGCCCAAAACAAAACGCGTATTCCTGCGCAACCTCATGGCGCCACTCCGGCACCACGTCCGACGAGCAAGAATGCAACGCCATACGCACGCCAGTTAGCCGGTGCGCATGGTATTGATCTCAATAGTATCCCAGGCACGGGTCCTGGCGGCGCTATTTTGGCAGCCGATGTTTTAAACAGGAATGTACAAAAGACCTCGACGAAGCGTGTTTTTCAGGTGGCAGGCGAAGGTCGCCCGATGTCATCAATGGAAAAGGCCGTCTCGCACAACATGGAGTACTCACTCTCCATGCCTTTATTCCGTGTCACGGTGCATGTGGATCCATCCGCATTAAAACAGGCCTCTAAAGCGAAAGGCTTTTCATTGACGGTTACTCTGGCAAAAGCCGCCGCACTGGCGATTGAAAAACATCCGATCGTTAATGCGGTTTATCAGCAGGAAGATCGCATTGTTGAACGTGATCAAGTTGATATTGGTATTGCAGTAGAAACAGAAGGTATGGGACTTGTCGTTCCGGTACTGCGTGATGTTGTGAATACCGACCTGGTTGGTCTGAGTGGTAACTGGAAAGACATGGTCGATCGTGCACGCGCACGTCGTCTGAAACCGGATGAATATTCTAATCCGACGTTTACGATTTCTAACATGGGCATGATGGGTGTTAGTCATTTTGATGCCATTCCTTCTCCCGGCACCTCAGCTATTTTTGCCATTGCAACACTTGGGGCTCAGGGCATGCCAGTGACTATCACGGCAGATCATCGCATTGTGAACGGTGCGGATGCTGCCAAGTTTATGAGTACGTTTAAAGAACTGGTTGAAACACCAACCTGGCTGGATGCGTCAGCAGTACCTGCTGCAGGTGTTTCTACCGGCGCAAAATTTGCGCTGCCACAAGGTGACTGGGACTACGATGTTGTTGTGATTGGTGGTGGCCCGGGTGGTGAAGACGCTGCTCGTGATTTGAAAGAACATGGTTATAAAGTGGCGATGATTAATGATTCACCGTTGCCCGGTGGTGAATGTCTGTGGCGTGGTTGTATTCCTTCCAAGGCATGGCGCGCCGCGGCAGATCGTATTCGTGATCGTGCGCATGATGGCATGATGGGTATCAAAGCCAATACCAAGCCTGAGCTTAACTGGAAAAAACTGGAGCAACATCGTCGCGGTATTTTAGAAGAGCGTGGCAAAATGGCATTGAACACCGACAAGGGTGTGAAGATTGATGTCATTCAGGGCTTCGCCAGTTTTGTTGATGATCACACTGTGTTTGTTGACCAGAGTGGTAATCAGAAAGATCCACATACACGCGCGCCTCAGGGTAATGGCAAGAAAGGTAAGAATATTCGTTTTGGTGCCGCGATTATCGCGACCGGAGCACCACCTTTTATACCACCAGTGCCTGGTGTCCATGATGGTGTTGAAACAGGCGGCGTACTGACATCGGATACCGTTTGGGCATTAGATGGTGTCCCCAAACGTCTTGGTGTTGTTGGTGGTGGTGCGATTGGTGTCGAAATGGCGCAGATCTTCCAGGACTTCGGTACCAAGGTGCAGTTGTTTGAAGGCAAGGAGCGCATCCTTGCCGAGGTCGAGCCCGAAGTCGCTAAGCAACTCACCGCTATTCTTAACGATGACCCACGTCTGACCATCGAGACTTCGGCCAAACTCAAAGAGATTAAGGGTGAGCCGGGTAAAATGAAAATGGTGTATGACGATGCCGAAGGCAAGTCACGCACTTATAGTTGTGATTACGTCATTATGGCGACCGGTAAACGTCCGGATCTGGAGCCATTAAATCTGGCCAAGGCTGGAGTAGAGGCGGAAAACGGTGTCATCACGGCGGACAATTATTGCCGCACCAGCGTGCCACATATTTTTGCTGTGGGGGATGTTATTGGTGGTTTGATGCTGGCGCATACCGCAGGTCAGCAGGGTCGCGTTGCGGCCATGACCATCTCCAGTGAAGACATGGTTTACGATCAGGATAAGGACTCTGGTGTTATTTTCACTCGTCCGGAAGCCGCCTTTGTGGGACTTTCTGTCGATCAGGCCAAAGCCAAAGGTATTGATGCCGTTGAGGTAAAAGTGCCCATGAGCGTTGACGCCAAAGCCATGATTACCGGTGAAACTCAAGGACTTATCAAGATTGTGGCGGATAAGGCGAGCCATCGGGTTATTGGTGTGCACTTCCTTGCGGACCATGCGGATACCCTGATTGGTGAGGCTGTCATGATGGTCTCTGGCAATATGACACTGGAACAGGTTGGACAGGCAATTCATCCACATCCGACTCAAACCGAATTATTTGGTGAACTGGCGAGGCGTTTATCATCACGCTTGAAACGTTCAGAGCGACGTAAAAAACCAAAATAGCCATCAAGCTATCAGGTGATTTAGGGGCGCATTAGCGCCCCTTTTTTATGATTGGAACGAAAATTGCAAATTTACATCCATGAAAAAGAACATCCTGTTAATCATTGTACTTGGCAGTCTGATGCTGTGGTTGAATGTCGCCTCAGCGGCTTCACCGCGCTTTGATAATTGGGGTGAATGGCAAAAGAAAGATGTAAATACAGAGGCCACCAAGGTAGTGCAAGCGATTTCGGATAAGTCCCCCAAAAAAGAGACCTCCAGGATAGAGAAAGCAACAACGAACAAAGATGTTGCCGACAAGCCGGTTGGAAAGACCGTAAAAGCCAAGACGGAGAAACCTAAACCGGTTAACAAGATGAGGTCGTCAAGAAAAGATGAGGCAGAGGTGACAACGCTGGGGCCACCGACGAAAGGCAGACGGCTTAAGGCGACGAGTGAGGAAGATTACAAAATGCCGACACCGTCACCCAGAATTATTGTGACCCAGGGGCAACATACAATCGATAAAACCGCTATAAGAAAAGAAACAACGGGCGAACAACTTAGCTGGTGGGAACGCTGGAAACGAAAACGTGAAGGCCGTCCACTTATTCCAATCATTATTCCTGAAAGCCATGTTTATACGGTGCGCGTGCAGGAAGGAAAGTGGACAGTCGCTACGACCCGACTGGAATGTAAATTATTTCAAAGCGTACCGCGTTTGGGTAAGGTCGTGTTCCAGCAAAGAATTGGCTCTGATCTGAGTTTTAAAATGGAACTCAATCGCTCCTATGAACAGATTCATCAGGCCAGTTTTGAATCCATCCCCACTACCTGGGGACATCAAAGCCATAAGCGGTCGATGGTATTACCCGCGAGCACGCATAAAGCCAGTCTCACCATACCGCGTGAAGGGGCAATGCGCCTGATTAATGAACTTATGAATGGTATGGCGCCTCGCATGACGTACCGCATGGGTGGAGAAGAAGCCAGTGATGAAGTTGTTGTTACCCTGTCAGCGCGGACCTTTGCGGACAAGTTACAACGTTTTCAGGACTGTATTGATAATTTGTTACCGTTTGAGTTTGACGAAGTAAAACAATCTATCGTCTTCTTCAAATATGATAGTTCGCGCCTGACAAGCAAAGCGAAAAAGGCACTTACCAAAGTGGCGGATTATGTTCGTCTGGATAGTGCGGTCAAACGTGTGGTGATTGAAGGACATACCGATAGCAAAGGTTTCCGTCGCTATAACCATCGATTGGCGACACGCCGAGCCAAGGCGGTAGAGAATTTCTTTCTGGAAAAGGGTGTCTCCAAATCACGCTTGCGTCTTCGTTCCAAAGCCTTTGGCGAGAAAAAACCCGTGGCGTCCAATAAATCGGCTAAAGGGCGCGCCAAAAACCGACGCGTCCAGGTGACTTTATTCAAATAGCCGGTTCCCGGCATCGTCTGTTCCGCCCGTATTGAGGTATAATTCCCGAATTATTCAGCGCCCGAACGGGGCGCTTTTTGTTGGCACTTCAGGAGCAAAACATGGGCGATATCAAAAAAGTCGTACTGGCGTATTCCGGTGGACTGGATACCTCGATTATTCTCAAATGGCTGGAAGACGTATACGGCTGTGAAGTCGTAACCTTTACGGCTGATATTGGCCAGGGTGAAGAGGTCGAACCTGCTCGTGCCAAAGCAGAAGCCATGGGCGTCAAAGAAATCTATATTGAAGACCTGCGTGAAGAATATGCCCGCGATTATGTCTTCCCAATGTTTCGCGCCAATACTGTCTATGAAGGTGAATATCTCCTGGGCACATCCATCGCTCGCCCGCTGATTGCAAAACGTCTGGTCGAGATCGCCAAAAAAACCGGTGCCGATGCCATCTCGCACGGTGCCACGGGTAAGGGTAACGATCAGGTACGCTTTGAACTGGGTGCCTATGCATTGATGCCGGATGTTAAAGTCATCGCCCCCTGGCGTGAGTGGGATCTGAACTCGCGTGAAAAACTAATGGCCTATGCGGAAGAACATAACATCCCGGTCGATTTTAAAAAGAAAGGCAAAAAGTCACCCTATTCCATGGACGCCAACTTATTACACATCTCATATGAAGGAGGCATTCTTGAAGACCCCTGGGCAGAAGCAGAAGATGATATGTGGCGCTGGTCAGTATCACCGGAAAATGCACCAGACAAGCCAACCTATATTGAACTGACGTATACAAAAGGTGATATCACTGCGATTGATGGTAAGGCCATGTCACCGGCACAAGTTATGGAGCATCTGAATAAAGTCGGTGGTGACAACGGTATCGGTCGTGATGACATTGTTGAGAATCGTTACGTGGGTATGAAGTCGCGTGGCTGTTATGAAACACCGGCGGGCACCATCATGTTAAAAGCCCATCGTGCTATGGAATCATTAACATTAGATCGTGAAGTTATGCATTTAAAAGATGAACTCATGCCGCGTTACGCCAAGTTGATCTATAACGGTTACTGGTGGTCACCTGAACGTGAAATGATGCAGGCAATGATCGATGCCTCACAGAAAACGGTTAATGGTGTCGTGCGCATGAAATTATATAAAGGCAATGTCTACGTCGCCGGTCGTAAGTCAGAAACAGATTCACTTTTTGATGAAAACATTGCGACTTTTGAAGATGATGCCGGTGCCTATAATCAAAAAGATGCCGAAGGGTTTATTAAGTTGAATGCTTTGCGTTTAAGGATCCAGGCGAAGAAACGGAAATAAACTACCCTACTTATCGGCCTAATTTGGTTGTAATAAGACGTGATACCAGTCGATCGACAGGTACGTAGTCATCGGTGAGCAATGGCAGTTCTGCCAGAGGTGTATCTGAGAGGATGAGTTTGTTGGTCATTTTATGCCAGCGTCTTTCAAAGCCATGCTGTGCCGTAATATTGTCAGGAAAGTCTCGGTGAGTTGCCGAAAGTACATAGGTCATGCGTGTTGCCTGTGAGGGCAGTTCGTTTAACCAGATATGCACATGTCTAAATTCACTTCGCAGGGTTTTATAAATACTTTTTACCAGGAGGGGATCGGGATAGGCATCAACCACATTTAATACATAGATGCCATCCGCCGTCAGGCGTTGTTTAATCATGGCAGTATATTCACGCGTCGTCAGATGATAGGGCAGCGCAATATCATGGAAGACATCACCAATCACCGCATCAAAACGTTGGTGTTCAAATTGTTGCAATGCTATACGTGCATCACTATGTAAGATGGTAAATTCATCTGGTGAAAAAAACATACGCTCTTTTGCTGACCGGGTGACCATGGGGTCAATCTCGGCAATAATAATGTTGGCATCAGGTGCCTGGCTACGTAGTGCGCGCGGGTGTGTGTAACTACCGCCACCAGCGAAGAAATAATTCCCCTGGGTATAATGTTCCTGCATATGAAAGTGAAGTAGTTCATCCATGGCATGTACATACGGCGACACCAGCATGTCAGGCTCATTGGCGTGATTGATACCATGTAGCAGAGCATCCAGTACCATAGCATTGGCCTTGCCGTAGGGTACGTCCTGATTGGCATTGACGATGCGTATGCAAAAATACTGACTTTCTTTATCACAGGGGTTAAGGAAACCTTTTTCTGAAAAGGTAAATGCCGTGACACCAATGGCTATCACAAGCATGGCAGTGAGAGATTTTCGAGATGAAAGATATAAAAATGGGACCGACATAAGCAATAACAATAAAGCAGTTAAGGCAATCACCATTTGTGTGCCAATGTATTGAATCAACCAGTAGCCGGTAATAAAGGTGCCAAGAATACTACCAAGCGCGGAGAGGGCATGCATCATACCAATGACGTGACCGGTTCGTTTATTCAGACGTAATGACAGGGTCGTTAGGAGTGGAGTGACAACACCTATTAGTATCGCAGGGATAAAAAACATCAACAGTACGTAGAAAAAGCTGGCACTTAAAAGACTTAGATTGGCAGACTGCAGGAGGGGTGCAATCATGGTAAGGATTAGTAATATCGATAGACTTGTAATGCCCGCCAAACCCAGAACAAGACCACTGATATATTCACCAGCACCTTTGTCGGCCCAGACGCCACCCAGCCAGTTACCCAGAGAAAGTCCAGCGAGGATTACACCGATAATAGATGTCCAGGTGTAAATCGAAACGCCTATGTAAGGTGCCAGTAGCCTGCCGGCAGATAGCTCTAATACCATGAGTAGTGCGGAAGATAAAAAAACGGTAAAGGCGTAAAGAGAGAAACGATTTAATTGCAGCATTAGTTAACATCCACAAATTTAACTCAATAACGAGCTAGTGGAATTTATCTCAGATATACTGCCTTTGACCAGTAAAATTAATTAATATCACATCTCAGTATTGCAGATTTGCAATGTATAAATGCGTTAATATTGATGCTATCTATATCACTACCGAATGACTAAATCGTCTATGGATATTACGAATCAGATCATTATCGATCAGCAACACATCTGGCATCCTTATAGCGCCATGAATAGTGATCTGCCTGTCTATCCTGTTGTTTCGGCTCAAGGTGTTCGTCTTAAACTTGCTGATGGTCGAGAGTTAATTGATGGCATGTCTTCCTGGTGGTGCATGATTCACGGCTACAACCATCCAGAAATAAATCAGGCACTAAAAAATCAAATCGATAAAATGTCACACGTGATGTTTGGTGGCTTAACGCATCCACCCGCAGTAGAACTTGCCAGTAAATTAGTCGAGATTACGCCTGAAGCACTGCAAAGCGTTTTCTTTTCCGATTCCGGATCAGTCGCTGTGGAAGTCGCTATGAAAATGGCCATTCAATACTGGCATGCAAAGAATCAACAGAAGCGTCAAAAATTTTTAACGGTCCGCTCCGGCTATCACGGCGATACCTTCGGTGCCATGTCTGTCTGTGATCCTGATACCGGCATGCATGGCTTGTTCTCAAACATACTAAGTCAGCAGTTATTTGTCGAAGCACCACAGTGCCGTTTCGGTGAAAAATGTTCAGACGAACACATTGCGCCGATGGAGATCATGCTTGAAAAGCATCAGCATGAAATTGCGGCAGTCATTCTTGAACCTGTCGTGCAAGGTGCAGGTGGTATGCGGTTTTATTCTGCAGAATATCTCACACGCTTGCGCAAGTTTTGTGATGCTTATGATGTATTGCTTATTCTTGATGAGATCGCGACGGGTTTTGGCCGCAGCGGAAAATTGTTTGCTTGCGAACACGCCAATATAACGCCAGACATAATGTGTGTCGGTAAAGCCCTGACGGGAGGTTACATGACATTGGCCGCAACCTTAACCACAAAAGATATTAGCGATACCATAAGCCAGGGAGCCCCGGGTGTGTTTATGCATGGCCCGACGTTTATGGCGAATCCACTAGCATGCACAGCAGCACTTACCAGCATTCATTTGTTGCTGGAATCAAATTGGCAGGAAAATATAAAACGCATTGAAGCGGGTCTGGAGAAGGGACTTGCCGCCTGCCGTGATTTTGAACATGTCAATGATGTGCGTGTGTTGGGAGCGATTGGTGTTGTAGAGCTTAAAGCACCAGTTGATATGAAATCAATTACAGAACAGTTTGTTGAAGCAGGTGTTTGGGTGCGGCCCTTTGGTAAACTGGTTTACTTAATGCCACCGTTTATTATTAATGATGAAGACCTGGCGGCCTTGACGACTGCAGTGAGTTCAATTCTTGTAAAATAGACTGTAGTGAACTCTGTTGCAGATTTTGTTGTTCACTACAATCTATAGAATTGAAATGTGTCAATTTATTTTCATTTTTTTTCATCCACTTTTAAATAGATGATGCCTAGTTCAGGATGTGTAGGACCAGGGATTTTAATCTTCGCCTGGACTGATAAGATATCTTTGCCGATATTCCATTTTGTTCTATCAAAGCTGACCCAGTTTTTGTAGGCATAAATATCTTTATTGGGTTTGACAAACATTTGTTCTTTGGCTGGTTTATCAAACAGGTTACCTTCGATGGTGACATTGGTGCCAATGGGTTTTCCGGCAGGAAAGTGTAATATAAACTCTTGGCCCTGCGGCACGGGCTCGCCAAAGGTGACTACTGGAAGCTGGCTTATTACGGTCTGTGAAGGCAGTGATGAGCAACCGGCTAGCGTCATACAGCTCAGGCTTATCGCGAATAGTGTGGTCTTCATAGTGTTAATTCCTTTTTAAAAAATCATAAGATCTTGTTAGTTATCTGGACTAGGCAACTGCAAAAATGTTTTGTATACTCTGAAACACAGAGTAAACTTACTCTGTGTTTCAGAGTATGTCAAGGAGAACAAAGCCATGCAGGAGCGTGCAGCGGATCAAATTGAATCTATTCATGCCATGATGTCGACCGGACACCGTAGCGTATTGATGGAACGACACAGCCTGTGGTTATGGGGAATAACGGCCGCCGGGCTTATTCTGACGGTGCGTCATTTGTTTACCCCGGAACGCTTTTCTATTCCCTGGCAACGCACCACGGCAGCAAATTTTTTTATCGCGTTTGTGCTTATTGTGATTGCAGTGTGGGATTTTCGTATGACTCGTCAGGCCCGCGAGTCACGGGATGAGACGCTCTCATTTATACAGTTACAACTCACCAAGGTATGGTGGTTGATTCTGGGGTTAATTGTCCTGGTGAATATTGGTGTGAATGTATTTGGCGGCGGTATGTTGTTCTATCCAATTTTATTGTCGCTGACCGGTCTGGCATTTTATATTCAGGGGCTGTTTTCCAAGCAATTATTATCGTGGGCAGGTTTTATTATGATCCTGCTGGGGCTGGGGAGTGCTGCCTTGCGCCTTCCTCTGCCGACGCTAGAATGGCTGGCTATTGTGGTGTTTGGTCTGGGCTTACCGTCGCTGGGGTTATTCATTCATCGCACACAGAATACTCAGCATCGACTATTGCAGCCGGTTTTTTTTATGGCCTGGGTTGGCTTGATTTTACTTACCGCTGCCATGATTAATCACTGGAACATGCAGTCTGATGATACGGACTTGCCTTTGGTCATGTTGAATGATTATCAGCAACAAAAGCTAATTCCATCAACGGCACAGATTATACGTTTACCTGCAGGAACCATTGTGCCTGTTGAGGTGAATATCAAGGGAGATGTCTTAAAAGGGATAAATCTTGCTACAGTACCACTGCAATTGTCTGAAGATTTCGACATGGTTGTTGAGGGTGGTAAACCGGATGGGCGTTTTCGCAAGACTGACGGGAGCTGGAAACAACATCGATTTCACTATCGCTTACGTGATTTCAAACTGACGTCAGAGGTATTATCGGAGACTGGTCCCCGAGTAAAACTTCAATTTTATGTCAGCACAGAAGGTAACTGAAACGGAGAATTATCTGATGGATGCAATGTCACCATTTGAACTTGATACGGTTTTACATCAGCCACTACGTACGCGGATAGCCGCATTTCTGGCTACCCGTGATGAAGCAACCTTTACTGAGTTGAAGATTTCGTTAGAGGTAACGGATGGTAATCTGGAGTCACATATTAAAAAAATGGTTGCGATTGGTTATGTGAGAACTAAAAAGTTGTCGGTAAAAAAGGGCCGTGCTACAACAATATATTCCTTAACCAAAAAGGGTCATGAAGCTTTTGAAAATTATCTCGAAGCCTTGAAGAGGATCTTGTCTGTACGACTGTAAAAAAACCGGCGCAAGCGCCGGTTAACTATAGGGAGCAGAGGAGTTTAGTTAAACTTTTTTGCAATCCAGTAATCGGCGCTGGTGTATTTTCCGGCACCAATAAAGAATAACGCCAGCAGCATAATGAAATAGGTCACGCCGAATTCAATACCATTGTTTAATACAACAAAACTTCCCTGGTCTGTAAGCCAGTCATAATTACCATGTGTTTGTAATAGCTCTTTAGCCGCAGAAAGTTTTTCGGCAGCCGCTGTCGCATCAGCGCAATTGAATAAACAAAACTTGGCATCCGCAATCGCCTGCCAGCCATTAACCCAATGCACAGAAAAAATAGCCACTAACATGGTAAACATCAGTGGTATGGATACCCAACGCACAGCGAATCCTGAAATCAGCATAATAGCGCCGGCGATTTCAGTCGATGTCGCAAGAAAGGCCATCAGTGTTGGGAAGGGTAGACCCAGGCCCCAATCGGCGTTGCCAAACCAGGCTGCGGTATCGGCAAAACTATTGTATTTGCTGGTGCCGGCCATCCAGAAAATGGGGGCAAGATAAAGGCGTAATGCCAGTGGTGCGAGAAAATCAACACTCCTTGTACGATCAAGCAATGCCTGTAGTTGTCTTAATTTATCCATGTTTCATCTCCATTGATTATTATTTTATATTTTAAAAATCAAAGTCTGTTGGTCTTAGTCATAACCAAACTACAATAATTTTATGCGTTGCATCTGACCGAAGTGACTTAGATTGGTTCACCCGGTTATTGTTATTGCGCCAATTTTTACCCGGTGCTATGTGAATAATTTTAAGCAGTAACGGGGTTCACGCCGAGAATGACATTTCGTAATTTCATGTCATGTAATATTTGCAGACCACCTTCGATGACGACTAGAGGATTGGGATGATTCAGTTCTTCGGTAATCAGGTTAAGCATTTCTTCACCAGTAAGGCCTTTGTCTTCCTGAATAAGCTGTAATAAACGCGCGGTGACCGGATTGATATCCAGAAAGTGAATTTCGTCATTATTGTCGCGGTAGACTAATAAGAATGTCGCTGTCTCGCCGGGATGTTCTGGAATAAAGTCGGGACCAATTTTCTGTACTGGATATTGATACGTGAGTGGCCAGGCCAGAGGGGATAAAACGGGTATTTCGGTGAGCAGGTCGCCATCGATATTTGCTTTAATCTCAGCATTGCTTTGATCGAGCAAGGATAACGCAAGCTCGACCCATTCATAATGTGCCAGTTCGAGCAGAAAAGGATAATCACTTTCCTGTGCCTCGCGTTCGTTTTCCAGGTACTTTAAAAACTCACGCGGCATTTCTGGAAACAGTGGAGTGGTGGCGCGGTGATGTTCAAAGTAATCACGAACCAAGGTATGCCATGCATCATCATCCATAATACTGCGCATGACCGGGAAGCTGGTCGCCATAAAGTCTTCTACGTTGTTGTAGAAAAGCTCGTTATAAATGCCCATACGTTGAGCATCAACATCAGCAGGGCGCGGATATTTTTCCGGATTACGAATGTGCGAAGCAAACTCGTACTGCTTCTGCATAAACAGCGGTAGATCAGTTTTGTTGGCGTTGACTGTCATGTTGGCCAGCCCATTTTTGCTGGTATTCGATAATGGTATCAATTTCGTTGAGGAGTTCCGGCACAGGTGGAAGATTAAAGTCACGTTCCAGCAAGGTAGGTATTACGCCGAATTGTTTATAGGTCGTATCAAGAATATTCCATACCGGGTCAATAATATCAGCGCCATGGGTATCAACGATCAGATCTTCAGCCTCATCGTAATGCCCGGCAATATGTAAATAGGCAATGCGTTCTGCAGGCATAGCCTGTAAAAAAGTTTCTGGTGTATATTCTTTATGGTTTACACTGTTGACGTAGATGTTGTTCACATCCAGTAACATTGGGCAGTCAGCTTCTTCAAGCACCGCCGTAAAAAATTCGATTTCACTCATCTCTTTGCCAGGTGCGGCATAGTAAGAGACATTTTCCATAATTAAAGGTTGTTCCAGAATGTCCTGTACGCGTTTTATGCGTTCTGCGACATATTTTACTGCCTCTTCTGTAAAGGGGATAGGCATCAGATCATAGAGATGACCATCATCGCTGCAATAGCTCAGGTGTTCGCTATAGGCATTGATATTGTGTTCTTTTAAAAAACGTTTTAGCTTTTGTAAAAAGGCTTCATCCAGTGGTGTTGGGCCACCAATCGATAAAGACAGGCCATGACAGATAAAGTCATAGCGTTCGGTAAATTCCCGAAAGCGTTTTCCCCAAAGGCCACCAACCCCCATCCAGTTTTCCGGGGCCACTTCCATAAAACCGACCTGGGTCGGAGGCGTCTCGGCCAACGACGCAGCAATGCTGCGTCGCAGACCGAGGCCAGCACCATGAACAGGGTATTGATTAGACGATTTATTCATGGAGTATCAGCGATTTACTTGCTACCGCCACACTTGCCTTCACCACATTTGCCTTCCTTGTCGGCTTTCTTACCGCCGCACTTGCCTTCGCCACATTTGCCTTCCTTGTCGGCTTTCTTACCGCCGCACTTGCCTTCGCCGCATTTGCCTTCCTTATCGGCTTTCTTACCGCCGCACTTACCTTCACCGCATTTGCCTTCCTTGTCGGCTTTCTTACCGCCGCACTTGCCTTCACCGCACTTACCTTCACTGGCAACCTGCATGTAACCGCTGGAAAGTTCGTTCATGGCAAAAGGATTGGCACCGGCATCGGCTGCAACCGCAACGTTACTCATGGCCATTGAAGCTGCAAAGGCAGTACCCATCACAGCAGCGACTGAGGATAATTTCTGTTTCTTAGACATTGTTAGATCTCCATTCGTTTGAGCAATAAAAATTCAGTTATGTTGTTATTGTTGGTTCCGGGGACGGCAAGCAGGAACTCAGTGTTCACTTCCAACGTCCTGCGGATTATGACAGGGGCTTATCCCAAAAGTTTCACAACTGAGCCGGGCAAATCCATGTCAGTGCATTTTTTAGCACCCTAAGGGGATATAAGTCCAACAGAGAAAGCTGATATTGCTAGCTACGACACAGTTCCTGCACGCAGGCGAGGTAGTGGCTTTCATCAGGGAGGGTATTATCCCGCTGTGCCTGCCAGATCATCTGGCCAAGACACTCCATCATCTGGTGCTCTACCTCGTGGGCATCACTCATTTTTGTCATTAATTGCTGATACTGTGCGCGAATCCCGGCGGGCCGGTCGGTCTGGAGTTGTTCCTGAATGCTGATATGCATGGCCATGTGCAGGAAGGGGTTGGTCTGACCCATCTCAGGGGTATAGTCTTTGTCCAGATTGGCCTGCTCATCCACCAGCAGATCATGGTATTCAGGATGTAGTTTGATAATCTCGGTAATCAGGTTTTCCAGCGGTTCCAGTGGCTCACTGTTTTGTGCTTTATGCCAGACACTAAAAAACATGCGGCGGAGTTCATTACGATCATTTCCAAACATAGGCGGCAAGATACCCTAAAATCAGGGCAGGGCAAAATTTCATTCTCTTTATATTAAGGTGGGTATGAAGTGGAAATACTTTTCTTTGTTACAGGTTTATTCATATGCCTTATCTGGGTTCTGATGTATGGCTATCTCATGTATGCCTCCAGAATAATTCCGCGATTTCATCGGCTCTCGATTCTTGAGCCACATGACTGGCCGAAGCTGAGTGTTATCGTGCCAGCCTGCAATGAGGCGGAACATATTGAAGATGCGGTGCGGACGTTATTGCGACAGGATTATCCCGAGCTGGAAATTATTCTGGTCAATGATCGCTCAACGGATAACACCGCTGAGATTGTAGATCGACTTGCCAGTGAAGATGCTCGAATCCAGACCGTACACATTGACACCTTACCCGATGGTTGGTTGGGTAAAGTCCATGCCCTGCATCAGGGGGGCAAAAAATCATCCGGTGACTGGTTGTTGTTTAGTGATGCGGATATTCATTTCACAGCGGGATTACTGCGCAAGGCCATCGCCTATGTGCAGCAGGAAAAGGTCGATCATTTAGCGCTCTTACCCAATGTCATCCTTAAACGTTTCTGGTTGTCGGTGGCGGTTCGCACCTTTGGCCTGTTATTTTTATTGACAACACGCGCCAGTGAAATTAATAAACCTAACAGTCAGCATCCTATCGGTATTGGCGCTTTTAATCTGGTGAAACGTGAAGCGCTTGATCGTACACCGGGTTTTGAATGGCTGCGATTAGAAGTGGTCGATGATTTTGGACTCGGTGTCATGTTAAAAAATGCCAGCGCGCAGTCGCGTTTCGCCATGGCAGATAAAGACTTATCACTCTCATGGTATCCAACGCTGGGATCGATGTTTTGTGGACTGGAAAAAAATCTCTTTGGACCGGGAGCCAGGTATCGATGGTGGCGGGTCTTACTACAAGTGATATTAATGTGGGGTCTGGTCGCAGCACCGATAGCGGCTTTATGTGTTGATCAGCCATGGTTAAACATTGCTGGTGGAGCCGTCGTTGTGATGTACCTGTGTTTTTCAATTTTCTTTGTGCAGGAAAAGCAAAAAGAAACACTGTCGTTATTAATGTTTCCTGCAGGTTTGATCCTGTTAAGTCTGATGATTATCTGGGCAGCGTATCGCTGTCTGAAAAATAACGGCATCGACTGGCGTGGTACGCATTACTCAATGCAGGAATTACGTGCCGGGCAGCGGGTAAAGTTCTAGACAACGAAGATTTAAACCTGTGTTAGTCTGTTGATGTATTAATGGGGGATAGATAAATGGCACAAACAGATAAGATTGGCTGGCTCGGTTTTGCCGTTCGATTTTTATTCGCGCTGGTGCTGGTGTTTGCCAGTTATAACCCTGAGGGTTATTCCTATTTCGACTGGGTCTTTATGCAGGACTCGGGTTCCTGGCCACTCAAGGCACTGGCCGGAGTGGTACTGGTGATTGGCTGGACGATTTATTTACGTGCCACCATGCGATCTCTCGGAGGTTTTGGTATGTTCCTGGCCATTGCCTTGTTTGCGACTCTGTTGTGGTTGTTCACCAGTTGGGGTGTGATCCCCAGTGATTCGGTACGTGCCGTGACCTATATGGTTGAGGTCGTCATTAGTGCCTTGCTCGCCACCGGAATGGTCTGGTCGCACGTACGTCGACGTCTAACCGGTCAGGTTGATGTGGATGAGATCGAGGCGAATTAACTTTTAAGACAAAAATAGCGATCAACAAGCAGCGGCATTTGTAATGCCGCTTTTTTTATTCTTCATGCCTTCGTTTTTAAGACTTCGCCGTCAAACATAATCCCGTCCCAGCCATGGTGCATAAAGTTGCGGATATTGGCGTGGTCATCACCATGGGGATTGCTGAGTACATCATCACGATAGTATCGACCAAAGCAGGCCAGGGTTTGTTTTTCATCAAGGTCGTTTAATTTGGCAAAGGCAAAGATTTTACAGGAGCCTTCGTTTTGACCGGCTTCGTTAATCGCCGTTTTACCGTTTTTTCCATTCATGAAACGGGTCGGTGTGTAATCGTAATGTGCTTCAATGGTCTCAATAACGTCGGTAAAGTCGATGTTATCGGGTTGGGTGTTAAGCTTGTCGATCAATTCATTAATGGTCATGTTGATAATACCTTTGTTCATTTTTTTCGTATCTGTCATCGTTGTATTTCCCTCTCCCTTGAGGGAGAGGGGAGGGTGAGAGGTATAAATTCAAGAACTACAACTCACCGAGATCTGGTTAGCCCATTCCGGTGGATGATCGGCATAGTGATCAAACGCATCGTGTTCATCAAATGGGTTTTGCAATAGCGTAAACAATATATCGATCTCGCTATAGTCCTTCTCATCTTCGGCTTTACGAATCGCCTGTTCAGCCAGGTAATTTCGCAAAATATATTTTGGATTGGCTTGTTTCATGCGTGCAGCGCGTTCAATGTCATCACTGTTTTCATTCTGCAGACGCCTGACATAACGTTTGGTCCAGTCATCGAAGGCCTCGCGGCGTAAAAATAAATCTCGAATTGCCGTATTGCCTTCACATAGAACCCTTTCGGTTTCATTATGTGTACTCCTACCCTTCGGGTTAGGGCATTCAGGCCGACAGGAAAAATCACACAAGCGTCGAAACAAGATTGTAAAGTCCACTTTCTGATTGGCCATCATGTCCAATAAATCTTCAATAATCGCCTGGTCATTATCCTGTGCGGTTAACAGCCCCAGCTTGGCGCGCATGTGTGCAGCATAGGCTTTCACATAATGGCCCTGATATTTGCCGAGGGCATCGCGGGCCCACTCGGCACCTTTGTTCGGGTCTTCTTCAAACAGGGGCAACAACGCCTGCGCCAGACAACTTAGATTAAACAGACCAATCTCCGGTTGCTGGTCAAAGGCATAACGGCCTTCGTGATCAGAATGATTACAGATATAACCGGGTTCGTAGGCCTCCATAAAACCAAACGGCCCATAGTCGATGGTCAGGCCGAGGATGGACATATTATCCGAGTTCATCACGCCATGGGCAAAGCCGACCGCCTGCCATTGGGCGATGAGTTTGGCGGTACGCTCAATGACGTTTTCCAACAGGGCTTTGTACGGGTTTTCGGTCTCGGCCAGCTCCGGGTAATGATGCTCAATCACATAATCTGCCAGGGTCTTAATGTGCTCAAACTGGTTACGGTAAAAAAATACCTCAAAGCTGCCAAAGCGTACATGGCTGGGTGCAACCCGGGTCAACATGGCGCCGGGCTCGATCTGTTCGCGGTAGACCTTGTCGTCAGAACGGACTATGGCCAGAGCTCGGGTGGTGGGGATACCCAAACCGGCTATGGCCTCGGAGCAGAGGTATTCGCGAATAGTGGAGCGCAGCACGGCACGGCCATCGGCCTGACGGGAATAGGGTGTCTCACCCGAGCCCTTCAATTGCAGCTCCCATTTTTGACCCGCAGGGGTGGTGGTCTCACCGAGCATAATGGCACGGCCATCGCCTAGTTGCGGAACAAACTGGCCGAACTGGTGACCGGCATACAGCATGGCCAGCGGGGCACCATTTGTAAGTGCTCGCTCACCGCTAAGATATTGATAAAATTCTGCTTTTTCTATATCTGCCAGATCCAGGTGTAGTAACTCCGCCACCGCGGCATTGGCATGCACCCGATGGGCAGGCAGCTTAAAAGGCGTAGGTTGTACCGCACTGTAAAAGTCCTCACCGAGTCCGGCAAAGGAATTGGTCAATGGTAGCTGGTCGAGGGAATACTTCATTAAAACACTCGGGTATTAAGATTGGGAGGATTGTAATCAGTTTTAACGATGAAAGCGACCCGGCTAAAAGGGATCGTTTGGTATAAAGGATATATCGGTATATACTTTGTCAATGTTTATCAAAACCGTTATCGAAGCACTGGATAAGGCCCAGGTGCACTATATATTGGTCGGCGGCTATGCCGTGGCTCTGCATGGTGCCGTGCGCGGTACGGTGGATCTCGACTTTGTCATTGCGCTCGAGGCTGAGCAGTTTGTCGCGCTGGAAAAGGCGCTGCAGAGTATTGGCCTGTCACCTCGGCTGCCGGTTTCGGCGACCGAGGTGTTTAACTTTCGGCAGGAATATATCGAGCGCCGCAATCTGGTGGCATGGTCGTTTGTAAATGTCGACAATCCCCTCGAGCTGGTAGACATCATCATCACCCATGATGCTAATACTCTGAAATCCACCACCCGTTCCGTCGATGGCACCGCGATTCGCATTGCCACTATCGATGAGCTGATTAAGATGAAACAGACGTCCGACCGACCGCAGGATCGTGAAGACATCAAAGCCCTGGAGCGCCTGTAATGAAAACGGTGCAATATTTTTCCGACGAGTACCTGGCTCAGTCCCGGCAGGCCAGTCCCAAGCAGATCCTGCAGTTTTTAGAACAGTTTCGTTTAATGCAGGCCGCCACAACTACACCGCCAAAGGCAAAACTCATTAGCCTGAAAGTACCGGAAGATATGCTGGCCCTGTTTCGTGCCCGCTGCGAGATCGAAGGTGTGAAGTATCAGACGCATATTAAAACATTAATGGCGGAGTGGCTTGGCGATTAACGGATTTTTTCGTCGCATGCATTACACTTAAAAGAACATCAGGTGAATGGACAATGTACAGGAAGTACGAAATCCGCGTAGGCCATGGACGGCCGGGAGCGGTAAGGAGAATGTCATGCAAACAGCAAACACCCTAAAAGCGGCCACACTCGGTTTGTTCGTGATGGTCTCGGTCTCATGTGTTGTTGATCCTCATTATTACGGCCCACCGGTCCAGCCCAGACCCGCCTATTATTCTCCTTATGGTTATTACTACTACCCCAGTGTGCAGGTCTATTTTCAATATTCGACGGGGTTTTATTTTTATCCCTCCGGGAGTATCTGGTTAAAATCCAGAGTCTTGCCAACACGCTTTCGCCTGGACCCGCGTGATCGGGTGCATCTGCGCATCGAAAGTAACCGGCCATACCTGTATCACCACAAACAGGTGAAAAAATATCAGTCGCCAAAAGATCACAAAGCGGTGCCCGAAAATGATCGTCATGAACGTAATCTTCTGCACAAGTGGCATAAAGAGCAGCAGCAATATAAAAAAGAAAAACGCTTTGAAACCAAGTCGGGAAAGAAGCAGAAAAATAAAAAGCACCGTTAAGCAGGCGGTTCGACGGATAGCAGGGGAGGCTATTCAGACACGATTCAGCTCGTTGCGATAGTATCAAGCTATCGTATTTGTTCAGGAGCCCGCCATGTCGTTATTAAAAACCCTTCGGATGTTCATCGTCCTTGGCCTGTTGTCGTTAATTTTTATCGGCTGTGTCTATAACCCGCCGCATCACAGTTCGGTCACCTACCGTAGTCATAGCGGACATGCCGAACCTTGGGGGTATTACTACTATCCCGATACGCAGGTCTATTTTCATTTTAGTACGGGGTTTTATTACTACCCCACCGGAAGTACCTGGGTCAGAACGCGCTTTCTGCCAAGACACATACACCTCAACCCTGATATTCGGGTGCAATTGCATATCAAAAGCAACAAGCCCTATGCCTATCATCGTCAGCATCATGAAAAATACCGGGGTAGATCACGGCACGCACCAGCACCAAAGGTGCATCGGCAAGAACGGGAATATCATCGTGGTCACAAAGAGCGCCAGCATCGGTCGATAGAAGAACTGCGGTTTTCACCAAAGCTTAAGCAGGAAAAGCATCAACCTCCGATTCGGTTTGACTCACCACCACAGCACAAGCCCATTCCATTCGTGCCAAAACACGAGCAGGAAAAAGCCCGGCAGAAAAAATCGAAGCAGCAAAAAGACAAGCACCAAAAAAAGAACCACCGGACAAAACAAAAGCAGTATGAAGAAGAGCATTAATGCCCTGACCCGAAGGTGCCCTGACACTGGAAAGTGTAGGGTACGCATGACGAACCTCGTAGAGGTTCTATGCGCCCAGGTACACATAATAAAACCGATAGGGTTCTATGTGCAGGAAGAGAATAAGCGTTCTAAAAAGCAGTGGCGGGAGGAAGAGCAGGAGAAACGCTATCGTTAATCTTATTGGCAAAGCGTACAAGCATTGTATAGTCGCATAAACGTGGCCTGTGCCGGTTTTTTATTATGCTTGTTTTGTGAAGTAAATCTTCTATTAGGCTGCGACTACTGATTTAATGCATAAAAAAACGGATGTTTACATGCTTGAAGCTTTATCGCTGAGTCAATTAATACTGGCCGCTGTGATTATCACGCTGGCCTATTTTGTCCGTGGTATTGCGGGTTTCGGTTCTGGTCTGATTGCCATTCCTCTATTAGCGATCATGCTACCGTTGTCGGTGGCAGTTCCGATGATCGTGCTACTGGATTACCTGGCCTCGGCCAGTCATGGTGTTAAGCACCGGGAGCTCATTAAGTGGCGTGAGTTATTACCTCTGTTGCCGTTTTCCTTCATCGGTGTAGTACTGGCACTCTATCTCTTTAAGAGTATCGATGCGGTGTTACTCAGCAAGAGTCTGGGTGTGTTTATTATTCTGTTTGCTCTATATACCCTGGCCAATCTTGCCCCGAAAAATATCGGCTCACGAGCCTGGATAATTCCGGCTGGCAGTCTGGGAGGATTGGTCGGGACATTGTTTGGTACCGGTGGGCCGTTTTATGTCATCTATCTTAAAATGCGTGGCCTGGACAAGTCAGAGTTTCGCGCCACTTTTGCCATGATTTTTTTACTCGATGGTGCTGGACGTCTGACCGGCTACCTGGTGAGTGGTTTTTTCCACCTCGAGACCTTGTTGTTACTGGCCGCTGGCCTGCCGATGATGATCATCGGCATGTACCTCGGCGGTCATGTACATGCCAACATCACCCAGCAGACTTTTCAGCGTGCCATTAGCCTGCTACTGATTGGCAGTGGTCTTGGTTTGTTACTGAGCTAAGATCAGGTGACTGAAAGGTATTCTTCAGGACACCGACACCTTCGATGATGATCTCCACCGTGCATCCGGCGGGCATGGCCTCGGCACCAATCGATGTACCGCAGGCAATCACATCGCCGGGGTTTAAGGTCGTGTCCTGTGACAGGCGACTGACGATCTCCCTGGGTCGATAAAACATATCGCTAACCGGATAGTGCTGCTTGATTTCACCGTTTACCTGAGTTTCGACCAGGAGCTCATCCGGTTCGATGCCCGTGACGATGGCGGGGCCGAAGACGCCGAAGGTGTCGAAGCCCTTGGCACGGGTCCATTGCACAAAGCTAGGATCGGCCGTCATGATACCCCTGGCGGTGATATCGTTAATGCAGGTATAACCAAAAATGGCATCATCGACTTCGGCTAACGACAGGTTATGACAGGTCTTGCCGATGACTATTCCCAGTTCACCTTCGAAGACCACCGGGCCAGAATAATTGACGGGTTGTCGTATCGGCTGTTCGGCAGCTTCAAAACAGCTATTGGGCTTGACGAAGTAGAGGGGGTGTGGCGGTTTGCTCAAGCCTTCTTTTTTTGCGCGCTCAGCAAAGTTATTCCATAGCGCCAGCATCTTGGTGGGTTCACAAGGCGCTAATAACGTGACTATCTGTAATGCCAGTGTTTGCCCGGTGGCGGTTGGTTGATCGAAAAGATGGCCCTTATGTACCTGAATGCTGTCGCCATCTAAACGACCGAAGCCAGTGGTTCCCTGATGTAAATATCGTACCCAACGTTCCATGATTTACTCTCCTTATTGATGTAGTTTTATCGTCCATCCCGTCACCTTATCTTACGCCGCTCATTGATTGCCAGCATATTCACATAGTGGTTGTAGGTGTTTAATAAAGTGTCCTTCGTGAGGGTCGATAGTATTCCTGTAAGGACATTATTGACAACGGTGCATAGACGAATGAAACCAGAAAATTTCACATTATCAAGCACATCGAATACGCCAAACCCATCCGCGTCCGTAAGTCTTTATCACCTGGCCATGCGTTGCCTGGCCATTCTTGCCCTGTATACCCCTTTGCTGTGGTACGTGCTGCATCTGTACTCATTTTATCCACAAAACACCAATGTCCTGGACATGAACCCGCTGCATCTGGTGCTGGTGGTAGTGTTAATGCTTACGCCATTACTGGTGCTGCCAAGCCTGGGCATAAAATGGCGGGATAAGGAAAACACCCTGCCGCCAGGCTAACCTTCTGACCTCAAAAGACCTCTCGAAAATCACTACAACCGAAGCACAAACCGATCCCGTTAGTCCCAAAGCACGAGCAGAAATGCCCTGACCCGAAGGGTAGGAGTACACATAATGAAACCGACAGGGTTCTATGTGCAGCCCGGCAGGAAAAATCTCAGCAGAAAAAAATCAGGCAGCAAAAAGAAAAGCACAGGGAAAACCATAAGCAGTACAAATAAGAGAAACGCCATTATCGTTAAGGATGTGAATTCGTAACCCTGGTTACGTAATTTAGTTATATGTCGATGCGAAAATCTGAATGTAAGGCCTTCCAGTGCGTCCGTAAAATTTGTTTGTGTGCATCAATCATGGGGCTTTCTGTCAAGGCTTGAGGCCATTGTGTGCGTGCTTTGTCGAGGGTATCGTCAAGTTGTGCTTTGATAGCACGCCACGGTACATCGACAGTATTGGACCAAGCCTCAAAGTGGTTCATGGTCAAGTCATACCAGTTCTTGGTGCCATTAAAGTTTAAGGCAAATTCCTTTTCTTCTTTTATATATGCTTTTGTGGTTACGATGTCATAAGCGGGTGCAAGCTCTGCTGTGATAGTGTCGGGGTAAATTAGAGACCAGTTTTTAAGATGCGCATCACCATTCGCTAGTAAAATATTTACCAGTATCCTGCGGGCCAGTTGCTGTGTGTTAGCTAACGAATTACCAGTATATTGATTCATGATGCGGCCAATTTGCTCATAGTTTGAACTACGATATTTGTCGTGAGCATATTTAAATAATACCTGGGCAAAATCTTCAGTGTGTATACGTTCTTGCTTTGCGCCTCGATCAAATCGACGTATTGCATACGCGAATTCTTCATCAGGTAGTTTAATATCCGGTAAATCGGTGAGATCTGATACCTTAACGAGACGTATTTCAGGGATATCAATGCCTGCCAGACCAGCCAATTGCATCGCTGTATATTCATTCAATGGGACATAGTTATGAACGGTCGATGGTGTCTTGATGATCCACTCGCCTAATTGATCAGGTTGAGAAGTGATATAGCGACCATCACTTTGATGCATTGAAAATTTCATTTGCACACCGGCCAATGAAAAATGGATTTTGTCGCGACCAGTGGCTGTGGTTACAGGTTTTATATTTGTCCCGTGTTCGAGCAGTCCCTTGGGTATTTCATCTGGTTCCATCCCTTTTGCCATAATGGCGCCTGGCAAATCATTAACTAAATGATGGAATAAAGGAAACTCCGTATTGATATGGATTTTGAGCATTTGAGCAAACCACTCACGTAATGCACCTTCGGGCAAGAGGTTGGAGAAAACAGGATGCAATTGTTGATTTGTGATCCATGGATTTTCCAATGTCTTCTTTGCATTAGGATGATTAGGATGTGTGGTTAGCGTAAAAGTAGGTCGATTGGAACTGACAGCATAGTCATCATCAAAAACAAAAATATTTCGGCCGTGTTGGTAGCCGATGAGATAACCCACGGTAACGCCATGCAAGTGCACACGTAAGACTTCAACGGTTTCTTCTGCTTTAATCGCCATCAGCTAGTCCAGAATATCTTCCCAGGGATCGTCGATAACATTGATCTGCTTGTGCTGCTGATGTACTTCTGGTGGATAGGTCTTTGTCGCGCTACGCACAGATGACACACTATTGCGCGACTCTTCGAGCAGCGCCAGGATTTGTGTCCGTTTTTCCTTTGGGATAAGCATTAACTCAGCATTAAGCCCCTCAGCGATCAGTTCGAGGTTTTTCAGATTGGCATTACCACCGGCCTCAATACGAGAATATTGTTGTTGCTCCATACCAATACGCAGCTTCATATCTTTCTGTTGCAGATTAAGCTGATGACGGCGTTTTTTCATTTGTTTGGCTAGAGACATAATATGCACCTTAGTACAACATAAATGTAGTATAGGTATTATAGTACAATATATATGTTGTTCAATTTATTAATACAATAAATATGGTGTATTTAGGGTGTGATAGAGGCCGAATATTAATAATACAACATAAAAGTTGTATTTTGAGCTTGGTTGAGGACTAGGGTTTAAAATGCTTCCCCTAGAAAACAAAAAGCCCCGGCGGTTCCGCCAAGGCTGTTGTCGACCGAGAATCCTCAGTCCTTTTAAGTATTATTGATATTAAGAGTACGAACATCAAGACCACAGCACAAACCGATCCCATTAGTGCCAAAGCACGAGCAGAAATGCCCTGACCCGAAGGTGCCCTGACACTGGAAGTGTAGGGTTCGCATGACGAACCTAGAAGAGGTTCTATGCTCCCAAGTACACATAATGAACGTTTAACCGTTCTTTGTGACAACATAATGAAACCGATAGGGTTCTATGTGCAGCGAGAGAATCGCGGCAAGAAGGTGAGACTGAAAAGTCGAGAGGCTGGCCTGGGCCATCCCGTTTTTCCATATTCTGACAGTATCGGTCGGACTAATTCCATGTAACACTTATGGTTTATAGGGGATATTCTAGTCACGGCCTTCTTAATATATAGGGCATACTATTTACATAGGGCAAAACAATAAAAAGCCCCAACAATAATTATAATAGAATCAGTCACTCGTTAAAAATATAAATTGGGTATCTAATGCAACAAGAAGAACAAAAATTCCTCAACGATCTCGACAAAAAGCTCTGGAATGCCGCCGACCGGCTGCGTTCCAATATCGATGCCGCCGAATACAAGCACGTCGTATTAGGTCTGATCTTTCTTAAATATGTCAGCGATGCCTTTGTCGAACGCAAGCTCGAAATCGAAGCCATGCTCCGTGATGAAGCCCATGATTACGGCGTGTTACGCGCTAACTATGAATCAGATGAAGAATACGAAGTCACCATTCATGATGAATTAGAAATCCGTGACTACTACACCGAGAAAAACGTCTTCTGGGTTCCCGCATTAGCCCGTTGGGAGAATCTGCAAAACAACGCCAAGGTTGCGCCGGGCACCAAAATCGAAATCAAGAATGGCAAAAAGGTTACCTACAAATTCACCAGCATCGGCAAACTCATCGACGACGCCCTGGAAGAAATCGAAAAGGAAAACCCCAAACTCAAAAACGTGCTCGATAAAAACTACGCCCGCCGCCAGATAGATCCCAACATCCTCGGCCAGCTCATCGACAAAATCGCCGAGATCCCGTTCCACCACAAAACCTTGCATGCCAAAGACATCCTCGGTCATGTCTACGAATACTTCCTCGGCCAGTTCGCCCTGAGTGAAGGCAAAAAGGGCGGCCAGTATTACACCCCCAAGGCCATCGTCACCCTCATCGTCGAAATGCTGCAACCCTACAAAGGCCGCGTCTACGACCCCGCCATGGGCTCTGGTGGATTCTTCGTTTCCAGTGAAAAATTCATCGAAGAACACAAAGGCAAACTGGGCAACATCTCCGTCTATGGCCAAGAATCCAACCCCACCACCTGGCGCCTGGCGGCGATGAACATGGCCATCCGCGGCATCGACTTTAACTTCGGCGGCGAACCGGCCAACACCTACAGCAACGACAAACACTCGGACCTGCGCGCCGACTTCGTCATGGCCAATCCACCTTTCAATATGAAAGAGTGGAACACCGGCGTAAAAGAAGACGATCCCCGCTGGCAATATGGCATCCCGCCAGCCAATAATGCCAACTTCGCCTGGATGCAACACATGCTCTACCACCTGGCGCCCAACGGCAGCATGGGCCTGCTGCTCGCCAACGGCTCCATGAGCTCCAACACCAACAACGAAGGCGAAATCCGTAAACGCCTGTTAGAAGAAGACCGCGTCGAATGCATGGTCGCGCTCCCCGGCCAACTGTTTACCAACACCCAAATCCCCGCCTGCATTTGGTTCCTCACCAAAAACAAAAAAGGTAATTCACCCTCTCCCTCAGGGAGAGGGCAGGGTGAGGGTGGTTTAAGAGACAGAAGCGGCGAAGTCCTCTTCATTGATGCCCGTAACGTGGGTTACATGAAAGACCGCGTCCTGCGCGACTTCACACATGAGGATATTAAAAAGGTTGCTGACACCTTCCACAACTGGAAAACAGGTGAGAACTTCGAGGATGTAGCCGCATTTTGTAACTCAGCAACACTCGAACAAATAAAACAAAATGACTACGTCCTTACCCCTGGCCGCTATGTTGGTGCAGCGGAAGAGGAAGGTGACGGCGAACCCTTCGCAGACAAAATGACGCGCCTCACTGCGCAACTCAAAAATCAGTTTGAGCACAGTGACAAGCTAGAAGCGGAGATTAAAAAGAACTTGGCGGGGTTGGGCTACGATGTCTGATTTTATGACGACAATAGACGAAGTTGCGGAGGTATATGATGGCCCTCATGCTACTCCTAAGAAAATCGAGCAGGGGCCTTATTTTCTTAGTATTTCAAGTTTAGAAAACGGTGCCCTTGATTTATCAAAATCCGCTCATCTTAGTGAAAAAGATTTTATTAAATGGACTAAACGTGTAACTCCAACGGTCGGAGATGTTTTGTTTTCGTATGAAACACGACTGGGTGATGCAGCGCTGATGTCGCCTAATGTAAAAGCGTGTTTGGGAAGACGTATGGGGTTACTTAGACCAAATACTGAGAAAGTTATCCCTGAATATTTGTTATACGCATATTTAGCGCCAGCATTTCAAGGCGTTATTAAATCCAAAACAATACATGGTGCGACAGTTAATCGTATAGCATTAAAGGAGTTGCCCGATTTCCCAATAAGAGTTCCACCAAAGGAAGAGCAAGAAGAAGTTGTTAGTGTATTAAAATCAATTGATTCAAAAATCGAACTCAACCGCCAAATCAACCAAACCCTTGAACAAATCGCCCAGGCCATCTTTAAATCCTGGTTCGTCGACTTCGAGCCCGTCAAAGCCAAAATACAAGCCAAACAAAACGGCCAAGACCCCGAACGCGCCACCATGCGCGCCATCAGCGGTCTAACTGATGAACAACTTGATCAATTAAGCAAAGAACATGACGCACAAGGAAGTTCTAGTGTCGCGGGAGGTAGGACGCCGGGAGCGACCCTCCAACAACTCACCACAACTGCCGCACTCTTCCCAAACGAACTTGAAGACTCTGAGATTGGCGAGATACCGAAGGGGTGGAGCTACGGAAGCTTGAATGATTTATGTGAGTTAAATGCCAACTCATGGACGAAGAAAAATAAACCAGATGAAGTCTGGTATGTTGATTTAGCCAATACAAAGAACGGAATTGTCGAAGAAATACAATATTTCACATGGGAGGAATCACCAAGTCGTGCAAGGCGTATCGTGAAGCCAGGAGACACAATCGTTGGAACGGTTAGACCCGGTAATCGATCATTTGCGCTTATTGGAAATGGTGATAAGAAATTAACCGCAAGCACAGGATTTGCTGTACTTACGCCAAAGAAAGAAGAATATCGAGAGTATATCTATATTGCAGCTACAGGTGATTCAAATATCGAAAGACTAGCACATTTAGCCGATGGTGCTGCTTATCCCGCTGTACGACCTGAAGTCGTTACACAGATGGAAGTTGTGGTGCCAAATGAAGAAGTATTTCTAAAATATAGTGAAATGACACATTCACTGTTTTTATTCATCGAAAATAATCTACAGCAGGCAGAGTTTTTGGCTAGTTGTCGAGACACACTACTTCCAAAGCTTCTCTCTGGCCAGGTAATAGGTAAGCGAGCACAAATACAAATGGAGGAAATAGCTTGAGTAAGGATAGCTCACCAAAAAAGTACAAATTAACGGTATTCTTAATCAAAGATGGATATGCAAATATTGAGGATTTTCTCAGTTTTGATGGTTTTGAACGAATAGATTTTGATGCGAAAAACAAAATAGATGGCACTCTTGTATACAGAGGTGGATTTCAAAGCAAACCATCATGGATTTCAATCTTTCAGGATTTGCCTGGTTTTGATGCAAAGAATATTTGGAACCAAAGCTCAAAAGCGTTATTTGCAATTAATCATAAGGGTCGATGGTTTTGTTTTACTTTTGGTTATGCGCGCCACTTAATTGATGAGCACGCTTATGAAAGAAACTTTGGGCTTATTGTTACATTGAACCTAAGTGATCCGGATGCAATCAAATCCATTGATAAAACGAATATTAGTCATGTGTCACTACACTCCAAAGAACAAGCTACGCGGGAAATAGAGTTATCTGGATTTGAGTTTAATGATGATACTGATCTTCTGAAATCAATTACTGGAAAATCTAGTGAAACAGAAGATGGAGAGCGAGATACACTATCAGGTCGCGATTCGGTAAGCATCTATACAAGGGCTACGGTGGATGATTTTAATGAGATCGTAGAACGGCTCTATGATGCTTATGTAGATACAAAATATAAAGAAATATACCCGTGGATAGATAAGATCACGGAGGAGCGTGACAAAGTAGTTTTAGAAAAGCTGGATGCTGCATTAGTTGCATGTATTTTGGGAAATGAGTTAAAGACTGTATGGCTTGCTATCCCAGAAGTAGTTATCTGGGAAGAGATTAGAGGGTTTTCTTTCAAGAAAAAGAAAGAAGGCCCGAAAATAGCAGGGCCAGTTTTGTATCAAGATTTAGATATTCATGAGTGGGTAGCAGTATCAAACATTGATGATGAACTTTCAGCAAAACAATTAAAAAATAAAAAAATCTATATTTATTGGGAGGATGGGAGACCTCCGACACATTGGAGTGTGTACCGATGTTTAAATGCGGAAATCAACTTGAATGGACAAAAATACATATTAAATGACAGCTCCTGGTACAACATTGAAACAAGTTTTGTCACGGAAACTGATAAATTCTATAACTCTGTGCCCGATGCCACTTTTACTCTGCCACCGTATGGAACCAAGACTGAGCCGGAATACTTGAAGAGCGTAAGTAAGGGCTTACCTGATTTTGCCTTAATGGACAGAAAGGTGATCATGATTGGTGGTGGACGTAGTCGCGTAGAGTTTTGTGATCTTTTTTCGAAGAATAGAGATATTGTTCACGTTAAAAAATATGGCGGCTCAAGTTTGCTAAGTCACCTGTTTTTTCAGGCGGTAGTCTCAGGAGAATGTTTTCTTCATGAGGAAGACTTTCGTAAAAAAGCGAATAAACTACTGCCAAAAAGTCATAAGCTAAAAGATACAAGCATTAAGCCTGTTGCTTCTGAATACAATGTGTGTGTCGCAATTATGAGTAAGGTTCCAGGAAAGTTAGAACTGCCCTTTTTTAGTAAAGTCAGTTTTAAGCATACAGTTAAGACCCTGCAAAACTTTGGTTACAACGTGTTCAAACTAAAGATAGATATGTGATCATGATATCAGAAGACCAACTAGAACAACTCTGCTTCGACTGCTTTCGTGAAGGGCGCTATGAATATGCCTATAGGCTAGATGTCGCTTATGATAGTGACCGAAAAGTTACAGAGGTGATAGCACCATGAGCATAACACGGGAGCAGTTTGAAAAATGGCTTGTTACGCCAACTGAAACTGAACATCTGGAATTTAAAGAGGCTAAAAATAACTTTCATTTTGAAAAACTTGTGGAATATTGTGTTGCGTTAGCGAATGAAGGGGGTGGAAACATCGTTTTTGGCGTCACCGACAAACTACCGCGAATTGTTGTTGGAACAAAGGTATTTGATACCCCCGCTAAAACAGTCGCGGGCATTCACCAACGATTACATTTCAAGGTTGAATATACTGAACTGGTTCATGCCAATGGGAGGGTGCTTGTTTTTACTGTTCCTTCAAGACCACAAGGCCATCCAATTCAATATAACGGTAAGTATCTCATGCGTGCCGGTGAAGAACTGGCACCTATGTCACCTGATCAATTAAAACAGATCTTTAGCGAGAGTGAGCCTGAATATGTCGATCAGATAGCGCTTAGTGGTTGCACGGCAGAAGTCGTCGCACAATTGCTGGATTTGCAGAGTTATTTTGATTTGAATGAACGGCCTTTTCCTTCTACCCGACACGAGGCCATTGACACCTTTTTAAAGAAAGGCTTCTTGAAAAATGACAATGGTGCTTATGCTATTACAAATCTCGGAGCTTTGTTATTTGTAAAGAATATTGAGGAGATAGGTGACTTGCAACGTAAGGCTGTGCGGGTGATTGTATATGATGGAAACACGAAGAGCCGGGTAAAAGCTGGAAAAGATAAAACAGGACATAAAGGTTATGCAGCAGGTTTTGAGTCGTTACTCGAATATATTTATGATCAATTACCGGCTAGTGAGGAAATTGAGTCTGCACTGCGAACCACAACACATGCTTATCCACGTAAGGCTGTCCGTGAGCTAGTTGGTAATGCGATAGTACATCAGGATTTTGCGGTGCGTGGGACAGGAGTGACTGTTGAAATCTTTGATAACCGGATTGAGATAACGAATCCAGGGTTGCCTTTGTTGGATGTAGACAGGTTTATCGATGAGAACCAGTCACGTAACGAGAAGTTTGCCAGTGCTTTGAGACAACTGCGTATCTGCGAAGAACGAGGTCATGGTATTGATGAGGTAGTGACATTTGTTGAAGTATATCAGCTGCCTCCATATCAATGTCGCCTGGGTTCCCACCATACAACGATGATCCTGTCGCGCTATAAGCCATTAAAGAATTTGACGCCGGATGAACGGATACGGGCAGTATATCAACACTGCACTTTGCGCTTTATCAACAATGAAATTACTAATAATGAGTCGATACGAGGGCGCTTTAAAATAGAAAAGAAAAATGCCGCACAGGCAACAAGGTTAATTAACGAAGCTGTCGCTGCCGGTAAAATCCGACCATCAGATCCCAACGCACCGAACAAGTTAATGCGGTATGTCCCTTACTGGGCCTGATTTGTTTGATTTTTTATGAGCCTTGGCAGGTGGTATATCTATAAGCATATGATAATTAAATGATTATTTGTTTGATGGGTATTTGATCGGGTTCAAGAAAATATGCTAGATATATTCCGGTTTGGGCGTAGTTTATAACATTGCTACTACATTTTTGGTGGCCGATCGTTCATAACTTACTAATCTAACTGGTTTATTTTATTTCATTGCAACCGGAAGCAGGATTGGAAAATACCGCTGATTCGCCAGGCGGGCTCAGCGGTCAGGCCTTTATGGATTCTACTGCCACTGGCAGAGAACTAAATGCAATTTAGCAAGATGCTAGACAAAATGTATAGCTTGATTAACGGCTATAAGCAAAGAATCTTGAGCTAGTGGCTCATGGGGTCTATGTAAAAAAAGAAGATAAAACAATAAGCTGTAGATTGATGGGTAAAAAATAGAGCGTTATATGCTATTTGAGCATTTTTGTTTGCAACCAAAGGTTGTAAAGCGTATCTGGGAGATCTAAGTGTTTGTAATTACTGGGGTTCCTATTTGTATGCAAATCGCTGCCTAGGCATAACATGTTAAAATATATGGATATTTAATGAGCATAACCGAAGATCAACTCGAACAACTCTGCCTCGGCTGGTTCCGTGAAGGGGGCTATGAGTATGCCAATGGCTACGACATTGCCCATGATGGTGATGCGCCAGAACGGGAGGACTATAAACAGGTGCTTCTCAATGGTCGGCTGCTTGATGCCCTGCAATGTATAAATCCCCAAATCCCTGTCACCACATTAGAAGAACAAGTCGTCCATGTTCTGAGTAAGCCTGAACATCCTGCCTTGATTCAAAACAACCGTAACTTTCAGCAATACCTGCTAGAGGGTATGCCGGTTGAATACGCGGATAAGAACGACAAAAAGCAGACCGATCACGTTCAGCTCATTGATTTTCATAACCCGGGTAACAACCAGTTTCTGGTGGTGAATCAGTTCACCGTAAAAGGCACCAAGATGAACCGCCGCCCGGATGTGGTGGTGTTTATCAATGGTCTGCCCATTGCAGTCATCGAACTGAAAAATCCTGCGGATGAAAATGCCGATGTGTGGGATGCCTACAATCAGTTACAAACCTATAAAGAAGAAATCTCCGATCTGTTTCTTTTTAATGAAGCGCTGGTGATCTCCGATGGCATCAATGCACGCATTGGTTCGCTCACTGCCAACCAAGAACGTTTTCTTCCCTGGCGTACTATCAAGAACGAAAACGACAAACCTCTGTTGGAATATCAACTGGAGAAAGTGGTCCGGGGATTCTTTGACCGAGAGCTGCTGCTCGATTATCTGCGTTACTTTATTTTGTTTGAACAAGATGGCGATAATCTAATTAAGAAAATCGCTGGTTATCATCAATTCCATGCCGTGCGCGAAGCGGTACGGGTGACCATGATTGCCTCTCAGCCGATGGAGAAAAATAAACAAGAAGAAGTACGTGCCACCTATGGCAAGGAAGTGATTGCGGGTTCGCGCAAGGCTGGTGTGGTCTGGCATACGCAAGGCTCGGGTAAGAGTATCTCCATGGTGTGTTATGCGGGCATGTTGTTGCAACAACCCGAAATGCAGAACCCGACCTTAGTAGTGGTGACGGATCGCAATGATCTGGATAACCAGTTATTCGACAACTTTGTTGCGGCGAAGATGCTGCTGAAACAAGTGCCGGTGCAGGCCGATAGTCGCGATGATTTACGTGAGCTATTAGAATCACGTCAGTCCGGTGGCATTATTTTTACCACGGTACAGAAATTCTCTTTGCTTAATGGTGAGGAACATCATCCTGCTTTAAGTAAACGCAGCAATATAGTTGTTATCTCCGACGAGGCGCATCGTAGCCAGTACGGTTTAAAAGCGGTGTTGGATAAAAAGACCGGACAATACAAGTTCGGTTATGCCAAACATTTACGTGATGCCTTACCCACTGCATCGTTTATCGGCTTTACCGGCACACCCATTGCTACGGAAGACAAAGATACCCGTGCGGTGTTTGGTGATTATGTCAGTATCTATGATATTCAGGATGCCGTGGACGATGGCGCGACAGTACCCATTTACTATGAGAGCCGTTTAGCCAAGCTCGACATTAATCAGGCTGAAATCGAAAAACTCAATGACGAAGTCGATGAGGTCATGGAGGATGAAGAAGATCTCGGCGCACGGGAAAAGGCCAAGAGCAAATGGGCCGCGCTGGAAAAACTCGTTGGTGCAGAGCCACGTATAAAAGAAGTGGCCGAAGATCTGGTGCATCACTTCGAAGAGCGCACCGCCACTATTGAAGGCAAGGGCATGATCGTGGCCATGAGCAGAGAAATCTGTGCGCACTTATATAATGCGATCACCGCCTTACGCCCTGAATGGCATGATAATGATATCGACAAAGGCGCAATCAAAGTCATTATGACGGCGTCAGCATCCGACAAGCCATTGCTGCAGGCGCATAACTACAACAAAGTACAAAAGAAACGCCTCGAACGGCGCTTTAAAGATCCCAACGACCCACTCAAACTCGTCATTGTCCGCGATATGTGGCTCACAGGTTTTGATGCACCTTGTGCTCATACCATGTATATCGATAAACCCATGCGTAGCCACAACCTCATGCAGGCCATTGCGCGTGTCAACCGGGTATTTAAAGACAAACCCGGTGGCCTGGTGGTGGATTACATCGGTATAGCTAATGAATTGAAAGCAGCACTGAAGACCTACACCGACTCGAAAGGTAAAGGTAACCCAGCCAATCTGGCTGCAGAAGCGTTCTCAATATTGATTGAGAAGATTGATGTCGTCCGCGGTATGTTTGCTGCACAGGGAAGTGCGAATGTCGCGGGAGGCAGGACGCCGGGAGCGACCCAGGGATTTGATTATGGTGATTTTGAAACTGAAGCTACCTTATTGCTGATACCGGCAGCGAATCACATTTTAGGTCTTGATGATGGTAAGAAGCGGTTTATGGATGTTGTATTGTCTATTACCAAAGCCTTTGCCTTATGTGGAACCCTTGATGAAGCGCAAGAGTATAAAAAAGAAATCGCATTCTTTACGGCGATAAAGTCTGTTATTACTAAAGCCACGACTGTTGATCAAAAACGTACTGAGGAAGCGAAAAACTCGGCTCTTAAACAAATCCTCGATCAAGCTGTTATTGCCGAAGGCGTGGAAGATATCTTTAAGTTGGCGGGTCTAGAGAAACCCAATATCGGTTTGTTAGATGATGCTTTCATGGAAGATGTCCGCAACATGAAAGATCGTAACTTCGCGGTTGAACTATTAGAAAAGCTTCTGCGTGATGAAATCCGCTCTCATACTCGAAATAACGTTGTTCAGGAAAAGAACTATAGCGAGCGTTTATTAGAAACCTTACGCAAGTATCGCAACCGGGCCATCGAAACCGCCCAGGTTATTGAAGAGCTCATTCAAATGGCCAAAGACTTTCAAGGTGCTTTGAAACGTCATGAAGAGCTTGGCCTTAATGAAGACGAAGTTGCCTTTTACGATGCCTTGGCAAATAATGAAAGTGCCGTGCGTGTGTTAGGCGATGAGATACTCAAGAAGATTGCCCATGAACTGGTCGAAAAACTACGTAATAGTACAACGGTAGATTGGCAGGTTCGGGATAGTGTTCGCGCAAAACTAAGAAACATGGTCAGGATTTTGTTACGGCGATATAAATATCCGCCAGATAAAGCCGATGAGGCAATTGATCTAGTTTTAAGGCAAGCAGAAGTTTTGTCTGAAAGTTGGTCTACAATTGATACGGTTTTTGAGCAACCATTATTGACACGGTCAGCAAATAAACCTCTCTTCGATGAAGCAATATTTTCAAATGCTAACATTGAGGATATATCTTCAGATTTCGAATCACCATTCATGAATGAGCCAGAAAACGAGGGTGATGCTAGTGATGAATTATTGAAAGATCCCCGAAATGTACCAGTCTGGTTCGGCACCAATCGTTTACAAAATGATGAGGCTGATGTTGCTAAGGGATTTTCTGACAAGTGGTCCGAGAAAACAACGCATGGCCGTTGTGTAATTAATGTGCCAAAAGGCCATGTACCCGGTGAATTAGGCTCATCTTGGTGGGTAAGATTAATAAAAGGTGATGATCGTCTTCACATACTCTCAATAGATTCAATTCCTAAACAGACTTATTGGAGCAAATTGGGCGCTGCCATGAGGGAAGAACGAGCTGATAAAGAAAGTGGTGAAGCTCTATTCTTTTTACATGGTTATAACGTTACATTCGATCAGGCAGCTTTGCGGGCAGCTCAACTAGCGTATGATTTACGAATTCATCCAGCGGTATTTTTTAGCTGGCCCTCAAGTGGTGCTGTAGATGATTATGCTGCTGACGAAGCCGCAATAGAAGCATCATATGATGCAGTTGCAGAATTTGTTTCTTTATTAGATAGATGTGCCTTAGAAACGGGTACTGTTTTGCATGTTGTAGCCCATAGCATGGGGAACAGGGCATTACTTAAAGCATTAGAAGCTGTGTCCAGAGGAATGTCGGGCTCATCTATTGATAAGCTAGTATTTGCAGCCCCTGACGTTGATGCACGTGTATTTATGCAATCACTAAGCAAAATTAAAGTGGGTAACAATAAGACACTCTATGCGTCTCAGCGAGACAAAGCAGTATGGTTGTCTAAAGCTATACATAAATATCCAAGGGCAGGATTATTACCACCAGTCACAATATCAGATGGGTTAGATACGATTGATGCAACAGATGTAGATGAAACATTCCTAGGGCATAGTTATATCGCCACAGTGCGTGCACTAATCTGTGACCTTTCGAGTCTTTTGAAAGCGGGTCTTCCACCCAAAGATAGAGTAGGCCTGGAAATTGTTGAGACTGATGATGGTAAAAGTTATTGGAAAATTAAGTAGCTGCAATTAGGTGCTATAGTTTTCTATTTTATATTTATATGGAATTATATAAAGGCGCGCAGTATAAACATCGCGCTAACACTCTTTAAGCTTGTAAGGGACGGCAGATTAAGTGAGTATCCTTAGCCGCTTGTTCGGCAAAAAACCTCCGAGTTACCAGCCAGATTCTATTCTGCCAGCGATATTTGCGCTTAATGAGGCGGCTAATATGGCTATATGGAAACAAATTGTAAAAAACCATCCCGAACTATTAACTGACGAAGCAGATCGTTTGTACGAAGAACTTATTCCCGAACAAAGCAATGAAGATGTTAAACAACAACTCACTCGATATAGAGAATGGTTGCGGCGCTGCCGTGTGGTGGGCGTAGATGTCGCGTGTTTACGAATAGAATCAATGTTGGTTGTAGGCGAACTTAACAACCAAGCTTTGAGTGAAATTGAAATAGGTAACTATGTTAATGCTGAATCTTTTTTGATGCGAGCCGCTGAGGAGTTATCCAAGGTAGATGAAGCTGAGGGTCCGGAATTAGTCGATACACTGTATTTTACAGGCGTGCTCCACCTAAAGATGGCGAATTACGAGGCTGCAGAGACAGAGCTAAGACAAGCAATAGCGAGTCATCGTCGTATCTATGGTCGGGAGAATGAACAGCTAGCCGCAATGATTGGTGTGCTGGCAGAAGTTTACCGGGAGACAGAGGATTACGCATCAGCCATGCCACTCTATGATGAGGATCTCGATATCAGTCAACGATTGAAGGGTGAGACTGACCCGGGTGTGGCAACTAGCTTACACAATAAGGGACTTTTATATTTTGACTTAGGGGATTACGCCAAAGCTCAGCAGTTTCTTGAACAGGCACTGGAAATAAGAGAGTTGGCGCTTGAGTCGGATAGTCCTGAATTGGCGGCAAGTTTCAATTGTTTGGGTGAGCTGCATAAGAAATATTTGAAATATTTGGGCTCACGACTGCAGGGAGAAGGTGAGAACATATGTTCGAGAAGCTGGCCTGGGCCATGTAGGAGGTAGGGCGAAGCAGGAGCCAGAGCCGAGAGTAAAAATTAAATGCGCTATTCTCATATGAATATATGAAACATGTTGAACCAGTGCACTGATGTGTAGTCTTATTTTCAACCTATCCGTTCAAATGGAATATTTAAGGTCAGATTAAAAAGTTTCTAATTATCCAATGAAAAACAACCTGTCCCAGGAAACTGCCCCAACCGTTTCGACGCTAGCCGATCTCGCAAAATGTGCAAACTACTCGTTCATGGACACGCTCAATTGCGATCCTGAGGCGAAAGAAAACGGCGCTGATCACGCACCACGACAAGTCTTCACGGGTCACTATGTTCCCGTTAAACCCACGCCAATCGAAGAGCCTGAGTACGTCGCGCACAGCAAAAATTTTTTCCATGAACTTGGCTTTGCTGACAGCATGGCAGAGTCTGCCGATTTTGTTCGACTATTCAGTGGTGACCTCTCGCATGTTCCGGAACCAATGCGCAAGGTAGGTTGGGCCAGTGGCTACGCACTTTCCATCTTCGGCACCGAATACTATCAACAGTGTCCGTTTCAAACCGGTAATGGCTATGGCGATGGTCGCGCCATTTCTGTGCTTGAGGCTGTGATCAATGGTCGCCGCTGGGAAATGCAGCTGAAAGGTGGTGGTCGGACACCTTACTGCCGTGGCGCGGATGGTCGCGCCGTGCTGCGCTCGAGTGTTCGAGAGTTTCTGGCACAGGAACACATGCATGCGCTGGGTGTGCCCACGTCACGGTCTTTAAGTTTGACTGTTTCGAAAACTGAGAAGGTGCAGCGACCATGGTATTCGGAAGGTTCGCGATCGATCGATCCTGACAGGTTTGTAACGGAGCCGGTGGCGATCTCGACGCGCGTTGCACCGTCGTTCATTCGGGTCGGACAAATCGAGCTGTTTGGTCGCCGTGCCCGAAAGCAGGAACACCCCGATGCGATGGAAGAGCTCGAGAAGATTGTGTTGCACTTGATCGATCGTGAGTACGCTGACGTCATCGACAAGAATCTTAGTACCGCCGAGAAAGTCGTCTTGCTCACGCGGGCGTTTCGCAGCCGTCTTACCTCGCTGGTAGCGAACTGGATCCGTGTCGGTTATTGCCAGGGCAACTTCAACAGCGATAACTGTGCGGCCGGTGGCTTCACACTGGATTACGGTCCATTCGGATTCTGTGAGGTTTTTGATCCTTACTACCAACCCTGGACGGCGGGTGGGGAACACTTCGCGTTTTGGAATCAACCCGTGGCAGCGGAACGCAACTTCGAGATGTTTTGTACGGCGTTGCAGCCATTACTGGAGATGCATCCTGATGCTTTGCAACAACTTGACGAGATTCGAAGTGGCTTTGCAAAAGTGATGCAAGAGGAAATGGAAAAGATGTTTGCGGCTAAACTTGGACTTGGTACGTTTAACGCGGCGTTGTTCAGTGAACTCGTAACGCTCATGATGCAAACGTCTGTCGATTACACAATCTTCTTCCGCGAGCTCTCGTCGATACCGGATGACATTGGCCCACTTAAAAAAAGCTTCTACAATCATTTGAATGAAGAGATGGACAAACGTTGGTCTGAGTGGCTCACAAAATGGAAATCGCTTATTACCGACACACCACACACTCTTGAAGATATTTCAGCGCAGATGAAACGCGTCAACCCAAAATACAGTTTGCGAGAGTGGTTGCTTGCACCTGCTTATCAGCAAGCGGCCACGGGGAACTACGCGCTAATTAGAGAACTGCAGGACGTCATGACCCAAGCTTACGCCGAGCAGTCGCAAGAGGTGGAGGAAAAATACTATAGGCTAAAGCCGTCTGAGTTCAGTGAGCTCGGCGGGTTGTCGCATATGAGCTGCTCTTCATGATCTTTGAAAAATCCTGGACATGCAGGGGTCTGACCCACGCAAGCCCAGCTAATATTAGAAATAGTTGTGTTTCAAAAGTGGAGTCAGAGTAAAACTACTATGAAGAAGATATTGGGACAGGTCTTATATTAGACGTTGAGCGAAAATATAAGGTGACCGAGGTTTATTTTATAATCACTCCGTCACATTTTTTACTTATACTTTAGGATCATAAAGGGCAAATATTTTTAATATCATGACACAAGATAAAATAAAAACAGTGAGTCAGCAGGGATGGGTGTTG
>Ga0316204_10001445_pt1 | contig 64084 bp, 47 predicted proteins | sample 6monrhotite_MG_2_FD_205661 | JGI IMG/M metagenome (GOLD analysis project Ga0316204, IMG submission 205661) | Microbial mat bacterial communities from mineral coupon in-situ incubated in ocean water Damariscotta River, Maine, United States -... | ecosystem: Environmental > Aquatic > Marine >... | reverse complement strand
GATGGTTTTGGATGGACAAATGGTGTTGCTATTGGATTCAAGACGTTTCTCGAAAAGTTAGAAGAAAAGGAGAACTAAACTTTTGTTAGGTTTTTATTAATAGTAAGACTAAGAAGGTAGCGTTTATAACCAAAAAACTTCATGGCCAAGTCTTTGCTTTTTATTCCCGATATTTCTGGATATACTAAATTTATTCAAACCACTGAAGTTGAGCATAGTCAACATGTGATTTCCGAACTTTTGGAAATTCTAATTTCTGCGAATACTGAAGATTTAAAATTAGCAGAAATTGAGGGAGATGCCCTATTCTTTTATAAAGAGGGTGAAATACCCTCGCAAGAACGTTTGCTAGCTCAAATTGAAGCAATGTTCACAGCTTTTCACAGTCATTTGGCCTTACTTAAGAAAAATAGAATCTGCCCATGCAATGCTTGTGCTACAGCACCTGACCTTGAATTGAAGATTATAGCCCATAGCGGAGAATTACAACATATAGAAGTTCAAGGCAATCGTAAACCTTTTGGTCAACAGGTTATTGAAGCACATCGACTTTTAAAAAATTCTGTTCAAAGTGATAATTATGTTTTGGTGAGTAGGTCTCTTGCTATGGAAATTCAATTATCTTATACCTATTCTAGCAAGTTATTTCGTTTTCGACAGGGTGCCGATTCTTATGATGAAAAAAATGTCGATTACCTTTATTCTATTATTGATTCAACCCAGTTAACTCTAAATTCATTTGAATCACCAAAAAAAGTTTCTTTCAATAGAATTCCTGATTTAACGGTACAAAAAGAATTTTCAATAAGCGCCGAAAGATTATTAGAATATATTACGAACTACACTTATCGAGGTAAATGGGTGAATGGAGTCGATAGCTTTGATTTTAACGAAAATGAAGTTACTCGACATGGCACTGAACATGTTTGCGTTGTAAATGGAAAGAATTTTGATTTTGTCACTGTAACTAAAGATGTTGATGAAAACAAGATTGTTTATGGGGAGATGACAGAAAGTCCGCCGCCGTTAGATAAGTTGTATCAGTTTTATATTATTACTGTAATCAATGAAAAAAGTTGTGAGCTTTTGATAGAAGTCTATTGGGAGGCTAAATCGCTTATCAAAAAAATGATAATGGCATTGTTTGTAAAAAACACTTTCAAAAAAAACACCAATGACGCAATAAGTAATTTATCAAAGTTTATTCATGAGATAGAAAATGCTTAACTTTTTTGTTTTATTAACTTTAAGTAATATGGCATCAGGCTATTCAAATACTACTCTTGCAAAAAAATTAGGTATTAAACAGGGCTTTACGTTTGCAATAATCAATCAACCAGAGCATTATTTTAATCTATTTTCTGATTTACCAGACCAACTCTTTATTAAGAAGAGTCTAAATGTAGATTCTTTAGATTTAATCCATCTGTTTTGTACTTCTAAAAACGAGTTGAAGGCAAACGCGATACGATGTAAAAATGCCTTAAAGAAAACAGGAATACTTTGGGTAAGCTGGCCAAAAGGAAGTTCAAAAATCACTACAGATTTAAAACGTGAACCTATTCGAATGCATTTGTTAAATATCGGTTTAGTCGATATTAAGGTTGCTGCAATTGATGATGATTGGAGCGGACTAAAGTTTGTATATCGTCTAAAAGACAGATAAAATCATTCTTCAGAATCATTTCATTTTTGATTTTTTTAATTGAGAATGACTTTTGATTGATTAACTTACAAGACTAATTAACCAAAAGAATATAATAATGAAAATACCCTCTAAAAGCACTATTGGTGCTCTATTTTCCATGTTTTTGGGTTTATTGCTTTTTGCCCAAGAATCTAAAGATGAGATCTATAAAGGTCTAGAATTTAGAAATATTGGTCCTGCTTTGACATCAGGTCGTATTGCCGATATAGCTATTCATCCCAAAAATGAAAGTGTTTGGTACGTTGCTGTAGCTTCTGGTGGGGTTTGGAAAACTGTAAATGCAGGAACCACCTTTAAACCTATTTTTGATAATGAAAAAAGTTATTCTATTGGTTGTGTAACCATTGACCCGAATAATCCTAGTACAGTTTGGGTTGGCACGGGTGAGAACGTTGGTGGTCGCCATATCGGATTTGGAGATGGAATTTACGTCAGTCATGATGAAGGAAAGAGTTGGAAAAATATGGGCTTGAAAAAGTCTGAACACCTTTCGAAAATTATCGTGCATCCTGATAATTCTGATAAGATATATGTGGCTTCTCAAGGTCCGCTATGGAGTAAAGGTGGCGAACGCGGATTTTATCTTTCTGAAGATGGTGGAACTACTTGGGTAAGAACTTTAGGAAATGATGAATGGACAGGTGTAACTGATATTGTGATGGATTCGGAGAATCCAGAAATCATTTATGCTGCAACTTGGGATAGACAGAGAACTGTAGCTGCCTATATGGGTGGTGGACCAGGTTCTGGACTTCATAAATCTATGGATGGAGGAAAGACTTGGGTTGCTCTAAAATCGGGCTTACCCAAATCTAATATGGGCAAGATTGGTCTGGCGATATCTCCATTTGATAATCAAACGGTTTACGCTGCCATAGAGCTTGATCGTAAAAAAGGTGGTTTTTATATATCTAAGAATGGAGGAGCTTCTTGGTCTAAGCAATCTGATGCTGTTTCAGGTGGTACGGGCCCACATTACTATCAAGAATTGTATGTTTCTCCGCATCAAGAAGGTAAATTATACTTGATGAGTAATAACACACAAGAATCTAGTGACCACGGTAAGACCTTTAATTTTTTGAATGAAGATAAAAAACACGTGGATAGCCATGCTGTTGCCTTTAAAAAGAACGACCCCAATTATATCCTTTTTGGTACAGATGGTGGATTGTATGAATCTTACGATAAAACAAAAACATGGCGTTATTTTGATAATCTTCCTGTAATTCAGTATTACAAAGTGGCAGTTGATGATAATGCTCCATTCTATAATATTTATGGAGGCACCCAAGATAATGGTTCACATGGTGGGCCATCAAGGACGATTAGGGCTAACGGAATTTTAAATCAAGATTGGTGGATAACCTTAGGGGCAGATGGTCATCAATCGGCAACAGAACCAGGTAATCCAGATATTACTTATGGTGAGTTTCAACAAGGTTGGTTATGGCGTATTGACCAAACAACAGGTGAAACCGTGTTTATACAACCACAACCAGCTGCTGGAGACCCCCATGAGCGGTTTAATTGGGATGCACCTATTTTAGTGAGCCCACATAACCCAACACGACTCTACTTTGCATCGTATCGGGTATGGAAATCAGAAAATCGTGGTGATGATTGGAGGTCTATTTCAAATGATTTGACCAGAAATGAGGAACGCTTTAACCTTCCCATACTTGGCAAACAGCAAAGCTGGGACAATCCCTGGGATGTTGGGGCGATGAGCGTTTATAATACAATCACATCTTTAGCAGAATCACCAGTTCAAGAAGGTTTACTCTATGCAGGTACTGATGACGGAATCCTACAAGTTTCCGAAAATGGCGGTGAAAACTGGAAAAAGATTATGCTGGGCAATATTAAAGGAGTTCCCGCCAGAGCTTTTGTCAATGATGTGAGAGCGGACCTGTACGATGCCAATACAGTTTATTTAGTATTGGACAATCACAAAGAAGGTGATTATCGTCCATTTCTCTTAAAAAGCACTGATAAAGGAACTACTTGGAACTTTATCAATGGAAACCTTCCTAAGCGTTTGGTTACTTGGCGTGTTGTTCAAGATCATAAAAAGAAAGACCTATTGTTTGCTGCTACCGAATACGGAGTATATTTTACCGCAAATGGCGGTAGTAGTTGGACGCAATTAAAAGGTGGGCTGCCCACCATTTCTTTTAGAGATGTAACCATTCAGAGAAGAGAAGATGATTTAGTTGGAGCTTCTTTTGGTAGAGGATTCTATGTATTAGACAATATCGCTCCACTTAGAGATTATGATGCTTCTAAAGCAAGTGAAGTTCAATTTTTTGACACCAAGCCTGCATATTGGTACATTCAGAAAGATGCCGTTTATGGGCAAGGAAATAATGAATATGCGGCTAAGAACCCTGACTATGGTGCAATATTTACCTATTACCTTCCCAATAAATTGGAGTCCTTAAAGGAGATTAGAACAAAAAAAGAAAAAGAATTGACCAAGCAAAAAACGGCAATTCCTTTTCCAGGTTGGGATGTATTGGCATCTGAAAAAAATCAAGAAAAATCGGGATTGATTTTGATGATAAAAGACAATCAAGGTAATCTGGTGAACACGGTAAAAGGTTCAAACAAAAAAGGATTTAATCGCGTGGCATGGAATTTAACTTATGCAGATCGTTCAGGTGTATCCTTAAAAGCACCGACTCCTAATCCTGACGAAGAATTTATGGGCTCTCCGTATATGGCAACTCCTGGTAACTATTCTGTAACGCTTTATAAAAATGTAGATGGTATGTTAACTGAGTTATCTAGTTCAAAAATCTTTGAGGTGAAGAAATTAAAAGATGGAGCACTACCAGCAAAACCAACTATGGAGATTGATGCTTTTAGAGAAACGTTCCAAACCTACCAACAAGAAATCATGGCTACAAACACCACAATAAATAGGGCTAAGAAGCAGTTAGACGCTATGAAAAGAGCTTATCAGCAAGCAAAACGTCCTTCAGTTGCATTGTTCAATAAAATCAGTTCAGCGCAAAAATCATTGCAAGCTATTGATGCTGTTATGAGTGGAAACCCTGCTAAGAATGAAGTAGGGGAACGCAATGAACTTTCACCACAAGATGGTGGTTTTATTGGTTATGTTGCTTTAAACAATACTTACGGACCAACAGGTAATCAAAAGAAGGCATTTGCAAGAGCACAAGAACAACTGAAAGATTTAAAAACTGATTTAGGTCAATTAGTTAATAAAGTTATTCCGGCGCTTGAATCTGAATTAAAAACTGCTGGTGCGCCTTGGATAGAAGGTCAAGGTCTTTTAAATAATTAAGGCTCCCAAATGAATTTATAAGTGAGCGGTAGTTTTTAAACTGCCGTTCATTTATTTTTAGCAATATCAATTGCTTTTTAACCTGTATTTAGCTTCAAATGGAAGAAAAACAAAACCCAACCCTTGTCATTCTAGCTTTCTTTTCCATTTATGTCATCTGGGGCTCTACTTATTTATTGAATAAAATTGCAGTTACAGAGTTACCACCATTTATGCTTGCCGGAATACGCTTTTTTATGGCAAGTCTTTTAATTTTTGGTATAGCGAAGCTTTTGAGAAAACCACTTGCAATTACTAAAAAGCAGCTAATCAATACTTCTTTCGTTGGTTTTTTATTTTTATCCTTAGGAAATGGCTTGGCTGTTTGGGCTTTAAAATATATAGATTCGGGTTTTGCAGCGCTACAAATATCAGCGCAACCTTTGGTTATTTTGCTCATGATGTGGTTGTTACAAGGTAAAAAGATTCAACCGATGTCAATGATAGGCGTTGTGTTGGGTATGGTAGGAATTTACCTTTTAGTGGGGCAGAAGGAAATATTAAATCAAGAAAATGCTATTTGGGGTATGGTGATGATTTTTATATGCATGCTAAGTTGGGGCTATGGAAGCCTGTTTGTTGCAAAAGCAGATTTACCAAAGAATTATTTTGTAAATACGGGTTATCAAATGTTTGCTGGTGGTATTTTATTGGTTTTAATGAGTTTATTACTTGGGGAGCAATGGTCAAACCCATTTGACTGGAATTTTAAGGTTCAAATGGTCATGTTATTGTTAATTGTGTTTGGTAGTATTGTAGCCTTTACTTCCTTCAACTATTTATTGAAATCTGTTTCCCCTGAGAAAGTTGCCACCTCTACGTATGTCAACCCTATTGTAGCTTTAGCATTGGGGTGGTATTTTTTAAATGAAGAAATTACTTTGCGTTCAGCGATTGCCGCGGCTATTTTGCTCACGGGGGTATACTTTATTAACACCAAGAAGAAGTTGGCTCTGTTTTCTCGTTTCAAAAAGTAATTGTGTATTCAATTATCTTTGAGAAAACCGTTAAGTAAAATCATGATGCCATCTCAAAAATATATTCTCAGTTTTCTTGTAATCTCTATTTTATACAGCTGTTCTTCAAATAAAGAGATAGAATTATTTAACGGTAAAGAATTAGACGGTTGGCATGTTGATGTACCGATGCATGATTCTATTCCTGATGCGATTAACCCATTTGTAGTTAGAAATGGTAATTTGGTTAGCTTAGGGGAACCACAAGGTCATTTAGTTACAAATGAATCCTACGAGAATTATAGATTAACCTTGCAATATCGTTTTGTTGGCGAACCGGGTAACTGCGGAATTTTAGTTCATGCTTCAACACCGAGGGCCTTGTATAAAATGTTTCCAAAATCCATTGAAGTGCAACTTATGCATGAAAACGCAGGAGATTTTTGGTGTATTGTTGAAGATGTAACTACGGATAATATGGAAGAACGCCGTGGGCCAGAAGCAGAGTGGGGAGTTTCGGAGGGAAAATTACGACGGATTAAAAATTTGACTGATGATTCTGAAAAACCCTTAGGACAATGGAATTCATTAAGTATTGAGTGTGTGCAAAATACCATTAAAGTTTGGGTCAATGGAGATTTGGTTAATTATGGATACAACGCAACGGTTTCTTCTGGTCAAATAGCAATTCAGGCAGAGGGTTCTGAAGTTGAATTCACTAAAATAAGACTTCAACAATTAGATTCTGAATAAAGAATTTTACGATGACATAATGCGTTTAGAGAAGAATGTACAATTCATGACATGGATTGTCCAATTGACTACATCTAGTTTTAAAAAACAACAAGTTCGTTTCATATTTGCTTCATCAATCAAAAACAATCAATCATTTATTCATCAATCAAAAACGAACAATCATGAATCAACTATCAAAAATTATTGCTGTCTTTCTAGTAAAACTCATCATTTTACTTCTTGTCTTAAGTTCTAATACTCTCAGTGCACAAAGTAAGAGTACCTCTGTCAATATTAACCGTAACGGTAAAACGACCATCTCAATAAAAAATGGTTTTGGAAACAATTTTTCCATTGAATATGAAGGCGATATTACCTTATCAGATGACGATACTGATGTTATCGCCATTTCTAGAGGTGGTTATATGGAAATTAAAAAATCAGCTTTTGGTAACCGTCGTAGAGTTTATATAGAGCCTGATAATTCAGGCAAACTCATTAAAAAATATTATGTTGGTTCTTCACAAAAAAACTTTGACTCTGAAGGAAAAAAGTGGCTTTCAGAGGTTCTGCTTGAAGTTGTGAGGTCAACCACTCTAGGAGCTGAAAAAAGGGTTAATCGTCTTTATAAAGCTGGTGGTTCTTACAAAGTTTTAAATGAGGTTAGTAAAATGACTAGCAATCATGTAAAAGCTAGATATATCAAGTTACTCTTAGAGAAAGATTTAAAGGAAAAGGATTTAAACTCTGTTTTAAAGGAGGTTGCAGATATTGATTCTAACCATCATCGCGCCGATATTTTAAAAAATAATACTAGGGCTTTTTTAGCTTATGAATCAACAACCTCTTCTTACATCAGAACTACAGGCAGTATTGATTCAGATCACCATAAAGCAGATGTTTTAAAGCGATCTATTCGAGATGGCGATATTTCTGATACTCAAATGAAAGCGCTATTTGTGATTACACAGGATATTGATTCAGACCATCACAAAGCAAGTGTTTTGCAAGAGGTTTTGAACCAAAGAACTTTAACGGAGAACAATTTGAAATTACTGATTAATACCGCGAAAGGTATAGATTCTGATCATCACAAAGCGACCGTATTACGCAAAGCACTTGAAACCGATGGTATATCGCAAAGTGTTACTAATACATTATTGGCATCGGTTGAAAATATGGACTCAGATCATCATATAGCTAGTATTTTCAAGTCTATGGTTAATGATAAAATGGACAATGAATCTTTATCAAACCTATTACGGGTTGTAGAAAATAATATGTCCTCAGATAATCATCAGAGTGATGTCTTGAAAAAAATTGCCTACAATCAAAATTTGAGCGGAACTGGCTTAACCGCTTACCTTTCAACAACCAACGATATTGACTCTGACCATCATAAGGCTGAAGTATTTAAGACTTTGGCACGAAAAGATTTTTCGAGTGCTGAATTATCTCAAATAATAGATGCAACTACTTCAATCGATTCTGATTATCATAAGACAGAGACTTTGTTGCGCTTTGCCAGTAAAGTTAGAAGTGAGAATACAGATGTCATAGATGCTTATACCCGAGCTTGTAAAGACATTGACTCTGAATCTCATTTTGGTCGTGCTTTAAAAGCGATTCAATAATTGAGTTAAAAACCTTTACTACATCCTTTAGTAGATAATACAATTTCTATTATTATTGCTAATTTGGTAGGATGCAGTGGCTTTCAAAAAACATTTTATACCAACCAACCGTGAGAAAGCGTCTAAGCCTGCTCTTTATAGGATATGTAATAGGTATTCTAATTTATAGCTTTGTAAACTTTAATACCTTACAAAGCGGTAAAGAATTTTACTTAAGCGGGCTTACAGGTGTTTTGGTGTTGTATTCGGTTGTTTTTTCCAATTCCTTTTTAAATCGATTCGTTCCATTCAAAAAAATTCCAGGGATTAGGATTCTCTCAGGCATTATTTGGACTTTAATACTCAGCTTTTCTTTAGTTTTTGTAAGTTTTTTAGGCTATAATAAGCTTTATGGCCATATGGTTACACAAGAGCAGCAAACCAACTTACTTATCAAACTAGGTATATTACTATTTTGTGCATCCTTACTCTATAACATCATCTATTTTGCCTTGTATTCTTATGATAATTATGCGCGTGGGCAGGTAATGGAATTGAAATTGGAAAGAAAGCAAGCAGAACTACAATTGATGGCTTTTAAAGCGCAACTAAGTCCTCATTTTTTATTTAATAGTATGAATGCACTGTCGGCACTTTTTCAAAAAGATGTCGAAAAAGCAGAAACATTTATACGCGCTCTTGCAAAATCTTATCAATATACCTTGAATAATTACAAGACAACGCTAGTATTGTTGAAAGAGGAGTTAGATTTTGTAAATGCTTATTTATTTTTAATTAAAACCCGTTTTGGAGATGGAGTAATCGTTAAGGTAGATTTGGAAGATGCTATTCTGACAAGTAAAATTCCTCCTTTAACCATACAGTTATTGATAGAAAATGCCGTAAAGCACAATGTTTTTGATAAAAAAAAGCCTTTGACCATCAATCTGAAATCAGAAGAAAACAGTTTAATTATTAGCAACATTAAAACGGAGAAGAAAACCCAAATTGGTTCTACTAAAATTGGCTTAAAAAATATAATTTCTAGATATGAATTAATAACAGATAGAACAGTAAAAGTCCTCAATGATAGGGACTTTACCGTAAAAATTCCTATTATCAAATGAAAAAGCTTTTTATACATCATCCACTTTTTCGTTTGCTAGCTCCTTTATTTAGTGGAACACTGGTTTATCTCTTGATTCTTTTGATAAACAATAATGTGCTACAGTTGCAAGAAACTTTTCTTGGGCAAGAGCTCTATGTCTGTATCGGCTTAGCATATTTAATTCATGAGTTTTCTCGGTTTTCGTTACTCTTTTTTGAACGCTTAAAACGACCTGAATCTTTCTTTCTCAAAACTACAATTCAATTGGTAGCTTCCTTGTTTATGACGATTATTTTAGTATCGTCTACAATGTATTTATACTTTAAATACATATTGCTATATGAGCCTAATATCAGAGAGTTATATATTTTTAATATCATTTTTGTTTTCATAACTTTTGTTTACGTCACCTTATACCTAAGTCATCACTTTTTATATAAAATAAACATAGATAAGATTGCAAAAGAAATTGATGCTAAGAATGTTATTGAAGAAGATTTTTTACAATTTAAAAAAGGAATAAATCCTGAACTTTTATATGAGAGTTTAGAGACCATGTTGATTTTAATGAAGGATAATCCTGATAGTGCTGAGCAATTTTCAGATTATTTTTCAACGGTATATCGTTATATTTTGACAAAACAACATAGAGAGTTAGTTCCAACATCAGAAGAATTAAATATTTTAAGCTCATTAGTCCTTCTTTTTAATCATTTGCCTTACCGAAAGATAACTTTTACGAATAAAGTGGTATCAGAAAATTGGGTGATTCCGACTGCATTATTGACTTTATTGGAAATTATCATAAGAACTACTATAGTTTCTGAAAAACACACGTTAGCGATTAGTATGGAAGAAACTGATGAGTATTTGAGCATCTCATTTATACCCAAACAAAAATTAAACTTCATCTTCTCTTTAGCAACAATAAATGATATAGTTATTGCATATAGCTATTATACTAATCAACAAATAACCATGACTACAAGAGGTAATCTCAAAGTAGTGAACCTGCCAAAATTAAGATACCATGAGAATAGTCATCATTGAAGACGAGCCCTTGGCTGCCGAGAAACTGGAACGTTATCTTTTAAAATATAATGCTAGCATCGAGGTTTTAGCACAATTAAATTCATTAGAAACGGCAATACCATGGATTGTAGAAAACAAAACTAAAGTTGATTTGTTTTTTATGGATGTACAACTTAGTGATGGGTTAAGTTTTGAGATTTTTTCACAAGTAACGATTAACAAGCCTGTAATTTTCACTACTGCTTTTGATGAATTTGCAGTAGACGCCTTTAAGGTAAATAGTATTGATTATTTGCTTAAACCTATAACTTTTACCGATTTATCTAGAGCATTAAAGAAATTAGACGCCTTACAGAAACAGTTTTCAAATGTAGAACAAATGGCACCTATTATTAAAAGCATGGGTCAGAAGAGCTATAAAGACCGCTTTCTTGTAAAAGTTGGTAATCATATTAAATCAATACCTACGGAGGCTATAATTGCCTTTCAGGCTGAAGGGCGAGACGTTTCCTTGTTCACTAAAAATGGTAAAGAATATGTTATCGAATACAAATTAGAAGCTTTGGAAGAACTTTTAAGTCCAAAATTATTTTATCGTGTTAATAGGGGTTTTATTGTTGCTTTAAAATCAATAAGTGATGTTATGGTCTACGCTAACCGAAGGCTAAAATTGACCTTGTCTCCAGATATTCATCAAGAAATCGTCGTGAGCAGAGAAAAAGTAGGTGCTTTTAAGCAATGGTTTGAAGGTAACTGATTGCCGTTCTTTATGAATAGAGAGCTTCTTTTCATTATCTTGATGACAAATAGTTACTCATGAAAAATATAGCAGCACTTCTTCTATTGTTTCTGATTGCATCCTGCCAAACCAATAAAATCTACGATATAGTCTTGAAAAACGGACAAATCTATGACGGTACGGGACAAACTGCCTTTGTTGGCGATATTGGTATCATAGCAGATACTATTGCAATTATTTCAGAGCCAAACACTTTAAAGGGAATAAAAGAACATGATCTTAATGGACAAGCGGTAGCCCCAGGATTTATAAATATGCTTAGTTGGGCTAATGTGTCGTTATTGGAAGATGGGCGCTCGCAAAGTGATATTCGACAAGGAGTAACTTTAGAAGTTCTTGGTGAAGGAAGATCAATGGGGCCATTGAATGATGAGATGAAAAAAGAAATGCAAGAAAATCAGGGTGATATCAAATATGAGGTTTCTTGGACAAGCCTTGGTGAGTATTTACAGCATTTGGAAGATATGGGCGTATCGACCAATGTAACTTCATTTGTTGGGAATGGTACTTTGAGACAGCATGTAATCGGATACGAGAATAGACCAGCAACTATGGAAGAAATTGATGAGATGAAAAAACTGACCAAACAAGCCATGGAAGAAGGTGCGGTGGGTATTTCAAGTTCATTGCTTTATGCGCCCAGTATGTATGCAGATACTGGGGAGTTGATTGAATTGGCAAAAGTAGCAGGTGAAAGCAATGGAATGTATATTTCGCATATTCGTAACGAAGGAGAACGCTTATTGGAAAGTATTGATGAATTAATACAGATTTCAAAAGAGGCGAATTTGCCTGCGGAAGTGTATCATTTAAAAGCTTCTTCAAAATCAAACTGGGGAAAATTGGATGCCGCAATTACAAAAATTGATTCTGCAAGAAATGCGGGACTAGCAATCACAGCTGATATCTATACTTATAATGCAAGTTCAACCGGTTTACATGTACAGTTACCTGATTGGGTTCGAGATGGAGGAATTGCTGCTATGTTAGAAAGACTGGAGGACCCAGTTCATCGTATGAAGGCTATCGAAGAATTAGAGTTTCGTAATTCTCCTGAAACCATATTATTAGTTGGTTTCAGGTCAGAACCTTTGCGAAAATATGTTGGAAAATATTTAACCGAAGTTGCAGAAGAGTGGGGCAAGAGTCCTGCAGAAACCTTAGTTAACTTAATTATTCAAGATGGAAGCCGCATTCAAGTTGTTTATTTCTCTATGTCTGAAGAAAATATAAAAAAGAAAATGGCATTACCATGGGTAAGTTATTGTTCGGATGCGGGCTCCTATACCAATGAAGGTGTCTTCATCAAGCAAAGCACACATCCTCGTTCTTATGGTTCCTTTATTCGTGTATTAGGAAAGTTCTCTAGAGATGAGGGAGTATTATCCCTAGAAGAAGGTATTCGTAAACTAACCTCATTACCTGCCGAGAATTTAAAGCTTAAAAAGCGAGGTAGGTTAGAGCCAGGTTATTTTGCTGACATAGTTGTTTTTGACCCTGAAAAAGTAACTGATAAAGCCACTTTTACAAATCCACATCAATATGCGGAAGGGGTTTTACATGTTTTTGTTAATGGTCAACAAGTTTTAAAAGACGGCGAACATACTGGTTCAACCCCAGGGCGATTTGTTAAAGGCCCCGGTTTTATTGAATGAAATAACTATTGAAAATACTATTTATATGCATGGTACAAAACCACCAATCCATCAGAGAAGGAATCTACATTTATCGTAAAGCCATCTGTAGTAAATGCGGTTAAACTTGCTGTTGTTGTGCCTAGGTTATCTCCATTTTGATTTCCATAACGAATACCTATACAATGCGAGCTTGATGCATATCTAGAAATATCATTTATTGAATTTCCGCTTCCTCCAATATAAATACTTTGTTGAACAATACTTCCGCTATCATTTCGAGCAAAGCCATTTGATGTACCAAAAGAGTTAGGCAATCCTGATTCATTATTTCTTGTGCCGTTATCAGAATTCAGAATAATAGTCTCGACGTTGGCATGAGCAACAAAGCTTACATTAGATGGTTCAAAAGGAAGTCCACTAATTGTTATTGCTCCCGTGCCACTAATCACAATTGAACCTAATTGAACAGTACTTGTAGCTGCTTCCATTCTGACCCATGTACTTCCGTCAAATACATAAACAGTGTTAGTATCCGTTGCATAAGCCAATGCACCACTATTTGCTCCTGTTACGGCTAAAATTTCTGATTGTGTTGCAGCAGGTAATGAAAAAACTGAATTGCTATCAATTTGAGCAAAAGCCTTTAATGTTGTGAAAACACAAAGCCAAAATATGAATAGGGGGCGTATCATAATAACTGGTGTTATAAAGAATATCTATATGCCCTAAAGTTAAAATTTATTTTTTATTGTCGGGAAATGAACAATAGTTGAATCCTTATATTAATTAAAAACATCAAAACGATGTGTGTATTTTACAGTGAAAATCTGATTATTTAATGCATCAAAAATATTATCATCTTTTACAATATTAAAAACAACAAATAAACCTGTGTTGGCATTTTGTAACCACCCGAAACGGGCATTAACAGAGGTGATTTCTGAAACATTGTTACGTTGAATTAGACTCTGTAAAAATATTCTTGGAGTAAAAGAATAGGCTAATCGCAATCCACTTACAAAAGCCGTTGTATTACCAGTCTCTAATTGTATATCGTTATGACTGAAGACCAATGAGGTATTAAAGCGATTTCCGATGCGATAATTTGCTGTTCCGCTATTTGAAATTCTATTGCCATTGAAATAGCCGCCAATAAATGTTCTCGTACTTAACGAAAAAGCGTTGTTTGGGTTAGTGATCAAAATAAATTGAAGTTCCTCGTTTTTATAGTTGCCGACAGGTACCGTTACATTTGATATATTAAATTCTTCCAATACCCTTTCTTGGGTAAAATTGATGCCCGTATGTATCTCAAAACCACTTTTAAACACCCAATGATTATCTATATGCGTAAATCCAGTGATTTGTTGATCATCAAAATTCCAATAACTACGGTAGGATAGGTGGGGTCTTATTTCTAGTAATTTTCCAGCATCTTTAAAACGATGTGCTTTAAAAATCAAGAATTCTGGTTTACGAAAAGCTGAGCGCTGTAAAAATCCGACCTCAGGATTAAACCCTTCACCTACCTCGGTGTAACCGGCATTTAAATTCCAACCATTCCAGTTATAATTACCTAAAATTTTGAAAGCGTGATCATTTTCTTCTATTCCTGGAGTTGAACTCTTGGCAACAAACCCATTAACCTCTGCTTTATTTCCAATGCCCCAAGTTCCATCCATTGCATAAACGCGATTGAAATCATCATCCATTCCGCCTAACCCTGCTCTATTTATAAAAATTCCACCTAAAGAAGATCTTGTACCTTTAAAATCGTGATTTACGCGGGCAACGGAGAAGTTGTTTTGATCAATACCCACATCATCAACTCCCTCTGTGAACATGCTCAATAAACCAACATTAGTAGAACCTACTTTACCCGAAAGTCGTCCGCCGCCTATAATTGGCACAATACTTCCATCATTGCCTAAACCAATTCTTCGACTAAAAAATAGATCTACCTCACCCGGGCTTCCAACACTAAATTGACCTGCATTTTCAAGAAAAAACGCCCGCTTTTCAGGAAAGAAAAGATTAAATCTATCTAAGTTAACTTGTTGATCATCTACTTCAACTTGAGCGAAATCTGTATTGTAAGTTAAATCTAAAGTTAAACTAGGGGTGACACTATATTTAATATCAGCTCCAACCTCAATATTGGTGTCGTTTTCATTAGGGTCAACTGCTTTATTATTTACGAACTGAGTTAGGGCATATGGAATCAATTTTAAGTTTCCAGGGTTTTGAAGTTTGAGCCCGGTTAACTTTCCGGCTAAGGATAATCGTTTCATATCAAAACCTAACGGTAACGATGTCCAAAACGCTGTTTCTGTATTCTTACTAATATTTCTTCTAAAATTAAGCCCCCAAGTTTTGTTTTCCCCAGACGCAAAACGCAACGAACGAAACGGAATTGCAAACTCTGCACTCCATCCATAATCACCTAATTGAGACCTTACTTTCCAAGTTGCGTCCCAATTAAGGTTAGTACCTCCAATAACGCCACCCTGTTGTCTATTCCCATTAAAGCTACCGCGACCTTCATTGTCTATTTGCGCATCATACTCCATACCTTGGGCATTGGTGCCAAATAAGAATCCATTTTGACGGTCATTATAAGTATCGATAATGAATAGAAAACTATCCTCATCATTTAAATCGGCATCTCTTCGCGAATCGGAAACCACAATATTTTTGGCGTCTTTATCATAACAAATTACTGAAACATAAAAAGTAGTTGCTGAATAAGCCACCCGAATTACTGTTTTTTCTGAGACAGGTGCTCCATAATTGGGACGTAATTGAACCAAATCTTTAACCGCTGGTAGGGTATTCCATATGGGATCATTAATAACCTCCCCATCAATAACAGGATCTTGAGCTAAAGGGATAGCTTGAAATTCTGGCTTATTGGTGATGGAATCTTGTGATTGAACTTGTGAATGGCTAGAAAAGCAAATAAAAAAGAAACAAAGCATGAGTGCCTTAAAAATTGGAAATTTCATATAATTGGTCTGGTTATTGCTTAAATATAATATTTAATTTACAATGTACTTTTATGTTTTTGAAACTAACAAACTATTTAAATTTAATTCAAAAAATGTACTGTTACTCATTGTTAAGTAGCATTCACTAATTTCCCTTTTTTTAATCCTAATTAGGATTCTAATTTGGATGAAATTTAAAAATCCATATTATGAAAAAAAATCAATCTACTTTAATCATTATCATCGTCTTATTTGTAGTAACAGCTTGCGGTTCTTCCAAACCAGCTTATACTGTCAATCAAATAGAAGACCTAAAGAAATTAATTGAACACGGGTCTTTTCTAATTGAAGCTGAATTTGCAAATCCACTTGCCACACAAAGTATGAATGCCGTGTCTAGCGCTGGGCTTTTACCACCGGGTAGTGCAGTAAATAGAATTAACTTAATGGGAACAAACAATTTTTTGGAGGTAAAAGGGGATTCTGTTTCTGCTAACCTTCCTTATTACGGAGAACGTCAAATAGCTGGAGCTTATAATAATAGTGATGTAGGAATACAGTTTAAAGGGGTTCCTGAAGACTTCAAAATGAGCTACAACGAAAAGAAAGAGGCCTATGAAATGAAATTTAGCGCAAAAAACAAGTCCGAGATTTTCGATATCAATGCAATCATATTTCCAAATAATACGGTTTCGTTATATGTAAATAGTTCACAACGGCTAACCATTAATTACCAAGGTATGCTCAAGGAGATTTCTGAATAACGAATTGCAGAGAGATTCTTATAGATTTTATAGTGGGCAATAAATAGTTTAATTTTAGTTTCTCAAAAAGATAGAACTAAAATCCATGAAAATACCAACCAAAATTCTAGCAGTATTCACCCTAGTAATCCTTGCCATTAGTTTTGCAAAGTGCAAAGAAAAAGTTGAAAAAGGAACGAAACCTGAAATTCTCACACAATATGATGAACCTGAATCTGCACTACCTATTGACCGTTTGAATTTGCCAGAAGGTTTTAAAATTGAGGTTTATGCAGATAGTATCGATGGGGCACGATCTATGGCAATGGGTGAAAATGGCACCTTATTTGTTGGAACCAGAAATGATAAAACGGTCTATGCCATTCAAGATCGTGATAAAGATTATCGAGCCGATAATACCATGATTTTAGATTCTACGCTTGAAGTGCCAAATGGAATTGCCTTTAGAAATGGTTCTCTTTATGTTGCCGAAGTAGGAAGGTTGTTGCGCTATGATGATATTGAATCAAATTTAGACAGTATCCCTAACCCCAAAGTAGTGTACGATGATTATCCGACAGAATTCCATCATGGTTGGAAGTATATTGCCTTTGGTCCTGATGATAAATTATACGTTCCCGTTGGAGCTCCCTGCAATATCTGTGATTCAACAGTAGCTGACAAACGTTATGCTAGTATCACGAGAATGGACCCAGATGGTAGCAATCGCGAAATTTATGCTCATGGCGTACGAAACACAGTAGGATTTACTTGGCATCCTGAAACTGGGGATATGTGGTTTACCGATAATGGGCGCGATATGATGGGTGATGATATTCCTCCCTGTGAATTAAATCATATTACAGAAGCAGGCCAACATTTTGGTTATCCGTTCTGTCACGGAGGTGATGTAAAAGATCCAGAATTCGGAGACCGACGACCTTGTGATGAATTTGTTGCTCCTGCACAACAATTGGGTGCACATGTAGCGCCTTTGGCTGTAAAATTTAATACAGGAAACATGTTTCCAGCAACCTACAAGAATTACGCTTTTATTGCAGAGCACGGCTCTTGGAACAGAACCAAAAAAGTCGGCTATCGCATTTCAATGGTCAAATTAGAAGATAATAAGGCTGTAAGCTATGAAACGTTCTTAGATGGTTGGTTAGATGAAGAATCTCAAGAACGTTTTGGAAGACCGGTAGATATACTATTTTTAGAAGATGGTTCTATGTTAATTTCCGATGATTTTGGCGATGCTATCTATCGGGTGAGCTATGAGGGTAATACTATAGTCAGCAACTGATATTTCAAAGATTTTAGTAAAGCTTCAGGGTTTTAGGGTGCAATTTCAAAACAAGATTGTACCTTTACACCTTACCACAAACCTTAAGGGACTGTCAATTTTAAAATTGAAGCAACTTTTTTAAAAAGATACATCTCTTTTAAAATACAATTAGAATACAATATGGGAAAATCGCAACAGACCTATAGCAAAAGCGAAAAAGAGAAAAAGCGTTTAAAAAAACGTGAGATTAAACAAAAAAAGAAAGAAGCCCGTAAAGCTGAGGCCAAAGAAAATGGTGGTGGAATTCCAATGGCTTATGTAGACTTTAATGGAAACCTTGTCGATACGCCACCAGACCCCACAATGAAGGTTGAAATTGAGGCGGATGATATTGTTTTGGGTATTCCTAAAAAAGAAGAAGGTGATATAGAAGAATTTGATCCGGTAAGAACAGGTAAAGTATCTTTCTTTGATACCTCAAAAGGTTTTGGATTTATTATTGATTCAGAAAATAACGAAAAATATTTCTGCCATGTAAGTGGTTTAGTTGATGAAATTGCCGAGAATGATAAAGTTACTTTTGAGCTTGAAAAGGGTATGAAAGGTATGAATGCGGTTAAGGTAACCTTGGTAAAGTAATACGTTACTATTCTTTTCTATTAATGATTTTTAATTTTAAATCAACAAAAAGATCTAAGATTTAAATTATATCGTATCAATAATGAACTAACTATCATTATTGACTCGTGCATCAAACCAACTATAGCCTAATCAGGCTGATTTGTTTATTCGTGCTTTTTACATCCTTTTGCCTTCAAGTAAAAGGACAGCAAAACCGTATCTATAGGGGCTCGCTTTCTGTGGATATTTATACTGGTGATGCGGACTACAGTTTTAATTTAATTGAAGGTGATACCGTACTTAATGGACCTTTCCGATTAAAAAGAGCAAATCTTGATGCTTTATTACAAAAACAAGATTATTCCTTTGATTTTTCCGGAAGTTTTAAGAATAATTATCCAGAAGGTGCTTGGAAGTTTCAATTTGGGAAATTTGAATCTAATAATGAGTCACAAGTTGTTGATTATCAGTATCGTGTTGCCATTAGCGGTGTTCAAGAAGAAGCTTCAGGCATCATAAGTCAAGGAAAACCTGACGGATCTTGGGTTTACAGAGTCAATAGAATCGAAGACTCGCAAGTCACTGAAACCTTATTTAAGAGTTCTATAAATTTTAAGCAAGGAATTCCTCAGCAAAATTTTAGAATAGAAAATGATTTTCAAACTTTAGCCGGACGTTTTTTAAGAAACGGCTTGGCGCATGATGAATGGTCATTATATGAATCTTCAGGTATTGGTGCTGCAGAGACTTGGTCTTTTAAGGATGGTCTATTAGATAATATTCAAATTGAAACGAATGGAATAAGCAATAGAACAGGTATTTATGGAAATTTTAATGGGCAGACAAAATTCATAAATCTTGATGCCCAATACATTAATGCACTATCTGTTTATCAATTTTCCAATTCAGATGTTGTCAGTACGATAGGTGGCAGAATGCAAAATCTTTTGGCACAAAATGCTACTTACTACGAAAAGATTGATAACATTCTTTCAGAACTTGGCGAATCTTCATTTTTGCCAGAATTCAAGGTTAAAGTTCCATATTTTCCTTTTAGTGACGTTGAAAAAGAACAATTGCTAGCAATTAAAAATAATTATGAAACTGCAAAAAGTATTAGCACTACTTTTTTAAAAGATACGCAACTTAATATTCTCAAGCTTTCTGATGAAGAAGCCGCATTTCAATATATGGTCATCTATAAAATAACTGATGATTTTTTAAACCCGATTGAGAAATTCATCACATATGACCAACAAGGAGTTTCAGAGTTTGCTCCTCGAAATAAATTGATTCAAAACCTTTGGTTGAATGGAAAACCAGCTACTGCTATAAATGTTATTGTTGCGACAGATTCAATCAATAAACAACGTTCTTTCACTTTGCCAACTTCCAAAGAATTTGATTTTTCTGGTAATGACATAGAAACTGTTCTACAACTTACTGAATATGCCTTAAGAAGTCTAAATTCTATAAAAATAGAATTACAAAAGAAACTGATAAACGAACAGCGCCAGCAAGATTTAGTAGCTTTAGAAGAGCAATTAATCGTAAAGCAGAATTCTTTGCACGCTTTTGTTGATTCTGTTGCCACTTACAGTCCTCTAAATAATAGAAGGGTCCTATATAAACTCAAAGAGCATTCAGATGCTGCCTTAAGTAGTTATTCGTCTTTGACCAACCTCAATGAAAAACTTACCAGTGCAAAATCCCTTAATGTATGTTATAATGAATTAAGCACTTTGGCAACTAGTATAACGGATTTGCCAGAACAAGAAAATGCGATTAGTGAAAAGTACTTAGACCGTGTTTGGAATCCATTTATGGCAACTCTAATGGATGAGGAAGTCAAAAAAAGGATTATAGCAGCTTATCGAAAAGTTTTAGTTCCTTATTTTTTAGAACAGGCAAGTTCTGAGTTTAAGTGCACCGAAGTTGGTGCCTTGAACAGTTTGATGAAGGATACCTATCAACGTATGTTGGAGCTTCGTGTTGAAAACACGGCAAAATTAGAGCGAAAATTGCGCAAAGTGTCAGAACCAGAGAAAGTTTTAGTGCTTTTTGAACTAGAACAAATAGCAAAAGAACAATAGCAATGAAGAGGGATTTAAAATATTCGTTGGCTATCGGTTTTTTTATACTCATGTTTACAACGACAGGATGGACACAAGATAATGAAGTTCTTCCAACCGAATCGAAGTTTAAAGACCCCAAAACGAAGCTTTGGATCAATACTTATGGAAACATCAGAATCTCAAAACGGTTATTTTGGGTAGCACAAACCCACTTTCGTTTTGAAGAAACAAAAGAAACCCCATTTATTGGTCAAGTAGCCCAGGTTTATAATCGTCATGCCATTGGATACATCTACAATAAAAAAATCAATGCAGCGCTAGGCGGCGTCATGCGTATTAATTTTAATACCGATGAAAGTTCTGATGACCGAAAGGTTGTTCCTGAGTTTCGAATTTGGCATCAGTATCAATTCGCACAACCCGTTTATAGTGCCATGATTTATCATCGGATACGCATTGAGCATAGATGGTCGCAAGGTTTTGAAGAGAACAGCGATTATATTTTTAGAAATAGATGGCGCTATATGTTCAGGGCTAAAATTCCTTTGAACAATAACAAACTTGTACCGAAGACACTCTATATTTCACCAGAATCAGAATTGATTATGCAAAGTGGAAAAGCGGTTGTTGGCAGTGTTATGGAAGATTTACGTCTCACGACAACTGTTGGGTATATTCTAACACCAAGATTGACTTTTGCTGGGGGATTAATGTATTCACAGGGGCAAACCATTGAAAACGCTGGTATTTTTAAACAGAATTGGACCATGCGTTTTCATGTGTATTTTTCACCAGATTTTAGAAAAGTTAGAAACAAATTACCTTCCATACATCTAAATGACTAGTGTAAAACGTACTTAGAACAGTATGCTGTAAGAATGAAGAAAAGAATTATAATACCATACCTTTTGCTGGGGGCTGCGCTTTTAATAGCTCTAGGTCTATTTTTTAGAACAAATAAATTACAGCGTGAGCTCCACCAATTTAATGCCAATCAAACTTCGCTAAAAGATAAGGTAGAGGCATATGAAGATTTACAATCAAAAGATTCTCTTTTACTTTCTGGTGATTATCATACCGCTATTGAAGAATATCGTAAAATCGCTATAGAAATTGGTGATGATAATATGGGCGTTGCCCTCAGAATTGCATTGGCCGAACAAATTAGAACTTACAGTGAAGAGAAAGTTATATCCTTAGAGAATAAGATTGAAAATGATTCTCTGAACGATGATTTAGAAGCTTCTCCAATAGAAATTAGACGTTATGATTCCATTAGTTTTGCCCACGAAAAAGCTAAAATTCAGCTTGCAAGTTTGCGCAAACAATTACAGAAAAAATCATTTGGTGAATATCTGACTTTTAAAAGTAAAAAAGGGAACCAAATGCATTATGTAGGTCAAGTCCGTGACAAGAAAGCCAATGGGTTTGGTATTGCCCTACTTGATACTGGCAGTAGATATGAAGGTGAATGGAAAGACAACCAACGTCATGGGCAAGGAACATTTTATTGGCCCGATGGTGAATACTATGTGGGCAGCTATGTCAATGCCAAACGAAATGGCCTTGGAACGTATTACTGGCCTAATGGTGAAAAGTATGTAGGGTTCTGGAAAGATGATAAGCGCAATGGTCAGGGTGATTTCTACGCCGCCGATGGTAGTGTTCTAACAAGTGGTACCTGGAAAAATGATAAACTGGTAGAAACTGATAAAAAAGATGGAAAAACCAGACGTTAAGTGTTGTTTAAGGTCTAAAACTTCATCACCTATGGTATTCACTTTTACGACTCATCATATTAACCGCACACTTGGGTAAAACTTTTTATATGCTTTAGCGATATTTGTAGAGATTGCCTGCAAATAAGTAACACGCTAAATAGTAATAAAATGAAAAAAATAATTTCTTCACTATTATTCTTACTAGTCTTTTCAGGTTTTTCACAATCAAACGTCAGTATTCAAGAATGGCAAGAAGACCTTCGTTTTCTTCAAAAAACGGTTAATGAACAATATTCGTTTCTATTTAAAAAGGTAAAAGCATCAGAATTTAATGAGGCCGTCGAATCTTTTTACCAAGCCATTCCTGCCATGGAACAACATGAAATTGTTGTTGGTTTTTCAAGAATCATTGCACTATTCAAATATGGTCATACCCGCATGGCGTATAGTGATAGTCCAGTTCAGTTTCATAGTATTCCTGTAGAATTTTATCGCTTTAATGATGGACTTTATATTAAATCTGCACATAAGGACTACCAAAATATAATAGGGGGAAAGGTTCATAAAATTCAAGACGTAGCCATTGATAAAGTTATGAAAGCTGTTTATCCAACAGTTCCTGTTGAAAATGCTATGTTTTTTGATGCGTATGGTCTAGACCATATGACCATTCCAGAAGTACTTCATGCTCAAGGTATTACAGAACAACTTGAACTAGAAATGACGCTGTTATTGGAAAAAGACGATAAGGAATTTGAATACACTTTAAAGGCAACCACAGATTTATGGCCTCCGATGCATTATGGTGAGGTAAAACCAGATTCGGATTGGGTGAATGGTCGTAACAAAAGCCAAACACCTTTGTATCTAAAGAATTTTGATAAGATATACTATTATGAATATTTAGAAGAATCAAAAACGGTTTATGTAAGGCATAGTAGAATTCAAAATGATAAAACAGAAGATGTAAAAGATTTCTACAATCGGATATTTGAATTTATAGAGAGCAACGATGTAGAAAAGTTCGTCATGGATGTTCGATTAAATGGTGGAGGCAACAATTTCTTGAACAAACCCATTATTACAGGTATTATTTCAAATAAGAAGATTAACCAGCCGGGTAAATTCTTTGTAATAACAGGTCGAAGAACTTTTTCAGCTGCCCAAAGCCTTATTAACGAGCTGGATAATTATACCGATGTGTTGTTCGTTGGCGAACCCTCTAGTGAAAACATCAACTTCTATGGAGATAATAAAAGAGTTGTCTTACCAAAATCAGGTTTACCAGTTTATTTATCATTTGCATGGTGGCAAGACAAATCACAATGGCAAAATGCAGATTACATAAAACCGCATTATCCGGTTGAAATGACCTATGAAAACTATATTTCTAATCAAGATGTTGTACTCAATGCGGCTTTGGATTTTGAATCTGTCAATTTTGTAATGAAACCGATGGAGTACTTAACAGAATTATTTGAACAAGGCAGGTTTGATGAAGTAGCTAAAGAAGGGGTCCGCATGGCCAATGACCCAGCGTATAGTTTTGTTGATTTTGAAAGGGAATTTAATAGTGTTGGATCTGTAATGATGGGCAATAATAATGAAGGCGCCCTTCTAGTTTTTGAATTAGCGGTTAAGGTCTTTCCTGAGTCTCAGAATACATGGGGTAATTTGGCCCAAACCCAATGGGAAATGGGTGATTTTGAAAATGCTAAAAAATCTTGTGAAAAAGTGCTGTCAATATCAGATAAAGGAGGGGCTACGCTGAGAGCCAGTAGACTTCTAAAAAGAATTGAGGATAAACGCTAAATCGACTAACATATTTCTCCCTAAATAGTACTGCACATATTCCGATGGATGGTAGTGAATTATGAAAGCATAATTCATTATATTTAGTAGCTTAATAACCATCCAAATGAAAATCTCTGTCTATCCATTTTTGATAGCTCTAATGCTATCAAGCTACTCTTTTAGTCAAAAGAAGAATATAGCCCCTTCAATTACTACCAGTCTTTATGAATCAATGAGCTACCGAAATATCGGTCCGTTTCGTGGTGGTCGCTCTACTACGGTATCTGGCATTCCGAATGATATTTTTACATATTATATGGGTGCTACGGGTGGTGGTGTTTGGAAAACTACTGATGGAGGTAATACATGGAACAACATTTCGGATGGCTATTTCAACACCACAGGAATTGGTGATATTACGCCAGCGCCATCCAATCCTAATATTATTTATGTTGGTACTGGGGAATCGCCTGTAAGAGGGGTGAAAACATCCCACGGTGACGGATTGTATAAATCTACCGATGCTGGAAAGACTTGGAAACACATGGGTATGGAGAAAACAAGACATATCAGTGATGTGTTTGTACATCCTGATAATCCTGATAAAGTATATGTTGCAGCACAGGGAAATCCATGGGGTCCCAATGAAGAAAGAGGTATTTATTTATCAGAAGATGGGGGCGAGACTTTTGAAAAAATCCTATACATTAATGAAAATTCAGGAATAGTGGATATGACCGTCGACCCGAATAATCCTGATTTTATGATGGTCGCTTCGTGGGAATTCTGGCGCAAACCATGGGTGGTGCATAGTGGTGGACCTGGAAGTAAAATATATAAAACTACAGACGGGGGTAAGAACTGGAAAGAAATAAATAAAGGCTTACCTGATTTAAAAGGTAAAATGGGTATTGACATTTCGCCTGCAAATCCGAATATCGTTTACATCGCTATTGATGCATTAGGTGATAAGGCAGGCGTATATCGTTCTGATGACGGTGGAAATAGCTTTAAACAAGTTACTAATGACGCCACCACATATGCGCGTTCTTGGTATTATATGCATATTATCGCCGACCCAAATGATGAAGATGAATTATGGGTGATGAACAGTTTTGCGATGAAATCTATTGATGGAGGCAAAACTTTTAAAGGGATGAGAGGGAGTCACGTAGACCATCATGATCTTTGGATAAACCCTAATAATAGTGATATCATGGTCAATGCGAATGATGGAGGTGGTTCGGTCACCTACAATGGTGGTAAAACATGGTCTAGTATGTATAATCAACCTACGGGACAGTTTTATCGTTTACTTACCGACAATGGAAATCCCTATCGTATTTATTCAGGTCAACAAGATAATAGTACTATAGCTATTGATAGCCGAGTGGTAGATAATGGTATCGGAGAAATGCATTGGGATGTCATGCGAGCAGGGGAATCTTCAACGGTAGCGGTTGACCCGAATAATCCTAGGTATGTTTATTCTACTTATTTTGCTAGTAATTTTGTAGAATGGGATAGGGATATTGATAATACTCGAATGGTTATGCCTTACCCTACCAGAGTAACGGGGGAGCAACCTAAGAATTTAAAATACAGAGCTAATTGGAATGGTCCAGTAATTGTTTCGCCTCATAATCCTAGTGTTATTTACTATGGTTCTCAATACGTAATGAAATCATCAGATAGAGGTGTTACTTGGGAGACATTAAGTGAAGACTTAACCCGAAATGACAAAGCCCATCAAGGTAAAGGTGGAGAACCCGTTAGTAATGAACAAATAACGGCTGAGAGTTATAATAATTTGTTCAATATAGAAGAATCACCTTTAAAAGAAGGTGTTATTTGGGTAGGCTCCGATGATGGCTTAGTAAACGTAACTCAAGATGGTGGTAAAACATGGACTAATGTAACTCCGAAAGGACTTAAAGAAAGTATAATTAATGTGGTTGAGCCATCTCCTCATGACCCGGCTTCCGCTTATATAGCGGTTACTGGTTATAAATTGAATGATTTTACACCTTATATTTTCAAAACTAAAGATTACGGAAAGACTTGGACAAAAATTGTCAATGGAATTCCAGGGAATACTTTTGCACGTTCCGTTCGCGAAGACCCAGACCGTAAAGGATTGCTTTATGCAGGAACAGAGACTGGAGTTTTTATTTCGTTTGATGATGGAAAATTATGGTTACCCTTACAAAACAACCTGCCGGAGGTCCCTATTACTGATTTAAGGGTCAAACGTAAAGATTTAGTGGTGGCTACACAGGGTAGGGCACTTTGGATTTTGGATGATTTGACTCCCTTACATCAGATTTCAGATGAAGTGGCCAAAGTTGATTATCACCTATACAAACCAAATGATGTTAATACAGAACTGTCAGTAGCATATAGCATTGATGGTGGACTTGGTAAAAACCCACCTAAAGGTGCCCAAATTCATTATGTGTTGAATAAACAAGTTCCAGAAGATGTACCAATGTCCATTGAAATTATGAATAATTCTGGTGAAGTAATCCATTCAGAATTTACCGATACCCCACGAATAGATTGTGATACTTTGATAAAGCGACAATTGAAAAGAAATAAGGGGGCACATCGCTATCGATGGAATATGAAAGTTGGCCGATTTGACTGCCTGACCGAATTGTCTGCGACTAATAGAGATTTGACAGCGTATAACGCTCCTCCAGGGTCTTATAAAGTAAGGTTCAAAGTTGGTTCGTTTATGCAAACCCAAGATTTTGATATAAAAATCGACCCACGAATTGAAAATAGTATTCCTAATGCTGCTGAGGCATATGTGGAACGCGATGCGATTTTCAAGGCTATTTACAAAGGTGCTACTGAAATGGCAAAAGGTGTACGTGACCTTCGAAAAATTAAGGAACAACTTCAATTTGTTTTAGGGGAAGCCGATGATGAAAATCTAATAAATGAAGGTGAAAAGCTAAACCAAGGTATTGATGATTGGATTGCTGAAATTCTTCAAAAAGAACTACGTACACAACAAAATAATTACATGTTTGAAGCTCGGTTACTTGTAAAGTACAAAGGATTTTTAAGGAGAATTGGGAAAGGGAACCTACCTGTGACTCAAGGTACCCGTGATGTAACAAAAGACTATTTACAACAATGGAACAGCTTAAAATCTAGCTTGTCAAATCTAAAGAATAACGAGGTGTCAAAATACAATCAACTTTTAAAAGGAGTCGGGCTGCCAGAATTGTATTGGCCACAATAATTTTATTTTAATTATCTATTTTAAAATTTATTTAATGAAGTACTTTTTATCTACACTGTTATTGCTATCATTCGTCAGTATTACAAGGGCTCAAGACCGATTAACGGGTGAAACTTTTACGACACGTTCTGAAGTTTTAGCTCAAAACGGTATGGCTGCCACTAGTCAACCTTTAGCCACTCAGGCTGCTTTAGCTATTTTAAAAGAAGGTGGTTCAGCAATGGATGCTGCGATAGCTGCTAATGCTGTACTTGGTTTAGTGGAACCGGCCAGCTGTGGTATTGGAGGTGATATTTTTGCGATTGTCTGGGATGCTGATGAACAAAAATTGTTTGGTTTTAATGGTAGTGGGCGTGCACCAGCAGCTTTGTCAATAGATTATTTTATGGATAAGGGAATGAAGTATGTGCCTTTCTATGGGCCTTTGCCAGTTTCCGTTCCAGGCTGTGTTGACGGATGGTTTAAACTACACGAGAAATTTGGCACTTTACCCATGGAGCGTATTTTAGAGCCCGCAATTACTTATGGAAATGAAGGTTTTCCTGTTTCTGAAGTTATAGCCTATGAAATGGTATCTAATTATAAGGCTTTAAAAGACCAACCAGGTTTTGCAAAAACCTATCTTATTAATGGCGTACCACCTAAAAAGGGTGAGGTATTTAAAAATCCTGATTTGGCAAATACTTATAAAACGATTGCCAAAAAAGGCAGAGATGCCTTTTATAAAGGTGAAATAGCTAGAACAATAGCATCGTATATGAAAAAACATGGTGGTTTTCTATCCTATGACGATATGGCCAACCATACTTCGAATTGGGTTGAACCCGTCTCTACTAACTATCGCGGTTATGACGTTTGGGAATTACCACCAAATGGGCAAGGAACTGCCGCTTTGCAAATGCTTAATATTATTGAAGGTTATGATATTGCCGCCATGCGTTTTGGTAGTCCTGAATATCTTCATGTGCTAACTGAAGCTAAAAAGCTGGCCTATGAAGACCGCGCAAAATTTTATGCAGACCCTGATTTTAATAAAATTCCTATTGATGAGCTCTTATCTAAGGAATATGCCGCTAAAAGAAGGCAGTTAATTAATTTGGATGACGCTGCAGACACTTATCCGGCTGGTGATATGGAGATTGAAACTGGAAACACTACCTATTTAACCGTTGCTGATAAAGACGGTAATATGGTTTCTTTAATTCAAAGTATTTATTCGGAATTTGCATCGGGTATGGTACCTGATGGTTTAGGTTTTGTACTTCAAAACCGAGGACAGATGTTTAATGTGCAAGACAAGAGTCATGCCAATGCCTTAGAACCTGGTAAACGACCATTTCATACAATAATTCCTGCATTTATAACAAAGGATGGCAAACCATTTGTCAGTTTTGGTCTTATGGGCGGTGCCGTACAACCCCAAGGACATGCTCAAATTGTAGTGAATGTCATAGATTTCGGAATGAACTTACAAGAAGCAGGTGATGCTCCAAGAATGCGACATCGAGGCAGTTCGCAACCAACTGGTTCAAAAATGACAAATGGGGGCACCTTAAATTTGGAAAGCGGATTTAGTGCTGAAACCGTACGAGAATTACGTAAAAAAGGACATCGAATAGGAGTCGGTGTTGGCATCTACGGCGGTTATCAAGCCATTGGTGTTGATTTAGAAAATAAGGTTTATTCAGGAGCTTCTGAATCGAGAAAAGATGGTCAAGCTGCAGGATATTAAAAATAATTATTATAAACAGCTAATTTTCACAAATAATAAAACTCATTTAACCAACCACAACCCTATGAAACATCATTTAAATTCTAAACTAATCCTCTGGTCCTTATTATTGCTAACGACAATAGCAATAGCACAAGACTATGATGCTTTTCAATATAGAACCATTGGCCCTGAAAGAGGGGGTAGGGTAACTACTGTAATGGGAACTCCAATGTTACCCGGCACCTTTTACCTTGGAGCTTCAGGAGCCGGAGTTTGGAAATCTGAAGATTACGGTACTTCATGGAAGAATATTTCTGATGGATTTTTTACCACACCTTCAATTGGCGCAATTCAAGTTGCGATTAATGACCCTAATATTGTATATGTAGGTACAGGTTCTGATGGTTTACGTAGTAATGTTATTGGCGGAAAAGGAATGTATAAATCAATTGATGCCGGAAAAACTTGGGAACATATTGGTTTAAAAAATGTAGGTCAAATTGGTGCTGTTGAAATCGACCCTACAAATAGCAATATAGTGTGGGTTGCCGCGATTGGAAATGCTTTTAAAAGCAATCCCGAACGTGGTATATACAAAACAATTGATGGCGGTCAAAACTGGAAAAAAGTACTTTCTATATCTGATAAAGTAGGGTTTTCTGATTTGGAATTACTTCCTAGTAATCCTAATGTGATTTATGCTGCAGCGTGGAAAGCTGAACGTAAACCATGGACGATTATATCTGGAGGAACAAAAGATGAAGGTGGTATTTATAAATCGGTTAATGGTGGAAACGATTGGGTAAAGCTTGAAAATGGACTTCCTGAGGCTACCATTGGAAAAATTGATTTAGCAGTTTCACCTGTAAATTCGAGTATCTTATATGCAGTAATTGAAGCACCAGAAAAAGAGGGAGGCCTTTATAAATCTATTGATCAAGGTAAATCTTTTAAACAAGTTTCAGATAATAAAGGCCTGGTGAATCGACCTTTCTATTATACTAATATTGAAGTAGACCCTACAAACACTGATATCGTTTACTCCAATGCAAATCCGCTTTTAAAATCAATAGATGGTGGAAAATCATGGAAACGCATGAGTGTTCCTCATGGCGATAATCATGATATTTGGTTAAATCCTAATAATCCTGAAATATTGATTCAAGCCAATGATGGTGGTGCCAATGTAAGTTTAAATGGCGGAAAGACTTGGTCTACACAATTTAATCAACCTACAGCAGAGTTATATCAAGTAGAAGTTGATGACCAATACCCATATTGGCTTTATGCAGGTCAGCAGGATAATTATTCTACGATAGCCGTACCAAGTTTTCCACCTAGTGCTATTCAAAATGCAGGTACCGGTTGGATTATCAATACCGGTGGTTGTGAAACAGGTCCGGCAGTACCAAAACCTGGGGATCATAATACAGTTTATGCCAATTGTAAAGGAAGGTTTGGAGTTTTCAATAAACTTACTGGAACTGAAAAAGCATATTATGTGGGAGCTTCCAATATTTATGGGCATAACCCTAAAGATTTAGAGTACCGTTTTCAACGTGTGGCCCCAATTCATGTTTCTCCTCACAATCCTGATGTGGTATACCATGGTTCACAGTACTTGCATAAAACCGATTCAGATGGTTATGAATGGGAAACTATTTCGCCCGATTTAACTGCCTTTGAAGCAGACAAACAAGTTATTTCTGGTAGCCCAATTACGCGTGATATTACAGGAGAAGAATATTATAGTACGCTTTATTCTATAAGAGAATCTAAATTAAAAGAAGGTCTTATTTGGACAGGTTCAAATGATGGTGTGATTTCAGTAACCCAAGATGGAGGTAAGACTTGGAAAAACGTGACTCCAAAAAAATTACCTAAAGGAGGTCGTGTAGAATCAGTAGAGCCATCTCAACATGATTTGGGAACAGCATACATAGCAGTAGATAGACATTTATTAGGAGATGTAACCCCGTATTTATATAAGACTACTGATTACGGTTCTAATTGGAACTTAATAAGCACAGAAAATAACGGAATTGCTTCAGGGCATTTCGCTAGAGTTTTACGTGAAGATCCTGTAAAAAAGGGGCTATTATATGCAGGAACTGAGTTTGGTATTTATGTTTCCTTTGATGATGGTGCAACATGGAAATCCTTTCAGCAAAACCTTCCAGTTACCCCAATTACCGATTTAAAAATATTCAGAGGTGATTTAGTACTGAGCACCATGGGACGCGGTTTTTGGATTTTAGATGACATTACTGCTTTAAGACAAGATTCTTTTGCAGAATGGAATAGTGAGCCAAAACTATTTCAACCAGATGAAACCATACGTTATCGTTATCCAAAAATAAGAGGGAACGGTACGTTTCCAGAATTCCCTAGAACTAGTGTTTATATTGATTATTACCTGCCAGAAAAGACTAAAGAGGGTATAAAACTTGATATTTTAGATGCAGATGGTAAATCTGTGGTTACCATTTTTAGTGACAGCACACAACTTAAATCGACTGTTGAAGAAGTTGAAAACATGGCTTTAAGTCAGACTTTTCGTTATGTAAACACAAAATTGGAAAACAAAAAAGGTTTAAATCGTTTTGCTTGGGATTTAAGACAAAAGGGGCCGTGGGACAAAGATCTTAAGAAACGCTTTAAAAATGGGGCTATGGTTTTACCAGGTAACTATCAGGCTCGTCTTATAGTTGGTAATACCGATTTAGAGCAATCCTTTACTATTTTAATGGACCCAAAAGTGAAGGCACAAGGTCTAAGCCAGAATGATCTTGAGGTACAGCAAGGTATGCTAGTCCGAGTACAAGATTTATTATCTGAAGCTCGACAATTTGAAGTCGATTTAGAGAAAGCAATCAAAAGCGCTGTCAATTCTGCTCAAAAAGAAAAAAAAGAAGCGCTATTAGCTAGTTTAAAAAATGAGGAAGGTGCCTATCCGCAACAAATGCTTTTAGCACAAATAGGTTATTTGCAATATGCTGTTGGAGGTAGCGCAGATCAGTTACCTGGAAAAGATGCTCAGGAACGTTTTACTGAACTTGAAAATCAACTTAAAGAATTAAAAGCCGAATCCCTTTAGTTATATAACCGACCATTATGAAAATGATTAGAACCTATTTTGTAATTTTTCTCATGCTGGTTAGTACCGGCCTTATTGCACAAGAAGAAACTTCTATTTCAGAAAAACTAGAAGCAATTGCCATTATCGACCAAAAAATAATGATGCCAATGCGTGATGGTATTCGTTTAGCAACGGATATTTATCGTCCGAAGACCGACGAAAAGGTGCCTATTATTTTTTCTAGAACTCCTTATAATTTCAATTCATGGGGTGATGGTAAAGAAAGAACACGTACAAAAGAGCGTGCTTATGAAGCGGTGAAGCGTGGTTATGCCTATGTAGTTCAAAATGAAAGAGGGCGATATTTTTCAGAAGGAGAATGGGATATTCTTGGCGTACCATTGACTGATGGCTATGATGCCTTTAGTTGGATGAAAGATCAAACCTGGTCAAATGGTAAAATAGGAACATATGGCTGTTCGAGCACAGCAGAATGGCAAATGGCCGTTGCAGCTTTAGATCATCCAGCTCATGCTGCTATGGTGCCACAAGCTTTTGGTGCTGGTGTAGGTCGTGTAGGTGATATTATGGAACAGGGTAATTGGTATCGCGGTGGAGCAGAGCAGTTGTTATTCTTTTCATGGTTATATGGGGTAGAACATGATAAATTCAAGCCACGTATCCCTGAAGGAGCCACCCAAGAAGATTTGATTCGTATATCTAGATTCTATGATTTGGCACCTGAGAATCCACAAATTGATATGGCCGAGGCTTTGCAACACTTGCCGCTTCAAGATATTTTGAAAAATATCAACGGGAAAAAAGAAATTTTTGATAAGATGGTTCGCCGTAAGCCAAACCATCCTGACTGGTTTAAAGGCGGCTTGTATCATGATGATATGGAAATTGGTACTCCAAGTTTTTGGTTTACTTCGTGGTATGATGTGAGTATTACACCTAATCTGGCATTGTTCAACCATGTTCGTAATAATGCAAAAGAGCTTGAGATTCGTGATAATCAATATTTGGTGATTGCACCAACCTTGCATTGTAGATATACAAGAGCTACTGAAAACACTATAGTCGGTGAACGTAGTGTTGGTGATGCCCGTTTAAATTATGATGAGCAAATTTATGCATGGTGGGATTTATGGTTAAAAGAAAAGGATAATAATTTCAAGGAAAATACGCCTAGGGTACAATACTTCACCATGGGTAAAAACCAATGGCAATCTGCAGAACAATGGCCGCCAAAAGGTGTAAAAATGACAACCTACTATTTGAACAGTAGCGGCAAGGCAAATACCCTGAACGGTGACGGAACATTGACTAAGAAAAAACCAACAAAAGATAATCCTGATAGTTTTGTATACGACCCTATGAACCCAGTGAATTCATATGGAGGTAATGTTTGCTGCACAGGCAACGCGGTCAAAGGCGGTGCATATGATCAACAGGTTATGGAAGAACGGGACGACATTTTGGTCTATACGACTGATGTTCTAAAAGAAGGTACTGAGGTAACCGGCTTTATTGAGTCTACGCTATATGTTTCTTCAGATGTGAAGGATACTGATTTCACCATAAAATTGATTGATGTCTACCCCGATGGTCGGGCTTATAATTTAGATGAAACCATTCAACGTGCTCGATTCCGAGAAGGCTATGAAAAAGAAGTGTTTATGTCAAAAGGGGAGGTTTATAAAATAGACTTGACCCCTATGGCAACAAGTAACTATTTTGAAAAAGGACATCGGATACGTATTGAAATTTCAAGTAGTAATTTCCCTAGATTCGCTCGAAATCTCAACACTGGCGGTAACAATTATGATGAATCTGAGGGTATTGTAGCTAATAATACAATTCATCATAGTAAAGAACATCCTTCTCAGATTAAACTTCCTATTAGGAAATAATTTTGAGACTTGTCGATTCTTAAGGCCTTGTGAATCGTAGAAAAATTGAATTTATAGCATACAAAAAATTGAAGTATTTCAATCTTTTAGAATAAACTTAAGGATGACGAATTCCTTACCAAAAATAGCATTCAAATCATCTTCTAAGTTAGATGTTGAAGTAATGACTTTGTCTGATACTTATGCAAAGCTTAGCTCAATTAAAAATCACAATCCATTCGCTGCTCATAAAATTGAATTTTATTTTATAGTTGTAGTAACCAAAGGCTCGTATTCACACTATATTGATTTTCAGTTTTACGATTTAAGAGAGGGGAGTGTGTTGTTTATTGCCAAAAATCAAGTTCATCATTTTACTGCTAGCATGAAAAATGCTGAAGGTGTTTGTATCATTTTAAATGGTCATTTTTTTGAACAAAATTACTTTTCTTCTAAGAATATAAATCTTAATAGGTTATATAATTACCATTTAGAATCACCTATAATTCATCAAGAGGATATTGGAAAGGACAATTTTATTGGTGTAGCGCATAAGCTTTATTATGAATACAATTTTCCTAATAGTTTTCTTAAACATGACATGTTGCAAGCCCTTCTTCATGTATTATTGTTAAAAGCAGAAAGAGCAAAGGAAACAAAGGCAATTAGTACCATCAAAGCGGACTGGTTAAATAAGTTTAGTGCTTTTAAAAATTTGCTTCAAAAAGATTATGTAACTACTAGAAATTCAAGAGAGTATGCTTCGAAAATCTTTATATCCTATAAGTTTCTAAACGATATCGTTAAAAAATTAACTGGTAAAACAGTCAAAGCTTTTATTGATGATTTTGTTATTGTAGAAATCAAGCGATATTTAGTCTCCACCTCTTTATCAATAAAAGAGATTAGTTATAAAACTGGTTTCGAAGAGCCTGCGAATATGATAAAGTTCTTCAAGAAGAATACGCAGCTAACACCACTTCAATTTAGAAAAACTTTATAAGAAGGTTAGACTTTTACCATTTTTCGTTATTATTTGATAATTAGCTCACCGTCGTATTTGTTGAATTTTGTGCCGTAAACAAAAAACAACGAAATGAAACATCCATTAACAGTATTAGTAATTATTGCTCTTGTAGTATCAAGTTGCACAGAACCAATTCCTCCATCTGTATTAGAGGTAACAACCTTTAGATTAAAAACTACAGCAAATTCCTTAACCTTTAACGCCCTAGATGCCGAAGTTGAATCCACTTTCACTAATAAGCAACCAGGTTTTATAAAAAGACAAAGTTCGGTTAATGAGCAGGGCAACTATGTAGTTTTAGTTTATTGGAAGTCCATTGAAGATGCAAAAGCATCTATGGATAAGTTTATGAATGATGCATCAGTCGCCGATTATGCAGGTATGATTGAAGGATCTTCTATGAAAATGAATAGATATACCATCAACGACTTTTTTGATGCCAGCAGTAGCTCCTTTGTTGAGACCATGTCATTTGAAACTAATGACGGAGTTGATATGACAAAATTCAATAAAGTAAATCAAAAAGTAGGGGTAAAGGTATCAGCACCTAAAGAGGGCTTTTTACAGCGTATTACTGGCGTAAATGAAGCTGGGGAGCAAATTGTTGCAGTTTATTGGGATAATAAAACCAATTCTGATAAAGCTTTACAACCTTTTATGGATAATGAAATCTCCAAAGAATTTATGGGGATGATGAATCCTTCTTCAATTTATATGCAACGCACAACAATGCTGAATGAATTAAATAATACTAATGTAGAAATGACAAAAAAAGACAAAGTGGTCTCTTTATTAAATAGTTTTAATACTGGTGATCAAACACCAATTTCTTATATAAATCCTACAAAATACATTCAGCATAACTTAGGAGTAGGAGATGGTCTTGCTGGCTTTGGAGAAGTAATGCAACATGCCCCACCTGAAGGATTTAAGGCCAATGTTATTCGTGCTTTTGAAGATGGTGATTATGTATTTACTCATACCGAGTACGACTTTTTTGGACCTAAAGCAGGCTTTGATGTTTTTCGTTTTGAGGAAAGCCAAATTGTTGAACATTGGGATAATTTGCTATCTGTTCAGCCTAATAACCCTAGCGGAAGAACACAGTTTGATGGTGCCACTGCCTTAACAGATTTAGATAAAACGGAGGCAAATAAAAATACCATTACTGAATTCATTGAGAAGGTACTTTTAGGCCACGAAATGGACAAGCTTACTACATACATTAGTACAGAAAAATACATACAACATAATCCTGCAGTTGCTGATGGTTTAGATGGCTTTGGTGCTGCAATGCAATATTTTGCTCAAAATGGTTTGGTAATGGAGTATACCAAACTTCATAAAGTTCTAGGTCAAGGGAATTTTGTTCTTAGTATGAGCGAAGGAAAATTCGGTAAAGGAGAAGCAACTGCTTTTTATGATCTTTTCCGATTAGAAGATGGGAAAATAGTAGAGCATTGGGATGTAATTGCAGCTATTCCTCCAAAAGCAGCATGGAAAAATAGTAACGGTAAATTTTAAATACTAACCATAAAACATATACCAATGACGGCAGAAACTAATTTAACACCAAAATGGATCAAAATTTACCTATGGGTAACTGCGGTAATAACAGCAGGAGCTTGCGTGTCTGGCTATTTTATACCAGATGCCCTATTGGATTCTTGGGAGGCGCTCCCAGCGGCAGGAGCATTATCCTTGGCGGGGCCATTAGGGCTATTTCTCTCTAGAAATGTTGCTACAGCTGTAGTAACTGTCTTTGCACTAATTAAAAATAATGCTGCAATGATTAAACTGGTTTTACTATTAAGAATAATAAGTGACGGTTTAGATCTTGTGAATAATCTAGTTGCAGACAATATGCCAGTAGCCTTTTTTGGTGGGATAATGTGCTTAATAGAAATAATAGCTTTTACGAAAATAAAAGCATAACGATTATTACATAATTCAATTCTAAAGGAATATTAATTGAATTGGTATTCCTTTTTTAATCTTAAAATAACAATGAATACGATAACAAAACATACACAAATAGAGAACATTTTAAACGAATTATTTGACGACGCCAAGCACGACCACATTAAAATGATTAAAGGTATCGCAAAGAGCGTTTTTAGACCTATACAACCTACAGATTTTAAAGATGTCTATCTTTCTATTTCTCAAGAACAAGGAGTAGAATTACGACAATTAATTACAGAAAATGGATTTAAAAATATTGTAGAATTTGGAACTTCTTTTGGTATTTCTACACTTTATCTTGCTCAAGGAATCATTGAGACTGAAGGAAATATTGTCACTACAGAATTGGTTCCTTCTAAAGCAAATAGAGCGATGGAGAATTTCGCTAAAGCCGGTGTTTCTGAACTTATAGACCTTAGAATTGGTGATGCTCTAGAAACTTTAAAAGATTATAACAAGCCAATTGATTTATTAGTGCTTGATGGTTGGAAAGACCTGTATTTACCTTTGTTTAATATGTTAGAATGTAATTTCCATGATAAAACAATCACATATGTAGATAATGCGGATATGAGCGAAACCCAGGCATTTTTAAAAGCTGTGGCGCGGACTTCTAATTATAAGTTAGTGTCTAGTCATAATGGGAAAGTAGTTTTAGTTCAGAAAAAGTAAATGCAAAAATGAATATAATCAGGAAGAATTATGGTTGGGTGTTAGTTGTAATTTTGGCTAGTTTACCTTTACTTATACTATCTAGTATGGTTAGTATTAGTGTTATTGAAGGAACATTAAAATTAACGCTAATTGAGAATCCAGATGCCAGTAATAGTAACACTTTAGATATGCTTTATCACATTACTGGTGAATTCGCCATTCGATGGATGACTGCTGTTTTAACATGTACCCCATTTTTTATTCTTTTTGGAGTCACCAACCTGTATGTCCGACAAGCGATGGGTATTGCAACTGCCGTCTGGAGTTTACTTCACTTTATTATATTCATTTGGGCTGAAGGTATGCTAGAAACCTTTGCTCAATTCAATTATATAGCTGGGTTTATAGCCGTTTTAATTTTAATTCCATTGTTTTTTACTTCTAATAGAAAGTCTATGAAAATGCTAAAAAAGAACTGGAAAAAATTACAAAGCTTATCATATGTCGCTATTATGCTAACCTTAGTTCATGTAGCTATCTTAGAAAAGACCTGGACTATTTATGCTATAATAGTTGGAATTGGTTTTATAATACGAATACCATTTATTAAAGAAAAATTGATTGTATTATCCATAAGGAAAAAACCACAAAACTTATAAGCAGAAATCTTAATCATTTAAGGATTAATAAGGACATTAGATGAAAATAGCCGTAACATCTGCCAGCGGAAAATTAAGAAATAAAATAAACCAGGTTTATAATACCAACTTGATATATAAACCTGGTTCTATTTCAGAATACGCCTTAAATATAAATGAGGCCTTAGGAGATTTTTTTGTAAATGATAATGCAGGTATCTATTAAGGTATTTACAATGGAGTAAATGACGTTCACTGAGATTATTAAAAAGCTTCAGGTTGTCCCCATAAATGCGCAATCGAAATAATTGAACAAATAAATAACTTATTACAAATTAATTATGAAATTTATTGAACAAATTCTAACTAAGGACTACGATGGTATTCTTTCTCAATTAACTGATGATATTAAACTCAACCTTCAATCTGTTGGTGAGTCACAAGGTAAATCTAAAGCCCTTAGCCTCTTGAACGAACAAACTGATTACCTTAAAGATGAAATTAAAGAGGTTAAAGTTTTCAAACAGTTCGAAGATGATAAACACATGGTTGTGGAATATGATATTCTATTGCATAATACTTTTGATTTACCACTAGTTGCTATACTAACAAAAGCAGGAGATAAGTTTTGTTCAATTAGAACTTACCATTCCGTTTATCCCATTACCGAAGGGCACGTTTTTAGAGCTTCAATTTTTTCTGTGCTTATCGAACTAACGGAACCTGCAGAAGTGGTTAAATATTTTGAAGGTATTACTATTGGCTCAACTTCTGAAACAATGAAAACCCTTTCTTTTAAAGATGATGTATATTTTAGAGAACCTGCTGGATGGCGTTGGAATCATAAAACAGAAAAAGGATTACAAGAGCACTTTGATCATTTCTTTGGTGATGGGGGAGTACCCTTAAAATTTCACAATTATGTTTTTGATAAAGAAGTTGGGACTTTTGCTGGTGAATATACCTGTGATATTTGGGGTAGTGCAACTTTTAAACCACAAGCTGGAGTATCAATTTATGACATTAATAAAGAAACAGGTAAAATAACTGGTATCAGAGTTTATGATAATGTAGACATGAACTATAAATGATATAAGATGAATGTAAAAGCATAAAGCTGGATTAAATCTCCTAAAGTTCTCGAATCTTCATGTTCCGAAACCATGAATTAAAATACCAATTTTGAAGTGCTATTTTACCTTTGGTTGCCACGGCAAATCCAGGATTATCCTTAAAACGAGATGTAGCAATTTTATTTTTCCAATCTGTTGAAGTGAAATCTTCCTTGGCGGTAAGTTTCCCATTAAGATAGAATTCAATTCTTCCATTTTGCTGTATGATTTTGGTAGTATTCCATTGGCCAGTATTATTAACATCTACTGGATTCAGTTGAGGCGATACACCCCATAGGCAGCCAGCTTTTTTTAAAGGTGTGTTGGTATCCGAATGATTAGGGTCTAACAACTGGTATTCTGGTCCTGTATTATAGGTAGCACTGTACTCAGGTGTTTCTTGAACATTGATAAAAACACCTCCATTTCCACGTATAGCCATTTGCCAATCAAAGACCAGTTCGTAATTTTCATAGACTTTGTCTGTGGTCAAATCACCAAAAACCCTGTTCTCATTAGTAGCGTTGCAAAAAAGTTTACCGTTCTTCACCTCCCATGCCGAAAATTGGGTGGAATCTGGTTTATTATAAAGATGCCAACCGTTTAGGGTCTCACCATCGAAAAGTAAAGACCAGCCTTGTTCTTTTTCAAAATCTAAAAGCTCGTTATGCACTTTATTCTCCTTAACCCACTTTTTGGTATGCCAAACTTTATTTTCAGGTTTCTTATCTGTTTTGCATGAAACCATTAAGAGTGTTCCTATTAGTGCGCTAAAAAAGACGTTTCTGACCATTTTTTATTTTTAAAATTAAAAACTACAATATTATTAGCATTTAATATTGCTAATCATACTTCTTTTTAAATTGTTTAAGTTTTTGTTAAAATAATTAAACAAAAGATACATTGTTGTAATTTCATAACTTATAAAAAGAACTAAATATCATGAAAACAATTAAAACATTAAGCCTTGTTGCCCTTGCAGCATTGTTAGTTTCTTCTTGTGGAGAAAAGAAAAAAGAAAAAACAGAAGAAGTCATGGAAGAAGCGACTGAGGTTGTAACTGAGGTGGTTGAAGAAGTAATTACACCAAACATTGTAGGTGTAGCTGCTGGTAACGATGCTTTTAGCACTTTGGTTACTGCGGTTACCGCGGCTGATTTAGTTGAAACTCTTAGTGGTGATGGCCCCTTTACCGTTTTTGCTCCTACCAATGATGCTTTTGCTAAGTTACCAGAAGGAACAGTAGCTTCCCTGTTAACTGCAGAAAGTAAGGACGCCTTAACAGGAATATTGACCTATCATGTAGTAGCCGGTAAATTTGAGGCCGCTGCTGTAATTGAAGCTATCAATGGAAATGATGGGAAATTTACGGTAACAACAGTACAAGGAGGAACAATTGATTTAAGCCTTAACGATGGAAATGTAGTATTAACAGATTCAAAAGGTGGAACTGCAATAGTTGTTATTCCAGACGTTGCTGCTTCTAATGGTGTTATTCATGCTATCGATATGGTAGTAATGCCATAATAGAATTAATTAGACTAAAAGCCACTATTCCCTCGTAGTGGCTTTTTTTTTGTGCGAAGTGTCTAGTGTTGAAATGTCGCTAGAAAATAAGTATAATTGACAATCCAGAGGAGGGTTAGTACAGCTCACAAAACATTAAAAGCCAATCGTATAACGACTTAGGGTAAAAAACTGGTTTCTTTATATCTAGTTCTCTTATCCAACAACGGTATTTATAGAACTTAATATTAAGATTCAATTCAGTCCAAAAATTACATCTTAAGTCTACTATAAATACTATGAAATTTAAAAAAAGTAGAAGCTATTATTTATAATTAATTGAAAATAAGTCGATTAATATATTGCCTGTTAAAAAAATGGCATCATCTTTGCATTTCGATAAGTATTATAAATTTAATTACATTACAATGAGTAAAGGAACAGTAAAATTTTTCAATGACACTAAAGGTTTTGGTTTTATCACCGAAGAAGGAGTTGAAAAAGATCACTTTGTGCACATTTCTGGATTGGTAGACGAAATTCGTGAAGGCGATACCGTTGAATTCGATTTACAAGAAGGCAACAAAGGATTAAACGCAGTAAACGTAAAAGTTATCTAATACATATACTTTCAAGTTTTATAAGAGCCCTATCTTTTTTCGATAGGGTTTTTTTATACTTTTCATTTACAGCGTTCCACAATTATATTTTCTTCTTCTAGTAATTTGTGTACTTATCTTTGTTTAAAAACTATATCATGTCAAAACAGTTTGTCGACTTAGGAATTAATGACCAATTTCAACATAGTTTAGTTGCTTTAAATATTGTTACACCTACTGATATTCAAGAGAAAACGATTCCAATTATATTGAATCAAAAAGAAGATATTGTTGCTTTGGCAAAAACAGGAACCGGTAAAACCGCAGCATTCGGTTTACCTCTGTTACAATTGATTGATACGCAAAATTTTGAAATACAAGCGGTAATATTGACCCCCACAAGAGAATTAGGACAGCAGATTTATAATAATCTCATTAGTTTCATAGGGCATAATTCTGCAATAAAGATTGCTTCTATTTGTGGTGGTATTCCTATCAAGCCTCAAATAGAACGCTTAAAAGAAACAACCCATCTTATAGTTGCCACCCCTGGGCGTCTTATAGATTTGATGCAACGTAAGGCAGTCTCTATTCAAAATCTAAAATATTTGGTCTTAGATGAAGCGGATGAGATGATTAGTGTATTAAAAAAGGATTTAGATATCTTGGTAAAAGAAATGCCCAAAACAAGGCGAACTTTATTATTTACTGCCACCATGCCGGGGGCAGTAAAACAAATGATACAAAACTATATGTCAAAACATGTGGTTGAGTTAACTGCTGATATGGAGCAAATTGGTCATCAAGGTATAGATCATCAATTTGTAGTAGTTGAACCTATTGAAAAATTAGAAATCTTACTTCATTTTTTGAATTCTAAAGAAGGGGAACGTGGTATCATTTTCTGTAAAACAAAAGCTGCCGTAAATAAATTGGCGAAGAAACTAGCCGTGAACAAATTCTCATCAGGTGCGATTCACGGTAGTTTGACCCAAGGGATACGCAACCGTATTATGGGGCAGTTTAGAGAAGGATATATAGATATTTTAGTGGCAACGGATTTGGCTGCTAGAGGAATTGATGTAAAAGAAATCTCTTATGTGGTGAACTACCATTTACCAGATACCTTTGAGGCCTATGTTCACCGAAGTGGCCGCACCGCAAGGGCAGGAGCAAAGGGCTTTTCATTGAGCATAATTCAGCAAGAAGAGATTCATGATATTCCAGAATTTGAAGAGGCTTTAGGACTAAAGTTTAATCAATTCCGCAAACAAAATGCGGAAAATAGAGAAGAAACTAATCTGGTACTTTGGGCCAAAAAAATATTTAAGACAAAGCCCAATCGCACCGTTTCTGATGAAACCAAAGCAAAAATCAAAACAATATTTCATCATTTGACCAAAGAAGAATTGATGGAAAAAGTATTAGCAGATCATATAATGCATAATTCTGCTACTATTTTAAAACCGTCTTTTTCTAAACAGAAGTAATTCTTATGGCAAATAGTATACGCACACAACAAGATATTTTAGAGAAATTAAAAATCTACGCATTAAATCCAATGCAAGAGGAAGCTATTGCCATAATTAAAAAAGCTACCAATACGATTTTACTATCACCAACCGGCACTGGTAAAACTTTAGCCTTTTTGTTGCCTTTAATTGAAGTTTTAAATGCCGATTGTGATGAAGTTCAAGCATTGATTCTTGTGCCATCAAGAGAACTTGCCATACAAATTGAGCAAGTGGTTAGAGATATGGGTTCAGGTTTTAAAGTGAATGCTGTGTATGGTGGCAGACCTATCTCTAAAGACAAAATAGAATTAAAACATACGCCCGCTATTTTAATTGGCACACCAGGGAGAATTGCAGATCATTTTAGCAATGGTCGTTTTTCAAAAGATCATATTAAAACACTCATATTAGATGAGTTTGATAAGTCTTTAGAAACAGGTTTTGAAAGTGAAATGCGAGCTATTATAAATCAATTGCCTCATTTAAATAAACGCATTTTAACCTCGGCTACTAAAGGAATTGCAATTCCTAACTTTGTGCGATTAGATCAACCAATCATCATTAATTATTTAAAAGAAAAAAAAGTATCTAAGCTCACTATCAGAACAGTGCCAATTATTAAAAATAGACTACAGGGCTTGGTAGATTTGTTGCATCATATTGGAAATGAACAAGGAATAATCTTTTGTAACTATAAAGATACTATTGATTTGGTAAGTTCTTTTTTAGATAAAAATGGTATTCAAAATACTTGTTTTTCTGGAGGTATGGAACAAAGAGATAGGGAACGTTCTTTGATTAAGTTTCGAAATGGTACCAGTCAAGTACTTATTGCTACGGATTTAGCTGCAAGAGGTATTGATATTCCGGAAATGAAATATATCATACATTTTGAGCTTCCAAGAGCAGTTGAAGAGTTTACCCATCGCAATGGAAGAACGGCACGGGTAAACTCAAAAGGTATAGCTTATGTTATTCATGCCAAAAATGATTCTTTACCTGACTTTATTAAGAATGCATCACCCGTTACTATTTCTAAAAAAGCGCTTGCCAAATTCATACCAAAGCCTCGGTACTGGGAAACGCTTTTTATTTCTGGAGGCAGAAAAGATAAAATCTCAAAAGGGGATATTGCGGGACTATTTTTTAAAAAAGGTAAAATAAATAAAGATCAGTTAGGTGTTATTGAACTTAAGCAAGATTGTGCTTTCGTTGCCGTGCCCCAGTTAATTGTTAATGAATTGATTGACAAACTGAATAACACTCGTTTAAAGAAGAAAAAAGTACGTGTATTTATTGCCTAAAAATTACGCTTAGTTTGTTTTGATTGTTCGTGCTGCTTCCATAAAAAAATTGTTCAAACGTTTTACTTTAGGATGTAGCTCATTTGCATATACCACATATTGACATTTTTTAATACTTTCAGCAGTAGTAGTTAAAGCCGTGGTCGCACTTTGCTGTATTAAAAAACCAGCATCGTCAATACTACATATTTTTAACGAAGAAGTACTCACACCATTATTCAAAAAGAGTTTTTGTATCGTTTTTGGTGTGGTAATCAGTATATCAATCCCCATGTAAATCTCTGATTTTTGAACGTCAATATGCAACTCTTCATAGCTCGCATAGACCCTAAGCGAGCTATACTTGGTGTATGGTATAAAAGCATCATAAAGTGCTAGCACTTCACTTTTATTTTCAACAATAACAAGTGCTCTAGGCGTATTGCCAAAAGCTTCACACTTTAACTTTTGTAAAGTGGTAAGAATTAAAGTAGTTGTTTTGCCGCTGTTTTTGGGAGCAATACAAAAAACATTGGCACCACTTTTAATCACCGGAATACTGCGCTCTTGAAATGGAGTAGGGATATCTACCTCAAGATTCTCTAAGGTTTCAATAAGGTGGCTATGTAATTTTTTAAAGGGCATATTTTTAATTGAAATTATGAATATATCAAAATTCAGAACCTACAAATATACCGCCATGTGGGTTATTGATAAAACAAGCCGTCAAGAATCCCTTAGCTTGGCTAATGGTAGGAGAGAAGCGTACACTGTATGTAGAATTTTATCATTAAAATTGTTTGATTACTAAATGTACATTAACCTCATTTTTTGTAGATTTAGTTGACTAATTACCAGAATGGCTTTATGCCAACACATCTTCTAAATCCAACCAAATATGAGAACTAGTATCAAATCTGTTTTTATTTTTTTATTTATCAGCACTTTAGTCTTTAATCTAAATGCTCAAAAAAAATCTAAAAATCCATTTAATGGATTAGAATTCAGAAATATTGGTCCTGCCATGACCTCTGGTAGAATCGCTGATATTGCCATTCATCCTGAAAATGAAAACATTTGGTATGTTGCCGTAGGTTCAGGTGGCGTTTGGAAAACCACAAATTCTGGAACTACTTGGAAATCCTTGTTCGATAAAGAGAAAGTATACTCTATGGGTTGTGTTACCATTGACTCAAACAATCCGCATACTATATGGGTAGGTACTGGTGAAAATGTCGGAGGACGACATGCTGGTTTTGGCGATGGCGTTTATGTAAGTCATAACGATGGAAAAACTTGGAAGAATATGGGCTTAAACAACTCAGAACACTTGTCGAAAATAATTGTGCACCCAAACGATTCAAATACGCTTTGGGTAGCTTCTCAAGGACCGTTATGGAGTAAAGGTGGCGAGCGTGGTGTTTATAAAACTACCGATGGTGGTATAACTTGGAAACGTACCTTGGGTGATGCAGAATGGGTAGGCGCCACTGATATGCTCATTGACCCAAATAATCCAGATGTATTATATGCTGCTACTTGGCAAAGACATAGAACTGTTGCGGGCTATTTAGGCGGTGGGCCAGGTTCAGGACTTCATAAAAGTACAGATGGTGGCGAAACTTGGAGAGTTCTTAAAAATGGTATTCCAAAATCAAACCTTGGCAAAACAGGATTGGCGATGTCGCCATTTAACTCTGAAGTCATTTATGCGGCCCTCGAACTAGATAGAACGAATGGTGGTTTTTATATGACTACGAATGGTGGTGAATCTTGGGTGAAACAATCAGATGCTGTTTCTGGCGGAACGGGACCACATTACTATCAAGAAATAATCGCATCACCACATCAAGAAGGAACGATTTATTTTATGAATAATAGTGCCTTGGTTTCAAAAGATCACGGTAAGACTTTTACCAATATGAGTAGGTCTAATCAGCATAGTGATAGCCATGCTTTGGTTTTTAAGAAATCAGACCCTAATTACTTATTGATTGGCACAGATGGTGGTTTGTATGAAAGTTTTGATGATACCAAAAGTTGGAAATATGTCAGAAACCTACCTATTACTCAATATTTTAAAATTGCAGTTGATGATGCGCTTCCTTTTTATAATGTATACGGCGGTACGCAGGACAATGGCTCACATGGTGGCCCTTCAAGAACAATCAGTTCAGATGGCATTGCTAGTGCAGATTGGTGGAAAACCCTTGGGGCAGATGGTGCGCAGACAGCTACAGAACCAGGTAATCCAGATATTACGTATGGAGAGTTTCAGCAAGGCGCTTTATGGCGTATTGATAGTAAAACAAGGGAAAGTGTTTTCATTCAACCACAGGCTAGAGAAGGAGACCCATATGAGCGCTTTAATTGGGATGCCCCAATTCTAGTAAGTTCTCACAACCCGAAAAGACTCTATTTCGCCTCACAACGTGTTTGGAAATCAGAAAACAGAGGTGATGCTTGGGAACCTATTTCTGGTGACCTTACCTTGAATCAAGAACGCATGACCTTTCCTTATTACGGTACTAGCCAAAGTTGGGATAATGCTTGGGATGTTGGGGCAATGTCTAATTACAACACGATAACATCATTAGCCGAATCTCCTAAACAAGAAGGATTGCTTTATGCGGGTACTGATGATGGCTTAATTCAAGTATCTGATAATGGGGGCAATAGCTGGAGAAAATTCACTTTGAATACAATAAAAGGGGTGCCAAGCACCCCTTTTGTAAACGATGTTCGTGCAGACCTTTTTGATGCCAACACGGTATATGCAGCTCTTGATAATCATAAATATGGCGATTACAAGCCTTATATAATTAAAAGTACCGATAAAGGGAAAACTTGGTCATTAATCAATGGTAATTTACCAAATACCTTATTAATATGGAGGTTGGTACAAGACCATGTAAAAAAGGACTTATTGTTTGCGGCTACAGAATTTGGCGTTTATGTTACATTAAATGGAGGTAGCACTTGGACTAAGTTAGAATCGGGAATGCCAACCATCCCTATTAGAGATATTACTATTCAAAGAAGAGAGAATGATTTGGTCGCAGGATCTTTTGGTAGGGGTATTTTTATTTTGGACGATATCTCACCACTTCGTGACTATGACACCAATAAGAATTCTGTGGCTAAGCTTTTTCCTGTGAAATCTGTACCATGGTATCGTCAATCGAGTAGGGTAGGAAGTCAAGGTGATGCAGAGTGGATTGCAAAGAATCCACCTTTTGGGGCCAATTTCACCTATTTTATGGCGGATAAAATCAAATCAAAAAAAGACATCCGAAAGGAAACTGAAAAGAAGGGAACAGGTAAATTCCCAGGTTGGGATGCCCTTGAAGAAGAAAGTAGACAAGAGGGCCCTTCAATAATTTTGATGATAAAAGATGAGAATGGAAATGTAGTAAACACTGTAAAGGGTACGAATAAAAAAGGATTCAACCGTGTGAATTGGAACTTAAGTTTTCCGAATAAGAGTGGAGAACAATTAGAAGTTCCAAGAGGTCGTCGTGGATTTAGAAGGGGAGGAGTAATGGTTACTCCAGGAACATATACGGCGACATTGGTACAACGTACAAATGGTGTAAATACCGTATTACAAGGTCCTGAATCCTTCAGCGTAACGCCAATTTTTGAAGGTGCTTTACCCAGAAAATCATTTCAAGAAATGAATACGTTTAGAGAGGATGCTTTTGCTTTTCAACAAGATTTGACTGCGACTAGAATTGCTTTATCAACAAGTCAAAAAACGGTTGATGCTATGCTAAGGGCGCTTAATAAGGCTACTTCTCCAACAGACGATTTATTCCAACGCTTACATATTACAAAAAACACCTTATTGGATATTGAAAAAGAACTTGAAGGCAATGAAATTAAAGGTGAAATCGGTGAGCGTTCTAACCCTACCGCTAGTGATGGCAATTCAATAGGTCGTAGAGCTTTAGGTAACACCTACGGGCCGACAGAAGAGCATAAAGGATTATTACTAAGGGTAAAAAGCCAACTCAAAAAAGTAAAGACCAAGTTGCAGACGATAGTAGATTCGACGATTCCTGCCCTTGAAAATGACTTAAAAAAAACAGGCGCACCATGGGTAGAAGGTCAAGGCTTAATAAAAGATTAATTCTTCAATTGGTAAATTTCAAATAGCACCAAAAATGATGACTCTGAATAAAAAAATGTTTTATTTAATGCTATTTTGTGTAATACTATACAGTGTTTTAAGTAATGCGCAACAAACCCAGACCGATAGTTACACCCAATACGAATTATTGGAACCTGATAGTAATTCTTTTCGAATTATTTATGATGTTAGTGGCACTTCTGCCAATGCAAAATACTACTGGAATACCCTGCGAAAAGGAAGTCAACATACCGTTGATAAGGTTTTAGATTTATATTCAGGCGAGGCATTAAAATGGGAAATTGTTGATGGCGCTACAGCAAAAAAAAATGGACTCACCAGTGGTGCTGACGATACCGATTATTTGCAAGTGCAATTTGCAAGAGCTATTCCGGTTGGTGGGCAGGCAAGAATTCGGATTGATAAAACCTATCGCGATACGAACAGTTATTTTAAGGAAGGTGAAACCGTTGTGTTCACACGTACCCTTGGTATTAAACGCAATAGTATCGTTTTACCAAAAAACTATGAACTAGTGGCATGTAATTTTCCATCACAAGTGCAACTTACTGATGATTCAAGGATTAAGATCAGTTTTTTAAACCGCAGCCCAGCGGCAGTACCCTTAAAAATTGAAGCTCGCCCCTTGGCAAATGGAACAACCATTAAAATGCCGATTGAAGACTCGTATAAGGCAGGTCGGGCTTCTGGTAGAGATCGTTCAAAAGCGCGTTTGGGGTATACGTTTAGGGAACGTGCCTTTCAAGATCGTGATATCGTTTACTTTTTACAGCAACCAGAAACACACGCCTTTTTGTTGTATCATGACTATACCGAGTCCAGAGTTGGTATGGATCGTTATATCAATGTGGTCCGTGCCGGCAGTAAAGCCTCAAATCCTTCTGCGGTTATTCTTGATACGGGAGAAGTGCTTAAGGTGGAAGAATTAAAAGGGAATGCTATAAGTGATCGCGGTATTACCATTGGCGGTACTATTACGCCAGAAACTGAAGTCGTGGCCATTTGGTATGAACCTATTTCGGAAGGGGCGTCTAAGCGTTTACGAATTACGGAAACCTATACAGACCCAAATCGCTATATGGTATACAAAGACCAATTGGTGTGGGACCGTAGTTTTGGTCGTAATCGGAATACGGTGGTGCTACCAGAAGGCTGGTTTTTGACCACTTCTTCTATACCCGCGGTGATTGGACAGAATGAAGAAGGACTGACTACCTTACGTTTTGTAAATGATCGTCCAGATGCTATTGATGTATTTATCAAAGCACAACGTAAAAAGTAAGCTAATTAAACAAAATCCAATTAAAATAAGTTGAATTCGTGACAACTAAGATGAGTTGTAGCTGTTTTTGGTAGGAGGCGAGGCAAAGCGCAAGCAGAGCTATTACACTGCGCTGTCACACTGAGCCTGTCGAAGTGCTGTCGAAGGGTATAAGTGAAGTGGCAATGTGAATGAAATCGAATTTTTGCTAAAAAAACTTACTTACATTAATCTTATAGGTTTTTCCGATTGGGATTATATAATTATCGATAGCAATTCTATTCCCTTCAATTTCATTAATGTGTTTTTTGGCTACTATAAACGATTTATGAACTTGAAAAAATTCATTTTGAGGAAGTACTTTTAAAATATTTGATATTTTTTCTCGTACTTGAATTTCATTATCTCTTAAAACTATTTTAATGTAGTTTCCTATGGCTTCAATTAACAGAATATCACAAGTATTTACTTGAACTAGTTTTTTATTAGAACGTACGAATAAACTCTTTTCTTCCTTCTTGATATTGGGCAATTCAATAAGGTCTTTTTTAGCCTCAACTTTATTGATGGCCTTTACAAAACGTTCAAAACTAAAAGGCTTTAGTAAATAATCTACAATATTAAGTTCGTAACCTTCTAAAGCGTGTTCTTGATATGCTGTGGTAACAATTATCTGAGGTGGATTTTGCAATGTTTTTAAAAACTCAAACCCCTTTAATTTTGGCATATTCAAGTCTAAGAATATCAAGTCTATTTTGTTTTTTCGCAAACATTCCATCGCTTCGATAGCATCATAACAATGTTGTTTAAAAGTAAGATTTGGCAAAGTGTCACAATATCCTTTAATAATATCATGAGCAACAGATTCATCGTCAACAATTATATACTTTATCATACTTTTAGTCTCAATTCTGCTGTGTGTATATCTGAATCTATAGAATTAGTTAATTGATGTTTTTCTGGATATACTAATTCTAATCTTCTTTTTAAATTTTGTAATCCAATACCTTTTTCACGCTCTTCCTTTTTATCAAAATTATTTTCAATTTTAAAAAAAATAGTATTCTGTTTAGCTATAATAGAAAGATTTACAAATGCGTCATTTCTTAATACTTCGACCCCGTGTTTAAACGCGTTTTCTACCAAGATAATGAAAAGTAAAGGCATTAATTTTAGGTTTTCATCTTCAATATCAACAGCAACATTTATAGAAATATTTTTATGATAGCGCATTCTATGCAATTCAATATAGTTGTTTATAAAGTCAATTTCTTCTTGTAACGTCACATATTCTTTTTGTCCTTCATAAATGCTGTAACGCATCATATCGGATAGCTTTAAAATCAGTTTCTTAGCCTTTTCACTGTCTTTGTCAACCAATCCGTATAAATTATTCAGAATATTGAAGAAAAAATGGGGATTTACCTGTGATTGCAAGTGCATCAATTCCGTTTTGGCTTTTTCGTTTTTAAGGTTTATGATGTATTTGATATTTACAAAAAGCCAATGGAGAATAGTTATAAATACAATTATGAAATAGAACAAAAGAAATTCTACAAACCCTTCAAGTCTACCAAACGTATCATTAAATATGATAATGATTACTCCTATGACTACTAACGTAATTCGAAAAATACGCTTTGAGAACAACTTTTTTTTATTTGGAATTTTAAAAACCATAGGTCAATAATACTTAAATAATGCCCCGTTGACAAACTGGTTGATAAACGATGTGAAATGGTATGTAAACGCCACATAAATAGGGATAAACATAGTTCATCACTCAAAAGAATACTTGTGACACCGCCTTAGAATAGTATATCCCACTTTTTATTAAGCCAGCTACCTCCTTGCTAGGTTTGCCCATAGCAACCTAAAAAACAATAGTATGAAGCTAGTTATTAATAATCTAAATAAAACATATGATAATGGCGTCAAAGCCTTGCAAAATGTTTCTCTAGAAATTCCTAAAGGAATGTTCGGTTTGTTAGGTCCCAACGGAGCAGGTAAATCTACTTTAATGAGAACCATTGCCACACTACAAGAGGCAGATGGCGGATCCATTGTTCTTGGTGATATTGATGTGTTGAAACAAAAAAATGAGTTGCGACAAGTATTAGGTTATTTACCACAACAATTTGGTTTATATCCTAAAATATCTGCAGAAGTATTGCTAAATCATTTTGCAGTACTAAAGGGAATTTCTAATAAAGGAGAGCGTAAAGACTTAGTAAAATCACTTTTATATAAAACGAACCTGTATGACGTAAGAAAACAAAACCTTAAGGGGTATTCTGGTGGAATGAAGCAGCGTTTTGGTATTGCACAAGCTTTACTTAATAATCCTAAACTACTTATTGTAGATGAGCCAACCGCAGGATTAGATCCTGTAGAACGGAATCGATTTTACAATGTGTTAAGTGAACTTGGGGAACACACTGTTGTCATCTTATCTACACACATTGTTGATGACGTAAAAGAACTTTGTACCAACATGGCGATTATTAATCAAGGACGGGTTTGCTTAAGGGGAAACCCGTTGCAAATACTTGAAGACATAAAAGGTAAAGTCTATAAAAAAACAATTGATAAAGCCGAATTAAGCCTTCACAAACAAAATTATAAGGTCATTAGTGAAAAGTTATTTCTTGGAAAGCCTACTATTCACATCTTAAGTGATCAAAATCCAGGAGACGGATTTATTCCTATTAATGCAGAGTTGGAAGATGTGTATTTCTCGAAAATATTTAGTGATGCTAATTCAAAATCTAACTAGTTATGTGGTATGATATTTTTAAGTTCGAAATACAATATCGAATTAAACGACCAGACACTTATGTGTTCTTCTTATTTCTATTTCTATTCTCTATTGTTGGTGTAGATTTTATATTTCAAGGTTCTGAATTAGGTATCATGAAAAAAAACTCACCATTGGTCATCGCAAAAACAATGGGGGCCATTACAGGCATATTCATGATTTTGGCCTCAATGATAATGGGAGTTTCTGTATTGCGAGATTTTGAGTACAATATAGAATCACTTGTTTTTTCCACGCCAATCAAAAAAGGAGATTACTTATTAGGTCGATTTTTAGGGTCGTTTACTGTATTATTATTCGCGTTTACAGGTATTTTATTTGGTATGATACTGGGGGAATTTATGCCTTGGAATAGTCCGGATGACCTATTAGAATTTAATGTAATTCTTTATGTAAAAACGTTTCTAATGGTAACCTTGCCAACCTTATTCTTTGGAGCGTCTCTATTTTTTGTCACCGGTGCTTTAAGCAGAAACCTAGTTGTCGTATATACACAAGGGGTCATTTTATTTGTTGTATTTATGCTAACCAAAGCCATCACCAATGAGTTTTGGCAAGCCATTCTAGATCCATTTTCACTAACAACAATAACTTTTGCTGCAAAATCTTGGTCAACCTTAGAAAAGAGTACACAAGAGCTTCCTTTTTTTGGTGTATTGATGTACAACAAACTGTTTTGGTTATCTCTTGGAATTGTAGCATTGATCTATGGTTATAAAAAATTCAATTTTAATGTTGTTAAAGGAAAGAAATCTAAACGAAAGCAACCTCAAGAACTAAATATTAAAAACGCTATTGAGGTTAGTACAATTGTTATATCTGACCCAAAAAAGCAATACGGTCTTTTGTCTAAATGGACCCAATTAAAACAATTTTCTTGGTTCTATTTTTCAAGCATTTGCAAGCAATCATCATTTTGGGCGATTGTTATTTGTGGCATGATTATCATTCTTATTAATTCTGTAAATCTCGGCACAGTATATGGTGTTGATAGTTTTCCAGCAACGTATTTTATAGTCGAAGAACTTCAAGAAACATCAATCTATTTCTTCCTTATCATTTTGGTATTTTATTCAGGAGAATTGGTATGGAAAGAGCGAAGCGCTAAACTAAATTTAATTTATGACGCAACGCCAATGTCAAGCTATATGAAGCTTTTGGGCAAGTATATTGGATTAAACTTAGTTTATGCTGTGTTAATGCTCGCATTAATTAGTTCAGGGATTCTATTTCAAACATTGAGTGGCTATTACAACTATGAATTTCAAGTGTATTTATATGGTTTCTTTCTAGAAATTTTACCTTTTTTGGCCTTATATACCTGTATCGCGTTTTTTATTCAATCTGTTGTTAATCATAAGTTTGTGGGTATTATGTTGCTGATTATATTCTTTATTGTCAACATAACGCTTGGTACATTCGGATTTGATCATGATTTATATCTATTCGGAGGTAGCTCTTTGGGCACTTATTCTGATATGAATGGCTATGGCCATTTTTTAATACCATATCTATTTATTAAATCGTATTGGTTTCTCTTTGGAATGCTATTACTAATTATTGGGTCTTTAGTATATGTTAGAGGTACTGAAACTAATTTAATCAAGCGAATTAGAGCTGGTAAACACAGGTTAAGCAAACCACTTTTTAAAATTACGTGTTTGGTCTTTTTAGCATTTATAATCGTTGGAGGCTTTATATTCTATAATACAATTATCATAAACACGTATTGGACCAATTCTGAGGCCACTGCATTTAGAGTAGCTTATGAAAAAGAATTGAAGCAGTTTGAATATATACCACAACCTAAATTAGTAGATGTGAATTTAAAAGTGGAATTGTATCCTTCATCAAGAGATTATACTGCGGAAGGGTATTATATATTAAAAAACACCAATGCGCAACCCATTAATGAGATTCATATTCAGAAACTACTTGAAGAGAATATAACATTAGATGCTGTCACTTTTGACGGAGGCGCAACAGAAAATAATACATACGCTACCTACGATTATACCATCTATCAGTTGCAGAGCCCTTTGAATCCAGGAGATTCAATTAAAATGAACTTTAAGCAATCATTCACTACGAATGGGTTTGAAGCAGGTAATTCAAATGCTAATATTGTAGAAAATGGAACATTCTTTAATAACAAAGACTTTCCAACATTAGGTTACAACAGAAAATATGAGCTAAGTGATAGGGAAGAACGTTCAGAAAATAATTTACCTGAAAGACCGAATAGAGCTGATAGAAATGACCCTAAAGAATTAGTTAATGCAAGATCTGGTAGTGATTCTGATGGTATTAATTTGGAAATGATTATTGGAACATCAAAAGAGCAAACAGCTTTAGTTCCTGGAAATTTAGTAAAGCAATGGACAGAAAATAATCGCAATTATTTTCATTATAAAATGGAGATTCCAATGATTGATTTTTACTCAATTGTTTCAGCAAGATATGACATAAAAAAAGACAAATGGATTTCAAAATCTGATTCTATTTCGAAACAAGTAGATTTAGGAATTTACTATCATAAAGGTCATGAGTATAACATAGATAGAATGATGTCTTCAATGAAAGCATCGTTACAGTATTACAGCAAAAATTTTAGCCCATATCAATACGAGCAACTACGCATTATGGAGTTTCCTCGCTATGCACAATTTGCACAATCATTTCCAGGCACTGTTCCATTCTCAGAATCTATAGGTTTTGTTTTAGATATCGATGACGAAAAAGATGTAGATATGGCATTTTATGTCACTGCCCATGAAATTGCACACCAATGGTTTGGCATGCAGGTAGAGGCAGCAAATGTAAAAGGGAGGTACTTTATTTTAGAAACCTTATCACAGTATGCTGCAATGATGGTTTTAAAAGAGGAGTATTCCGAAGGGAAGCTACTTCAATTTTTGGAGACTCAAAAGGAGACTTACAAAAAGGGACAAGATAGAGAGGCAGTAGAAGAACCTTCATTGGCATTGGTAGAAAATCAAGATTATGTGTATTATGCCAAAGGAGCCATCAACATGTATCAATTTCAAAAAGTAATAGGAGAGGAAAATGTAAACAAAGGATTAAGACGCTTTTTAGAAGACTGGAATACAAAAAACGGGAAACTAAAATTGATAGAAGAAAGGTATGCAACATCTCAAGACTTGCTCGGTTACTTTAAAGATGTTACACCTAATGAACTTCAGTATATCATTTCTGATTTGTTTGAAAGCGTTATGCCGTTATAATTATAGCGATTAACATGATGTAACTTTAGCTTTATTCGCAAGGTCTTAGTTTAAGATTAATGAGTTCATTAATCCCATAAACTCCATTTGATTTAAAGGCATTAAATTAGGTCTAAAATCAAACCAATCAAAAAAGCTACTTTTGAAAGACAACACCCAATTAATCGCAACCATGAGAATTTTTATTCTAGCCCTTTCCTTTTTATTATCCATTTCGTCATTCTCACAAATCGATAAATCGTATTATCAAGATTTAGAATATCGAATGATCGGACCATTTCGTGGTGGTAGAACGGTGGGTGCCGTTGGTATTCCCTCTCAACCTAATGTATTTTTTATAGGGGTAAATAATGGTGGGGTATGGAAAACAGATGATTATGGACGTACATGGAATCCGATTTTTGATGACGTTCCAACCGGGTCCGTAGGCGATTTGGCCGTCTCTCCATCTAACCCTAATATAATTTATGTGGGCACTGGTGAAGGGCTTCACAGACCAGACCTTGCCGTAGGTGATGGAATGTTTAAATCAATTGATGGTGGTGAAAACTGGGAGCACATAGGTCTTGATGATATTCAACAAATAAGCCGAGTTATTGTGCATCCAACAAATCCAGATATGGTTTATGTGGCTGGATTAGGTCATCCATATGGCGCCAATGAAATACGCGGAATATTCAAATCTATTGACGGAGGAAAAACTTGGAAGAAAACCCTATACATAGACCACAATACCGGAGCTATTCAAGTCGAAATGGATCCTAACAATCCTGATATTTTATTTGCCGATATGTGGGAGCATCAAGAAGGACCCTGGGAAAATGCAAAATTTTCTGGCCCTAATAGTGGCTTATATAAATCTACAGATGGCGGAGAAACATGGCGAAGACTAGTAAAAGGATTACCAGGAGCTGAACAAGGCTTGGGTAGAGTAGGAGTTGCCATAGCAGGCAGCAATTCCAATCGCATGTACGCAACAGTTGATGCCAAAGAAAATGGCGGCGTATATACGAGTAATGATGCAGGTGAAAGCTGGGAATTATTGACCACTGAAAACCGCCTTTGGGGTAGAGGTAGTGATTTTGCAGAAATTAAAGTCCACCCAAAAAATGAAAATGTTGTTTTTGTTGGGAATATAGCGTCCTACAAATCTGAAGATGGTGGCCGAAATTGGACTTCTATTAAAGGAGCACCAGGGGGAGATGATTACCATCGTATTTGGATCAATCCATTGCATCCAGAAATTATGCTTTTCGCTGCAGATCAAGGTGCTGTTGTCACTGTAAATGGCGGAAATACATGGAGTTCGTGGTATAACCAACCCACTTCACAATTGTATCATGTAACAACAGATAAGCAATTTCCATATTGGGTATATGGCGGGCAACAAGAGAGTGGGGCCATTGGTATTGCGAGCAGAAGCAATGGTGGACAAATCTCGTTTAGAGAATTTATTGGAGTAGGAGCGGACGAGTATGCCTACGTAGCTCCAGATCCGGTAGATTCTAACATCATTTATGGGGGTCGGGTAATTCGATTCAACAAAAAAACGGGACAGTCGCAGTATGTTGGCCCTGAAGTTTTGCGTTCAAAAAAGTTTAGATATGTACGTACGATGCCGTTGTTATTTCATCCGGCTGATGATAGCATGTTATTGTTTGGGACCAATGTGATTTGGAAAACCCACAATGGAGGACAAGACTGGGAACAAATCAGTGAAGACCTCACAAGAAAACAACCAAAAGTACCCGCTAGTGTAGGTGATTATAAAACTGAGGCGATGAAAACAATGCCGCAACGTGCGGTGGTTTACGCTATTGGTCCTTCGCCCATCGATAAAAACATCATTTGGGCTGGTACTGATGACGGTTTAATACAAGTGACACGAGATGGCGGAAAAACATGGAAAGATGTTACACCTTCAAGTATTACTTCATGGGATAAAATTTCACAAATTGATGCAGGTCATTTTAATAAAGGCACTGCTTATATTGCCGTTAATGCGATTCGAAAAGATGATATGCGACCTCATATTTATAAAACGCATGATTTCGGAGAAACTTGGCAAGAAGTTGTTTCAGGCATGAATCCTTCAGGCCCTGTTAATACAGTGCGAGAAGACCCTAAGCAAAAAGGCTTGCTGTTTGCTGGAACAGAACGTGAAGTCTATTTTTCTTCAAACGATGGTGTTACCTGGCAATCGCTTAGAATGAATATGCCTGCCTCTTCAATTCGTGATTTGGTCATTCATGAAAATGATTTGGTTATTGGCACACATGGTCGTTCCATTTGGATTTTAGATGATTTTAGTCCTCTGAGGGATTCAACGAATCTGACTGTAAAAAATTCACATTTGTTTCAACCAAGCAATGCCTATCGCGTTCGTTTTAATATGTTTAGCGATACGCCATTACCACCAGAAGAACCTACTGGCCAAAATCCGCCAGATGGAGCCATAATCGATTATTATTTAGGCTCAAATGCCAACGTAGTAGAACTTAAAATTTTGGATCAGAATGGGAGTGAGGTCAATAGTTTTTCTAGTAAGGACCTTGAAGACGTTTTAGATTCTACCAAAATGCAACACCCTACGTATTGGAAACGTCCATTTCAAGGCTTGTCTAGTCAAAGCGGCCATCAACGTTTTATCTGGAATTTACGTTATAAAGCGCCAAGAGGTGCCAAAAGAGGTTACGCCATTGCTGCGGTTCAGTATAATACCGAGAGTGGCCCTGTAGGACCATTTGTAGCTCCCGGAACCTATAAAATTCAATTAAGCGTAGATGGTACAATTTTGAAAAGTAGCATAACGATTAAGTTAGACCCACGTTCTGAATTGAGTCAAGAAGCTTTGAATTTACAAACCAAGCTTTCTATGCAGTGCTATACTGATTATAAGATCTTGCAATTAATGCGAGAAGCTATCGATAAAATGCCAGTCACAAAAGGCAGCAAAAAAGAGAAGCTTTTAAAATTTAGAGGAAAAGGAGCGCCAGACGATGGTGATATTATCTACGGAAGTATATATGAATCAGATTTGGAAGATGAAACGCTAGTTGCCCTTCAATCTAAATTACTGCATCTTTTGAAAGTAGTTCAGAATTCTGATACAGAACCAACTTCAAAAACACAAGAAGCATCGTTCTTATTACATAAACGTGTTAGTGAAATGGAGTTAGTTTGGAATACTATGGACAAGTAATGAAGCTAGTTCCTATTTAAATTTGTTCAGAGTATGTGACTATTCTTTAATAAAATCCAAGTCCAATACATTAAAATTATTAGCCGCTTTTACTAAAAGGGTAGAGCCAATAGTTTCAAATAACTGACTGGTCTTAAGCACAAAATCTGCTTGTTTTTCTATTTTATAATTGGGGATTCCTATTAATGTTATTGCTGTAAATTCAGAATGCTGCTTAATAATAGTATAAAATGAATCTTGGTCGACAGCATTATCAATAATTTTAATTTCAACAGAAACCCTTAAATCTTCAACAAGTTTTGAAATTTTTGACTTGATTATACCATTATCTACATTGTTATTGTTTACAAACAAAACGCGAATAGTAGTCTCGTTCCATTTAGGGGAAGCAATGATAAACCGAGCAATATTTAGCATCATTTCGGCATTTTTACTATCCGTTTCCCGCCACCAAAGATCTACCGAATTATAGTTGCCAAATTTTTTATTTCTATCAAAATCTAAATACAAGAGATTATAATCCAAGTACAAGAGTGTTTGCGTCATTTTAGCGTATTCTTCCGAACTCTCCAAGCCTTTGGGCCAGCCCATCATTATGGTATTGGGTTCTACACCAGAAAACCCAAATGTGGTGGCTATATTGGTAATTCCATCATAAATATTATCGACTTTTATTTGCCTTGCAAAAATGCCAAGATCCGTAAAACTATCATCTCGAATAACCTGTTCGGTTTTTTTAAAGGGCTTGTTGTTTTTTTTATCGACAACAAGCTTAAAATTGGTAACAATACCTGTTCGACCAGAAATGGTTTTAGCCAGTTCTAACAGATAGGATTGATGCTTACTTTGTCCGCTAAACAAAATAACATTAGGGTTCCAATTAGAGTCTTTATCAACAACGCGGGCATCTATTCTTTTTAGACCTTTGTTAACCACATTTTCCCAAACACTTCGCCAAACATCATTAGATTGTAGTTTCACTTCTTTTTGCTGTAATCCAAAATATAATGCTCCAATAACAGCCAGTGCAGCAATCATAGCAAACATATCTAGCTTGAACATTACGGCAAAACAAGCAATAAAGCCAAGTAGGCCTATCCAGCGTTTAATTTTAAATGTGGGCTGAAAGTCAGGATTTGCCCAACTTTCTAAGAAAAATGAAAGATTAATAAAACCATATGCCGTTAGATAAAACATAGAAACCACACGCGCAATAATATCGAGCTCACCAATCAAAATTCCTGCTTCTGCGATAATAAAAACCAGTAGCAGGGCATTTACGGGCTCATTATTTTTTCCCTTGCCAAAACCAAAAATTTTAGGCGTCACTTTATCTATGGACATCGCTTGTATTATTCTGGGTCCTCCAAGAATACCACCCAATGCAGAAGATAGGGTAGCACCCCAAATTCCGGCAACAACGGCGGGCGCAAATAGCGCTATTTTCATTAAAATATTGTAATCTGATTTTAAGACTTCAAAATCGACGTTTAGGGCTAAGAATGTGGCAAGTGCAAGATAAATCAAAAGACCACCACCAATGGCCAATAAGGTGCCAAGGGGAATAGACTGTTTTGGATCCTTAAGATCCCCACTCATAGCAATTCCCGCAGTAAAACCCGTCACAGCAGGAAAAAACACAGCAAACACCACCTCTAAAGGAACTGCACCACTTGTGGAAAAAAGCGGAATAGTATTCGGTGTAAATTCCGATGCCCCAAAAAATACAGAAATCAGGCTAATTATAATAGCTGCTAGAATGACGTATTGTGCCTTTAGCGCAACAGAAGTGCTTATTAATGCTAAAAGGGTAATAGAGACCAGTGCTATCGTGCCTGTTAATCTAAAATCGTTAATGGTCATGCCAAAGCCAAAAAAGGCATTCAAGCTTTCTGCAAAACCTATTAAATATAGAGCAATTGAAAATGCCGTTCCTACGGATAATGCAATGCCAATAGAACCTCCTATCGGAATTCCCATGCTACGCGATAGCACATAATAAATACCACCAGCGCCTATTTTTTTGTCAGTAGCTACAGACGATACACTTAAACCCGTTGTAACTGCGATAAGGTGCGCAATTAATATGATTGCAATAGCGCCAATAAGTCCAGCGTTACCAACAACCCAGCCAAGGCGCATATACATGATAACCCCTACAATCGTTAAAATAGAAGGCGTGAAGACACCACTAAATGTTCCGAATTTTTGAATTTTTCCCATTGAAAAAATCAGTGATTTAACTTTGCTGATGAAAAGTAACTATTCTTTTTTATAACTGCATTATATTCAATTTAAATCAAGAGTAATTAAAATTTTCTTCTTCTAGGGCACTGGAACCTAATTATATGAGCAGTTGATAGAAAGGGAGTGTAATATATGCAGAATGAGATTACACTAAAATAACCTGAACCAAAATTATAGTTTTTTGGATCAAATGAATACCCCGCTGATTTAACCATAGGGTAATTTTGACGTATTAATAATCAAAACATATATCATGAAGACAATTAAACTAATGCTAATCCTAGTATTTATTTCTACAAATTATGCTTTAGGGCAACAAAAAGAAGAAACAACTAAAAAGAATGACATTATGAAAACCTATGTAATTGAACGTAATATTCCAGGAGCGGGAGATTTTACAGCAGAACAGCTTAAAGGTATTTCTCAAACATCATGTACGGTGCTAAAAGAAATGGGACCAAAAATTGAATGGCTTCATAGTTATGTTACAGATGAGAAAGTGTATTGTGTTTACAAAGCTGAGAATATAGAACTAATTGAAGATCATGCTAAAAAAGGAGGTTTTCCAGCAAACTCGATAAATGAAGTTGCTACATTGATAGGTCCCGGAACAGCCCAATTTTAAGTTGATAATACCTCTTAGGCAAGAAGTTGACTGCTAAAAGGAAACTTCTTGTTTTCTGAAATTGAGTATCTTACAAAAAAGAATGGTATGCCAATATATATGGATTTACATGATTTACCTGAAGGTATAACGGCAAAAGATATTGCCGAAATGCACCAGGAAGATCTGAAAATTGAACACACCTATAATTGTCGCGGATTAACCTATTGGTGCGATGAGCGAAGGCGAACGGCATTTTGTCTAATGGAAGCTCCTAACGAACAAGCGGTAATAGATTTACACCAAAAAGCACACGGTGCAATACCACAGCGCATTCTAGAAGTAAATGAGGCCATTGTTGAATCTTTTTTGGGTAGGATACAAGACCCGGTAAAATCAAAGAATACCAAGCTCAATATTATAAATGACCCAGCTTTTAGAACCTTAATGGTATTGAACATAAAAAAGAAGTATATAAGAAACAAAGAACATGAGACTTTAGATGCCGCTATTCGTGGTTACAATAAATCGATAGCTAGCATTGTCAACAATAATAACGGCCGTATAGTCAAAGAAAAATCAAATAACTACTTAATCTCTTTTGATTCGGTAACAAAGGCAGTTCTAAGTTCCCTTCAAATTCAAGAATTATATAATTGTGTGATAACTCCTGATTTACAATTTAAAATAGGTATTAGCGCGGGCATACCGGTAACTGCAAAACCAAGTATTTTTGAAGATACTATTAAGAGGGCCAATTATTTAGCTTTAGTCACAACAGAAAAAGTATTCATGTCACATGAAGTGAAGGATTTATATGAAAGTGAAAATAAAAATAAAACCATTTCTACTAAAATTAAAGCATTAACAGTTCAAGAGGAGGAATTTATAGTTCAACTCATTGAGTATACGGAGCGCATATGGTCTCATTCAAATATGACCGTAAGTGACTATCATAAAAATTTAGGGTACAGTAAATCCAAACTGTATCGAACAATGATATCAATAATCGGAAAATCCCCAAATAACTTTTTGAAGGATTATAGATTGAACGAAGCACTTCAACTATTGGATAAACAAAATTCGAATATTTCTGAAATAGCTTATAAAACCGGATTTAGCAGTCCCGCTTACTTTTCAAAATGCTTTTACGAGGCTTATGGTATGCTGCCGTCAAATTACATCAAACAAATAGCAGAATAAATAGTCTTAAATAGCAAGAAGTTATTGACTATGAATTATTCCAAATTGCTTATTGCTATTTAATCATATTGTTGGATTAGGGAACATTTTGTTCTATAGTGTTTCGCGTGCAGTATAGCGTGAAGCTTCTAAATTACAAGCACTAAATTTAGTTATTGACTTAAAAGAAAGTCCATTAAATTTTTGTCAAACGTCATTTTATGTTCAGAATTGGTAAAAAACACATAACCAACCTTCTGTTCTTTATTGAACATATAGCGACAGGTATGACTTAAATTTTCACCACCATGAGCATAATTAGTGCCATAAGAAGTTTCTTCAATAACGATTCCTAATCCATAATTGTAACTGGGCTCTTTATATTTTTCGTCATAGGGTGAAATAGACTGTATTTTCAAAAACTCTTGATAACTCTTCTCTGATAAGATTTCATTACGCATAATTGCGATTAAAAAATTTGCATATTCTTTAGAATCTGATTGCAAACTACCTGCCGCTATAAAATCTGGACTTTCAGCATTGATAGCATAACCAACATTTAATTTACCACCTAAATGTCCGTTAGCTCTATGTTTTTGTATATGGTCATTCCAAATGAAACTGCTGTTATCCATATTTAGAGGATCAAAAATTTCTTTTTTTATCAAAGCCTGTAGTTCATTCTTTTTTATACCTTTTAAATGAGCTATAACTAGCGCTAGGTATTTAAAACCCTCTCGCGAATATTCAAATTTAGTTCCTGGTTGAAAGTATATTTTAGGTTTATTATTTGGATCGAAATAGGCATCATCATTAATAAATCTCCAGTATAGTCAGACTAACTTCCACTTCTAACGGGGAATCCCATTTGTGCCCAAACCAAGATACCTTCATCTATAATAGCGGTATTTTCATAGCCATAACGCCTTAGGGTAGCCAAAACGCGTTCTGAGGCAGCATGTGGGCA
>Ga0316204_10001443_pt1 | contig 64248 bp, 69 predicted proteins | sample 6monrhotite_MG_2_FD_205661 | JGI IMG/M metagenome (GOLD analysis project Ga0316204, IMG submission 205661) | Microbial mat bacterial communities from mineral coupon in-situ incubated in ocean water Damariscotta River, Maine, United States -... | ecosystem: Environmental > Aquatic > Marine >... | reverse complement strand
TCCAGGCGGGTGGTCAGCTGAAATTGCCGATCCAGACAACCATCAGATATCTATGTATCAATCAGACGATGTTCCACGGAAAATCAAATGAACCTGATTTGTAATGAAAAGTAGCACGAATACAGTGCTCATAACAAAAAGCTCAAGCCGACGCGTAAAAAGCGCGCTCGGCTTAGCTTGGCGTTGGGCGTATTAAAAAGATTGAGGAATAGATAATGGAAAATAAAATATCTGGTTCATGTCATTGTGGCTCGGTACAGTTCGAGTTAAAAGGCAACCCGAAATTAACAGTAAATTGCCACTGTGATGAGTGCAAAAAAAGAAATGGTAGCGCTTTCTCAACCTATATGGCCGTATCTGATGGTGATTTCGTCTTAACTCTAGGCGAACACTCCTTGAAAAAATATGAGATTAAAAACGAAGGCATAAAATACTTTTGCTCTGAATGCGGGAGCCCTATTTATAATAACAATTATCGGTTCCCTGGCCTGTACATGCTATTTTATGGAGCCTTTAAACAACCTGTAAATTATAAACCCTCATATAATGTTTTTTGTGAAAGTAAACATAACTGGGTAGATACCATCAGTGACATCACAAGTTTTCAGAAAGCAATTGAAAGTTAAAACGCCCAACAAATAAGGATAGGTTGCATCAATAGTAGCCTCGGCCTTACCCTGACGCTTGAGTGCTTTTAGGTGTTGTTGATACAGGCTGTCGAAACGTTTTTGTTGCGATTTGTTCATTGGGATAATCCTTCTCTTGTTGTCCCCGGAATTGGGTAGTAGAGGAATTATTCCTTTCTAACTAAAATAAAATAATGATCGAGGTTAACTGCCGCGATAGCGGCTTTGTTCAAACGGGTCAAGTTCGCTTCGCTTGGACGCGAAAAAAGCGCGCGCCACCAACCATAAACGTTATGTTTTACAAGGTTAAAAAATGTCTATTAGTACGATAAAGGAGAACTTCTGGGAGGATATTATTAAAATCCAAAAAGAAGCTTATATTGAAATCCCACCTGAAGACGTAAGCATTTTAAAAAGTAAATGGCTTTCATCACCTAAAACTTGTGCTGTATATTTAAATCGTGAAAATATGGTTTTAGCTTATTTGTTAGCGCATCCGTGGGAAAATGAAGCTCCACCAAAATTAAATGAAAAATCTCCCACATCTGTCAGCCTAAACCTATACCTGCATGACCTAGCTTTAGCTGACAGTGCAAGGGGCAAAGGTATAGCTAAGAAATTAGTAGGGAACCTCATTTATAACGCCAAAGTTCAAGGGTTTGAAAAAATACTCTTAGTGGCAGTTCAGAATTCAATTGGGTTTTGGGGTAAATTTGGTTTTTTAAATGTACCCAATGTGGCTATTTGTTCCAGCTATGGTGATAATGCGCAACTAATGGCGTTAGAATTAAAAACATAACAAGAAAATCAACTACACGCTTATCAGCGCCGGACATGCAAAAAGACGCACGCCGGTTATTTGAGCATTATGTGTAAAAATCAATAAGCAGATTTCAGTCTTAAATTATCTACGAAAGGTATAAAATCTTTGTCTGTAAATAACAAAGGTATTTTATTTTCAATACAATAAGTAGCAATAATCACATCAGCTGTTTTTCTGATGGTAATTCCCTTTTTCCGTAGCTTTCTAAAATTATTGGCACTTTTAATAGCCATGTCCTTTCCTAGTAAATCATAAACAGTTAAAGACGTTAAAACATTTTTAGCTGCTTTATAATCGGTATCGCTTCTAAAGCCTTGTAGCACTTCAGCTAGAATGAGATCACCAATTACAACTTCTTCCAGCCCAAGTATTTCATTTAATTTATCTGTTTCAGCGCATGCTGTGCCATTAAAAAAATCAATCCAAACACTTGAGTCGACTAAAGTCATTATTTAGCTCTCATTTCTTCCAGGCTACCTTCCCATTTTAGCTTGCCTCTAAGCGCACGGATAGATGCTTGTTTATTCAATTTAATTAATGCCTTAAGACCCAATTCAACAGCTTCTTTTTTAGTGCTTAAACCTGTTGCTTTTAATGCATCAGCCATTAAGTCATCATCAATTTCAATATTTGTTCTCATCGCCACCACCGTTGTGTATAATTAACAAAATGTGTACACATTATAGCTAGAAAACACATGACAAGTCAATTAACGGCGACCGCAAAAATCGCGTCGCGTTATTTCAAACGTGTGTGCCGGGCATGGCACAGTACTAGTCAGGTGCATGTCCTGATACCAGGTGTTCGCAAAGCCGAAGGTTAGCAGAAGGGCAAGGAGTGCATCGTGAGGTGGTGGCTGAAGGAAGCCCAATGCACCAAAAGTAGGCACTTTAGGCGAAACTGCGGGGCGACGTACAGGAACCCAATCAGAGGTGTGGTACATCCGGGACGAGTGGGCACGTGACCACGAAGTCCTCGGCTTTGGCTTCCTGCGTCGCTCTACCTCCTGCATCCATGCAGTCGTCCATTTGCGATTGGGGTGTGCTTTATAAATTGGGCGTCTACGCAGGGAAAGTGCTGTGCCTTACCCCGGGAGGTCTCCTATGTGCCCTGGGATTCCGCGTGCGGAAGAAATTGGCTGAATCAAAGGTAGCTCTGATTGATCGCATAGGAGAAGTTATATGCTGATGACTGTAACATCTACGTCAGAAGCCAACGAGCGGGCCAGCGAGTTCTATACCCAAAGCGTTTGGGATTTAGGTGTTTAGTGCGCGTCATATTTTTGTTCTGGCAAGGCGAAATGACGAGTAATAGCCGGTCTATTGCGAGGAATTTCAACGCCGCCAGGACAGGAATAGGACAGCAATAAAGCCTAAATCCCAAACGCTTTGGGTATAGATAGCCTAACCGGCTATCTATTGCGTCATCTAAAGCTACCAGTGAATGCACGCAAACGTGAGGTGGACCGACCCTGAAAACGCAGCTTTCCAGGCTTTAGCTTCACCCGTAGTGGAAAAGCAAAGCGACGGAAAGTCAGCGAAGGTTCGCTCAAGCGTTTCAAGCAAACCATAAGGAAACTGACACGACGAACCGGTGGCCGAACCATCCGGTACATCATTGCGGATCTGCGCAATGATGTACAAGGCTGGAAAGCGTTAGCCTGGAACACCAGCAAATCTGCCCATGGCCCGTGGCGTTTGAGCCAAAGTCCGGCGCTTGTCATCGCACTCCCGTGGCGTTATTTTAACGAGCAGGGACTGCCGAACTTAGTGGATCGAACGTGATTACTCAATCAACCGAATCGCCGTGGTACGTGATCCGTATGCCTGGTGATGTGGGAGGAGGGATGCTGTGAGGCGTCCCTCTATCCCGATTAGCGGCATGTCAGCATTTTTTACCCTTTTCCCCAAATTATATTGACACACCTACATGTGTGATCTAGCGTGTGACAAAGGAGGTGCGATATGGTCACGAATTTAGCAATAGACGACAAACTTCTTGAAGAAGCGCTCTCAATTAGTGGATTGAAAACCAAGAAAGACACGGTAAATCATGCGCTTAGAGAGTTTATTAACCGGCGAAAACAACTTCAAATCATAGGGTTGTTTGGGAAATTGGATCCTGATGATGACTATGACTATAAAAAAGGCAGGGAGCATTGAAGGTTATAATCGACACGCCAATTGTTGATGAAGACTACATTCAAGCGGCCATGTTCTCAAATTTCTGACATTCTAAAGGAATTCAAGGGTCACACATAGACTTTCTAATCTGTGCTGTAGGTCTTCGTTTGGAGACAGAAATATTTACTACCGATAATGACTTTGTTCATTATGGTCGACACATACCTATAAAGTTGTTCGAATTAAAAGCAGCTAACAAAAGCGTTTAACTAGGGCATGCCTCCGTCACTAAGGCAGGCCAGTTAATGAAACCGTTATCGAACCCCCCGCAATTGACCTGTAAAGTGCCTAGCAAATAAATTATGCAAAAATACGAAAGATACTCGAAAGCGAATTTAAGTTACTTAACTTATTACGAATACAATAAATCTATAGAGAATTATGGGAAATATTTCAGAGAGAACAATGATTTTAAATGTGTTAACACATAACAAAGGCTGTCAAACAGTCCCGATGCCGCATCGCTTACTCTTGACTGCGGTCTCCTCGAGGATCGCGACAACGTTGAACTGTTCGCGGTGGCGTTGGCAACGGCTGGATGCCCTGATCGCCATTCCTTGGAAGGAGTTCCCTGCATGCAGCTGATCGGTCGTTACCGCAATGCTGGCTTCGAGGCGACTGCTGATGGTGTCATGGCCTTCTTTGAGCGGCGTCAGGATCTGCAGCGGCCAGGCGTGGCATTTGGTTCCAGCGGCAACGACGCGGAGCCCGCCAAGATTTCGACGGACATCAGCCTCGTGGCGCTTAGCCGTTCTGATCCCGAGGCGTTTGCTCTGGCAGATCTGATCGTGCGGGGTGTCTCCGCAGGCCTGGAGCACTACCTAAAGGAGCGGCCTATGTTCCGTCAGGTCTGCCCAGACCAGGAATTGTTTGTGATGCCGTTGTTCAACCTGCAGCGTTACGCGCCCGGTGAGGGCTTTCGGCAGTGGCACTGCGACTGGACGATTAGCGACGACGCCACCGAGCCGGTGCACCGCGTGCTGGCCTGGATTCTCTACTGCGATTCTGTGTCGGAGGCTGGTACGGAATTCCACTGGCAACAGCATCATGAGGCGGCGGAACGGGGCAAGCTGCTGATCTTTCCGGCCTCTCCCACTCATATTCATCGTGGTCGGGTGAATAGCGAGCTCAGCAAGACGATCGCCACTGGCTGGATCAATGCTGGGTCGCGTGAGGGTTTCTTAAGGCGTCTGGCTCGCTCATGAATGTTTCCTCATTGGTGAAAAACATCAACATGAGGATTTAGGGGAAGATTTCTAGGTGTACTTGGCTAACTGCTTACTTTCCAACAATGGTTTCTGCCAAATTATTTCATTACTCGAAACTCACGAAGTATAGGAAGTTGGACTTCAAAACAAAAAGGAATTAACCAATAATAATGGTAGGGAGTATGTTGAGTATTCCGCTGAAGATGAACACCCATTTCGGCAACGTGATCACCGATTCCGGAAAACGCTCAAAAGTGAACATTTTGAAACGGTATCGGTGATCAACTCGCTCCGGAATATGCAGGGTTCTTGGATGCTGCGAATGATAGCCAAAACTATTCACTTTTTGTTGCCTGATGAGTCAGTTTGAGAGCGCCCCCATTTTGGGCCTTTTTTCTTTTCCTTTTCATGGATGTAGACAAATGGTAAAATCACGTAATATCCGCATTGAGTTCGCCCTCCCAATGGTCGGGCTAGGGCCTCGCTTTCACTCAGTCTCTCATGCGGAACGTTATGTGTAAGTAAAGGAAAGTCAAAAATGAATTCAATCTTTGATTCATTTATAATAATTTAATCATCAACCATAAAGGCATAAAATAATATGAGTCAAGGTACAGTAAAGTGGTTTAACGCAGATAAAGGTTTCGGTTTTATTACTCCAGATGACGGCGGTAAAGATTTATTTGTCCATCACTCAGAAATACAAAGTGGTGGCGGCTATGCCACTTTAAGCGATGGTCAAAAGGTTGAGTACGTTGTGGGGCAAGGTGAGAAAGGGCCATGTGCAACCAAAGTTACAGCAATATAAAAAAGCAACGTAATATATAACCAGGCGTTCCACCCGACCAAAAGCTGTGATGCGGTTTTTGTCGGGTGGGCTTGGTTGTTAGGCTGTCGATTCTGAAGATGCCTTGGGCCTGTTTGCAAGTTCATTTTCAGTAATGCCACTCGACGCTAAATCTTCTTAAAAAACAATGACTTTATGTTAAGGTGCATTAAGTAGGTAGGCATTAAGCGCCATGAATAGTGCAGCAACCGCAAAAGTAATTCGTTTGTTTTTCTCAATAAATGGATAAATCTTGGCGAGACCATAACGATACTCAAAGCCGCGAGCCTAAAAATCGATGCTCCAGGCTCATTAGCAAACCGTTGTTTTGGCCTCGCTAACACTACCCCGCCCCCCCCCCTCCAGCGCCTCGTTACGTAAACCCACCGATCCACCATGTTCAGAAAGCCGCATTTTATGAACAGATAATACAGCTTGATCGAGCACCCAAACGGGCTCATTCATTAGTCGCAGAAATTTCACCGCTTTCGCTCGCACGTTATTTTGGCGTAATGGTAAATGACCAAACTCCTTTACCGAGGCTTGTTTGAATTGTGCCCGGTGAATCATTAGGGTTGTTCAAAAAAGTTGCCAATTCCGGCGGGTGCAGCGAATCAGGAAGAGATGTTAGTGCTCGTGCGATCGGCTAAGATCAGGCGAATGATGAAAGAAATGCTCGATTCTGGTTATCGACTCGCGACATTTAATATGGGTAGGGCTATGCACCCTTGGTATTATTGGGTTCAGTTGAACAATAACGTATAATTATCATGAGATCGGCCTACCGAGGCGCTAACGGTAAGTTAACGATATGCATTTAGAGGGAGCATAAATGAACGAGCATGAAAAGATAAACTATGTTGAGTTTCCGTCAAAAGATCTTCAAGCAACAAAGGGGTTCTTTAGTCAAGTCTTTGGCTGGTCTTTCCAAGACTTCGGCCCCGAGTATTCAGCCTTTTCAAACCAAGGTCTTGATGGTGGTTTCTTCAAGTCAGAGATGTATTCTTCCGCAAATAATGGTGCTGCGCTTGTCGTTTTTTATAGTCAGGATCTGGAGGCTACCCAAGCTAAAATCGAACAAGCTAACGGTATGATCGTAAAAGCGATATTCTCATTTCCCGGCGGGCGGCGCTTTCACTTTACGGAACCGAGCGGTAATGAATTTGCGGTGTGGTCAGATAAAAATGACTAACAGCATGCTCGTTGGGGTGGTTCATTTGCACAAATGAATTGTACTTGTCAGCACAAAGACCGAGTTGATTCCTGTCTTATGAGTCGTTATGCCATCCGTGGGGCTATCCGCAAAAGGCACGGCTGTGCTGGCAGTACATCAGGCCAATTATAGGTAATTGAGTAGAATTGACGAGCATCGGATAAATCTGCGAGTGTGACTTAGCCCGTCATCGATACGCCTATACGATTCCAGGCATTGATGGTGGCTATTAGCATGATTAATTGTGCCATTTCATGTTCATTAAAAAAATTTTCGGCATTTTGGTATACATCGTCAGGTAAGCCATTGACGGATAGCCGTGTTATTGAATCGCTCATGGCGAGTGCTGCTTGTTCTTTAGGGCTAAATAAATTACTTTGTTGCCAATCAGCGATTGCAGCCACTTTCTTCGTACTTACGCCTAGTTTCTCTGCACCACGGGTGTGCATGCCAATGCAAAATTGACAACCGTTAAGCCGGGAGGCACGCACACGAATAATTTCTTGAAGATCAGCGTCAATGGTCGAGTTGGCGAGATATTTTTCTAAACCAAACATTGCGTTGTAAGCTTCTGGCTGACATTGTTGGATATTTACTCTTGGCATGCTTGCTCCTGCGTTTGTGTGAAAAGAATTTGAAGCTGAGCTAACTATAGCGATGTTATATTTGTGAATAAATAGCTATAATTGCAAAACACTATTGCTAATTTGGCATGAATTATAAATGGTTAATACAGAAATTCAGGAACTGGAAATCTTGGTTGCCGTAGTTAAGCATGGCAACTTTTCCAAAGCGGCCGATGCGTTAAAAATTGCTGCATCGGTTGTGAGTCGTAGTATCCAAAAACTGGAAATAAAGCTTAACGTTAAAATAGTTAACCGAACTACGCGCAAAATGAATTTGACTCAGGAAGGGGAGTGGTTGTATCAAGAAGCAGTCAGCATTATCGATAAGGTTGCAGGTGTTGAACGTTATTTGAACGATGTACAGGAGTGTCCACAAGGTACGATAAGAGTCGATGCAGCCACGCCGTTCGCATTACATGCCGTTGCGCCGGTTATTTCAGGGTTTAAAACCCAATTTCCGAAGGTTAATATTGTTCTGACTTCCAGTGAGTCGATAATAGATTTGATTGATCGTAATGTTGATGTTGCGATTCGCATCGGTGATCTTCGTGACTCTTCCCTTAAAGCCAGAAAGCTGGGTGATAGTTATCGAAAAGTGTATGCCTCCCCTGAATATCTAAAAAAACATGGCAAAATTACTAATGCTGGTGATTTAGCACTACATACGTGCCTGGGTTTTCTTAAGCCGGAAAAATTAAATTCATGGCCTGTGGTGGCAGAAAACGGTGAATGGGTGAAAATTAAGCCTGACGTTGTTGCTGATAGCGGGGAAACCATAAAGCAATTAGCCATTCAAGGGTGCGGACTGGCGTGCATTTCATCGTTTACCGCTGAGCAGGATGTGCTGGCGGGTAAATTGGTCTGTGTGCTTAAAAAAGCCACGCAGCTTGTGCCTATTCCAATATATGCGGTATTTTATTCGGATAATGAGATGAATCTACGGGTGCGGTGCTTTTTAGACTATTTAGTAAAGCATGTTTATCTGGGGTAGCCCCCGGCATGGAATGGGTTGGATGTTCTAAATGTTCTGATTTCGTCGTCATTTTCCATATCTGAACATTGCTGCGCAGAAAGAATATGGTGACGCATCAATCGGCGAATACTGAATAAAGAATAAATTCATTTAGCCAACCCTGCAGAGTTTCACAATAAAGGATTGACCAGTGATCAAATAATTAAATTTACGGGCACTCAAACCTCAGCGCAATGCCTTATAGCGCTACGCGGTGTAGGCTATCGCGATCCCGAACCGGGAAAACGCCACAGCAAATATTACGATTCATGCTTTTGGTCCCATGAAAGAAATAGCAAGCACGCTTAGCATTTAAATTTTGAACACCATGGGTATATATAGAATAAAAGCCTATAATGAATTCATTAAATGTATTGGGTTAATCCGAAATAAGGCTGGTCATACTGTTGGATTAGAAAAAAGGTGGCTGGAAGGTGGGTAGTCAAGGGTAGATAATCGTTTTAATGCCCATTTGATGAAAGCGAGGTTGGTTTTTCAGGTTACTTTCTATCAATGCTGTTAATCACGTTGGCGAGAAATTTAGGTTATGAATGGTCCGGAATTTACATCGCTCAAACACAGGGCAAAAGAAACGTGGATAAAGATGGCGCGGTGGCGATTAGCTTATCGCTCAGACCATAAGACCATTAGTGAAAGGGCTAACTATTTAAAATGGGGTACAGTGCTGAGTGGTGTGTTAACGGGTGCTTCATCCTTAACGTTTTTGGGAGACGATCCTTCCAAGTATATTACCGGCATTGGTGGCTTTATTACCGGTGTTTTAGCCGTGGTGGATAAAGTTTTTAACTGGGAGTCAAGCGCCAATGAGGCATGGAGGAATTCAAAGTTGCTCGAGGATCTTCAGTCAGATCTTTACCAGTATGTTTGGACTGTGAGTGCTAATAAGCCCATCGAGAGTCCCGAAAGTTTTCTTGCAAAGACCACCAATAAGTTAAGTTCGTATACTTCTCTTCCTTGTACTGACCCAGATCATTTTCTGGATATGGCTATCCTGGCATGCGATAGATTGAATTTAGAAAACATGCAGCTCCTGGAGCGTGAAATTCCGGATGACATTGTTGATGATGATGACATACTACCCGAGGACGTCGATGGGGTGGATGGAATACAGCCAGTTGTTGACGGAGGACGTTTCTAATGCCTTACAAAGTAATGAATAATGTTATTAGAAATGTCGATGGAAAAATAAAGTATAAACAACCTAATGAAAATGGCAGGAAACATTTTCATTTAGGGGTATGGGTTGAGGCGACGGATAGAGAGCTGGATGAAGTGGAATATGTTGAATATAAACTTCATCCATCGTTCAAAAACCAATTTAGGAAGTCGAGTAATCGCCCAAATAATTTTTCGGTAACATTCTGGACGTGGGGCAGGTTCACTATCGTTGTATCAATTCACCTTCACTCAGGGGAAACGAAGATTATTGATCATAATCTTGAGTATAGCCTGCCTTCTGATCGCGCCGAATATGTGGAAGTGTAATGCGGCGGATCGTTAACCAATGATCGTGATTAAAATAGCTGGAGCGGCGTTGACTGATAATAATTCCGCTGACTCGTTGCTACGTCGCTGACAAAGTTGTCCGTGCTTTATTTTAAAACTGTTGGGGTTTTATACGGGGTATTGGTTTTATAAGCACTGGCGGCTTCAAAAGGATAGGTTGGGTGAGAAAATTAACTCGGCGCTAAGGTTGGTTTTCATATATTATTTATGCCTTCATTGTTTAGGGAAATTGCAGAAACTTCTGTAAAAAAAGGTATAACCACATTAACAATGTGCAGGCGTACTGTCGGCAATATTTGTTGTTATTACAATGGTATGAAAGTTTTTGGGCTGGCTTTCTTCGAGTGCCGGGTCTTTAGGGGATGTGGATTATGCGGAGGTTTTTGATGGTCAGTGTCACGTTCAATGAATGCAATGCTCGGCGGATTTGCAGGCCGTAAATCCATGACGACAAAGATAGGCGTGTTGGGGATTCGAGTAGCGAAAGTTTGATATGGCTAAATTAGATTCGTTATTGCAAGACGTTAAGCAATGTACCCTTTGCCAGGAACATTTACCGCATGGCGTCCGGCCAGTGTTACAGATAAATCGGAAAGCAAAAATTCTCATTGCCGGACAAGCACCCGGTAGAAAGGTGCATGAAACTGGTGTGCCATTTGACGATGCCAGTGGAAATCGTTTGCGTGAATGGATGGGTATATCGAATCAGGTATTCTATGACGTTAAACAAGTTGCGATACTGCCCATGGGCTTTTGTTACCCCGGCACTGGAAAAAGCGGAGATCTACCGCCACGACCCGAATGCGAACCTGCCTGGCGGAAACAGCTGTTGGCACAATTGCCGAATATTGAAATGACGTTAGTGTTGGGGAAATATGCACAGGTATATCACTTCGGCCATGCTCGAGCTTCTTTAACTGAATTGGTGAAATCATGGCAAACATATTGGCCGAACAAGGTTCCACTACCGCACCCCAGTCCTAGAAATAATATATGGCTCAGTAAGCACCCCTGGTTCGAGAAAGAGTTACTGCCAGTGCTTAAAGCGGCGATATCGGACATACTTTCACCATGACTTTCACCATGAGTAAGTCCGTAATTCAAATAAATCCGGTTGTAAAAATAGAGCAAGTGGACTTTTTCGCTAACCCCAGCGCCGGGACGTAATGTGAGTCACAATCATAGCCACAGCCACAGCATAGGTAATTATAATCGCGCTTTTGCAATAGGCGTGTCGCTTAATGTCGTTTTCGTGGTAATTGAGATTACCTATGGCTTGTTTGCTGATTCCCTTGCACTCATTGCGGATGCGGGGCACAACATAAGCGATGTGGTCAGTCTCCTGCTGGCATGGGGGGCGAGCGTGCTTGCCACAAAAGGGACGACTGATAAACGTACCTATGGTTTTCGTAAGGTTACCGTTGTTGCCTCCCTGGTCAGTGCGATACTGCTGCTGGTTGCGCTCGGGGGAATTACCTGGGAGGCTATCGGACGCTTTCAGAACCCACGGCCCGTGGAAGGTATTACGGTGATTGTGGTGGCATCAATTGGCGTTATTATCAATGCTTTTACTGCATTACTGTTTGTACAGGGCCAGAAACATGATTTAAATATTCGTGGCGCCTTCTTGCATATGGCGGCGGACGCGGGAGTATCGCTGGGTGTGGTTATTGCGGGCGTATTCATCCTTATGGAAGGATGGTTGTGGGTTGATCCATTGGTTAGTCTTGTCATTGTGGCGGTTATATTTTTCGTCACGTGGGGGTTACTTCGTGATTCAATAAACTATGTTATTGATGCGGTGCCCAAGGGTATTGATATTGTCGGTATTCGGGAATATTTAATAAGCTTTGATCATGTTAATCATTTTCACGATTTACATGTCTGGCCATTGAGTACATCCGAGGTGGCGCTAACCGTTCATCTCGTTGTCAACAGTGGTTCGTTGGATAATAACTTTCTAATCAATCTGCAAAAATATTTGCATGATGAATTTGGTATTGAGCATTCGACGATCCAGATAGAATCCGCCACGGGGGAGAGCAGCTGCCGGCTAGACCGCCCTAAATGTATTTAGACGGGGTTCATGCAATTAAAGAAAATGCCAATCAATATGGTATTTGGTGCGGTTCGGTGTGATGTTTGTGAATGGCCATGGAAGCAAATGGAAACGCATTTGAACCGCCCGCCGCTAATATTGCGAAAGAAATTCCCTGACTCCCCTGTAATAAATTGCGCGGCCGTTGAAAGATAACGGCTGTTGAATTTCAAGCGAAAGGAGGACTATTGTGAGAAAATTGGCAATTTTGACGTTTATGACACTGGATGGAGTAATGCAGGCGCCAAGTGTCCCGGAGGAAGATGTTTCTGGTGGTTTCACTCAAGGAGGGTGGGCACGTGAATGTTGGGAGGATGTGATGGCGCAGGTGGGGCGGGAGGCTATAGCGGAGCCTTACGATCTTTTGCTTGGGAGAACGACCTATGAAATATTTGCCTCCAGTTTCGCAAACGCGGCAAGTGATAATCCGGTCGCCGATAAACTAAACCGTGCTAAGAAGTTTGTTGTGACGTCGACACTAAAGGATTTGCTGTGGCAAAATTCCGAACGCATTACGGGTGATATTGCCGCTCAGGTTTCACGGCTTAAAGACCAGGACGGACCGCTTTTACAAGTTCACGGTAGTTGGCAGTTAATACAAGCCTTGTTATCTCATGGCTTGATCGATGAGTTTCGGCTCTGGACGTTCCCCATTGTTGTTGGTGCTGGAAAACGCCTCTTTGCTGATGGTGCCGTTCCGGCAAACCTACGACTGATAAAGTCTGAATCGTGTGCGTCTGGCGCATTGATGAGTTTTTATCAGTCGGCGTCATAGGCGCCAGAACAGCTCCCTCGGAGTATTTACGCCATTGTTGTGGCACATTTTGTTGTCATCTAATGGTTATTACCGATAACGCAAAAATATGGCCGATGGTATGGGGGCGGCCTTTTTTAAGGCCAAGGTTTGTCAGGTCTCAGGCATCACGTATTTGGTAATCGTGAAGTCAGCGGCTTCATCACGCAACGGAATTAATGCCTGATAAGCATCTGAGTTGTACCAACTATCGAGACTATCAAGATCTGAAAACTTAACCAGGGCAGCCGCCTGATGTTGGGCGTGGCCAACGAGGTTGCCTGAGTGCTTGCCTCGGGCGATAACCTCTGCGCCGACAGCGTCGAATGTTTCTTTTGATTTAACGGCATACTCTTGAAATTTTTCTGTGTTTTTAACAGTGACGGTTGCAATAAAAAATGCGCTCATGTTGATCCCCTGGTTCTGCTTAACGTAATTAAGTGTTTAAAGTGATTGCAGTGCCTGAATGATGTCGTCAGGTTCTGCGCGTTTTCGGTAATTGTTGGGCACAAATGCCCATTGGATGATGCCGTCAGTGCCGATGATGTAGGTGGCGGGGTCCGGAAAAGTATAGCTGTCATCGCCATTCGCCTTTTCAATATCCATTTTCATTATTTCAAATAACTTCCGATGCGCTTCCGGCAGCTTAAATACCAGGCCGTACATTTTGGCCAATGCGTTGCCCTTGTCATGGAGTACATCAAAGTCAGGATCATCGATGATTGAGTCTTTCGCTTCTTTTGGGGCTTCGGATTCCAAGAACGCACTAATGCCTGCTTCAGGTGTTTCGGGCGTAATCGCAATGAGCGTACCGCCGGCGCTTTTTATGTCATCTAGCCGGGTGTTGTAAGCGGCAAGTTGCAGGTTGCAATAGGGGCACCATGCCCCACGGTAAAAAGTGACGACCAGGGGCCCCTGGTTAAGATATTCTGACAGGCTGCGGGAATCTCCATGCCGGTTTTTTAACGTAAAATCAGGGGCTTTATCGCCACGTTTAAGCGCTTTTTCAACAATATCCAGTGCGCTGATTTCACCTGCTCCTTGCTCAATCAGAGCGCTGAGTTCGGGGGGGAAGTTGTCTCGAAATAATTGAATTGTTTCTCTAATTTGTGCATTAAGCGCCATATTGATCTCTCCAGTAAATTAATTACGCGTCGCTGGTGGTGTCATGTAAACTCGAAATCACCCGGTGTTTGTACTATTATGTACATAGGTGAACAATATGTTGAGAGTATAGTTAATTGTACATAAATGTACAATATATTTGTTGCAGTAAAATTGGAGTAAGCATGGGCCGAGCTAGACAGTTTGATCGCGACGCCGCGGTTGAGTGGGCAATGAATGAAATCTGGAGGGTAGGTTTTGATGCCTGCTCGGTAAAGGCGATTTCGGAGAAGTTAGGTATCACCCGCTCGAGCTTTTACAATACGTTTGAGAGCCGGGAAGCCCTGTTTTTGGAGGCATTGGAGTGCTACTTTAAAACGAGCCCGGATCGTATGTTGGATGAGTTTTCTGAATTTTCCAGTCCACTCAAACTTTTGACCCAGGTGTTCAAAGAGATTTGCCGAATACGCGCCTCAGATCCAGAGCATCGTGGTTGCATGGCAATTAATAATATTTCCGAACTGGTTGGGGTAAACGAGCCACTGGGGCAGGTGCTGGAAAATGCTGTTCTCTTCAGAATTGCCAGGCTTGAACAATTGCTGAATCGTAGTATTAGCCTGGGCGAGTTGCCCGACAATATCGACATACACAGCCTGGCGCTTGCGATTCAAAACCTGACGATGGGCCTTAACACATTATCAAAGATCATTAAATCCGAAGGTGAGTTGTGGGCGACTGCCACAATTACACTTAAAGCCCTTGGTGTGTATCGCGATTAACTTTACCAGCATGGTAAAAGTGCCGGGGTGAACGTCCTGCCGCGCGAGCAGGACGTTCACATTAATGCACACTTAGCACTTAACACCTAAATCATAAACATCACGGGTATCCTTCTTAAATTAATGAGTAAGCTGGTCAATAGACTGAAAGGTTACATTTGTGCGAATTGACGCTCAACCGCCTTATGGTTTTCACACCAGGCACCATAGACTTCGACGGACATTGGGTCAGGAAAAATGTCCTCCTGCCCTGCGTTGACCCCGGCAATAATTGCTTGGGCCACCTCGGCAGGCTTGGTTTTTGGTATTTCAACACCATCGAGCATGTCGGTATCGACAGCACCGGGGAAAACGTTGTGAACATCAATGTTTCTGCCGGACAGGCTGGCACGCAAGGACAAGGTCATCGACCAGGCGGCCGCCTTTGACGCGTTGTAAGCGGCAAATCCGGGCATACTGGCAAGGGACAAAAGCGTGAGTGTGTTTACGATGGCACCGCCACCGTTTGCTTCAATTAACGGGGCTAGCCTTTTACAAACGGCCAGAGTGCCGTAAAAGTTTGTTTCGAAGTTGCGTCTTATATGTTCAAGGGGCACATCAAGGATGTTGCCAGCATCCAGGATACCGGCATTGTTAAATAGCAGGTTAACATCGCTGATTTCCTCGGCAATGCTGCTTATCCTGGCGTGATCACAGATGTCCAATGGTAGCGGCACAATTTCTGTGTTGCCACTCACGAATTTTAGCGTTGTAACGTCACGGGCTGAGGCATATATTTTTCCCGCACCGGCATCCATCAGTGCGTTCACGAGTGCTTTACCGATACCCCGGTTTGCGCCAGTGACCAGTGCGACCGCATGTTTAATTTGCATAATTTTCTCCTACGTTATCTCTGTGTTGTTCCAGCATGTACGTTGGACTTGGCTGCCTGGGCAGCGTCATAGCCTACGGCTGGGTTGTTTAGGTTTTGGTCTACCTTGAAGGCAGCTTAACTGGTGTAAAATTAACAATAAATACTTCAATTATCATTATTGTCATGCGTATAATGCATTAATGAACATTCAATCACTTAATTTATTTAAGGAAATAGCCGGGCTAGGTAGCTTTGCCGCGGTGGCACGTAAGTTGGACCTTGATCCGTCTTCAGTTTCCCGCACGATTGCATTACTTGAAGAACAGCTGGGTATACGCCTGTTTCAGCGTACCACCCGGCGATTAGTGCTGACGGAAGCAGGGGAAATTTATTTAAACCGCATAGCGCCGTTGTTAAATGAATTTGATTACGCGTTGGATGAAGCACACAAAGTAAGCGATGGACCCAGTGGCAACCTGCGTATTACCGCCTCAGTCTCGTTTGGGCAAGTGTGCATACTGCCGCATATTCCAGAATTTAGAGACCTGTATCCAGCGATTAAGCTTGAACTTCAGTTAACTGATTCGGTTGTGGATTTAGTGGCTGACGGGGTGGACCTGGCCTGTCGATTGGCGCCAAAATTTGACACTAGCTTAGTCGGTACCCGGTTGATTGATTCTCACTATCAGGTTTGTGTTAGTCCTGATTATATTGAATCCATGCCGACAATTTCCTGTCCTGAAGATTTGGAACAGCATGATTGCCTGGTCTTTATGTTGCCGGAATATCGTTCAAAATGGACGTTTAAAGATGTTAATTCCACAATTACCAGTGTACGCATAAAATCCAACGTTTCCATATCTAGCGCCCTCGCATTACGAGAAGCGGCGCGTTCCGGCATGGGGCCGGTTCTCTTAGCGGATTGGTTGGTTGGGGACGACATTGCACAAGGCCGGTTAATTCCATTGTTAAGCGAATATCAAGTCACCGCGGAAAATTTTGAGACAGCTGTCTGGTTGTTATATCCATCACGCAATTTTTTGCCCAACAAAACCAGAGTAATGATTGATTTTTTAAAGCTAAAATATCAAGATAAATAGAAATCCCCAATTCCATTACACTAAAAGATGCCCAATCGTCTTCTTCATAAAACCATCATTTAAACCGGCGAACCATTGGAGGCGACAGCATGCTTGAATCTGGTTGCAAAAAAAGCGTATATTGAAGCCCGTGGTGTTGAGAATAATCAGTTCATTATGTGATATGAGAGATTCAACGGCCAGCTGGCAGTGCTGGTCTCCACGTTGTGTTTTATAAGGATTTTCATAGATGATTTTAGAGATGGCAATACTTGATGTTAAGCCTGGGCAGGAAGTTGAATTTGAACACGCATTTAGTCAGGCTCAGAAAATTATATCAAAAATGGAAGGCTATCTGTCGCATCAGCTGCAGCGGAATTTGGAGAAGTCGCAGCGGTATGTGTTGTTTGTTAATTGGGAAAAAGTAGAGCATCATACGAAAGGGTTTCGTGACTCGCCGGAATACCAGAAATGGCGCGAGTTGCTCCATCATTTTTATGAGCCGTTCCCCGAAGTTGAACATTATGCGGTCGTATTTGAAAATGCCGTGTAATAATAATTTGTTTGTGACCCTATAGACAGTTGAAAAAAACAGTATCACTTGACGCATACCGAATTTACGATGCATTTGGGGTATGGATTTCAGTTGTTGAATTTAAGCAGCCATCGTCATATTCAATCCATCACTTTATTTACATTGCTTACCAACCAGAATAATCTCTCAATAGAATAATATGCACACCCGAAAAATGAATGCTAGTGATTCAGAGCGCGTGAGCACATTGTTGATTGCGCTTTCGAAGAAGTACGTAACGCCGGCGTTTTCCGAGAGCGCGGCCACCGCATTGCTGTTATCGATGGCACCTGACAGCATTGACGAAAATCGAAGTAATGGCTTTCAATATCATGTTGCGGAGATAAGTGGGCAGTTAGTGGGGGTTATCGGCATAAAAAATAACGAGTGTGTTTATCACCTGTTTGTGGCTGAAGATTATCAGCGGCAAGGAATTGCAGGACAGCTTTGGCAGGTTGCCAAGGCGGCCTGTATGGCGGCAGGAAACAAGGGCGAGTTTACCGTGAATTCATCGCTATACGCACAAGGCATCTACGAGAAGCTGGGGTTTGTTGCATTGTCAGCACCACAAGAGCGGAATGGGGTGGTTTTTGTGCCAATGAAGTATATGCAATGAGACTCGGCAATGAATCCTGGTAAAGTGAATAAGGTGTATTACGCACAATGACCAAGGTGTCCATTGTGGGGAATGCAGGTGGTGGAAAGTCCAGGCTTTGTGAAAAGCTTGGCAACAGTAAATCTCATCGTTGCATAAATTCTCAGACCTTTGTAGCCCGGATGTAGTTTACGGAATCCGGGGTGAACGGAACCCATGCATTTTCGGATAAAATGGTGCTGCTAAGGGAACTCGTTCGCGAGAATTCAATCGTTTGTACTGTGTCAGTTATTCAACGCCCACCCTGGAATCCGCAAGACGTCAATTTATGTGCTTATTCAGGCCGCGCCCGGACTTCCCAAGCGGTTGCCCGATGCTGCCAATGCCCCAGCAATTGATTAAAATGATGTGGCACGTACATCGGGATGTCAGGCCCACATTACAGATGCTTATTGAAAAGCATAAAAATAACAATACGCAGGTGTTTCATATTAAATCTGTAAAAGCATTACGGCAATTTGAGCATGAACACATTTCGTAAAATATTTTCAACCGCCGTTTGTTGGTGTTTGGCCGGGTCTCCAGCTCAATCTCATAGATAAGGCAGGTTGGTACAGATTCCGTTGTCACTTATTAAGGTAAGTATGCAAGGTCAAAAGTGTTCTTTAGCAGTGGTGTCAGATAATGTCCTTCGTTGAAATTAGCCGATTTTTAAGTTATGTATTGCGCCACAATCCCGGTGCGCTTGGTGTGCACATGGAGAAAAATGGTTGGGTAAGTGTGGCGGAGTTGATGCGGAAAATGAATGAGCAGGGAAAAAATATTAATTTTGACCTGCTGCAATCTGTGGTGTTAGAAGATGACAAACAGCGCTACTCATTTAATGAGGATGCAACTAAAATCCGCGCCAATCAAGGGCATTCCATTGCGATCGATTTGAAATTAGTCCCCGTTGTGCCGGTTGAGTGTCTCTATCATGGTACTGCTGCACGCAATATAACGTCGATAAAGGTACAGGGTTTGCTGAAACAACAAAGGCATCATGTACATTTGTCTGAGAACCAGGATTCGGCAGAACGGGTAGGGGCACGTTATGGCAAGCCGGTAATCTTAACCATTTTGGCTGGAAGCATGAATAAGGCGGGCTACTTGTTTTATCGTTCAGAGAATAATGTTTGGTTGACGGATGTGGTGCCACCAACATTTATTCAATTCCCCGGTGATTAATGCATGCCTGGTTGGTTTTGCTTGTTGTTATATAAATATGGTGATGCATATTTGAATGGTGTGGGGGGGGGTAGAGTACGTCGATAGTTATACAACCGGGCTAGTAAGGTCTGATAACCGTTGAGTTTCACTCCTGTTGTACCAGTGTATTCGCTAATGGCGGCGCAAAGCTTAGTTATTCTAAATGAGCAACGCCGGTTGGCGCCTTAACTGGCGCAACCTGCAGGGCCGGGCCGCTTTTTCCGCTAGACCGCGTGGTCACTCGCTTGTGCAGAATGACGGCGTGGCGATCGCGCCGCCTTGTCGAGCGGAAAAAAGTGGCCCCGGTAGTGTGGAAAATCAAATGCCAACAGACTCAAATTTCCCAGGGCGACTAGCTTGGCTATTAGTACCCTTTGTTATAAGGATGCGATGTTCTAGTGATCCACTCTAAATTTAACAATGTCGCTACCGCAACTGGATCTTACAAAGAATGTGTTAGTGCCCGCGGGCAATTTATGCGTCTGTTGCACGATTACTTGATCGTAAAAGCTTCCACTGCCAACCGGTGTGCCATTAAACCCCCATGTCGCGGTATGACTACCGCCCTGGCAGGTTACACTGAAGCTGGCATTAATATACTCCGCGCCACCCGTGGCCAGGCCGCCACCCACTGGGTAAGTTCCACCGTTAATCGGGTAAATTATGTTTACGGGTACTTGGGCATAGGCCGTATGCATACTCGAGAGTGCTACTAAGGCAAGTGTTGTGGTAATAAGCTTATTCATCAGTTCTCCTTTCTTTGGTGTGGTGTGGCAATAAATCGATTGTTGTGTTTTTACTGCGATTATTAACGGTAAATGTCAATCGACCGCTTAGGTCAAATTAGGTAAGGAAGTACATTAAACGATGACTATCAATGGGTCGCTTCAATGCCAGTTTCGACACATGGCATTACATGGTTATTACACAACGGTTGCATTTTCCACAGGCTGAGTCCGTGATAGTGAAATTTGTGCAATTCATGCGATCCCCTTGGTAATTCTAGAATGATAAACAATGTTGTTTACGTGAAAATTACATCCGTGCTTGTTTGTCATCCGAAAACAGCATTGAAGGCAAAGGCTGTCGTGTGAGTGAACAATGCTGATAAGGTATTGCTCGCGCGTTAGAATTGCTATTGCAAATAATGATGGCGCAAACACCCGCTTTATATGAGGTTCGAAGTATGAGGAATGCCAGAATGTTACTTACCATGCTACGTGTGCGCGATATGCCGCGTTCAGTTGATTCCTATATCAGGGTATTGGGCGCGTGTTGTGGACACTTGATCAACCAGCTGACAATTACTCGCTTACGTTTCTGGGCTATGGTGATGAGTCGGCGACCTGAGTGTTGGAGCTGACCCACAACGTCGGTGTAGTCGAATACACATTGGGAGATGCTTATGGGCACATCGCTATTGGTGTTGACGATTGCCAGGATACTTGTATGCGTGTAATGGCAAGAGGTGGGAAAGTGACGCATAGACCTGCGTTGCTTCGGGGAAGCAATGAATTGATTCAGAGACCAGCGTAATAGCACGGCGAATGATTTTGGGGAAATACCAGGGCCTTATTCCTGCATGAGCGATACAGAACGTGGTCGGCTGAACGAAAGTGGCCCGGCCAGGTGATAGGCCACCAAACGGATTGGCCTGGATGTTGGGCGACGTGAAATGGAAATAGTGAGGAATTTGGTGGGCCCGGTAGGACTCGAACCTACGACCAAGGGATTATGAGTCCCCTGCTCTAACCAACTGAGCTACAGGCCCGTGAGGCGCAATTCTATCAGTAATCCATGGTTTATTGCCACTGCTTTGGCGGTGAAATATTTTCTGATTTGTTGAGAGAGGGGCGAGTTTGTGCAGTTGATGGCAGAAACAGGGTGGTTATGTAGCGATTTACTTAATTTTTAGGCAGGCTACGCTTACTGTTCAACCATTTAATGATGGGTTTCCATTGCTCTATATCGTGAGAGGTGAGTGAGGGCGCCATGTCGAAGATGCTGAGGCCACGCTCTGCCGCGAGAACATAATGTTGTGAATCGCGCAAGGTGGTTATGATGGGGATTTTCAGGCTTTTTAGAAAAACATTGAGTTTGTGGTAAACAATGGTGCCTTCTTTGGCGCGGTTGGCAATAAGTCCAATGCGGGTTTGATCTCGAGCCACTTTGCCCACTAACAGCAGTTCGTGAATAAATTTAGCACCGGCTTTGATGTCAAAAGGGGATGGTAATACCGGTACCAGTATGGATTCGGCTCGGCGCACCATGGCAGTAAGTTCTTCACCAAACATGCCTGCATTGACATCATAAATCACTACATCGGTACTGCTGGCAACCCGCAGGGGGCTGTTATATGCATCCAGTCCGATGATTAGCGGGCGATCATTCGCACGATTTGCGAGCCAGTCGAGACTGGAATGTTGGGGATCAAAATCGGCTAATACGACTTTTTTACCTTTTTTGGCGTAATAACTGGCCAGGTTGGTTGCAATGGTGGATTTGCCGCTACCGCCTTTAGCGTTTAGAACCATTATTTTACGCATGCTTTCGTGTTCTCAGTTGTTTTCCTGCGCAATTTTACAGACCCTACTAACAATACAATGTATCGGCACAGCGCTTTTGTTTTAGAGCGCTAACAGCTGGAATAGCTACTTATTTCTCAATTTATTGCTTCGGTTTATCGTGTCACTTAGATTATAACGTTAGCTTGTTGCGTTAGTTAAATCAGCCATGTTATTCAATAATGCCTAACGATTCCCACAAGGCATCGATTTTTTTGCTGATTTCAGTTGATTTAGTGATGGGGCGACCCCATTCGCGATTGGTTTCACCGGGCCATTTGTTGGTGGCATCCAGGCCCATTTTGGAACCCAGGCCTGATACGGGTGATGCAAAATCGAGGTAATCGATAGGTGTGTTTTCCACCAGGGTGGTATCGCGTGCGGGGTCCATGCGTGTGGTCATGGCCCAGATTACATCTTGCCAGTCTCGCACATTAATATCATCGTCAACGACAATCACAAATTTAGTGTACATAAACTGTCGTAAATAAGACCAGGTGCCCAACATGATTCGTTTTGCGTGGCCCGCGTATTGCTTTTTCATGCTAATAACCGCAACACGATATGAACATCCCTCCGGCGGGAGGTAAAAGTCGACAATTTCAGGGAATTGCTTCTGCAAAATAGGGACAAAGACTTCGTTAAGTGCAGCACCTAACACGGCTGGTTCATCCGGTGGTCGGCCAGTGTAGGTGCTGTGGTAGATGGGGTTGTCACGGTGGGTAATACGTTCAATGGTGAAAACCGGAAATTGTTCCACCTCATTGTAGTAGCCGGTATGATCCCCAAAAGGCCCTTCGTCGGCAACTTCACCGGGGTGAATCACGCCTTCCAGAACAAATTCGGCGGATGCCGGTATCTGTAAATTTGAGCCAATACATTGAGTCACTTCAGTTTTTGATCCACGTAACAAGCCGGCAAACGCATATTCTGATAAGGTGTCGGGCACTGGCGTGACAGCAGCGAGAATGGTGGCCGGATCAGCACCTAACGCGACAGCGATGGGGAACGGCTTGTTCGGATGTTCTTGGCACCATTCTTTATAATCAAGGGCGCCACCGCGGTGCGCCAACCAGCGCATAATGACTTTATTTTTAGCAATCACTTGCTGGCGATAAATACCAAGGTTCTGGCGTTCTTTATTGGGGCCTCGGGTTACCACCAGGGCCCAGGTGATTAACGGACCTGCATCGTCCGGCCAACAGGTTTGTATTGGGAGCTGCTCAAGGTCTACGTCAGCACCTTCAATGACATGAGTTTGGCATGGTGCGGATTTGACTATTTTCGGCGCCATATTGAGGACTTGTTTATAAATAGGCAGTTTTTCCCACGCGTCCTTCATGCCTTTGGGGGGTTCCGGCTCTTTTAAAAAGGCCAGTAGTTCGCCGATACCGCGTAACGCATCCACTGAGCTTTTTCCCATGCCCATTGCGACCCGTTCCGGGGTGCCAAATAAATTACCTAATACGGGAAACCGGCTGCCTTTGGGGTTTTCAAACAACAAGGCCGGGCCTGCTGCCCGTAAGGTTCGATCACAAATTTCAGTCATTTCGAGCCTGGGGTCGATTTCCTGGCTTATGCGCTTGAGCAACCCCTGTTGTTCCAGTTGGCTAATAAAATCTCTAAGGTCGTTGTATTTCATGGGTTCCCGGTGTTGTTAAAATCGGAGTGGGCGGGTAAATCGTATTGTAGTATGCATTTATAATGCGCGGGTTAACTGGCGGCGCTGGTATGTCGGTTATTTTATATCAATAGAGTCGGACACCACCATGCTTTTTCCTCACCTTGTAGTCAATTAAAACAAACCCCAACAATACACCGATTGCGAGCGTAACAATTAAACTAAGAATTAGCCAGGTGTATAGATTCTCGGGTGGGTTTATGTTGTTTTGCAATGGTTCATTGGAATGGTCTTTAAGGTCATTTTCTGGGGTGTTTGATGACTCCAGTCGTGCGTTTAACGGTAGTTTGATGTCGTCAAGATCCTGGTTAATGTTTTTAACAGTTACTCTTAAGTCGGTGATCACTATATCTTTGTTTTTCAGGGACTGTTCCAGGTGTTTTTTACTTTCCTTGGCATCATTCAGTTTTTCGCGTAACCATTCAGCAGACTGGGCTTCTTTGCGCAGCTCCTGCATGGTGAGCAGGCGTGTCTGGTAGTCTTTGAGTTTTTCATTAAGGCTATTGTATTTTGACACCAACTGTAAATATTCCAGCTGGGTTGGTTTTTCGTTAGTTAAATACTTTGACTCAATCCAGCCGATGAATTTATCAGTGGTCTGGATTTTCGTGTAAGTACCTTCCAGGGCCAAAATTTCCACAATAGCGCCGCTGGGCAGGGATTTTACAATCTCACTTTGCGGTGTTTGGTCGGCAAATATATCAATAACCACTTTGTCGGTGACAAACGCCGTTTGAGCGTTTGCCAGTAGTGGGTAGCCGCTTACGAGGGCCAGCAGGGCAGCCCGAAAAAAAAGATTCCACATATAATGTACCCCGGTTTAAATGTACAACAAATTGCTGCCTGTTTCAGGGATGGCAATCACTATCGTTTTTCTTATTATATTGACGCTTGTTGTTAATTGTTAAATTTGTGTTGTTGTCGGTAACTACATAATGCCGGTTGCGGCGGGTGAGCGGCGTTACCTTGGTTGTAGAGCTTTAGTTACAAAACGTTAAGTTATAAAACCTTAGTTATAAAACCTTAGTTATAAAACCTAAGTTATAAAACCTAAGTTATAAAACCTAAGTTATAAAACCTAAGTTATAAAGCCTTTAGTTATAAAATTTTAAGTTATAAAACCATCGTTACAAAGCCATTGTTGCAAAATCAACATTATAAAACCAATGTTATGCAATCAATGGCTATGCAATTAATGTTAGATAACCAACGTTCGGCGATCAGTGTTTGATAATCAAAATTATGCCGCTAAACCACTATGACGTAACAGCGCATTTATCGATGGTTCACGCCCGCGAAATTCGACAAACAATGTCATAGGGTCTTTCGATCCCCCCTGTTCAAGTATCGATTCCAGAAACTGCAGGCCGGTTTCCGGGTTAAAAATACCCGTTTCTTCAAATTTTTCAAACGCATCGGAAGATAACACTTCCGCCCATTTATAGCTGTAATAACCAGCGGCGTAACCACCGGCAAATATATGCGAAAAGCTATGCTGGAATCGATTGTAATCAGCGGGTTCGATGACAGCAACCTCACGGCGAACGTCATTCAGTAAATGTTGTATATCAGTCTCTTTGGCTGGTTCGTATTCCAGGTGTAATCTGAAATCAAAGAGGGCGAATTCTAATTGACGCAACATTTGCATGCCAGCCTGAAAGTTTTTGGCGTCAATCATCTTTTTAAATAACGCATCGGGTAACGGCGCATTGGTTTGATAATGTTTTGCAATTAAATCGATGGATTCTTTTTCCCAGCACCAATTCTCCATGAACTGGCTGGGTAGTTCCACCGCATCCCAAGGTACACCATTAATGCCTGATACACTGGGATAGTCAATTTGTGTCAGCATATGATGCAGGCCATGCCCAAATTCGTGAAATAAGGTAATGACTTCGTTATGGGTAAATAACGCAGGATCGTCACCTATGGGGGGTGAAAAGTTACAGTTGAGGTAGGCAACAGGAATTTGAACCGCGTTGGCCTGTTTTTTTCGGCAAATGCACTCACCCATCCAGGCGCCACCTTTCTTTTGCGGGCGGGCATACAGATCGGTGAAAAATTGCCCGCGAACATTGCCATCTTTATCATTAATTTCAAAAAACCGCACGTCCGGGTGCCATGTGTCGATGCCCTTACGCTCTTGTATCGTGAGGCCATAGAGTTGTTTTACTACATTAAATAATCCCGTTAGCACCTGATATTCGGGAAAATAGGGTTTCAATTCCTCCTGGCTAATCGCATAAAGGTGCTGGCGTAGTTTTTCAGAGGTGTAAGGGATATCCCAGGGCCGCAATTCGTTAATGTTGAGTTTCTGCTGCGCATATTCCTTGATAGCATCCAGTTCCTGTTGCGCCATTGGTTTGGAGCGCTCTGCAAGGTCATTGAGAAAGTCCAACACTTTATCCGGTGAGGAGGCCATCTTGGTTGCCAGGGAATAGTCGGCATAATTTTTAAAGCCCAGCAAATTAGCCAGTTCGTGGCGTAACGCAACAATCTCATCCATGATGGCAGAGTTATCCCATTTACCGGCATGAGGGCCTTGATCTGATGCCCTGGTTACATAAGCGTCGTGCATTTCTTGGCGCAGCTCACGATTATCCGCGTAAGTTATTACCGCATAATAGCTAGGAAATTCCAGCGTAAACAGCCAGCCTTCCTTGTCATTTTGCGCGGCGGTCTGTTTTGCCATGGCGAGCGCGGAGTCTGGCAATCCGGCCAACGCTGCCTGATCGGTAATTGGTTTTTGCCACGCCTGAGTTGCATCCAGCACGTTATCAGAGAATTGAGATGTTAGCTTGGAGAGTTGTTGTTTAATGGCTTTAAAACGTTGCTGTTGTTGTTCTGGCAAATCAATACCAGACAGGTGAAAGTCCCGTAGGGTATCATTCACGACTTTTTGCTGTGGGCCTGTTAGCTGATTAAATGAGCTGTCATTGGCGATGGCCTGGTAAGCGGCGAAAACACCGGGGTTTTGTGATAATTCTGAATGAAACTGAGTCATTTTAGCAAGGCAACTATTATAAGCATCCCGTAATGCATTGCTGTTGACCACTGAGTTCATATGACTTATGGGTGACCAGACTTTATTTATTCTGTCCTGTATCTCTTCCATGGGTTGAGCAAAATTATCCCAGGTGTAGTGATCATTGTTGTTGATCAGTTCGTCTATATCGCTATTACTGTCAAGCAACAATTGATCGATTGCCGGGATGATATAGTCTGGTTTGATGTTGGAAAAAGGGGGAAGGCCGGTAAATTCGAGTAATGGGTTTTGCATGGGTTCACTTACCTAAGTCATTAAAATTACAAACAAATAAGACAAATAATTTATTTACAAGTTTCAATCTGAATGTGTTATTCCCTGGCTTTTAATGGTAACCGCCGGAAAAGTAATGCATGCTATTGAAAATGCGCCTTAATGGAGCCAGATAGTATAGTTTATGGTGTCGCATTAGGCATCTATGAATCTGTGCTGGGGCGGCGGTAAACCGTCTGACATCCGAATGTCCAGTGGTTGTTATTTTACATTTAATAGTTATATTTTTGCCTGTTTTGGCCAAACTCACCGCCATTATTGGTGGGTATCATCAAGGATGCCTTAAAAGGTTACATATATTGAATACCGAGAATGAAATAGATCATGTTTATAGTCAATTAACGCCGGATACGGTGCTTGATGCCATTGAAACATTAGGCTTTGTTACAAACGGCCGCTTACTTGCATTAAATAGTTATGAAAATCGCGTATATCAAGTGGGGGTCGAGGGAGATGGCCCAATCGTGGCGAAATTTTACCGCCCTGGGCGTTGGAGTGTCGAGGCAATTCTGGAAGAGCAGCATTTTACCCAGGCGTTAGCTCAGGCGGAAATTCCGGTTGTTGCGCCAATTGAAGACAAAATGGAAAAAACCCTGCACGAGCACCAGGGTTTTCGATTTTCAGTTTATCCCTGTTGTGGTGGCCGCTGGCCGGAGTTGGATGATTCGGACAAATTGAGCTGGATTGGACGCTTTATCGGGCGTATTCATGCATTTGGTGCGGTAAAAACATTTAAGCATCGACCATCGGTGGATATTGATTCCTACGGTTGGCAGGCGTTCGATTATTTAATGACGACGGATTTTATTGCCACTGAGTTACAGGAAGCTTATTCGAGCATTGTAAAACAAGTGTTGCGGCAGGTGGCGTCGTGTTTTGAGTTAGCAGCTGATGTTAGATACTTACGTATCCACGCGGATTGTCACCCCGGGAATATATTGTGGACTGATGATGGTCCGCATTTTGTGGATTTTGACGATGCGCGCATGGGGCCGGCGATACAGGATATCTGGATGTTGCTGTCGGGTGATCGCCAGCAAATGACAGAGCAACTCGCGGATGTTCTGGAGGGCTATACCGAGTTTTATGACTTCAATCCCATGGAATTGCATTTATTAGAAGCATTGCGCACCTTAAGAATGATTCATTATTCCGCCTGGTTGGCCAGGCGCTGGAGTGATCCGTCGTTTCCTCGCAATTTTCCGTGGTTTGAATCCGTTCGTTATTGGGAAGAGCAAATCCTTGGCTTAAAAGAGCAATCCGCCTTGATGGACGAAGAGCCGCTGCGTTGGGATTAGTGCGGTATTCCGGTGTATTGCACCGGCATTTACCCTGTCGAGGTTAGGTTATTTTCAATTCAGTTTCGTTAAACAAGTTTTATGCAAACGTGAGGGTCCGGTAATAATGTCAAAACACTATGATTTGATCGCCATTGGCGCAGGCAGTGGTGGTATATCCGTTGTGGAGCGTGCAGCTGAGTATGGTGCGAATTGCGCCGTAATCGAAAGCGGTAAAATGGGCGGTACCTGTGTTAATGTGGGTTGCGTGCCTAAAAAAGTCATGTGGAACGCCGCTACGATGGCCCATGCGCTGGAAAATGCAGTGGATTATGGTTTTGATGTGGATGTAAAGGGGTTTAACTGGCAGAAGCTGATTGCGGCCCGCGAAAATTATATCAGCGGCATCAATCAGTGGTACGACGGTTATTTAAGCGACAAGAAAATAGACGTTATTAAGGGAAGTGCCGGCTTTGTTGATGCAAAAACCCTTTTGGTGGGGGATCAGCAATTCTCGGCAGACCACATCGTCATTGCCCCTGGCAGTACGCCTGTAAAAGGGGATATTCCGGGTGCTGAATTTGGGGGTACATCGGATGATTTTTTCGCCCTACAGTCGAGACCTGACAATGTTGCTATCGTTGGCTCCGGTTATATTGCCGTTGAGCTGGCGGGGGTACTGAACGCGCTGGGTGCTGAAGTAACCTTGCTGGTGCGCAGTAGTTCCGTGCTGACACACTTTGATACGCTACTGCGCGAAACCCTAATGAAAGAGTTGCTCACTTCCGGTATTAACGTTCTGGTCAACACTACCATTGAAGAAATCGAAAAAACCAACGAAAACTCACTGCATTTGCGTTGCAATAATAGCCAATTTTATGAAGGGTTTGATTGTTTGTTGTGGGCCATAGGGCGCAAACCCAACACCGAAGGGCTCAACCTCGAGGCGCTTGGTGTCGAGCTTGATTCGCGTGGTGCCGTTGTTACTGATGATTATCAAAACACCAATGTGGAGAATATTTACGCACTGGGCGATGTTACCTTGCGTGCGCCGCTGACTCCCGTGGCTATCGCGGCCGGACGGCGACTGGCTGACCGGATTTTTAATCACCAAACTGATCGCCACCTCGATTACAGTAATATTGCCACTGTGATATTTAGTCACCCGCCGGCCGGGACTGTTGGGTTAAGCGAGGAGGCGGCCCGAAAACAATTTGGCAATGAGGTAAAGGTTTACCAGACTACGTTTACACCAATGGTGTATGCTTTCACCCAACATCAGCCCCAAACAGCGATGAAACTGGTCACATTGGGGAAAGAAGAAAAAATCATTGGTTGCCATATTATTGGCGATGGTGCGGATGAGATGTTGCAAGGTTATGCCGTTGCCATCAAAATGGGCGCCTGTAAGGCGGATTTTGACAATACGGTAGCGATTCACCCTACCAGCGCTGAAGAACTGGTTACTATGCGTTGATGTATAATTGCCCCGTTAGCCTGTACCAACGGACATTAGCAAGCATCACCAGGCATTAACGAAGAACAATTGACGGAATTATATAAGAAACCATGGCAAGGGAATTATTTGAGAAAGACGAGCCGCAAATTGCAGCAACAGCCTACGTTGATGAATCGGCCAGGGTTATTGGTGATGTAACCATCGGTAATGACAGTTCCATTTGGCCCATGGTTGTGGTTCGCGGTGATGTTAATCGCATCACTATTGGGGACAATTCCAATATTCAGGATGCGTCAGTCTTGCATGTTACCCACGGCTACAAAGATGTACCCGATGGATTTCCGCTGTCTGTAGGCAATAACGTGACAGTAGGACACAAGGTTATCCTACATGGATGTCTGATAGAGGACAATTGCCTAATAGGTATGGGAAGTACCATTATGGACGGTGTTGTGGTCCAACCTTATGCAATGGTCGGTGCCGGTAGCTTAGTATCGCCGGGCAAAAAACTAGACGGGGGTTATTTGTGGTTAGGCGTACCTGCCAGAAAGGTGCGCGAGCTAACCGAAAAAGAATACGCTTGGATCGATTATTCAGCAATACATTATGTTAATTTAAAAAATCGTTATATGGATTTAACGGCCCATCATAAAAAATGAATATAGCGTGATGCTTGATATCAATAAGTCTGGCTTTTGGTACGGCGTCGCCTTAACTTTGCCCCATTGTCGATAGCACTGTGTTATTTGTGGCGTTGTTCTTTGAGGAATTCTTTGCAAGTTATTTGTGAAGTAAAGGTTGTCAAGTAATGGTCGTCAAACAAATGTTGTCAACCCATGATTGGCAAGTGATGGTTAGTTAGCGATACTTGGTAAGCGATAGTCAGTAATGACGGTGTTAATGATGTTGTCGTTGCACTACGTGGCGTCGAGTAATGCACGGAGGTAGACATGAATATTTATATTGGAAATCTTCCCGAACGTTTGGAGCCCTCTGAACTGGATAAAATATTACGATTTGTATTATTGCCTCATAGTTTCAGAGAACTGGTTAGACGGCTTTTCAACAAAAAAGACTGGGTATACCACAGCGAGTTTGAGGTTATGGATGATACGCTTGACGATCACCCCATACGCTATGCCCGTGCGGTAATCGAGCCCGAGCGGGTTGCCAGGCGCGCGCTTCAGCGTTTGGACCACCTCACATTTCAGGGTAACTCCTTACGGGCCAGAGAGTACTGGGCACGTAATCAAGGCAATGATCGCCGCCATCGACAGTTCAAGAACCTTTATTCTGTCAGGGCCTATAATCGGCGGGTTGTGGAGCGTCGGCGACAATTGTAGTTAGCCAAATAGGTCGTTAATTTAATTTGTGGCTAACCTTGGCTGATTGGTGAACGGGGCTCATCACAAGCCGTTTATCACTAACCACTCATCACGAACCACTAACAGCCAGATGTCACTCCGGCAATGCTACAAGCCTTGCCGGATGCGTTGAATGACCGCTGTGGTTTCGGGCAGTATGCCACGCCAGATCAGGAATGATTCAGCGGCCTGTTCCACCAACATTCCCAGGCCATCAACCACATTGCTGACCCCTACGCTAGTTGACCACTGCATAAAGGGTGTGGCTTCTGCCCCATACATCATGTCATAGCTCCAGGCAGATTCTGCAAACACCGTTGCGGGTATTGGCAGGCGTTCCCCTTTCAGGCTGGCTGATGTGGCGTTAATAACGAGGTCAAAGGATGCTTCTGCAAGCCCAGAAAAGGGAGCGGCATTAATTTTCACCTGTGGAGCTTCCGGCGAGAATGTGGCTACCAGTTGTTGCGCCTTGTCCAGGGTGCGGTTAGCCAGGGTCAATGCGGCAGGTTGTTGCTCTAGAAGGGGGCCAAGCACGCCTCGTGCGGCACCACCGGCGCCAATAAGCAGTAGGCGTTTACCACTAATGGTAATGTTCAGGTTATTTGTCAGGTCGCGCACCAGGCCGATACCGTCGGTGTTGTCGCCGTATAAAAGCGCGTCACTGGTGGGCTTCAACGTATTAACCGCGCCTGCCAGTTTTGCCCGTGGACTTAATTCACTGGTAAGGTTATAGGCTTCCCCTTTGAATGGAACCGTCACGTTGAGACCTTTACCTCCTACCGCAAAAAAATTTCCGACTGCTTGCGCAAACCCACCCGGGTCCACCTGAATGGCGGAGTATTGCATGCGTTGCTGGGTTTGCTCTGCAAAGGCGGTATGAATGAGTGGGGATTTGCTATGAGTAATAGGGTTGCCCATTACGGCATATTCATCCGGTTTTGATTCAAAATCAAAGATTGAAGCCATTATTGTCTTGTCCTCCGGCGATTGTGTCGTATTTAGGTAAAAATGCTTTTGAACAGAATAAAAAACACAATGGACAGAATCGCCCCGGCGGGCAGGGTAATTATCCAGGACATAAAAATATTGCGCACCACATTAAGGTTCAATGCGGCAATCCCGCGTGCTAACCCTACCCCCAGTATGGCCCCCACCAGCGTGTGGGTTGTTGAGATGGGTATGCCGGTTCCGGAGGCGACAACAACGGTGGTTGCTGCGGCCAGTGTGGCTGCAAAGCCCCGGCTCGGCGTGAGCTGCGTAATACGTGTGCCAACCGTAGCAATTACCTTATGCCCGTAGGTAAGTAAGCCGAATAAAATACCGATGGCACCCAGTGCCAGTATCCAAAGGGGTAATACTGAATTTTGAGTGACTTGACCGTTGTTTTCAACAATACTGACCACTGCCGCCAGCGGGCCTATGGCATTGGCCACATCATTGGAGCCGTGGGCAAAGGCCATGGCGCAGGCCGTTACCACCATTAACACACTAAAGACTTTTTCGACATTGGCAAAGTGGAAGCTGCGGTCCGCATCGGGGTCAAACTGCATACGGGCAATCATTACTTTGCCGATGGCAAACACTAATAAGCCTACGCCTATGGCAATAATATAATTTTGTGTCGCGGACAAATTTACGCCTACATGTTTAAGCCCCTTTAGCAGGGTGACCAGGGCGATTATAAAGCCCACTAAAAACATATATATCGGTACATAACGCTTGGCGCTTTCAAGTGGATTTTCAGTATTTAAAATCAGTCGCTGCACACTGATAAACAAGGCGTATGCTAAGCTGCCGGCGATTGCCGGCGAAATTACCCAGCTCATTACGATGGAGCCAACCTTATCCCATTTAACTGCGTCCATACCCAGGCCAACAATGGCAAACCCAACGATGGCGCCTACGATAGAGTGGGTTGTTGATACTGGCCAGCCAAAGCGGGTGGCCACTAATAGCCAGATTGCCGATGCTAACAGCGATGCCAGCATTCCGAATATGAGCAATTCAGGTGTGCCGGCAATGGCGTCTGATTCGATAATGCCCTTACGTATGGTGGCGGTAACCTGCCCCCCTGCCAGAAATGCGCCGGAAAACTCGAAGATTGCGGCGATGATGATCGCTTGTTTAATGGTGATAGCGCGTGATCCGATCGATGTGCCCATGGCATTGGCAACGTCGTTGGCGCCAACCCCCCACGCCATGAATAAACCAAAAGCGCATGCCATAATGATATAAGTAGTGCCGAATTCCATTATTATTTTTCCCGGATGATGTGGACGGTAAGCGATAATGTTGTGTTTTCTGTGTTTTTAATGGTATTGCAATAGCGATTAAGTTGAGTATCGTTGATTGGCACCACCCAGATGCTTTTTTATACTGCAAACCGGGACATTAAGCTGCCGGGGCAGCAGCCGGTACACTGTCAAAAATAGCCTTGACGGTGCACTAGCGTGCTAACATTAATTCGAGGCGGCTGCCGACCCTTTGTGCACGATCAGCTAATTCGCCAATCCAGTCGATGATTTTATAAATAAACATAACGTCAACAGGGGGCAATTGTTTTTCTAACCGAAAGAGTTCGGCGCGCACCTCAACCTGAATCCGGTCCGTATCACTTTCGATATCATCTAATTCCTGGATCATTGCCCCCACCAGCTTGACTTCATTCCCACTGAACCCTGTTTCGACCAGTTCGTCAAACTCGTTGATGGCCTTTTGGGCCTGTGCTGATGCATCGATGGATCGTTGAATATAGGTTTTTAACTGCGGGCCGATGATTTCGGGGAAGGACATTTTGCGCCCCGTGATAAGTCCGGCGATATCTTTGGCTTTATTGGCAATTTTATCCTGCATTGACAACACTTCGAGCAAGTCTCGGCGTGAAACCGGCATTAGCAGGCTGTTTGGCAGGCGTAAGCGCAATTCGCGTTTGAGTTCGTCGGCATCATTTTCCAGTTTGGCAATTTTGACTTGCAACCGGCTAACCTGTTCCCAGTCGCCAGCCAATACTGCGTCAATAAAGGGGAGCAATTCCATCACACACTGGTGTGCGCTATCCATATGGTCCTGCAATGGCTTTATGGGGGAGCGGGCAAATAAACTAGAGATAATTGTTCGTGCCACCTTATGTTACCTCGATATCGTGTTAATGTGATTGTTATTACATTGTTTTAACAAGAGATTGCACTAAGTTTTTATGCGCGAAGCGATATTGCGCAAATACTTTTTGCCGCCATCAATTAACCGCGCATTCAGATCGTAGCCGGTTTATACGCCTGTTTTGTTGCTTGTGTTAGTTTTGAGTTAACCATTTTGCCACTGTTTTTGAAAAGTAACTTAGGATTCCATCCGCGCCTGCGCGTTTAAATGCCAACAAGGCTTCCATTACCACGGCGCGCTCGTCCAACCAGCCGTTTTGTGACGCGGCTATTAGCATGGAATATTCGCCACTTACCTGGTACGCATAGGTGGGTACGCCGAATTGCTGTTTTACACGGTGCACAATGTCCAGGTAGGGCATTCCAGGCTTAACCATCACCATATCCGCGCCTTCTTCCAGGTCCAGGGCAACTTCCCACAGCGCTTCATTGGTGTTGGCTGGGTCCATTTGATAGGTGTACTTGTTGCCTGCCCCCAGGTTTGCGGCGGAACCCACTGCATCGCGAAAAGGGCCATAAAAACTGGATGCGTATTTGGCTGAATAGGCAAGTATGCGCGTATAAATGTAATTGTTTTGTTCCAATATCTTGCGAATTGCACCAATACGCCCATCCATCATATCCGACGGTGCGACAATATCAGCGCCCGCCTCTGCATGGGATAATGCTTGCTTAACGAGAACGTCAACGGTCTCGTCATTTAAAACGTAGCCTGAATCGTCTATAAGTCCATCCTGGCCATGGGTGGTAAAGGGATCCAATGCGACATCGGTAATGACGCCCAATTGAGGGTGAGACTGCTTTAAGGCGCGAACGGCCCGTTGCGCTAGGCCATCGGGGTTGTAGGCTTCTTTGGCATCCAGGGATTTCTTGTTCTCACCGACAACGGGAAATAATGCAACGGCAGGTATACCCAGTTGAACCAGTTCTGCTGCTTCTTTTAACAGTTCATCAATACTGACCCGCTCGATACCTGGCATTGAGGTGATTTTTTCCCGTGCAGCATTACCTTCAATGATAAACATGGGGTAAATGAGATCGTTAACGGTAAGTTCGGACTCGCGCATCAAGCGCCGGCTAAAATCATCTCGCCTCATCCGCCGCATGCGAATACCGGGCATAGACCGTTTTGTGCTATCAAAATTTGGCAAGCGTTACTCCTTGAAGTCTTGGTGAAGGACCTGAAAAGCGTAAATGTATCCCGTGTGTCCATTTTTGCGGGCTGATGCGGGTTAGGATACTGCAAAACTGAGATGAGGCAAACTTTTGGAGCTTTTTTGAGGGCAAAAAATTGGGGGTGTATCGAAATACACCCCCAATTTGCTTCTCGTGACTGAAATTGTTCCCCTAAAATCGATGGGGCGTGGTCTCAGAACGATTTAGCTACTTCTTTTTTGCCTTTTTCTTGGCTTTTTTCTTTACTGCCTTCTTCTTAGCAGCTTTTTTCTTCACCGCTTTCTTTTTAACGGCTTTTTTCTTTTTGGTAGCGACTTTCTTTTTCGCTACCTTTTTCTTTTTAGCAGCTACTTTCTTCTTAGCTACTTTCTTTTTCGCTACCTTTTTCTTTTTGGTAGCGACTTTCTTTTTGGTAGCTACTTTTTTCTTGGTAGCTACTTTTTTCTTAGTGGACTTTTTCTTAGCCGCACTTTTTGCTTTCTTTGGTTTTGCTGCCATGGTTGTGGCCTCCTTAATTGTACTTTTATCTAACGTTTTGGGTGCTTCTTCGGCCTTCTTTTCGGAAGGTGTTGCAGTTTCTTTAGTTTTTTCTTGTATTTTCTCATCAATATTATCTAAATCATGATGATTTTCTATAATTGTAGTTTTATTTTCAAATACGTCTATTTCTGATGTGCTATTTATCTCCTCTTCTGGTGGTATTTGTGGCAATGCGTCAATAATATTACATAAACCATGAAAAATCTCTTGTATATCACCTGACCCAGGCAGTTTGTAGTGTTTATTTTGCTTATTATAGTACTCATTGAGCGGAGTTGTTTGCATCTCATAGACTCTTAGACGACTGGAAATCGTTTCTTCGTTGTCGTCAGCTCGATGATGCAGGTTTGCGCCGCATTTATCGCAATGGTCTTCTAGCTTTGAGGGGGACGAATAAATGTTATATACCGCACCGCATGAAGCACAGCTTCGCCGCCCCGTGATCCGTTGAATCAGTAAATCAAAATCCACGTCGATGAGTATCGCACCCTGCAATGGTTTGCCCAAACGGGCAAGAAGATTATCCAGTGCTTCAGCTTGAATGATATTTCTGGGGAAACCGTCCAGGATAAAGCCGTGTGATGTATCTTCGTCGCTCAAACGTGATTCAATCATGCTAAGCACAATTTGGTCCGAAACCAGTTGACCGGCATCCATAGCGGCTTTTGCTTGTAATCCCAGCTCCGTTTTGGCTGCAACTGCTTCCCGTAGTAAATCGCCAGTGGATATTTGAGGCACCGAATATTTTTCGACTAGCATCTTCGCCTGTGTACCTTTACCAGAACCAGGCGCACCGACTAGCACGATTCTCATTTGGCTACCTCTCTTGCGTTGATGGCCATTTTTGTTTTGTCATTTTACATTTTGTCATTTTGCAGGGTTCTTTCTTCAACAAGCGTAAACCTACTCTTAACAATAGATAGAAGTCAACAATTAATGAGCAAAGTATTAGCAGATATTCTAAGATAACGCAAAAAATTTTGCATTCAATGCACTATTTTTTTAAAAAATGATGGTGAAACCTATGAAATAATTCCTGCTGCAAGGGTTACGGTTTGTATTTTAATTGCAACATTGTATCAATCAAGACATCATAGCATCATAATATTTTGTACTTTATCATTTTATTGCTTAATCTCTTTATTACTTAAACGTTTTATCTTTAATAAATGAAATCGTCCGGTAATGGTGAAATCATTAATAATGTTTGCCTTTATTCGGACAATATTTCTCTTCTCAAGTGAATTTCCCAATATTTCGACTGTATCAATCATGTGAAATGGAAAAAAGTCAGGAGCAATGCAAAAACGGATTGGATATTCGGTTCATAAGCTAAACGCTACGGGTATATATACCCATCATGGGTAGGTTCCCTGAGAATGCACGTTCTGTTTACCCCATGGCAGTGTTGCGATTCATCGCAATCATTTCACAATAACTCGCCATGCAGCAAATATGACGCATACGTTACCAGAGAAACCAGTCCGCGACGGGCATATCAACGGTTGAGTTATCATGAAAAGTAAATGGAGGCGAAACAATGGCTAAAAAAAATGCATTTTATGCGCAATCGGGCGGTGTTACCGCGGTTATTAATGCAAGCGCATGTGGTGTTATCGAGACTGCACGCAAGCATAAGAATAAAATTGGTAAAGTTTATGCTGGCCGTAACGGTATTATCGGTGCATTGACGGAGGAATTAATAGATACCAGCAAGGATTCGGCAAAGGCAATTTCGGCCTTACGTCATACACCATCAGGTGCGTTTGGGTCCTGTCGTTATAAACTGAAGAGTCTCGAAGAGAATAAACGGGAGTTTGAGCGGCTGATTGCGGTGTTTGAGGCACATAATATTGGATATTTTTTTTATAACGGTGGTGGTGACTCTGCCGATACCTGCCATAAGGTTTCTCAGCTTTCCCAGGAAATGGGGTATCCCATACAAGCGATACACGTGCCTAAAACAGTTGATAATGATCTGCCTATTACAGATAACTGCCCGGGTTTCGGGTCGGTGGCGAAATATGTTGCTGTCTCAATACGGGAAGCGGCATTTGATGTTGCCTCTATGGCGAAAACATCAACCAAGGTTTTTGTGCTTGAGGTGATGGGGCGGCATGCGGGGTGGATTGCCGCGGCTGGTGGCTTGGCTGCGGAGAAGGATGGTGACGCACCGCATATCATTTTATTTCCGGAAATCGAATTTGATGAGGCGTCATTTTTAGAAAAAGTGGATAAGACGGTGAAGGAATTCGGTTATTGTGCATTAGTGGTATCAGAAGGCGTACGTAATAAAGAGGGAAAATTTTTAGCTGAAACCGGCGTTCGTGATGCCTTTGGGCATGCACAATTGGGTGGTGTTGCACCTGTGATTGCCGGGTTAATAAAATCCAAGCTAAATTATAAGTATCACTGGGCAGTAGCGGATTATTTGCAGCGCGCAGCACGCCATATTGCATCCAAAACCGACGTGGAACAGGCGTATGCGGTGGGAAAGGCCGCAGTGCAATTTGCCCTAAAAGGCAAAAATGCCATTATGCCCACCATTGTACGTAAATCGGATAAACCTTATAAATGGACGATTGGTGAAGCGGATCTTGCCGATGTTGCCAATGTTGAGAAACATATGCCGAGGAATTTCATTAGCAAGGATGGGTTTCATATTACGACACGTTGTCGTACCTATTTGGAGCCACTGATCAAAGGCGAAGATTATCCACCGTACAAAAAGGGACTGCCTCAGTATGTCACACTGAAAAATGTACTGATTAAAAAGAAACTCGATGCGTTTGAGTTAAGTTAATTTGGAATGTGTTTCTTCTTTATCACAAGGCACGATCAGGTGTTAAGCGCGGTACAAGCGATTTATTTAGTATTAGTGCTACAGAAGGTTAGTGGTACGGAAGGCTAACGTTTCAAAAGGTTAAAATAACAAAGGCCCTGATGGGTTCCATCAGGGCCTTTGTCTGTCTGCAGTTAAAATGATTGCAGGGTTATCGTTAAGGCACCCATTCGTTTTACATTTGCCATTACAGCGATTTTTAATGCAAGTGGACGGCTAAAGAAGCGGTGCAATTACCAGACTGACAATTGCCAGTACATTGATCAAGATATTCATGGCCGGTCCGGATGTGTCTTTAAAGGGATCACCGACGGTATCACCAACGACGCAAGCCTTATGAACATCGGAACCTTTGCCGCCATAATTACCTTTTTCGACATATTTTTTAGCATTGTCCCAGGCACCGCCCGCATTAGCCATCATTAGCGCCATTAATACACCTGCAACCAACGCCCCACCTAACATACCGCCCAGCGATTCGGGGCCGAGCGTAAAGCCCACTAATGGCGGCGCAGCTACTGCCAATATGCCTGGCGGAATCATTTTCTTTAATGCCGCTGAGGTGGCGATATCAACACACCTGGCAGTATCCGGTTTCCCCGTGCCTTCCAGTAATCCGGGGATTTCTTTAAATTGGCGCCGAATTTCTTTTATCATTGAAAACGCGGCATCGCCCACCGCCGTCATGGTCATGGAGCTGACCAGGAAGGGGAAGATTCCGCCGATAAACATGCCAACCAATACCTTCGGGTTGCTTAACTGCAGGTTGAAGTTAGTGGTATTGGCCGTCACGGTTTCTACATAGGCTGCAATAATCGCTAATGCGGCCAATGCCGCGGCGCCAATGGCAAAGCCTTTGCCGATTGCTGCTGTGGTGTTGCCCAGTTCATCAAGGGAATCGGTGATTTTTCGTGTTTCTTCACCAAGACCGGCCATTTCGGCGATACCGCCGGCGTTATCTGCAATGGGGCCGTAAGCGTCAATTGCCATTGTGATTCCCACCGTGGCAAGCATGCCAACAGCAGCAATACCCACACCATATAACCCGACTAAGTCCGTTGATATGTAAATAATAGCGCTAATGGTGAGTAGCGGTATCACCACTGACTGCATACCGACGGCAAGCCCGGTAATCATCACTGTCGCCGGTCCGGTTTCGCCTGATTTGGCAATATGGCGCACAGGTTTACCGGCAGTGTAATATTCGGTGACAAGACCAATTATGATGCCGCCGACGGTGCCAGCCAGTACCGCTCCCCAGACGGAGGAAGAGACCCCTGTCGCCTGAATGACAAAGTACGATGCGGCAATAAATATCAGCGCAGAGCCAATGGTGCCGATTCGCAGGGCTACCTCAGGTGATTTTTTGGAGAACGATCTTACCAGTGCAATGCCCAGCATGGAGCAAACAATACCGGCTGAGGCAAGCGCTAATGGCAGGAACATCAATGCACCCGCATCCTGTGCCATATTAGCCAGTTCCGCTGCCTTTTCCGGGTTGTTTGCTGCGCCAATTGCCATTGATGATGCAATGGCGATTGTCGCAATAATAGAACCACAATAAGACTCGAAAATGTCAGAACCCATGCCGGCAACATCGCCTACGTTATCCCCCACATTGTCGGCGATCACGCCTGGGTTACGGGGGTCATCTTCGGGGATTCCTGCTTCGATTTTACCCACCAGGTCGGCGCCCACATCGGCACTTTTAGTAAAGATGCCACCACCGACACGGGAGAACAGGGCAACGCTGGAGGCACCCATGCCGAAACCATGGATAATATGGGCCGTATGTGGATCACCGCCAAACATGAGATACAAAGAACCAAGACCCAGCAAACCCATGGCTGCTACCGTGGTACCCATAACAGAGCCACCAAAAAACGCGACAGTGAGTGCAGCAGGAGCGCCGATTTTATGGGCGGCGGTGGTTGTTCTGACATTGGCTTTGGTTGCCGCGTACATGCCGATATAACCCGCTGCGGCAGAGCAGAATGCGCCTACTGTAAAAGCAAGGGAGGTATACCATCCTAACTCGGAAACACCCAGTAAAATTATAAGAACAAGGGAAAAAGCACCGAGCATTGTGTACTCTCGCTTCATAAACACCATTGCGCCCAGATGGATTTGGTCGCCTATCTCGGTAATTTTTCCTTCACCCGGGGGGTGTTGTTTTACTATGCTGTAGATAATAAACGCGACAACTAACCCAATAACGCCTAAAACCGGTGGTATAAATTCAGCATTCATTACTGTTACTACCTCCATTTTTGTTGTTTTAAGCCAGCCTGGTCCAGAACCGGTAAAATGCCGGCTGACCCAATATCGTAACTGGCTAGGTTATGATGAAAGTGGGATTAAGATTGTCGTGAATAGGGCTTTAAATCTGTTCCCACCCCTTTGTTTTATGACTCATACGAATTTCCGACTGCTGGTGTAGTTTATTGATGGTTATTAACTGCTTCGTATTCTCAGTTTGCTCCAACCCTGAGGCCAGCATTGTTTTATAAAAACATTGAGTTATAAAGATGGTTTTATAACGTCAAGCTTGTAATGCCAGGCTAGTCCCTGCCTACTGATTGTCGGCTATCATAACGAGTCGGCACTAAAAAATATACGTCAATGTTGGTCATTTATTGCCTGGCATCAATATACGCGTCGAAATATAAATATTTGTTTTCTAATAAATAGAAAAGCCAATGGCTGCGCGCTAATTAATGGCTCAAATTTAGGTTAAATAAGGTACAATTAGCGGCATCTCTGTGTTGTCACAGAAAATGTGTTGTCAGAGAAAAACTACAATTAAATTAACAGGCGCAGAGTACGCAAGGACGTTATAAACGTTTTGTGGTATTGCGAGGAGAAGTTTTTTATGAATTTAGATAGAGTTACTTCTGGAAAGGACGTTCCAAACGAGGTCAATGTTGTGATAGAAATTCCTTCGCACAGTGACCCCGTAAAATATGAAGTGGATAAGGAAACCGGGGCGATGTTTGTTGATCGCTTTATGAATACCGCGATGTATTATCCCTGTAATTATGGATATGTACCACATACCTTGTCAGAAGATGGTGATCCAGTGGATGTTCTGGTGGTGGCACCCCATGCGTTGATCAGTGGTTCAGTCATTTGTTGTCGCCCGGTCGGTATGTTGGAAATGACGGATGAATCCGGCGTTGATGCAAAAGTGCTGGCAGTGCCCATTGACAAGCTTTGTGTTTTGCACCGCAATGTTCAGGAACCAGGTGACTTACCGCAGTTGCTGCTTGATCAGATTGCACACTTCTTTGAGCATTATAAAGATCTGGAAAAAAACAAATGGGTTAAGGTCGAAGGTTGGGTTGGTTCGGAGTCAGCCAAGCAGGAAATTGTTACCGGTGTGAAACGGTTTGAAAGCGCCCCGGAAAAACCTTATTTTTAACGTTGAATCCAGGAGTGCAACAGTGCCATGAAAATTTGTATCGTATCTGATAGTCATGATAACCGTACACTGCTGGATTTGGCGGTGGCCGATGCCAAGTTACGTGGCGCTGAGGCAGTGTTGCATTGTGGTGATGTGGTTGCGCCCACTACGTTGCGTGTTTTACAAAAACACGGCTTGCCTGTGCATGTGATTCATGGCAATAACACGGGAGATCTGGTTAATACCTCAAAGCTTGCCAGCGAACCGCAAAGCGTTATTCATTTTTATGGCCAGGATGCAGGGATTGAAATGGGGGGGCGCAATATTTTTATTGTGCATTACCCCCATTATGCACGCGCCCTGAGTACAACCGGCGATTGGGATTTGGTGTGTTGTGGTCATGATCACCGCGCAGAGATTGATACCATTGCCACCATTAAACAGACCACCACGGTGCTTGTTAACCCAGGCACCGTTGGCGGGGTCGGCGCGGTGCCGACCTATGCTTTTGGTGATTTACATTCGCTGCAATTTGAGATTTGTGATGTGCCCGTGCCGGAAAGTATGGCTTACAATCAATCGCAGGTGACCCCGCATAGCTGAGCCGCCAAATTCATTGGTCCGGTGTGTTTTTAGTGACCCAGCGTTCGAGGTTGCTGGATAATGTTTCCTTTTTCCAAAAGGGCGCGCGATGCTTGAGTTCCTCAATTAAATATCGGCAGGCTTTAAATGCGGCATCACGGTGGGCGCTCCATACCGCCAGCAGCACAATATTGTCGTTGGGTTCGATGTAGCCAACGCGGTGAATCATCAACACGCTTAACAAGCGCCATTTGTCGATTGCTTCAGCAGCAATGCTTTGCAAATGCTGTTGGGCCATTTCAGGGTAGTGCTCCAGGAACATACGGCTTACCGACGTGCCCTCATTCAGGTCGCGCATGGTGCCAACAAATACACAGGACGCGCCAAATTGACCAGAGTCGTTATTTCTGAGTGCTGCTTCAGCTTGTTGTAGTTCCTGCCAGGGGTCAAATGCCTGGCCGCGTAATTCTATTTTCATGTATGATTGCGTGGGTTGTGACGTAAATGTTAGCCGCCGGTTACAGGAGGGAAAAAAGCCACCTCATCACCATCTTTAACTTTATGAGTATTTTTTACGTAATCCATATTGATGGCTATGAGCACGTTGCTTGGCATCTCAGCACCATTTGTCGCTTTGTGCCAGGCATCCGACACTGTGATGATGTCTTCGTGATTCAGCATTTGAGACGATAAATCTAATGACTCACGTAAACTGGCAAAAAACTTTACAGTGATCGTCATAACGTTTACTCCTTAATCAACTACAAATCAGTTAACTTCAGTCACCCATGCAGGTTATATCTAACGTGCATGCCCAGGTATCGACGGGTAAATTATACAATTTGACGCAACGAAATACACTGTGTTCATAACAACATTTAAAATTAAGTTAATCTGATGTTTGTTTTTAATTAATGCATTAAATACAAAAGGTTATGGTTCGGCGTGGCTGAAGGGCAGCGCAATGAGGCACTATTTACTATTTTAGTTGCGCCTAATTAGTGGCTACTAACGAGTTATGCGTAACGATAAACAGCAGGTTTAGAGTTTTCTTAACAGGCTACAAGGATTCGCAAAGCCCATGGCTAAATTGACACATTTTGATACTGCTGGTGATGCACACATGGTTGATGTGGGAAATAAGCCCATGACTGCCCGCAAAGCGATCGCGGTTGGATATATCACAATGACGCCGGAGACGTTTCAGCTGATTAAGGCCGGGTGTCATAAAAAAGGTGATGTGATCGGGATCGCCCGGATTGCGGCAATTATGGCAGCAAAGAAAACAGCAGATTTAATACCCCTGTGTCATCCCATCGGCCTGAGTAAAGTGAGCGCTGATTTTGAGCTTATTGATACTGAGAATTCGGTTAAATGTCAGGTGCTTGCTCAAACCAATGCACAAACCGGCGTGGAAATGGAAGCCTTGACGGCAGTACAAATTGCATTGCTAACGATTTATGATATGTGTAAATCAGTTGACCGGGGTATGATAATCAGTAATGTGCGGTTGTTGGAAAAAAGCGGTGGTAAGTCCGGTGAATGGCAATCGCAATCCGTTTAAGCGCAGCAATGGCTATTTGTGCTGAAAATGACAAAATAGAGGTTAATCAAGGCTGGATATGCAGTTAAAGTTCACTAAAATGCACGGTTTAGGTAACGATTTTGTGGTCATTGATGGTATCAACCAAGTGCTTGAATTAACGACGGCGCAGATACGTTATATGGCTGATCGGCACTTGGGAGTTGGTTGCGATCAAGTGCTGCTTGTGGAAAAATCGAATGCGTCAGGTGTGGATTTTCGTTATCGAATTTTTAATAGTAATGGTAGTGAGGTGGAGCAATGCGGTAATGGTGCGCGTTGTTTTGCCCGTTTTGTGTCAGACAATGGTTTGAGTCATCAAAAAAGCATCGCTGTAGAAACTCAATCCGGCACTATCCGGCTTGAGTTGCAGGTCGATGGCCAGGTGACTGTCGATATGGGGCCGCCGAATTTTAACCCTGCGGCGTTACCATTGGCTGTGGCGCAACAGTCTGATCAATATACGGTCAACCTGGGCGAGCAGGCGGTCAGTTTTGGTGCGGTTTCAATAGGTAATCCGCATGCGGTAATTTGTGTAAATGATATTGCGGTGGCACCGGTCACTGAATTAGGTTCTCAGTTGGAATCCCATGCGCTGTTTCCGCAACGAGTTAACGTGGGTTTTATGCAAGTGGTTGATCGAAAAAAAATTCGATTACGCGTCTTTGAGCGGGGTGTGGGTGAAACCCGGGCTTGTGGCACGGGTGCTTGCGCAGCGGTTGTTTTGGGTAGGCAATGGGGGCTGTTAGATGATAAGGTAAGTGTTACGCTTCCAGGTGGTGTGCTAGCCATTGAATGGCCGGGTGGAGAGTCATCCGTGAGCATGACTGGACCGGCGCAAAGTGTATTTGAAGGACGAATTGATTTATGAGTATCCAGACTAAAGGTGAAGTAGGCGAAAAACTCAGCGAAAAAGACGTTGAGGAGTATTTGCGCGACCACCCCGATTTTTTTGAAAACCATACCCGCCTGTTAATGGAGCTAAATGTTCCTCATATCAACACAGGTAATGCAATCTCTCTAATCGAGCATCAAGTGGGGTTGTTGCGTCGGCAAAATGGCAAATTGCAAAAGCAGTTAGACGATTTGCTACAAATAGCCCGCGACAATGACCGTTTAAGTAAAAGCATTTATCAGCTGACGCTGGGGCTGATGGGGGCACGTAATTTGCCTGAAGTTTTTACCTTGCTAAATGAAAGCCTGCGTAAAGATTTTTCTGCAGATGCCACCTGTATTCGGATATTAGCGCAACCTAAGAACACAAAGTTTGCTTCCCGGGTTGAGTTCGCGGCTAATGCCGGTGAGCTAAGTCAGCAGTTTGGCCGCCAACTGAAAGATGGCAAACCGATTTGCGGTCGCGCCAAACAGGAACAAAAACAATATTTGTTCGGTGAGGCTGCGGAGAAGGTAGCGTCGCTTGCGTTTGTGCCTTTGCATTTGGATGACAGCGTAGGATTTATCGCCATTGGCAGCTTTGATGAAAAGCGCTTTCACTCGGGGATGGGGACACTGTTTTTGACCCAGCTGGGCAAAGTCAGCAGCAAAACGATGGTACGTTTTCTTAAGTCAGATGGGTGACAAGTCGGTGGCAATAGCCGCACACCTTGATGTCAGTTGATCGCTATTTGCTGCAACGATGCGTCGTGCTCAATTATTGTCTCGATCCATGTCCTGATCTGGGTAAAGCTCAAACAAGGTGAAGCAGAATCAGGAGCAATGGCTGACGCAGTTTTTTAATCATTTGCGTAACGAACGTCGTTTATCTCCTCACACCATCAGTAATTATTCCCTCGATTTAAATCGATTTGTTGGCTATTGCGATCAGCATGAAATAACCCAGTGGGATCAATGTACTGTGCACTTTATGCGCACTTTTGTGGCGTATAAACACCGTAAAGGGCTCAGCGGACGTAGTATTCAGCGGCATATCGCTTCAGCCCGAAGTTTTTTTGCTTATTTGGTGCAGGAAGGTGCCCTGCAAAATAACCCATTAGTTGGCGTTAGCGCGCCGAAGGCAACTCGAAAATTACCCTCACCACTGGATGTGGATCAGGTTGCGCAATTACTGAATAGCTCGCAAGACCAGAGTCCGCTGGCCATCCGCGATAACGCCATGATGGAGTTAATGTATTCCTCCGGCCTGCGCTTGGCTGAATTGGTGGCGATGAATGTGAATGACATCGATTTCGAACAGGCATCGGTTCCGGTAACCGGAAAAGGTGCCAAAACCCGCATATTACCGATTGGCCGTTTTGCCTTAAACAGCTTGAAAGCATGGTTAAAAGTACGTGTGGATTTAGTTAAGGGCCCCGAAACGGCGATATTTGTCAGTCAGCACGGCAAACGAATCGCTGAACGAACGGTTCAGCAACGTTTGCAGCAATGGGGATTAAAGCAGGGTTTGGATAGTCATGTGCATCCGCACCGGCTGCGTCATTCTTTCGCCAGCCATATGCTGGAGTCCAGTGGTGATCTCCGCGCAGTACAAGAGTTGCTAGGTCACGCTGATATATCGACAACACAGATATATACCCATCTGGATTTTCAGCACCTGGCCAAAGTGTATGACAAAGCTCATCCGCGTGCGAAGAGAAAAAAGCGCTAACGCATGACGGCGATAATTGTAATCGCGACAACAGACCCTAGTATTAGCCGCAAAGCGCGTCACTGTTACATTGCCCGTACCAAGGGGCTGGAAAACCGGATATCACTATTTCGGGATCTATACTTTAAAATTTCAGAACTGATACTATATACACCTAATAGCCTTAGCCTGCACTTTGAAGACAGTCAGGGAAAATTTAGGTAAGCCTATGTTATTGAAGGCTATTGTTGGTTAGGGTTTGACTTTCTTGGCTTAATCATTTGCTTGTGTGCTTTGATGTATAAGGCACGTTTTGTCGATAATCCGAACGAAAACCAAACAAATTCAAATAAAGTTGGTCCACAAATCCAGGTTTTCATAACGTAAGTTTTCATCAAAAGCTAATCGAATTACCAAACAGGAGTCTATCGTTGGAACAATTTCGTGGCACCACCATTGTGTCAGTAAGGCGTGGTAATCACGTGGTTATTGGCGGGGATGGCCAGGTTTCTCTGGGTAATACAATTATGAAAGGTAATGCCCGCAAAGTTCGTCGTTTATACCATGACAAAGTCATTGCAGGGTTTGCCGGCGGCACCGCCGATGCGTTCACCTTGTTTGAGCGATTTGAAGGGAAGCTGGAAAAACACCAGGGTCATTTGACGCGCTCAGCGGTTGAACTGGCAAAGGATTGGCGCACCGACCGGATGCTGCGGCGCCTTGAGGCCTTATTAGCGGTGGCAGATGAAACCAGCTCGTTGATTATATCAGGCAATGGCGATGTTATTGAGCCAGAGCAGAATTTAATTGCGATTGGTTCCGGTGGCCCCTATGCGCAGGCTGCGGCCACGGCCATGCTGCAAAATACTGAGCTGGATGCGAGGGCGATTGTGGAAAAATCCCTTGGGATTGCTGCCAGTATTTGTGTTTTTACCAACAACCATTTAACCATCGAAGAATTAAATTTTCAGCCAACAGAGTAATTGTTATGTCACAAATGACACCTAGAGAAATTGTTCAGGAGCTTGATAAGCATATTGTGGGTCAGGCTGAGGCCAAGCGCGCAGTGGCGATCGCATTGCGCAACCGTTGGCGACGTTCCAAGGTTAGCGATGATCTTAAGGGTGAAATTACCCCAAAAAATATTTTGATGATCGGCCCCACCGGTGTTGGAAAAACTGAAATCGCGCGCCGTTTGGCAAAGCTGGCGAATGCGCCTTTTGTTAAAGTGGAGGCCACCAAGTTTACCGAAGTGGGTTACGTGGGACGTGATGTCGAATCCATTATTCGAGATCTGGTTGATATTTCCATTAAATTGACACGTGAAGCCGAGATGCGCAAAGTCAAGCATCGCGCTGAAGAGGCAGCGGAAGAGCGTATCCTCGATATTCTACTACCGCCTGCGCGTAGCATGGGATTTTCAACGGATACCACTGCGGAAGCGGACGCGGAAACCAATACCCGGCAAAAATTTCGTAAAAAATTGCGCGAAGGGGACCTGGACGATAAAGAAATTGAAGTGGAGTTAAGTGTAAATCCCATTGGTGTGGAAATTATGGCACCGCCAGGCATGGAGGAAATGACCAGCCAATTACAGGGCATGTTTCAAAACCTGGGTGGGGGCCGCACTAAAACCCGTAAGTTACGCATCAAAGATGCGTTTAAAATACTAACGGATGATGAGGCTGGTAAACTGCTGAATGAAGAGGACATCAAGTTGCGTTCTGTTGCCAATGTGGAGCAAAACGGTATTGTGTTTCTCGACGAAATGGACAAAATTGCCAAGCGTGGTGAGTCCAGCGGCCCGGATGTATCCCGTGAGGGTGTGCAGCGTGATTTGCTGCCATTGGTTGAAGGCTCCACTGTCAGCACCAAACACGGCATGGTGAAAACTGACCACATTCTCTTTATTGCCTCTGGTGCATTTCATTTATCCAAACCTTCAGATTTAATTCCGGAATTACAGGGCAGGTTACCAATACGTGTTGAACTGGCCGCTCTAACGGTCGAAGATTTTGTCCGAATACTCACAGAGCCGGATGCATCGTTAACCGAGCAGTATGCGGCGTTATTGGCAACGGAAAACGTTGAGGTTTCGTTTGCTGATGATGGTATTGCAAAGATTGCGGAAGTTGCCTGGCAAGTGAATGAGCGCACTGAGAATATTGGCGCTCGCCGTTTGCATACGGTGATGGAGCGCTTGCTCGAAGATATTTCTTTTCGTGCTTCGGACGAACCTGGAGTGTCCATTGTCGTTGATGCGGGTTATGTGGATGAGCAGTTGGGCGATCTCATTCTGGACGAGGATTTAACGCGTTATATTTTGTGAGTGATTGCCACTGATGAGCGAATCTATTGGTGGCTCAAATTATAATGATTGGCGATGAACAGTATTTTAATGCAATTATTTCTTTTTAGGGGTTGATATGGCTACTGATACACCACGTCCTAATGACATCAAGTTACACCAGAAATCCCGGTTGCTGGAGGTGAGCTTTGATAACGGCGAAACCTATAGTCTGCCATGCGAATACCTGCGAGTATATTCGCCATCCGCTGAAGTGCGTGGTCATGGGCCGGGTCAGGAAGTGTTGCAACTGGGTAAAGAGCAGGTCAATATTGCGAGCATAGAGCCAGTGGGGAATTATGCGATACAATTGCATTTTGATGACGGGCACAACACTGGTATTTATTCCTGGGATACAATTTATCATCTCGGTAAACACCACGAAGAATTGTGGCAGGAATATCTCGATAGACTTACCAAGGCGGGCCATCAGCGCAAGGTAAACTGATTCGTAACCGGACGAGATTTAGGCGTAAGTTACCTTGTTATTTGTCTTCCTGGATAGCCCGGTTACTGATTCATTATCGGGCTGCGTGTATTTTGCCCAACCCCAAATCGAGCTTTGTTCATTGGATTGTCCGTCACTCATTGAGCCGCTACCGGCGTAATGAGGTTTTAGCGTTTTGGCGGTAGGAGGCAACCTGGATTCGCCACCCGCAGTGATGCCGTTCCCGGCAAGTTGATCTACATTCCTTCCGATACACTACACTTGATAAATGCGGTATCATGGCGGCGTACCCGTACCCACACTATGAAGCGTGCGGCACGGTTCGGCGTTAAATACAATCGTTTTTTACAAGACACTATGCACGGATACGACAACATGCCCGACGAGCAAAAGCAAACCACTCATTTTGGTTATCAGCAGGTCGATCCCGACGAAAAAGCGGGTAAGGTGGCAGATGTATTTCATTCGGTGGCGGCCAAGTATGACGTCATGAATGATGTCATGTCGTTTGGCATTCATCGGGTCTGGAAACGGTTTACTCTTGAACTGAGCGCGGTCCGGAAAGGCCAGCGTGTGCTTGATATCGCAGGTGGTACCGGAGATCTGGCGGCCAAATTTTCCCAACGTGTAGGTCAGCAAGGCCAGGTGGTATTGTCTGATATTAATCAATCGATGCTGGCAACAGGCCGCTCCCGCTTAATTGACAGGGGGGTGGTGGGTAATATCGATTATGTACAAGCCAATGCCGAGTGTCTGCCTTTTGCCGATAATTATTTCGACTGTATTACCATCGCGTTTGGGCTGCGAAATGTAACCCACATCGATAAGGCGCTGCAATCCATGCGGCGTACCTTAAAGCCCGGCGGCCGATTATTGATTCTTGAATTCTCCAAACCCGTGGTACCCGGTTTATCGCCCCTGTACGATCATTATTCTTTCAAATTATTGCCGCTCATGGGTAAACTGATTGCTAATGATGCGGATAGTTACCGATATTTGGCGGAATCCATTCGCATGCACCCCGGCCAAGATCAATTATTGCAAATGATGGAAACCGCTGGTCTGGAGCGCTGTGAGTATTTTAACCTAACCGGTGGTATTGTTGCGCTGCACAAAGGTTACAAAATTTAAGTTTAATCGTGGTTGGCATTCAGATAGTTTGTCGTGGCGGCGTGGCCGTGATACAACCCGGTGACATAACAGAAAAGATAAATGCGGTAAGAACCAGTGAGAATGGGGCTGTGTTGATATGACTTACGCGGGATTTTGGCGAAGAGTGGCGGCATCACTTATTGATAGTGTCATCTTTAGTGTGTTCCTCACCCTGCTCTTGGGGCAAAGCTATTACTCATCCAGCTTGTTCAGTGTAGTGGGGATCGTTAGCAACGCCATTGTGTTGGTGATTACCATTTTATTGTGGATGCGTTTTTTAGGCACGCCAGGCAAGCTGCTATTGGGTTGTCAGATTGTTGATGCTGATACGGGTAACCCGATGACGAAAAAGCAGGCGTTAATGCGTTATTTGGGCTACTTTTTGTCGATCATTAGTTTTATGATTGGTTTTTTATGGGTTGCCTGGGATAAACGTAAGCAGGGGTTCCATGACAAAATTGCCAATACGGTAGTATTGTACAATGGCAATGTGAGTGTATTCGACGAATCACAAAAAACCTTAGACCAATTGATTAGCGAACTGCGTTGAAACCAATTCCCGACACTTTAGCAAGCCTGATTGAAGTGGCGATCAATCGTTATCTTGGATTAGATGCGGTCGCCAAATCAACAATGTCAACGTTATCCGGTAAAACCATTGAGGTTCGGCTACGGGATGCTGGTGTTAATTTCTTTCTATGCGCCGCCCAGGATGGTATTAAGGTGGTCAGCCAGTATGACGCAGAGGTCGATACAACAATGACGGCGTCGATACTTTCCCTGGCGCGCATAGGGATTGTGAATGATAGTGCTGACAGTATGTTCAGCGGCGATATTGAGATTATTGGTGATGCCGCATTAGGGCAGCAATTCCATGGTGTACTTAAAAGCGTGCAAATTGACTGGGAGGAAATAATCTCGACATATTTCGGGGATATTGCCGCGCATCAAATCGGAAATTCCATGAGGGCACTGGCACGCTGGGGGAAAAATGCATTTCAGAGCTTGAGCCTCGATACCACTGAATATTTGCAGGAAGAAAGCCGTCAACTGCCAACCTCGCGGGAAATGCAAGCCTTTCTAAGTAACGTTGATATTATACGAATGGATGTTGATCGAGCCGAGGCCAGGGTAAAGCGCCTGGTGGCGTACCGGCAATCGTTGTCGCATACGGAAGCGAATCAATCGCCCCCGATCAACAACGCAAAACAAGACGTTGAACATAACAAAGGCAAAAACACGAATCATCGTGCAGCAACACCGGGGTCCAGTGAATCGTGATTGGTTTCAAGCAGTTATTTCGTCTGTTCTATATTAACCGCGTGCTCGTCAGGCATGGTCTGGACGAGGTGATATTGGCAACCCATTTATTACGCCCCATACGGTTTATTTATTTTTTATCACCCTGGAATTGGTTTCGTCGGTTGGATGTGCCCACCGGGGTAAGACTGCGCCGTGCGTTAGAGGATCTGGGGCCCATGTTTGTTAAGTTCGGGCAAATATTGTCGACACGGCGTGATTTGTTGCCTGACGAAATTGCCGACGAGCTTGCCAAGCTTCAAGATCAGGTACCTTCTTTTCCCGGTGCCCGAGCCCGGGAAATTGTGGAACAGAGCTATAAAAAACCACTTCATGAGGTTTTTCAGGCGTTTGACGAAGTTCCCCTGGCTTCTGCATCTATCGCACAGGTGCATGCTGCCACCTTATTGGATGGAACCAAGGTGGTGGTAAAAATAGTGCGCCCGCAAATTGCCGAGGTCATACGGCGGGATCTTGATTTGCTCTATACCGTTGCTTCGTTGGCGGAGCGTTATTCCAGTGACGCCAGACGACTGCGCCCCATAGAAGTAGTGGCGGAATATGAAAAAACAATTCTCGATGAGTTGGACCTGCAGCGTGAGGCTGCCTCTGCCTCACAACTGAAACGTAATTTTAAAGCCTCAAGGTTGCTGTTCGTGCCGGAGGTATACTGGCCGTTATCGAAGCGTGATGTGATGGTGATGGAGCGCATATCCGGAATTCCCGTGAGCGACATTGCTACGCTTAGGCAACAGGGAATTGACCTGAAGAAACTGGCTGAAAATGGTGTTGAAATATTTTTCACCCAGGTATTTCGGGATAGTTTTTTCCATGCGGATATGCATCCAGGTAACATATTTGTTGCGCCCGATGGCCAGTATCTGGCGGTTGATTTTGGCATTATGGGTACTTTGGGGCCAGAGGATCAGCGTTATCTGGCTGAGAATTTCCTGGCTTTTTTCCGGCGAGACTATCGCCGGGTGGCAGAGCTGCATGTGGAGTCCGGCTGGGTGCCGGCGAATACCCGGGTTGAGGAGTTTGAGTCCGCAATACGTACCGTGTGTGAACCTATTTTTGAACGCCCCCTGAAAGACATATCCTTTGGCCATTTATTATTACGGTTATTCCAGACAGCGCGGCGGTTTAATATGGAGGTGCAGCCACAGCTGGTGCTATTGCAAAAAACCTTGTTAAATATCGAAGGCTTGGGACGCCAACTGTATCCTGAGCTGGATTTATGGCAAACGGCCAAACCGTTTTTGGAACGATGGATGAGTGAGCAAGTAGGTCTGCGCTCACTCGACAGAGCGATCAAAGCCAATGCACCGCAGTGGGCAGAAAAAATACCGGAAATACCACTACTGCTGCATAAAGTGCTTTCTCGTGCTGAAACGGGTGGTTTGAACGGCGATAAAGCGCTTCATGACAGCGTTGAAAAGTTGCGCCAGGAAATTCGCGATGCCAACAAACAAACCTTCCGCGTTATTGTCGGCGCCAGTTTTGTAATAAGCGCGGTATTAATGCAGGGGTTAGGGGGGCAGGGGCAACTAATGTTTGGCAATGCCCCTGTGTTAACCTGGATGTTGGGTGGCTTGGGTGCATTGATCATCATTTTCTCCTGGCCCCCACAGCGCTTGTAAGCCAACACATTTCTCGCTATTCCCTTCAAAATTGAAATTAGTTAGCCCATCGTTTTGAGCGCGGTGAACTTCGCGCCACTCATTAGTGTTACATCGACTGTTATGCCTGCCCGTCTGGATACGCCGTTTAGGCTTTGACGGTGTGCTGGTTTCAAGAGTTTGCGTCATTGACCGATAATTCTATTTAATTTCTTCAATAATTTGTTGTGCAGAGTCATTAATGCAGTGCTTATCAGCGTTTTGTGTTGGCTGAAGCGTCGATTACAGTGCATTACATCTTATTAATGAAGGGGTTGTTTGGGGTTCTCGCTGTGTCTGTATCGCCTGAACTGATTGCAGGAAAGTGAGTCAATCTTAGCTTATTCGGCTGTTGGTTGATGTATGTGATTGAATGTTCCGTTTATCAAAATACTATTTAATATTAGGGATACCCCTCATTATCGTTTCCATATTCATTGTAATGTGGGTCTATCGTGTGGTTGCTTTTAGCGATCTTAAAATGTTGACGGAAAAAAACAACATCGTCTTAACACGCACACTATCCAATGTTATTTGGGAGGAAATTACGGGGTTTGTGAAATCCACAGAGCAACGCGATTATGATGTTTCCACCAGTAATGCGAAAGGCCGGTTTGAACTTGAAATTATACGGGATTTATTGGATGAGCCTATTGCCGAAATATTAAAAGGCACCAATATAGTTAAAATAAAAGTGTTTAATTCTCAAGGATTCGCCATTTATTCAACGGACAATTCCCAAGTTGGCGAACAAATGCAGGCGGACTATTTCGAAAGTGTGGTGTCGAGTAAAATCAATGTGATATCCGCAGCGGAGTTCCATCGTTCATTGCTAACATGGGACAACAAGAACCTGGTAGACCGTTATGTGCTTTCCACGTACATGCCGGTACGACCGGCTGAAGGTGGCGCTATCGAAGGGATATTCGAGATTTATAATGATACAACGGATATATACCGCCAGGTCAGTGACAGTCAGATAAAATTTGCCAGCGTGCTGGCAATTACCATTGGCGGTATTTATATTTTGTTGTTTTTCTTTGTGCGCCATGCGGATAAAGTAATACAAAACAATATAGAGCTTGCCGTTGCCCGTGATAGCGCCCGCGATGCCAATTACGCCAAAAGCCAGTTTCTGGCTAATATGAGTCACGAGTTCCGTACGCCGTTAAACGCCATCATAGGTTACAGTGAATTATTGGAAGAGGCCGCAGAGGAGAAGGGTAATTCTGACGGGCTTAATGACCTGTTGAAAATACAGACCGCTGCCCAGCATTTATTGCATATTATCAGTCAAATTCTGGATTTGGCAAAAATTGAGTCAAGGCAAATGAGCCTTTTCATTGAGCAGGTAGGCATTAGCCCACTAATTAGTGATGTGGTTGCAATGGTTGACCATGAGATTTCTGCCAGAGGCAATCAGCTCATAGTGGAGTGTTCTTCAGGCGATCAAATAATCAGAACGGATATCGTAAAACTGCGACAAATTCTGTTTAACCTGCTGAGTAATGCCAACAAGTTTACTCAGCACGGGACTATTCGTTTAACGATCACCGTTGACGCTTGCTGGCTCACTGTATCGGTGTCTGATTCCGGCGTTGGTATTGACCCACAAGAGATACCCAGGTTGTTTAAACCGTTTACGCAATTGGATTCATCCACCACAAAAATGTACGGCGGTACCGGGCTGGGGTTGGCCATCTGCAAGGAATATTCCGAAATGCTGGGTGGTGATATCTGCGCACGAAGCCAGCTCAATGAAGGTTCACAATTTATCCTGAAAGTGTTATTGACCTTGCCCGAGAAACACGCTGCCTAAGGGCGTAATCGATGCTCTGCTGGTTATTGGCCGTTAGGCTCTCACTAGCGCGGCTTCAACGTTGTGGCGAGTGTTTTTGTCGAGCAGTAACTCGATTAATATCAGTGCGAAATCCATCGCGGTACCTGGGCCACGCGAGGTGATAACGTTGCCATCCACCACCACAGCCTGCGAAACCAGTGTGGTGTTGGGTAAATCCATTTTTTCAAGCGTTCCGGGATATGCGGTGGCGTTTTTACCCTTTAGCAAGCCCGCTGAGACCAGTACTTTGGGTGCTGCGCAAATTGCGGCCGTGAATTTATTGTCATCGGCCATTTTCCGGAGTAAAGCCCGTATGCGTGGGTCGTTGTCTAAATGGTCGGCTCCCGGTAACCCGCCTGGCAGCACCAGCATATCAAAATTATTATCCAGCACTTCGTCCAGTTGCTTGTCCGCAATGATAACCGTCCCCCGGCTGGCATGTACGGGTGCACCGTCCAGGCTGGCGGTAACCACATTGATGTCGGCCCGACGTAATAAATCAATAATGGTGACGGCTTCCAGCTCTTCGCAACCCTGTGCTAAGGGGATAAGAACGCTTGCCATGATTTTGGTCTCCTTACGTGTTTATTGAGTAATTGCGATACCGGTAATAACTTAACGCCAGAGGAATCGAGGGACGCGATTCGGTTTCGCAATACGCGTAAGGTTTGAGGATACGGGTGACCGATCGCTAATGCAATGCCATTTTTTTTTGCGGTTAATAATAATTGGTCAAATTGTGAGTTTATTGCGCTATCGCGCCTGTCGTTGTCCAAAAATACATCGCGTCGCATATTTGGCACCCAATAATCTTCGGCCACCTGGTTGGCAACGCTATGGCGCGTTGTATAACTATCCACAAAAAACAACTGATTGTGCTCACTTAAGGCTTTCATCAACCATTGCATATACCCGGAACGTTGCGTTAATAAGCTGCCCATATGATTGTTAATGCCGGTGACATGGGGAATCGATTGCAGGTTATTCATGAACGTGTTGTAAAAATCACGGTAACTCATGTCGAGGGTTAAGCCACCTGGGCCTAGCTTATTCTGGTGAATGGCCTGCATTGGCAGGTGCAGCATCACTTCTTTGTTCATGCGGTATGCCATATTGGCAAGCTCGTAAGCATGTGGGGTATGAGGTAAAAATGCCATGGTCACCGGGCCGGGTAATAATATGGCTCTCAGGCCAAGCTTTTCAGAATTACCCAAGTCATCAATAATTATTCCGATCACCGGGGCAGGCTGTCCCAGTATGATTGGAGCGCGAGAGCCTGGTTTGAAATATTTTTTGGTGAGAAGGTCACCTTCGCGATGGGCTGCACTATAAGCCACACTATGGGCAAATACGCTGGAAAATAAAATAAACAGCGATATGCCTGTGAGCAACCGCCAAAACCAGCCGTAAAACGTTCGGTTGGATATCCGTGTCTGCGGTAAATACTGTCCTGCCCACATAACTCGCTCCGACAATTAGGGGTTGAGTGTTTAATCGGCAGGATTGTCGAGTGCTTTAATTTAAAACCATGGCGGCGACAGTTGGCACTCATTGACATGAAATGGTTATGGGCTATTGCTGTGCGTGTTGGGTACGTTTCTCTGGCCGGGTTAGGGGTTATCTTCGCGGTTGTAGCCAGGTTGGTGTTATTTTACGGGGATCGCATAGTGCATCACTGACTTGTCAGATGTGGGGTGGTAATCAGCACCATAATATTCCAGGTCGGCACCATAAGTATGTGTCATCCCGGATTGCAGTAGCCAGCTTGAGTAAATATAGTTAACCGTATTATTTATATTTTTCACGTCACCCTGGTGGGTGAATTTCGCATAGGTAGCGGGCGGAATTACGATGCTGGCCATACCATCAGGAACGGTGTTTAACGAGTTCACTTCAATAGCGGCGTAATATTCCAGTTGCTCCGGATTCTGTTTTGATTGCTGCACAACGCCATAGCAGACACCCGAGATGACGTTTTCTATTTTATCCATGCGGCTCAAAAAACTGCCCCAAAGCGGCGGCAATTTTTCGGCGATATTGTTTTTTTCTGAATCAACGCTATAAAAACAGGTTTTTTCGCCAACCAGTAGCATTTTTTTCTGAGTATATAGTTCTGGTTGCAGTGAAATATTCTGGCTGATGTGTTGTAAATACCCGGCATCGAAACGTGCTTTTTTCAGAAACAGGCTTTTGTCCCCCAATTTGCGATACTCATTGGGGGTCATATTAAAGGTTTTCTTGAATACGCGGCTAAAGCTTTCCTGGCTTTCAAAGCCAGCGGCAATTGCAATATCGATAATCCGGGTGTTTGTGGTGAGGAGTTTTTCCAGGGAGTTTGCCAGCCGCCTGGAGCGAATGTAGGTTTTTAATGTTTCATTGGTTAATGCTTTAAATATACGTTGAAAGTGCCATTGGCTGATCCCGGCTTCTTTGGCGACCTGGGCCAGGGTGATATCAACGTCCAGATTGGATTCGATATAGTCTATCCCGGTTTGGACTTGTTTTAAGTAATTCATGTTGAATAGCCTAGGTTTTCAGCGTCTGCTGGCATTCGGATTTCCTCACTGAGGGAGGCTGTTGTTCCTCGGCAAGGCCGCGCAAGCGCCGCATCGCTATTCTACACAAGCCAGTAACGATGTGGTCGAACGGAAAGCCGTCTGGCGCAACAGAGATGATCGTCAAATCTCAGCAGCCTCTGGTGTTTCGAAAAACCCCGTCATTGACGTCAGCTTTCCATGTTCATTGTATTCACCGTAGCTAATACCTTCTCCAAGCACAATATTATCACCGTTTCGCATTTCCCACCGGACAATGCTTTTATTGCTGTGGGCTAAAAAATAGGTGCTTACAAAATGCCCGCCAGGTATCTGCTGATGAAAATCCAGCATGTAGGATAGCAGTTCATCCCAGCCTTTGGTTTTGATGAGTGGATCATTATACTGGCAATTGGGGTCCAGGCACTTCTCGAATAACGCGCGTTTTTCGGTGACCTCCGCTGCCTTCCAGGCGGAAGCATATATTTCCCAGGTATCTTTGGCGTTGTTGCTCATCATGGTCTCCGGTTAAAAGTAGTGAGGCCATGGTAACGTTTATGTAAGGTGAGTTTTTGATATTTTGTGCTTTTTAGTTAGCGCTGCATTAGTCCGGAGCGCCGGCAGCCATTGTTATTTTTCTTGATCGGTTATTTGCAGTGACCGTTGTTTTAAGCAAGGGTTGGTGTTTTATCAGCCCTTGCCTTAGTGGGTTTTATGATGGAATGCAGATGAACTCAATTCGAATTCCACTGGGTTCATAACACATCAGGTGTTTGGCTGGGCCGTCCCCCAGTAACTCCGGCGAGAATTCTATGGTAATGCCATTTTTCTTCAAGTTGTCGTAAATGGCATCGAGCGCATCGAAGCTCTCAACTGATTACTTTTTTCCTTATCCTTGCTGAAAATAGTGCGCGAACGGCTTGGATGCCTGGCGTGACGCCTAATGCCTCATTCGGAAATCCTGTTCGGTTGACCCAAAAAGTAGGGTAACCGAACCATTGATAATTTAATAATGCCAAAGGCTTAACCTTGTTTCTTAGCGCTCAACTGATGAATTTAGGATTTTCCCATCACAACGTGTAAATCAATGCAGCATTAGAACAAATGACCATTATTTCTCCTGGTTAAAAGCGATAGGTTAAGCCGAGTCCACCCCAAGTGAAATCATCCAGGGATTCATCGTCAGCATATTTTTCGCGGTTGTCATTAATGGCCTGGTTGTAGCTGGTGTAGGCATAGATTTCCAATTGTGCTACGGGGTGATAGGCATTATTTGCGCGTATTTGAAAATGATTAAGCCCCTTGCGGCCGTCGGCGACATATCCCGCATTGGCACCCATAACCCCTAAGATACCAACGTGTAGTTTTTTGTTTATCGGAAAACCACGTTTTATTGCCAATTCTACAAATGAGCCACGGGTATCAAATGAGTGATAAATGCTGCCAAGCAGGTGCAGTCGTTTTGTCACCGTAAATGACAGGTCGAGGCTCAGCTCATTATCATTGGATTTGGTGCCGGAGTCCTTGGCCTGAATATGATTGTATCCCGCATAAATGTCGAAATTTTCACTCAGTTTAGTGCCGTAGACAAAATATTCAGGTTAAACTCGGTGTAACGGGAATCAGGGCTGTCGGCTATCCAGGGCACGATGCTCAAGCCACTTACTTCCACTTCTGATGAGATGGAGGTAATTTGTTTGCCGGACAGGTTGTCACGGCCTTCCGTGACATAATGACTTTCCCATGGCGTATGTGCATGCCACTCAAACATACTTTCTGCCTTGGTGCGGTAGTTGTTTTCCAGTTTAATATTACCTCCGGGTCCGGCTTCGATCGGTCTTTCTGTATCGAGATTATTGCTATCGGTATGTTTTTCACCTTTGGTTGAAATGGCTTTATTGGTTTTGTTTTCTGCCATTGCCGCAAGCGGTAAGATGGCCGCGACCGTGAAACACAACCATAATATGGTCGCGTTAATTACAGGCATGCAAAGCGTTAAAGGTGATGTTTTGTCATTGATAGTCATGGGGCATCTCTTTTGTCATTTATAGGTTCATCCGTGAGGGATCTCAACCGCGGCTGGCGTGATGTCGTGCAGGCTGGTTGAGTGGATGTATTTTTCGTCGAGAGAGAGGATTATTCAGCTTCCCAGGGGGAGCATATGTCAAGTAAGCAACCATCAGGGTCACGTGTTAGAAATCGACGCTGCCCATAAAATTCATTGCGGGGTTTTTGTATAATTGTAATGCCCATTTCAAGCGCTTTGGCATAAATAGCATCAACATTCATCACTACAAACGTAACGTACATGCCGGTTGGTTTGCGTTGATATTCGTTTGGTACTAATTCATGATCATTGCGGATCAGGCCATATTCAATGTCTGAATTTTCCGGTGTGCATAGCTGGACATACCAGTCACTGTCGTATTTTACTTTTAGATCGAGGAGTGTTACATAAAACGCCTTACTTCGTGGTAAATCCTCTGAGCATATGTTGGTGAGTATTCTCATGTTATTGTCTCTTTTGTCCTGATTTTGCGTTGCGTCAATTACAATTACACATGTCAAAAAGCGTTTCCCTCAACCGTTCCCCCCCAACGGAAAACTTAACTGTCGCTGGATAATGCGATGCCAAGCGGTATATCGCCTTGGTAAATTTCATAGGTTTTGCCAATTGTTTGAGGCTCTGACAAGCAGTAACAAATGGCGCTGGCAGTGTCATCTCTGGAGATAACCTGTTTATCAGGATTGTTCGGTCTATTGGTCTGAATGAGTCCTGTGCCCGCCACATCGAGTAGACGGCCAGGCCTGAGAATTGTGTAATTCAAACCACTGGCAATAAGGTGGTTATCGGCAAAGTGTTTTGCTATCAGGTAAGGTTTTATGGCCTTTGGCCCTTGATCGGGATTATCGGCCCCTCTTGAACTCACCATAATAAAGTGCGAAATATTATTTTCTTTTGCCAGATTGATCGCCCTGCAGGCTCCCCATAGATCGATCTGCAGTGTTTTATCCGCGCTTGTACCGGCACCGGAGCCTGCGCTGAATACGACACGGTCGCAATCATTAAATACACTTTCGAAATTTTCTTCGAGATTCCCCACGGCAGTGTCTATTCCAAGATTAACGAATTCCTGGGCTTTATTTCCAGTACGAACCATTGCCACGACAGGCTTGCCTGAATCGTGCAATCGTGTGGCGAGCATTTTTCCAATTTTTCCGCTAGCCCCAATAATGAGTGTTTTATTCATGTTATCAATATTGTCGTATTTGAGTGTAAATAGGTTATAAACTATTAAATCATAACCAGCTTGAAAGGCTACCCAATCCCAGAAACCAAATCAAGAATAACTGCACCTGGTTTTTGGATAATGTGACTGAAGCGCCTGCATGAAAGCGCTTGCTTTTAGCGAGATCGCCTTTGGGCCAGGCCGTCAATGTTGAGATTAAAAGCAAACACCCGAAAAGCAGTATGGTTCCAAACAATGACGCCCATGACTTGTCGCTTTTTGGTTTATTTGAGGCAATTGCCGCACTAAATCGATGTAACCCTGGTACTGCTGTGAGTCACTCGAAAGATGCCTTATTGGGTGTGGCCGGCCATTTTAACCTGAAATCCCACTCGATTTCACCAGTGCGGAATTCGGGGGTTCATGAATTACCGTGTGAATTGCTGACGATAGACTTTGGTGGTGAGAAGTGCGACATGAAATCAAGCGCCCAACAAGATCGCATTTACCTATCATGTGCAAACGTAAAAAGCGGTATTATTGTCTTGTTGTGTGCTAATGTCGTAAAGTGCGTTGCTAAGATTACTTAAAGAATAATAAATTGGGTTTTAATGGTATTGCTGCAATTGCCACTCTAGTCTATTACACTGTTTTTTAGGCGCTGGCAGAGTAGGTGATGGCAGAGTTCATCGGCTCTTATTAAAGTGCGAACTGAGGTATGGGCTTAGGTGTGACGTGGGGTGACAAGATGCGCAATACTCAATAGTAAGACAACAAGTTAGGAGATGGGAAATGGATCAATTGGCGGTAGAAGGTCTGGGTTTACTGTTTAGTTTCTGGACAGGGCTGGCAATCGTAATTATCGTATTAATCAAGACGTCCATTAAGTTTGTGCCCCAGAATAGCGCTTATGTAATTGAGCGTTTTGGTAAATACAATGCAACACTCGTTGGCGGATTAAACTTCATTGTGCCATTCATTGATAAAATAGCCTATGTTCGTACCCTTAAGGAGCAGGCCATCGATGTCCCCAGTCAGGCGGCGATCACCAAAGATAATATCGGGCTGACAGTTGACGGTGTGTTGTATCTCAAGGTGCTTGACCCCTATAAGGCCAGTTATGGCGTGGAAATCTATTCGTTTGCGGTAACGCAACTGGCTCAAACCACCATGCGCTCCGAGATCGGCAAGCTGGATCTCGATAAAACCTTCGAAGAAAGAGATCTGCTCAATGTTGCCATCGTCAACGCCATTAATGAAGCGGCTGAACCCTGGGGTGTCCAGGTGCTTCGTTACGAGATCAAGGACATTGAGCCTCCGCGTAGCGTACTGGAAGCAATGGAACGGCAAATGCGGGCTGAGCGTGATAAGCGTGCGACCATATTGGAATCCGAGGGTGAGCGTCAGTCAGCCATTAATGTGGCGGAGGGTGATAAACAAGCGAAAGTGTTGGCCGCCGAGGCGGACAAAATCGAACAGATTTTAAATGCTGAGGGAGAAGCCAGGGCAATTGAATTGGTTGCAGAGGCCAAGGCTAACGCGCTTCGCATCATTGGTGATGCAGCAGATAGCTCACCGGGACAGAAGGCGGTTCAGCTTGATCTGGCAACATTGGCAATTGAGGCAAAACATGCGATTGCAAAAGAGTCTACTGTGGTGCTCATGGATGGAAAATCAAGCGGGGCTGCGTCAACCGTGGCGGAGGCGGTCGCTATTGTCAGCGCAATGAACGAAAGCAAGGCTTTCACCGCCGGAGCACATACTTCAGGAGGGATCAGTCCTGGGGATAAAGCGAGTTAGTTATGATTGAGTATTTCAATAACAATATATACAGCTTTTGGTTTGCGGTTGGTTTTATTTTACTGATTATTGAAGCCCTGGCATTTGGTTTTACAACCGGCTTTGTACTGTTCGTCGGTTTGGCAGCACTGGTAACAGGTGGTGTTGTGTGGTTCGATCTTGTGCCAGACACATGGATTGCCAGTATTGCAACATTTGCAGTCAGTTCGGCGCTCATTTCCGTCGCTTTGTGGAAACCATTAAAAAGTATTCAGAGTAATAGCAAGTCACCGGAAAAAGACAATACGAGTGATATTATCGGCCTGAAATTCAGGCTTGATGCTGATATTGGTATCTCAGTGCCAGGAACTACGCGTTACTCCGGTATTGAGTGGAAGGTGGAGATAGACCACAGCGCTGAGATCACAGAGATCAGTAAGGGGTCTACTGTTGTCGTTGTCTCCGTTGACGCCGGCAAGTTTTGGGTTGTGAAGGCTGATGAGGTTACGCAGTAAATTTAAAACAGGGTATTATTCCAGATTTATTCGACAGGTGGGCGTGTGCGTTTCACTTTACCACTAAATATAGTGAGCGACAGCATGTGGAGTTGCAAGTAAAGGGAGAGGACGGCGTGCCTCCCCCTTTTTGTCTGTATTATCGGAATAGACGATGTGCTATGGATAGTTATTTTCTGCAGAAGCTAAATCAAAATACCAGCTGAGTGCCTGTGACACGTCACATGATATAACGGTATCAATCCCTGTGTATGTATAACAAACTTTTACATGATCGTTTTCTACAGCCACTACATTGTAGTGTAAGTCATACGTGCCATCGTTGTACTGAATAACGCCCTCTATGCCATTTGAGCTTACAATGTCATAGGGTGCACTGCCGTTAGTATTAAATAAATTATCACTCCACGATACTGTTGCATCTGAAAATGTTCGCGTTTCAATGAAGTTGTTGCCTTGGTAGTTTTCTGGCCTATAGAACGTTTTATTGTTTAAGTAGCCGGATGAGAAACCTTTGTTGCTGGTTAATTCTATTGGCGGCGTTTGAGGCTGAGGCTGACTGTCACTTTCGCTGCAACCGGCTGTGAGGTTGGTTGCTATTATGATTATAACAACATAAATGATTCGGCTCTTCAGCAGAATTTGTGGGTATGAACAACAAAAACTAGAGTAAAAACTATATGCAGATATAGTAGTAGCGCACCCCGCGACCTTTTGAGAAAATGTTAGTGCGAACTATAATAATCTC
>Ga0316204_10001442_pt1 | contig 64261 bp, 67 predicted proteins | sample 6monrhotite_MG_2_FD_205661 | JGI IMG/M metagenome (GOLD analysis project Ga0316204, IMG submission 205661) | Microbial mat bacterial communities from mineral coupon in-situ incubated in ocean water Damariscotta River, Maine, United States -... | ecosystem: Environmental > Aquatic > Marine >... | reverse complement strand
GAATGTTATGTAAAATGTACTTAGAATTTGGTGGAGCCTAGGGGGATCGAACCCCTGACCTCTTGCATGCCATGCAAGCGCTCTCCCAGCTGAGCTAAGGCCCCGATCCAGAATTAATCTGTGCGCCGCTATCTAGGCGAGCGTGGGGCCCAATTCAAGTGAAAAGAGCCCCATCTTAGATTAATTGTCGTCGTCATTCGCAGCGACATCGACGATCTCGTCAAGAGAAACGTCACCATCATCATCGTCGTCATCGTCATCGTCCAGAAGATCATCGGCCAGATCGACATCTGCGTCGTCATCCAGAACGACTTCTTCGTCTTCTACAACTTTTTCGGCTGAGTTTTTATCTTCTTTGTCCGCGATCATCACACGTGATTTGTTGCCGGTGTCCAGATTAACCACTTCGCCGGTATAGGGGCTGACGATCGGATCTTTGTTCAAATCATAAAAACGTTTGCCAGTTGTCGGGCAGAGGCGCTTTACACCCCATTCTTCTTTGGCCATGAATTTTCCCTTCAAGCGTCGCCATCATTTTTGAGAGTCGCAGCCAACTGCCATACCCTGCGATTACTGTCAAAGGCTTTTGAATAACATTCGCGCAATTGGCGAAAAAGACGTGAATAAACCTTCGTGTTACGGTAAATATCAATACAAAATTAAAATACAGGCAGCGAACAGCAGATGATCCTTACGGGCGATCCACCTATTGAAATTGCGTTGAAACGGTCTGCGCGGGCGCGTCGGCTGTCGCTGAGGGTGTCGCGGTTGGATGGACGCGTTACACTTTCTTTGCCCAAAAGAGTACCAGTTGAAGAAGCTCTGGCATTTGCTCAGGAGAAAGAACACTGGATTCGCAAGCATCTTGAACAGCAGCCAAAAACAGAAAAAGTACAGATTGGGGGGCAGGTGTTGTTTGAAGGCCGGCTGTTGAAAATTGTACCCGAGATAACACGCAGGGTGCGTGTTGAACAGGATGCGCTTGTTGTTCCTGATCAACCAGCGCGCACAGCGGCTCAGATTAGAGCTTTTTTAAAAGTTGCGGCGCGTGACAGGTTGCAAGCTGCATCGGACCACTATGCATCTGCTGTTGGGTGCCCTTATGCTCGGCTAACTTTGCGTGATACTCGGTCGCGGTGGGGGTCCTGCACAGCAGAGGGAAATCTGATGTATTCTTGGCGGCTGGTCATGGCACCGGCGGAAGTGCTGCGCTACGTGGCGGCGCATGAGGCAGCGCACCTGAAGGAATTAAACCATTCCCCGGCGTATTGGAGCGTTGTTGAAAAAATCTATCCGGACTATCAGGCCCCGCGGAGCTGGTTGCGAAAGAACGGTGGTTTGCTGCATCAATACAGCTTCACAGATTGACGATGCCCACTGATATGTGATCACAATATAGCATGTTGATCCATTCCCGCCCGACAGAGGCAGTAACCGCTGCTCACGACAGGTTATACCGCAGCCTGCGTAGCCAAATCATGCATGGTGAACTGGCACCCGGTCAATCCCTGACCATACGCGGGGTTGGTAAAGCCTTTGGTGTTTCCATGACCCCTGCACGCGAGGCGGTCAGGCGGCTGTCAGCAGAAGGTGCGCTGACAATGTCTACCTCGGGTCGTGTCTCGACCCCAGCGCTGTCAAACGAACGTCTGGAAGAGCTTGCTGCCTTGCGTGCCTTGCTGGAGCCAGAGTTGTCTTCCAGAGCTTTACCACGTGCTCATATCGCGCTGATAGAGCGTTTGCAGATGATCAACGGCACAATTTCTGAAGCCGTGGCAAAGCAGGATGCTGTTGGCTATATCCGCACCAATCTGGAGTTTCACAGAACGCTTTATCTGCGTGCCCAGGCCCCGGCAATGTTAGCTATGGTTGAAACGGTCTGGCTGCAGCTTGGCCCAACGATGCGCGCCCTTTATGGGCGTTTGCGCCAGACAGACCCGCCACGAAACCACCGCCTGATTATCGCGGCCCTTAGGGCAGGGGATGAGCCGGGCCTGCGATTGGCGGTGCGCACGGATGTAACTCAAGGTTTGCGTCTGCTGATCACCTAACAAGCAACCAGTTGTTTTGAAAAGAAAACGCCAGCAATATTGCTGGCGTTTTCAAGTTATATTCAGGTGTTGGCCTCAGGAATGGATCGCCCCGTCGCCGCAGGCGAGTGCCGCTTCGCGGACTGCTTCGGAACAGGTAGGATGCGCGTGGCAGGTCAGGGCAATATCCTGTGCCGAGGCGCCAAATTCCATTGCGACGCACAATTCATGGATCAATTCACCTGCGGATGGGCCCAGAATATGCGCCCCAAGAATACGGTCTGTTTCCGCGTCAGCCAGGATTTTTACAAACCCGTCCCCCGCGAACATCGCCTTTGCGCGACCGTTACCCATGAAGGAAAACTTGCCAACTTTATACGCGCGCCCTTCTTCTTTCAGGGTTTCTTCGGTCTTTCCCACACTTGCAACTTCAGGGGCTGTGTAGATAACGCCGGGAATAACGCCGTAGTTTACATGGCCTTTTCTACCTGCGATGACTTCTGCAACCGCCATGCCTTCGTCTTCGGCCTTATGCGCCAGCATTGGCCCTTCGATTGCATCGCCGATGGCATAAATACCTTTGACGTCAGTTTCCCAGTGATCGTTTGTCTGGATTTGACCACGCGGGAAGACGGTGACGCCTAACGCCTCAAGGCCGAGACCTTCGGTATAGGGACGACGACCGGTTGCGACGAGAACGACATCTGCATCAAGTGTATCTTCCTTGTCGTTCTTACGCAGTTTGTAAGTGACTTTGGCTTTGGCCCGCTGTTTTGTTACGCTTTGAACGGCAGCCCCCATGATGAACTTAAGCCCTTGTTTTTTCAGGGTTCTCTGAAATGTTTTACAGATTTCAAGGTCCATGCCGGGGGTGATCTGATCAAGGAACTCAACCACGGTCACATCCGTGCCAAGCCGTGCATAGACCGACCCCATTTCAAGGCCGATCACGCCCGCGCCAATCACGACCATGGTTTTTGGAACCTTTCCTAATGCCAGTGCGCCGGTCGATGTGACGACGGTTTTCTCATCCACCTCAACACCGGGAAGCTCCGAGGATTCAGAGCCGGTTGCGATAACGATGGCCTTTGCTTCATGCACCTCGTCACCGACCTTAACCTTGCCTGCCTCTGGGATAGAGCCCCAACCTTTCAGCCAGTCTACCTTGTTCTTTTTAAACAGGAATTCGATACCCTTGGTGTTCTGCCCAATGACGTCTTCCTTATAGGCGAGCATTTGGGGCCAATCGACAGAGGGGCTTTTGCCCTTCAGGCCCATCTTGGCAAAGTTGTGCTCTGCCTCGTGCAGCATATGGCTGGCGTGAAGTAGCGCCTTTGACGGAATGCAGCCGACGTTCAGGCAGGTGCCGCCCAGCGTGTCACGACCTTCGACACATGCGGTTTTCAGGCCAAGCTGCGCGCAGCGGATCGCGCAGACATAGCCGCCGGGGCCGCCGCCGATGATGATCACGTCATAGTTTGCCATGGGGGTCTCCTGTAGGGAATTTGTAAGTCTTTAAAGCAATCAAAGACCGTTCTTTAAACTATTACAACGTTTTCGATGCTGAGAAACCGCCGATTTTTATTTTACGATTCGAAAAACCGTCGACTTCTCAGTTTATTGACTCGAAGGATAGCGCAGTTCACCTCGACCCATTAGCTTCCACATCATCCAGCAGATTGCCAGCTTGAAAAGGAAAACAGCAATAAGGACTAAATTTGCAATGTTAAGAATTGCGGCAGTGGAGTTCTGAGTTATGGTAGTTTCCGCGACTGCCGGGAGCGTCAAAATGAGGTTGATAATTGTACCAAACGCCAAGATTGTCAGTGGTAAATAAGCCCAAAAAGCAACTGCATTTTTGTTCATGAAAAGGACCAGAACCAGGATACCTGCAAAAAGCGAGGGTGCCATTCCGAGACTGACTGCCCAAGGTGGAAAGGATAACCCAAGTTGCGAGACGCCAGGGCCGAATAGGGTCCTCAAAAAATTGAGACCCTGTAGAGCAAGGCCAAGGGCTAAAAGCACAGAAACGATTTTGTACATACTTCTCTCATCGTAGTTTTTGTTTTTCAGGTCCAGCGTTGGAAAAATGTAAGGTGTGAAGGCTGCCTATCACTACAAATCCATCAGCAACCGGCGCGGATCTTCGAGCGCTTCTTTTACGCGCACGAGGAATGTCACAGCACCTTTGCCGTCAACGATCCGGTGGTCGTAGCTGAGTGCCAGATACATCATCGGGCGGATCACGACCTCACCGTTGATTGCCATTGGGCGGTCCTGAATTTTGTGCATCCCCAGAATACCGGATTGCGGTGGGTTCAGGATGGGCGACGACATGAGCGAACCATAGACGCCACCGTTTGAAATGGTAAAGCTGCCGCCCTGCATTTCTTCCATCGACAGTTTGCCATCGCGAGCGCGCGCGCCTTTTTCGGCAATTGCCTTTTCGATGGTCGCGAATGACATGCTGTCAGCATTGCGGATCACCGGTACGACAAGGCCGGTTGGAGTCCCTGCAGCGATGCCCATGTGAACGAAGTTCTTGTAGACAACGTCTGTACCATCGATTTCGGCGTTGACCTCTGGCACCTCTTTCAGCGCGTGAACACAGGCCTTGGTGAAGAACGACATAAAGCCAAGCTTCACGCCATGCTTTTTCAGAAACAGGTCTTTGTATTCGTTCCGAAGGTCCATCACAGCGCCCATGTCGACCTCGTTATAGGTCGTGAGCATGGCGGCGGTGTTCTGGCTTTCTTTCAGGCGGCGCGCGATGGTTTGGCGCAAGCGGGTCATTTTCACGCGCTCTTCACGCGAGGCATCATCAGCAGCAACCGGTGCGCGTGGAACGGCAGCGGGCGCGGCTGCTGGGGCAGGGGCAGGGGCAGATGCCGCCGGTGCGACAGCGGGCGCTGCGGCTTTTGCTGCTGCGGTCGCGTTCTGCACGTCTTCTTTCAAGATCCGGCCATCTTTACCCGTACCTGCTACCGTTGCTGGGTCGATGCCTTTTTCGGCCATCAGCTTGTTGGCGGATGGGGCGTTCTCGATGTCTTTGCCGGTATCCGCTGCGGCCCCTGCCGCTGCTGTGGCTGGGGCTGCGCTGGCAGCCACAGCACCGCCCGCAGACCCGGAGATCACGCCAAGCTTTGCCGACGCCTCGACTGTTGCACCTTCGGCAGCAACTATTTCTGTAAGCACGCCACTGGCTGGTGCGGGAACCTCGACCGAGACCTTATCAGTTTCAAGTTCACATAGCATTTCGTCTTGCGAAACGGTGTCACCGACAGCTTTGAACCATGACGCAACAGTTGCTTCTGTAACGCTTTCACCCAAGGTCGGAACCATGATGTCAACGCTGCTGGCTGCTTCGGGTGCCGCTGGTGCTGCTTGTGCTTTTGGCGCAGCAGCGGCAGCAGGTGCCGCAGCGGCGGACGCACCTTCAGAAATGGTTGCCAGCAGGGCGCTGACACCGACGGTTTCACCTTCGGCTGCTACAATCTCACCAAGCGTTCCGGCAACCGGTGACGGAACTTCGACCGTTACCTTGTCTGTTTCCAACTCGCAGAGCATTTCATCAACGGCGACGCTGTCCCCGGGTTTCTTGAACCAGGTGGCGACGGTGGCTTCGGTAACGCTTTCACCCAGTGTTGGGACGCGGACTTCTGTGGACATGATCAATTACCCTTTGATGGTCAGCGCATCATCAATGAGCGCGGCTTGTTGATGTTTGTGTTGGCTGGCTAGGCCCGTCGCGGGCGAAGCAGAGGCAGGGCGGCCTGCATAGGTCGGACGCTTTGCCTTGTTTTTCAGACGACCCAGAACCCATTCGATGTTGGGTTCCATAAAGGTCCAGCCACCTTGGTTTTTAGGTTCTTCCTGGCACCAGACGACATCGGCGTTTTTGAAACGCTGCAGTTCATTCACGAGGCTCATCGCCGGGAACGGATAGAACTGTTCGACGCGCATCAGATAGATATCCTTGATGCCACGCGTGTCACGCTCTTCCAGCAGGTCGTAGTAAACTTTGCCTGAACACATGACCACGCGTTTGATCTTGCTGTCGGCTGCGAGCTTGGTATCAGAGTTGCCCTTTTGTGCGTCGTCCCAAAGGATGCGGTGGAAGGATGACCCGTCTGTAAAGTCCTCTGCATTTGACACTGCCATTTTATGGCGCAACAACGATTTTGGTGTCATCAGGATCAGCGGTTTGCGGAAACTGCGGTGGATCTGGCGGCGCAGGATGTGAAAGTAGTTTGCAGGGGTTGTGCAGTTCGCAACGATCCAGTTGTCACCACCACACATTTGCAGGAACCGTTCCAGACGGGCAGAACTGTGTTCTGGTCCTTGCCCCTCAAACCCGTGCGGCAAGAGCACCACAAGGCCGGACATCCGCAGCCATTTTGATTCACCAGAACTAATGAACTGGTCAAACATGATCTGCGCACCGTTGGCAAAATCGCCGAACTGTGCTTCCCACATTACCAACGCGTTAGGTTCTGCCAGCGTATAGCCGTACTCAAACCCAAGCACCGCGTATTCCGAAAGCATCGAGTCGATAACCTCGTAATGCGCCTGACCTTTGCGAACGTGGTTTAGCGGGTAGTAGCGTTCTTCGGTTTCCTGACTGACGATGCCTGAATGACGGTGGCTAAAGGTGCCGCGCGTTGCGTCCTGACCTGCGAGCCGAACCGGCAGGCCCTCGGTCAGGAGCGACCCAAACGCAAGTGCTTCGCCAGTCGCCCAGTCGATGCCTTTGCCGTTTTCAAACATGGCTTTCTTGGTTTCCAGCATCCGGGCCACCGTTTTATGTACCGGATAACCTTCGGGCAGGGTGGTCAGCGCCTTACCGACCTCGGCCAGCGTGTCTTCCCTGATCGCGGTCTGGCCGCGCTGGTAATCTTCTTTCTGTTTGTCGATATGTGACCAGCGCCCATCAAGCCAGTCTGCCTTGTTTGGCTTGTAGTCTTTACCGGCTTCAAATTCCTCGTTCAGATGGGCCTGAAACGCGGCTTTCATATCTTCGATCTCACCTTCGGGGATCAGACCGTCACGAACCAGACGTTCAGTATAAAGCTGCAGTGTGGTTTTTTGCTTTTTGATCTTCTGATACATCAGAGGGTTGGTGAACATTGGTTCATCCCCCTCGTTGTGCCCAAAGCGGCGGTAGCAGAAGATATCGATGACCACGTCCTTGTGGAACTTCTGGCGGAATTCCGTTGCGACCTTGGCCGCGTGAACCACGGCTTCCGGGTCATCGCCGTTCACGTGGAAAATCGGTGCCTCAACCATCAGCGCGATATCTGTTGGATAGGGCGAAGACCGGCTGAAGTGCGGCGCGGTGGTAAAGCCGATCTGGTTGTTCACGATGATATGCATCGTACCGCCGGCCTTGTGGCCGACGAGCCCCGAAAGGCCGAAACATTCGGCAACCACGCCTTGCCCGGCAAAGGCAGCATCACCGTGCAGCAGGACGGGCATGACCTGTGTGCGGTCTTCGTCGTTCAACTGCTGTTGTTTTGCACGGACCTTGCCGATCACGACCGGATTAACAGCCTCAAGATGGCTTGGATTGGCTGTCAGCGAAAGGTGCACGGAGTTGCCGCTGAATTCGCGGTCAGAACTCGCACCAAGGTGGTATTTCACGTCGCCGGAACCATCGACGTCTTCGGGTTTAAAGCTGCCGCCCTGAAACTCGTTGAAAATGGCGCGGTAGGGTTTGGCCATCACGTTGGCCAGCACCGAAAGACGCCCCCGGTGGGGCATGCCGATGATGATGTCTCTGATACCGAGCGCACCACCGCGTTTGATGATCTGCTCCATCGCTGGGATCAGGCTTTCGGCACCATCAAGGCCAAAGCGCTTGGTTCCCATGTATTTGACGTGCAGGAATTTTTCAAAACCCTCGGCCTCGACCAGCTTGTTCAGAATCGCTTTACGTCCTTCGCGGGTAAAGGCGATTTCCTTGCCGTAGCCTTCGATACGTTCCTTCAGCCAACCGGATTCTTCAGGGTCGGAAATATGCATGTATTGCAGCGCAAAGGTGCCGCAATAGGTGCGGCGTACGATATCGATGATCTGCCGCATGGTGGCAATTTGCAGCCCAAGCACATTGTCGAGGAAGATCGGGCGATCCATATCGCCTTCGTCAAAGCCATATGTTTTTGGATCAAGCTCAGGCCGCTGGGACTCGTCGCGCATTCTGAGCGGGTCAAGGTCGGCGGCAAGGTGGCCCCGGATACGGTAGGCGCGTATGATCATCAGGGCGCGGATACTGTCAAGCACGGCGCGTTTGATCGCGTCGTCAGACACCTCGACACCAACTTCGACGGCCTTGGCCTTGATCTTTTCGCCCGCCTTTTTAGGCTCTTCCGCCCATTGCCCGTCAAGCGCCTGTGTCAGGTCATCGTTCGGAACCGGGGGCCAGTCCGTGCGCGCCCATGAGGGGCCGGAGGCCTCGGCCTTGACGTCCATATCGGTGTCGCCAAGTTCCTTGAAAAATGCTTGCCATGCCTCGTCAACCGCATTCGGGTCATTGGCATAGCGCGCATAAAGCTGTTCCACATATTCCGCGTTATGCCCTTGCAGGAAGGAAGACGCGTGGAATTGGTCGTTTGGGCTTTGTTCGGTCATTTTGTTACCTCCGTAGTGGCTTAACGCCTACGAACCTCCAGGAATAAGTTGAAGCTCGGATCAAATCCCATCAATTCAGAGAAGGCTTCGCTATCTGGAATAATGGAGACAATTTCGGTAAACGTGGCACCCTCGCCGCGCGTGTGTTTGGAGCTTTGATCGGACAGACGAAGCTCTGGCAGAGAACTTCTTCCGGTGAGATCTGTTAGAAGGGGGGCAGGATGATCGAGAAAAAGCCGACATTGGATCATTCTTCCAAGTTCAGAGATGATAGCGAATGCTCCAGCTTTGTGTACGAGTGCAGTTACGCGGGCTTCAACTGGATCGCTTTGAATAGAACGTAGGAGCGTCCTTTTGGTCGACCTTTCGATTTTTTCTCTGTATCTGACAGCTTCCTCTCGTCTTTCCTGTGCCGAAACATCTGAGAGTTGACCACTTTCGACAAGATTGATTGCAGAATAATCGGCTTCAAAAATACTAACAGCAGAAACGCCATCCTCCGAAGCCTGTTCCCAACCGTCACTAAGCAATTGCTCGACGACAGCTCGTTTTTCCAAGGAAATATCGAGACAGTGGGCGATCGCCTGATCCAAATGTTCTGATGCAATAACTGGGTAAGCAGTAAGCCCCACGATCAGTGAGGCGAGTGCAACTCGCCAGTTGCTAAAAGTTTGGGTCAAAGTTGTCATTCAATCGCTTTCAACATGCTCGTGAAATCTAATCTTATGGCCTGAAACGGTCCCATCAGAAGAACCCTTTCGCACGGCGGACACGCCGGGCAGCGCCCGAACCGCCCCCCACGGGGCGGGCGCTTTGCGTCCACCCCTGCGGTTCGGGCACTGCCCTTAGTGTATATGCCGCGCCACAAATCACAGCTTATCCAATCGCTTTCAGCACAGCCTCACCCAGACCCGCCGGGCTGTCAGCAACAATAATGCCGGCAGAGCGCATGGCTTCGATCTTGCTTTCCGCGTCGCCTTTGCCACCGGCGACAATCGCGCCTGCGTGGCCCATGCGGCGGCCCGGAGGGGCGGTGCGGCCTGCGATGAAACCGGCGGTCGGCTTCCAGCGGCCTTTTTTCTTTTCATCGGCCAGGAATTGCGCGGCTTCTTCTTCGGCGGAACCACCGATTTCACCGATCATGATGATCGACTGGGTTTCATCATCAGCAAGGAACATTTCCAGCACGTCGATATGTTCGGTCCCTTTGATCGGGTCGCCACCGATGCCAACAGCCGTTGACTGGCCAAGGCCCATGTCGGTTGTCTGTTTCACAGCCTCATACGTCAGAGTGCCAGAGCGTGAAACCACACCGCAGGAGCCGCGTTTGTGGATGTGTCCGGGCATGATGCCGATCTTGCAGGCCTCTGGCGTGATAACACCGGGGCAGTTTGGCCCGACGAGGCGGGAGGCAGAGCCTTCCAGCGCGCGCTGAACGCGCATCATGTCAAGCACAGGGATGCCTTCGGTGATGCAGACAATCAGTTCCATTTCGGCATCAATCGCCTCAAGGATCGAATCTGCCGCAAAGGGCGGCGGCACGTAAATGACAGAGGCGTTGGCCCCGGTCGTGTGCCGCGCTTCGTGCACCGAATTAAAGACCGGCAGGTCAAGATGGGTCTGCCCACCTTTGCCCGGTGTCACGCCACCAACCATTTTGGTGCCATAGGCAATCGCCTGTTCAGAGTGGAAGGTGCCTTGCGAACCCGTGAGGCCCTGACAGATCACCTTGGTATTTTCGTCTATGAGTACAGCCATTGGATTACCCTTTCACCGCTTTAACAATTTTCTCAGCAGCGTCGCTGAGGTTGTCGGCGGCGATTACGTTAAGGCCGGAGGTGTTGATAATTTCCTTGCCCCGTTCAACGTTCGTGCCTTCAAGCCGCACAACAAGCGGGACCTGAAGACCAACCTCTTTCACCGCGGCAACAACGCCCTCGGCGATCACATCGCAGCGCATGATGCCACCGAAGATGTTCACAAGGATGCCTTTGACGTTCGGATCAGACGTGATGATCTTGAACGCCTCGGTCACTTTCTCGGTCGTGGCACCGCCACCAACGTCAAGGAAGTTGGCAGGCTCGGACCCGTAAAGCTTGATGATGTCCATCGTCGCCATGGCAAGGCCCGCGCCGTTGACCATACAGCCTATTTCACCGTCAAGCGCGATGTAGTTCAGGTCGTATTTCGAGGCTTCAAGTTCTTTTGGGTCTTCCTCGGTCGTGTCGCGCAGTTCAGCGATGTCTGCGTGGCGGTAGACCGCGTTGCCATCAAAACTGATTTTGGCGTCGAGCACTTTCAGATCACCCCTGTCTGTGACGATCAGCGGGTTGATCTCCAGCATCTCCATATCTTTTTCGAGGAACGCTTTGTAGAGCAGGCCCATCAGTACGACGCATTGTTTGACCTGTGGGCCAGCAAGACCAAGGGAAAAGGCAATGCGGCGACCGTGGAAGGCCTGATATCCCGTGGCAGGGTCAACAGAGAAGGACAGGATCTTTCCCGGTGTGCTTGCAGCAACTTCTTCGATGTCCATGCCGCCCTCGGTTGAGCAAACAAAAGAAATGCGCGATGTTTGACGATCTACCAGCAGGGCAAGGTAGAGTTCGGTTTCAATGCCCGAGCCGTCTTCGATATAGATGCGGTTGACCTGTTTGCCTGCCGGGCCGGTTTGGTGGGTGACAAGCGTGCGCCCCAGCATTTTCTTGGCTTCGGTCGCCGCCTCTTCGACAGATTTGGTCAGGCGAACACCGCCTTTGTCACCAGCGTCCGGTTCTTTGAAGGTGCCTTTGCCGCGTCCGCCTGCGTGGATCTGCGCTTTGACAACCCAAAGCGGGCCATCCATTTCGCCCGCCGCTGTTTTTGCGTCTTCGGCTTTCAATACAACACGCCCGTCAGAAACCGGGGCGCCGTAGCTGCGAAGCAATGCCTTCGCCTGGTATTCATGAATGTTCACGAACTCATCCCATTTTGCTGCAATCTTCGACACTAAAGACCTGCATGCGCAGCAAATAAAAGAATTTATTTGAGAAAACACGTTGGTTTGGGAAATATTAACGTTTTGTGATCACAAGCTGAAATCGTGTGATCACAAAAGAAGAAGCGCTTATTTTCTAACACCATTATGAGAGAATCATCAGCTTGTTGTTTGCTGTAACGTCAGAGCTTAACGAATTCTGCTGTAGACGCCGTATCTTTTTCCGCAGAATTCAGGTGAGGCAGCGCGTACTCTGTGCCCCAACCCATCAAGGCGGCGATCACAGGTTGCAGACTCTGCCCCAGTTCTGTCAGGTCATATTCAACGCGCGGCGGCACTTCGGCATAGACCGTGCGACGGATCAGTCCATCCGCTTCCAGTTCGCGCAATTGTTTGGTCAGTGTACGGGGGGATATTCTGCAGAGCAGCCGGTTCAGTTCGTTAAAACGACGGGTGCATTCGCTCAGACGGAACAGGATGACGCCTTTCCATTTGCCCCCGATCAGATCAAGCGTTGCTTCCATTGGGCATTCCGTCAGGTTTTCTGATTTGTGTCTTTGCTTACGCATTTTGTGCCTGTCATTTCCAATACTATCCAATGTGTAAGTATCGGCATTATTTGTGCATACTTACGAGCGTGAAAGTAATTTGATATCGACATCTCGTCACAATCAAGGAGAAAGTCACATGCTGACGCTGACACCCGATCTTTACTGGCTCACAATAACGCTAATCATGACAGGCCTTTTCTGGGCGCCGTACATTGTTCAGCTTATGGTGCAGCTTGGCCCTGTTAAGGCAGTCTGGGACCCAACAGGGGCACACCCGCATGATGCGGACTGGGCACTCAGAGCGAAACGCGCGCACTACAACGCGGTTGAAAATATGGCGGTCTATGCACCGCTTGTAATTTTAGTATCGGCACTCGGCTTGAACGACGAGCTAACAGCAGGGGCGGCCGTACTCTACTTCTGGATAAGACTGGCGCATTATTTTATTCACATCTTTGCCGTTCCGGCAATCCGAACGATTGCCTTTCTGATCGGGTTTGGATGCCAGATGACAATGGCTGGCCGCATTCTCGGACTGTGGTGAAACCTTAGAAACATCGTGGTGCGCTTTCCAAAACTATGTGGAAGGCGCATCAAGTTTTCTTTTCAGGAGCTTGACGGCGAAAATAGTAAAGGCAGTTGCAAGTAGGGCGGGGATAGAAGGCACAAAGGCCGCAATCGCTATCTGGAAAAATGTGGGATTGCCACCTCCTATGGAGAACGCCAGGAAGAAGTAGAGCCAACACACAAGCCAAAACAAGGCTAACGCAATCGAAACAAAAATGAGAACTATTCTGGCCCAGACGCGCGATTCGCGTTTTCCATTTTTTTGCGATTCCAATTCCGACTATCCCTGGAATGCAGAGTAGCAGCAACATTGTTAACAGGTATGACAATGCTCTTTCCTTTTCTATTCCAAAAAAGGAAATGCACGCCCGAAGGCGTGCATTCAAGAACTGGTAAGGAATTCAATACCTTAGTTAGCTTAGCGAACTGTCGATCTCTTTACAGGCTTTCACCAGGCCTTTGACCGCATCAACAGATTTGTCGAACATGGCCTGTTCGTCTTTTGACATCTTGATGTCGATGACGCGTTCAATGCCACCTGCGCCGATAACAGTTGGAACGCCAACGTACATACCGTCAAGGCCAAGGGCACCGTCAACATAAGCTGCACATGGCAACACGCGTTTCTGGTCTTTCAGGTAGGACTCGGCCATTTCAATGGCTGAGGTTGCCGGCGCGTAAAACGCAGAACCTGTTTTCAACAGACCAACGATTTCTGCGCCACCGTCACGGGTGCGCTGCACGATTGCGTCGAGTTTTTCCTGTGTGGTCCAGCCCATGGCCACCAGATCAGGCAGTGGGATGCCGCCAACGGTGGAATAGCGTGTCAGCGGCACCATCGTGTCGCCGTGACCACCCAGAACAAAAGCAGTGACGTCACGCATAGAAACCCCGAATTCCAGGCTCAGGAAGTGGCGGAAACGTGCAGAGTCAAGCACACCCGCCATGCCAACAACTTTTTCATGCGGCAGGCCGGAAAATTCACTCAGCGCCCAGACCATTGCGTCAAGCGGGTTGGTGATGCAGATGACAAATGCGTTTGGCGCGTGTGCTTTGATGCCCTCGCCAACAGATTTCATAACCTTGAGGTTAATGCCCAGCAGGTCATCGCGGCTCATCCCCGGCTTACGCGCAACTCCGGCGGTGACGATGCAAACGTCTGCGCCTGCGATATCGGCATAGGATGTGGTGCCTGACATGGCCGCGTCAAAGCCCTCGGATGGGCCGGATTCCGCAATGTCGAGTGCTTTGCCCTGAGGAACGCCGTCTGCAATGTCAAATAGAACAACATCGCCAAGCTCTTTCATTGCAGCGAGGTGCGCAAGGGTGCCACCGATCTGTCCGGAGCCGATAAGTGCGATTTTGGGTCTGGCCATGAATTTGATCCTTGAAACGTTAAATTCGCAGGTTGCGTATCTATTCCTGGCAGTTTTCGCAAGTCTGCTGCGCTGCGGCAAAGACGCGTATTGCCCGGTTGACCAGCGCGGAGACTGCGCTAAGCAGGTAAGAACGGACGGTTTTTAGGGGTTTTTCGCGTATGGTGATGGATTTCACCTTTTTTGCACTTGCGATCCCTGCGGTCGTGTTTGCCGGGGTATCAAAAGGCGGATTTGGCTCTGGCGCCGCTTTTGCCGCAACTCCATTGCTTGCCCTGATTCTGGAACCGGGGGCGGCGATCGGGTTGATGTTGCCGCTTTTGATGCTGATGGATGTAAGCGCACTTCGCCCTTACTGGCGTCAGTGGGATTGGCCCCATGCGCGGGCGCTGATCATTGGGGCGGTACCCGGTGTAATGCTTGGGGGGGCGCTTTACTCAATTGCAAAACCTGATCTGTTCAGGTTGCTGATCGGGATTGTCGCGATCAGCTTTGTTGCGTTTCAGGGTGGGCGGGCGCTGGGCTGGATTTCCCCGGCACGCAGGCCATTGACCCCTGTAGTTGGTTTGTTCGCAGGTGTTGTTGCCGGATTTACAAGCTTTATCAGCCATGCTGGAGGACCACCTGTAGCCGTCTACTTGTTGTCACACGGGCTGAGCAAAACTGCGTTTCAGGCGACGACTGTGATCACTTTCTGGATCATCAATTTGCTGAAGTTCGGTCCGTATTTGGCGCTTGGAATATTTACTCAGGAAACCTTGTTTGCAGATTTGCTACTGGCACCTGTCGCCGTGTTTGGGGTCTGGCTGGGGGTCAAATTCCATTTTAAGCTGTCTGAGCGCTGGTTCTTCCTTTTGACCTACGTATTCTTAACACTGACGGGAACGAAATTGATTTGGGATGCGCTAACTTAGGTCAGATAGGACAGGGCGTGTTGGATCGCCAACAGCAAGGCCCCGATTCCGAATGAGAGCGTTGTCAGTTGGATTTTCAATTTTGGTCTCCTTAGCAGGCTTTACGATCTGGGCAGTCCGAAATGAAAGCCACGTGCAAAGAGCTTGCTGAAGGGATTTGAAAAAGCAGTTAACAGAGCGCGCAGGAAAGCATAATTTGCAATCGCAGCGTAATTTCTGCGATGCGGCAAATCGGGTCTTGTCAAATGGTGCGCTGTTGTGGTGTTTTGCGCAACTATATTACGGAGACGGAATCATGAGCCATGCCGCGCGACCCTTTCGGTCAGTTCTTTATCTTCCTGCGTCAAATGCCCGGGCGCTGGAAAAAGCGCGGAGTCTGCCGACAGACGCCATCATATTTGACCTTGAAGACGCCGTTGCCGCCGAGGAAAAAGACTCTGCGCGCTGGCTTCTTTCCAGCGCACTCGCAGCTGGCGGATACGGCAAGAGAACCCTGATCGCGCGGATCAACGGGTTGGACACGCCCTGGGGGCAGGCGGATGCCGAAGTGGCCCGCGATATGAAGGCTGACGCGATTTTGCTGCCTAAAGTCAGCAGTGCAAAGGATGTTGATGCGCTGGCGGCGATTATTGGCAAGCGGCCTATCTGGGCGATGATGGAAACACCGACGGGTATTCTGAACGCGGTAGAAATTGCAGCGCACCCGCAAATCCAGTGTTTGGTGATGGGCACCAACGACCTTGCGAGTGAGCTGAAAAGCCGGCATCGCCCTGATAGGGAGCCGATGCTCGCCTCGCTTCAGCATTGCTTGCTTGCGGCACGGGCACACGGGGTTCTGGCGATTGATGGCGTGTACAACGCATTCAAAGATGAAGAAGGCTTGCGCCTTGAATGCAATCAGGGTCGGGACATGGGATTTGATGGCAAAACCCTGATTCACCCTGCGCAACTTGCAATAGCCAACGAGGCTTTCGCGCCGTCAGACGAAGAGATTGATCTGGCCCGCCGTCAGATTTCTGCTTATGAGGCCGCAAAGGCAGCCGGCAAGGCGGTGGCGGTTGTGGATGGTAAGATTGTCGAAAATCTGCATATCGTGACCGCGCGGCAGGCCTTGGACAAATTAGAGGCTATTGCCGCGCTCGCAACTGAATGAGGCAGCTATGACTTTCCTGATACTTGGCTTGATACTGTGGATCGCCGCACATTTCTTTAAACGCCTGATGCCTGATGTGCGTGCAGCACTTGGTGACAAAGGCAAAGGGTTAGTCGCGCTTACTATATTTGTTGGCGTTGTGCTGATGGTTATTGGCTACCGAAGCACAGTGAATGAACCTGTCTATACGCCTATGGCGGGGATGGGGCATCTGAACAATCTTCTCATGCTTATCGCGATATTTTTGATGGGTGTCGGAAAAAGCGGTGGGATTGTTGGCTCCAAGCTCCGCCATCCGATGCTGACAGGTATGCTTATCTGGGCGGTGGCGCATTTGCTGGTGAACGGGGATCAGGCATCGCTTGTTTTGTTTGGAACGATGGCCGTTTGGTCTATTTCGGAAATGGTTCTGATCAACCGGGGTGAAGGTGCATGGAACCAACCGGTTGCCGGGTCGATCACCAAGGACCTGCGCGTTGGTGTCGTAACGCTGGTGCTGTTCGTCATTATCGCCCTTGTTCACAATTGGTTGGGATACAGCCCGTTTCTGGGAACCTACGGATGAAGCTTTACCGATTTCTGACTGCGGACGACACGTCTGAGTTTTGCCACAAGGTCACAGCCGCGCTGAACAAGGGGTGGGTGTTGCAGGGTGATCCAACTTACGCCTTTGACGCCGCGAATGGTGTTATGCGCTGTGGGCAAGCCGTCGTGAAAGAAACGGAAGGCACCTACACGCCAGATATGAAACTGGGAGATCAGTAATGGCCAAAACCAACCCCGGATGGTTTTTTGAGGATTACCGCGTCGGGCAAGTAATTGCGCACGCCGTACCACGTACCGTTTCGGGTGGGGAACGCGCCCTTTACCATGCGCTCTATCCTGCGCGCCACGCGCTCTATTCCTCGGATGAGTTTGCGCGGAACTGCGGGCTTTCTGTTCCGCCACTTGATGATCTTATCGCGTTTCATACCGTCTTTGGCAAAACCGTGCCTGATATATCACTGAACGCAATCGCTAACCTTGGCTATGCAGAGGGTCGCTGGTTATTGCCTGTTGTACCGGGTGACACTCTGCGTTCCGAAAGTGAAGTCATTGGTTTAAAGCAAAACTCCAATGGAAAATCAGGTGTGGTCTGGGTGCGGACCCGCGGGTTGAACCAGCGTGACGAGGCCGTGCTGGAATATGTGCGCTGGGTGATGGTACGCAAGCGCGATCTTTATGCAGCGGCCCCGGAAACCATGGTGCCGGATCTTGCGAAAGCAGTCTCAGCACAAGATCTTGTTATTCCAGCAGGGCTCGACTTCACCAACTATAATTTCACCTTGGCAGGGGAGCTGCACAAGTGGGGCGATTACGCGATCGGCGAGCAGGTTGACCACGTTGATGGCGTGACCGTTGAAGAAGCAGAGCACATGATGGCAACGCGGTTGTGGCAGAACACGGCGAAGGTGCATTTTGATGCGACAAACCGGGCAGACGGGCAGCGGCTGATCTATGGCGGGCATGTAATTTCGATGGCGCGCGCCTTGTCCTTCAATGGGCTTGCGAATGCGCAGATGGTTGTCGGGCTTAATGCGGGTGCCCATGCGAACCCCTGTTTTTCTGGTGATACGGTCCGGGCATGGTCAGAGGTGCTCGACAAATCCGAGACCAATGCGCCGGGTGTCGGGGCAATTCGACTAAGGCTGGTCGCGACAAAGGGTGGTGACCCTTTCGCTCTGAAGGGGGATGATGGGAAATACCTGCCGGGGGTGTTGCTTGATCTGGATTACTGGGCGCTCATGCCAATGTGATCAGCCGGGCCTTTCAGAGTGGTTTCGAATTTTTGCGCCTGTGCTAGGCTGCCGGGATGGGCAACCCTGAAGCAGTAGCAGGAATAATGCGTCACCGGACACGCTGGGCGGTTTTGACAGCTGTAATGATGGCTGTGGTGACCCCGGCAAAAGCATGTGATGTTGCACTGGCACTGGCAGTTGATATTTCGGGATCCGTCGACCCGCATGAATACCGCATTCAGATGCAGGGGCTGGCGGACGGCCTGCGCGACGGCGCGATTTCCGAAGCGCTTGTCCGGGCTGAAGCTGCCGTCGCTCTTATTCAATGGACGGGGTCGAGCCGCCAGATTCTTTCAATTCCCTGGACGCGAGTCCGCAGTTTTGAAGATGTGGACGGGCTTGCCAAACTTATCGAGGAAACACCGCGTGAATGGCGCAGCTTTTCGACAGCGATTGGCGATGCGTTAAACTTCACCGCAAACCACTTTTTGGATGTGCCTGACTGCAAACGGCTTGTCATTGATGTGTCTGGCGACGGCGAATCCAATGAGGGTACAGAGCCACGAGACGTTCATGCAAACTTGCGCCGTTTGGGCATCACGGTCAACGCGCTGGTGATTGAAAAGCCGGAGGAAGATCTTACCAGTTACTTTTGGGAAAATGTGATCACCGGTGAAGGCGCGTTTGTTGTGACAGCAAATGGGTTCAACGAGTACCCGGACCGAATGCGTACAAAGCTTCGCAGGGAAATCACAAATCAGGTTGTCAGAAATGAACAAAGACAGGGCGCGACAACGCTTTATGCTGTTCGTTCGGACGAAGAAATCGATTGGTGAGCGCGAAATGCGAATTGCAGACGGAAAATGTGATCACAGGACACTTGGCTGTGATCACAAGGTTAATATAATTGCCCGCTGCGCCAAAAAACCGCGAAATTATTGGGCTTAGTATCGTGACTCACCGTATTTTATCGGTATTGATGTGCTGAAGAGATAACAAAGCTGAACAGATGAAAGGGCATTCCATGGCTGACGTGAACAGGGGTAACAGGCCTCTTTCCCCGCACCTCTCTATTTACCGTCCTCAGATGACATCTGTTCTGTCGATCATTCACAGGATCACCGGGGTTGGTATGTCGCTTAGCGCTGTACTGATTGTCTGGTGGTTTCTGGCGGCCGCAACCAGCCCGGAATATTTCGAGTTTGTGGATGGGCTGCTGACCTCTTGGTTGGGGCTTTTGGTTATGGTCGCGTCGCTTTGGGCTTTCTGGTTCCATTTCTTTAACGGTATTCGCCATTTGCGCTGGGACGCAGGTGTTGGTCTTGGGCTTAGTGCATCCGCCCGAACTGGTTGGATCGCTGTCATCCTTTCGGTGGCGATGACCGTTCTTTGTGTCATTCTGGCTGTGTAAAGGAAAAGAGCATGTCTTATCAAACCGACCGTAGCCGCGTTTCTGGCCTTGGCTCTGCCAAAAAGGGAACGGAACATTGGGTGTCGCAGCGGGTGAGTGCGATTGCACTTATTCCGCTGGCGGTTCTGTTTCTTTACACATTCATTGGCACGCTTGGCGACGGGCACGCGGCGGTGGTTGCAAAGTATGCCGAGCCTATCCCTGCAATTATCGCCGTTATGTTCATTCTGGTGTTGTTTCGCCATCTGCGCCTTGGCGTACAGGTGGTGATCGAGGATTACATAAGCGACCATACCACCCAGTTACGCATGTTGATCCTGAACATGCTGGTCTGGCGCGGGGTCGCCATTGTCGGCCTGTTCGCCATTGCCAAAATCGCCTTTAGCGCCTGATCCGGAGAGCTTTGATGTCTGCATACGAATATGAAACCCACGAATTTGATGTTGTCGTGGTTGGCGCGGGTGGGGCCGGGTTGCGTGCAACGCTGGGCATGGCCGAACAAGGGCTCAAGACCGCCTGTGTGACCAAGGTTTTCCCAACACGCAGCCACACGGTTGCCGCGCAGGGTGGTATTGCTGCCAGCCTGTCGAACATGGGGCCGGATCACTGGCAATGGCACATGTATGACACCGTTAAGGGGTCTGACTGGCTGGGTGATACCGATGCGATGGAATATCTCGCACGTGAAGCCCCGAAAGCTGTTTATGAACTGGAACATTACGGTGTTCCGTTTTCGCGCACTGAAGATGGCAAGATTTATCAACGCCCCTTTGGGGGCCACACGACCGAGTTTGGCGAAGGCCCCCCGGTGCAACGCACCTGTGCCGCTGCTGACCGCACGGGCCACGCCATTCTGCACACGCTTTATGGCCAAAGCCTGAAGAACAATGCGGAATTCTATATCGAATATTTCGCCATTGATCTGATCATGTCCGAAGACGGCCAGTGTCAGGGTGTTCTTGCGTGGAAGCTTGATGATGGCACGATGCATGTTTTCAACGCCAAGATGGTTGTGCTGGCAACGGGCGGCTACGGACGCGCATTCTTTAGCGCGACCTCGGCCCATACCTGCACTGGCGATGGCGGCGGTATGGTCGCACGCCAAGGCATGCCGCTGCAGGATATGGAGTTTGTGCAATTCCACCCAACCGGGATTTACGGCTCGGGCTGTTTGATCACCGAAGGTGCGCGCGGCGAGGGTGGATACCTCACCAATTCGGAAGGCGAGCGGTTCATGGAACGCTACGCGCCGACCTACAAGGACCTCGCATCGCGCGATGTGGTGTCGCGTTGCATGACGATGGAAATTCGCGAAGGCCGCGGTGTCGGTGCGGAAGGTGATCATATTCACCTGCACCTCAATCACCTGCCCCCTGAAACCCTGGCGCTGCGCTTGCCGGGTATCTCTGAAAGCGCACGGATTTTTGCAGGTGTTGATCTCACCAAAGAACCCATTCCGGTTTTGCCGACCGTTCACTACAACATGGGCGGTATTCCGACGAACTACTGGGGTGAAGTTCTGGCGCCGACCAAAACGAACCCGGATGTGATTGCACCCGGTCTAATGGCGGTGGGCGAAGCTGGCTGTGCCTCGGTACACGGGGCGAACCGGCTCGGCTCAAACTCGCTGATCGACCTTGTGGTCTTTGGCCGCGCTGCGGCGATCAAAGCGGGTGAAGTTGTTGACCCGAAAACTGCGAATATGCCGACGAATAAAGCATCTGTTGAACAGGCACTTGATAGGTTTGATGGCCTGCGCCACGCGAGTGGCGGTACGTCAACCGCTGATCTGCGGCTTGAGATGCAAAAAACCATGCAGGCAGACGCAGCGGTTTTCCGAACAGATAAAACCCTTTCTGAAGGGGTTGAGAAAATGGGTGCGGTTGCAGCTAAGCTTGACGATCTGAAAGTCACTGACCGTACGCTGGTCTGGAACAGTGATCTTATGGAAACGCTTGAGCTGACAAATCTGATGCCAAATGCGCTTGCGACAATCGTCGGGGCAGAGGCGCGCAAGGAAAGCCGAGGCGCTCACGCGCACGAGGATTATCCTGATCGTGACGACAAGAAGTGGCGTAAACACTCGCTGGCTGTTGTCGATGGCAACAAAGTCAAACTCAGCTACCGTCCAGTCCATCTGGAGCCGCTTTCCGAGCATAAAGACGGTGGTATTGATCTGAAAAAGATTGCACCAAAAGCGAGGATCTATTGATGCGTATGTTGGTTTTAACAGCGACTCTTACGGCATTGGTTGGATGCGGAAGCGGCAAAAGTTCGGCACCAGATGTTAGTGTTCAGCGGCGCGCGATTTCTGACTGTGTTTTTGAAGCACACGCGGGCAGCAACGTTGCATTGAGCACGTCCTGGACAAGACGCTCGGGCACAACTGTGCGAGCAGTTGAAAGCGGTGATATCACCGCTGCAGAAGCCGCTGCGGCAAATGCTTGCGCGGATCAAAAGCTTGCTCAGATGGGCGTAGACACTCGGCCTGATGAACGAAGCACGCGCAAACAGCGACGTGCCCTGCGTGATCAACTGGCCTCTAATCTGTCGCCACTTCCGGATGGATATCCGATGCAGCCCGGAGATAACGAGCTTTGGGCGAGCCTGACCCCCGCACAACAGGCGCGTGCGCGCCTGTTCATCCAGGATGGCAGCACGATCCGTTCTTCCCTAGAGGCAGATTAATCATGGTTGAATTAACACTCCCCAAAAACTCGCGCATGGTGACGGGCAAAACATGGCCTAAACCAGCCGGTGCCACGAATGTTCGCAAGTTCCAGATTTATCGTTGGAACGAGGAAGACGGCAAAAACCCATCCGTCGACACATATTTCGTTGATATGGATACATGCGGCCCGATGATTTTGGACGCGCTGATCAAGATCAAGAATGAAATCGACCCGACGCTGACGTTCCGCCGGTCTTGCCGTGAGGGGATTTGCGGCTCTTGCGCGATGAATATCGGCGGCATCAACACGCTGGCCTGTATTTATGGCATGGACGAGGTGCAGGGAGACGTCAAAATCTACCCGCTGCCGCATATGCCGGTGGTGCGTGATCTGATCCCCGACCTCACGCATTTCTACGCGCAGCATGCGAGCATCATGCCGTGGCTTGAGACAAAAACGAACCGTCCTGCCAAAGAATGGCGCCAGTCGATTGACGACCGCAAAAAACTGGACGGCCTTTATGAATGCGTGATGTGTGCGAGCTGCTCGACAAGCTGCCCCAGCTATTGGTGGAATGGTGACAGATATCTTGGACCAGCGGCGTTGCTCCACGCGTATCGCTGGCTGATTGACAGCCGCGACGAAGCGACGGGTGAGCGGCTTGATGAGTTGGAAGATCCCTTCAAGCTTTACCGCTGCCACACCATTATGAATTGCGCAAAGACTTGCCCCAAAGGCCTGAACCCGGCCAAGGCGATTGCTGAAATCAAGAAGATGATGGTGACGCGGTCGGTCTAAGCCATAGCGTTAAAGGATTTTGGCCTCGCCCCTGGCGGGGCCTTTTCTGTTTTCGATGATTGCAAATGAAAATTGCTGTGCGAATACTGTGCTGGTCAACTTTCCGAAGGTCTGCCAATGAAACACTCTCCAGAAACGCCCGCCCCAGATGACGCTGCTGAACGTCTGGCGATCAAGCCCGTCATTTGCTATCCGCCCGAGACGCTGCCAACCCCGGATATGACACTTTATGCGAAGGTGCGGCAAAGCCTGGAAAAAGTCAGCGAAGCAATCGCAGATCCGCGAGAGGCCGCAACTTTTCATGTGCCGGCCGGGTACTTCTTCCGGATCACCAGTGTTGAGGGGCCGCAGGTTGGAGATTTGAACCTATGGAACGCCCATGATCTGACCGAGAGGTTCTATTCTGGCAAGACCCGTGCCCTGCACGGCACACATCTTACGACTGGCGATAGAATGTGGTCCTCTTTTCCAATGATGCGTCCAATGGCAACCGTCACGCATGATACGCTGGACTGGTATGGTTTTGACGAATTTGGCGGCTCTGTTCACGATGTGATTGGCACGCGTTGTGATCCTTATACGCATAACCTGCTTGCTGGCGGGCACTACCATCATTGTTGTCATTCAAACCTGATACGCGCCCTTGCGGATGAAACGGGCCTGCCGCTATCGGAGGCAGAAAAACACGTGCACGACGTCCTGAACGTTTTTATGTGCACCGGTTTCACCCGCGACACCGGGCAGTATTTCATGAAAGCCAGCCCCGTGCGGCCCGGCGATTTTATTGAGTTCTTCGCAGAAATTGACCTGCTCGGCGCGCTTTCCGCCTGTCCCGGCGGGGATTGTTCATCAGAGCATTCGAGCGATACCGCAGCCTGTTACCCACTGTTGATAGAAGTGTTCAAACCAGCCGAAGGCGCGTTGGCGGGTTGGCAGGCTCCGGTTGCCAATGGGTATGACCGGAGCCACGGCAGGGGTTAGGTGCGGATATAGTGCAGCGTGTTAAACCCTGAACGCAATTCTGCAACTTCAGCAGCCAGCGCTTCGGGTGCGTTGGCGCGCAATGCAGATGCAATGAGCCGTGCAAGTTCGGGAGCATGGCTTTCGTTAACACCCCAGCGCACGAGTTCCGGTGTGCCAATACGCAGGCCGTTCATATCCCCCGTTACGGGTTCAATTGGCAGGCCAATCCCGCATGCCAGAAATCCTACCTTGCGCAGGGATTTGGATGCAGCCTGACCACCGCCAAACCCCACCGCTTCAATCGCAAACTGGTGTGACTGGGTATATCCCTGATCGGCAGAAAATACGGGCAACCCTTCGGCGGCAAGTGCTGCGGCAAGGGCCTGAGCCACGCAGACCATCTTTTCTGCATAGGCTGTGCCGTATTCGCGCCAGTCGAGCATGCTCAGCGCAAGTGCTGCGGATTTTGCCGCGTCAAAGTTCGCGGTCATACCGGGGAAGGCAATCGCGTCTAACCGCTCGGCAATTTCGGCATCATTGGTAACGATCAGCCCACCAGCAGGCCCGCCAAGGCTTTTGTAGGTGCTCATCGTCATCAGGTGCGCGCCTTCGCTCAACGGGTTCGCCCATGCGCGCCCTGCGATGATGCCGCATTGATGTGCTGCATCAAACAGCAGCTTTGCGCCAACACTGTCGGCAATTGCGCGGACCTCGCGTACAGGATGCGGAAACAGGTTCAGGCTACCGCCAAGCGTAATCAGTTTTGGGCGCACCTGTTCGGCCAGCGTGCGAAGGCCATCAAGATCAACTGTATAGCCATCTGCGTTAACGGGTGCCGCGTGGCTTACAAGCCCATAAAGCCCGGCGCAGCCATCGGCGTGATGCGTGACATGACCGCCAATAGAAGCAGGCGGCACGATGATCGCATCACCCGGTTTGCAAAGCGCCATGAAGCCATAAAGGTTTGAAAGCGCACCCGAAGCGACGCGGATTTCCGCATAGGATGCGTCAAAAATTTCTGCGCTGAGTTCTGCAGCGATGACTTCGATTTCCTCAATTGCCTCCAGCCCCATTTCGTATTTGTCGCCAGGATAACCGAGCGACGGGCGTGACCCTAAACCCCGTGCAAGCATCGCTTCAGCCGCTGGGTTCATCACGTTTGTTGCCGGATTGAGGTTGAAACACTCACGCTCGTGAATGCGCTGATTTTCATCTGCCAGTGCGTCAAGGCGTGTGGCGATATCCTTTGCAGAGGCCCCGGCGGTTTGCGCCGCGAGCTTCTGGATATAGGCTTCGCAATTCGCAGGTACCCAAGGGCGGTGAGAAAGATGGGTCATTTCATGCTCCGTTTAACTTACAGCAAAAGGAACAGACGCTTGCATTCTACGCAAATGAGTTTTTATATAATTTAGGTGTAGAAAATCTAAGGCTTAGAATGGCAATTGTTCCTCCACGGCCAAAGGGGCCACCGCTGAATGCCCTTCGTGCCTTCGAATCTGCCGCACGCCTGGGCGGGTTTACCAAAGCAGCTGACGAGCTTTGTGTGACGCCGGGCGCGATAACCCAGCATATTAAAACGCTGGAAACATGGGCAGGTGCGCCTTTGTTTGATCGCCAGCCACAGGGCGTGCAACTGTCGCCGCTTGGGCATAAGATCGCGGCGGAGTTCAGCGCAGCTTTTGACAGCTTGGGGCAGGCGGTTCAGGCGCTGCGTACAGAAGCGGCGCCGCAACTTGTGCAAATTGCGGCTTTGCCGAGCATCGCGCAACTTTGGCTTTCGCCGCGTTTGCCAGCCATTCGCAAAGCTTTGCCTGAGGTAACGCTTTCGATAACGGCAATGGAAACCCCGCCAAATATGTTGCGAGACCCGTTTGACCTGACAATCTTTTTTTCTGATGAGCCGTCGGGTGGTTCATTGTTTTCGCTAGGTACGGATGTGATCTTTCCGGTGTGCGCACCGGATGTGGCGGAAGGTTTGCAGCACGTTAAAGACCTTGCGAAATACGCAATGATCGGTGACGCCAGTTGGGCCGATGACTGGCAATTGTGGCTGCGTGCGGAACACCCAAAGCTTAGCGTATCGGTAAAAGGCCCGACCTATTCGCTTTACAGTCTGGCGGTTGACGAAGCGGTAAATGGAGCAGGCGTGTTGATGGGGCACGAAACACTGGTCCGCAGTCATCTGAAGGCCGGGCGCCTTGTTGCGCCATTTTCCGGAAAGGTTTCGCTGGAACGAAGCTTGTCGCTTGCGCTTGCTCATAGGCCAAAACCCGGCAGCACGATCAGCCGCTTGTGTGACATGCTTGTCGAGGCGGCTTGAAAGCAGCTCGAGATATAACCGGATGCGTTAGGCGAACGCGGCTTCCAGCGCGATTTCAACCATATCACCAAAGCTTTTCTCGCGCTGTTCCGATGGCATCGCTTCTCCGCTTAACAAGTGGTCACTTACGGTCAGAACGGCCAGCGCGCGGCAGCCATATCGTGCGGCAAGATTGTAAAGCTCTGCCGCTTCCATCTCGACGGCCAGAATGCCGTGTCGGGTCATTTGTTCATTTAAATCAGGGCGTTCGTCATAGAACACATCCGACGAATAGATACCGCCGACATGGGTTTGAACCCCCTTAGCCTCAGCCGCATGAAACGCCTTATGCAAGAGGTGAAAATCAGCTGTGGGCGCAAAGTTGAACTCTTTGAAAATCGCGCTTGAAGGGGTCGAGAGCGAAGAGGCAGTTGAGGCCAGAACAAGATCGCGCAGTTTAACCTTTTCTTGCATCGCCCCGGCAGAGCCGATGCGGATAAGTGTTCTCGCGCCATAATCCCTGATCAACTCGTTCACATAGATCGACAGGCTTGGCATGCCCATACCACTGCCCTGAATGGTGACACGGTTCCCTTTGTAGGTGCCTGTGTAACCCAGCATTCCGCGTATTTCATTGACCAGCTTTGCATCTGTCAGAAAAGCCTCCGCCGCCCAACGTGCGCGGTAAGGATCGCCCGGCAAAAGAACGGTTTCAGCGATGTCTCCGGGTTTGGCACCAATGTGGATGGTCATGTCAGAAGCTCCGATTGATTGCGCTTGCGAGCTAAGTTTAGACGCCTTGCCTAGTCTTTACGAACACCGGCAAATTGCACCTGCCATTTTTCACGATCTTCGTCCAAGATCTTTCCAAACAAAACGTCGGGCACTTCAAATGCGTGGCCCGCTGGCAAAGTTTCCAGTGCAGCGGCAACATCATCGGGCCAGTCCATATCGTCTGTTTTCAACGCTGCCATGATAGTGGCTGAGGCATCGGGAATGAAGGGTGCGGACAAGACCGCATAAATTCGGATCAGGTTGAGCGACAGGCGGATCGATGCAGCGGCTGCGTCCGGATCTGTTTTGAACTTTGCCCAGGGTGCCGCCGTTTGCAGGTATTCGTTGCCCGCAACCCAGATCGCGCGAAGCTCGCTTGCGGATTTGCGAACCTCCATCGCGCCCATATGCGTTTCGTAGGCACGTATGCGGGTTGTGATTTCTGCAATCAGTTTTTCTTCGCCAGGGCCATTGGTGCCACCTTCGGGGACAGCTTCGCCAAACTTTGAGCGGCAGAATTTTGTGACGCGGGACACGAAGTTACCTAGCACATCAGCAAGGTCCTTGTTTACGCTTGCTTGAAAGTTCTCCCAGGTGAATTCACTGTCTGAATTTTCGGGCGCGTGGGACAAAAGCCACCAGCGCCAGTAATCAGCAGGCAGGATTGACAGCGCCTGATCCATGAAGACGCCACGCCCTTGTGAGGTGCTGAATTGACCACCGTCGTAGTTGAGGTAATTAAAGCTTTTGATGTAATCGACCAGCTTCCAAGGCTCGCCCGACCCCATGATCGTTGCGGGGAAAGACAGGGTGTGAAACGGTACATTGTCCTTGCCCATGAACTGCACATATTTGACGTCATCAGCGCCCATGTCGGTGCGCCACCAACGTTGCCAGCAGGCGTCTGGCTTACCATTCGCTTCGGCCCATTCCGAGGTTGCAGCAATGTATTCGATTGGGGCGTCGAACCAGACGTAAAAGACCTTACCCTCCATACCGGGCCAGTCCTCGTCGCCTTTTTTTACAGGCACTCCCCAGTGCAGGTCACGGGTAATACCACGGTCGCGCAACCCGTCACCATCATGCAGCCATTTCTTTGCAATCGAGGTGGTCAGGATGGGCCAATCTTTCTTGCTGTTGATCCATTCGTCCAGCTTTTCGCGCAGGGTGGATTGGCGCAGATAGAGGTGCTTGGTCTCGCGCACTTCTAGATCGGTCGATCCGGAAACGGCGCTGCGCGGATCAATCAGGTCTGTCGGCTCTAGTTGCTTGGTGCAGTTTTCGCACTGGTCCCCGCGCGCTTTGTCATAACCGCAGTTCGGGCATGTGCCCTCGATATAACGATCTGGTAAAAAACGACCATCGGCGTTCGAGTAAACCTGTTTTTCGCTGACTTCTTCGATCAGCCCGTTTTCCGCGAGCTTTCCGGCAAAATGCTGGGTGAGTTTATGATTCTGCGGGCTGGAGGAACGGCCAAAATGATCAAACGACAGGCGGAACCCATCTGCAATTTTAGACTGTACCTTATGCATTTCAGCGCAGAATTCTGCGACCGGCTGTCCGGCTTTGGCCGCTGCCAGCTCAGCAGGTGTCCCGTGCTCGTCCGTTGCACAGATGAACATAACCTCGTTACCCCGGCCACGCATGTAGCGGGCATAAAGGTCAGCTGGCAGCTGAGAGCCGACCAGATTGCCCAGATGCTTGATTCCGTTGATGTACGGGATCGCCGAGGTGATCAGGATACGTTCCATGAAAAATGCCTTCTTTGCAGTGTCGGCCTTTCCTTTAACGTAACCTTTGCTCGGGTGCTAGCGCCTGTCGCGTTGCTTGCGAAGAAGTCGACCAATCGTGAAGGATGACCGGGGGGTGTAGACGTAGGGTGTACGTTCTCTAACCGTTTCACGGGCACGCATACGGGTGATTCCAAACACGATCAGCGCAACATGACCTACCGCAACAAAACCAAACAATGCTGATGGTCCGAACTCGTGAATCAGTGTTGAAGCGATGTAAGGACTCGCAATTGCACCAAGCGCGTAAAAGAACATAAGTGCGGCTGACAATTCCACGCGTTGCTCGGAAGTGGCAAAATCGTTGGCGTGGGCGGTAGAAACTGAAAATATCGGAAAGGTGGTAAACCCGAACACCCCGGCACCAATCATAACCATGAGCGTTCCGCCATCGGCGACGAGCACGGTATTGAAACAACTGACAACAGCGGCGGCTGACAGCCAGATCAAAACCCAGCGACGGTCAAATTTATCCGCAAGCCAGCCAATCGGATATTGCGCAAGCGCACCGCCGAGCACGAAAGCAGCAAGGAAATAGGCGATCTGATTGACCTGAAGACCAACCTCTTGCCCGTAGATCGGACCAACCATTCGAAATGCAGAAGACGACAAGGCCGCAATCACCACCCCGAACGACGCGAGCGGAGAAATATTCCAAGCCAGCATTGGGCGTAGCCGCGCGGCAGCTGGAGTTTCCGGTTGTTGGATTTTGGTGATCGTGATCGGCAAGAGCGACAGACAACAGAGCAGCACCAGAAGATTGTAAGAGATGTAATGTGCAGGTTCCAAAACCGCGATCAAAAGCTGTGCGCACAACGAAGATCCCATATCCACGATCCGGTAAGTTCCCATGGCGCGACCGCGTGTTTCATTTGTGACTTTGGCGTTTAACCAGGCTTCGATCACTGTGTAGCAGCCAGAGATGCAAAGGCCTGATCCAACCCGCATCATCGCCCAGAGGTAAGGATCATCGCTCAGTGTGTGCGAAATGAGCCCAATTGCACCCGTCGCCGTAAAAGCCGCAAAGGCGCGCGAATGCCCAATGGTGCCCATCAGGCGCGGCGCCCACCAGCAGCCTAGAAAGAAACCCAAGAAGTGAGACGACCCCAGAAGACCGATCTGCGCAGTGGTGAACCCCTTGGCAATGCCCGATAGCGCGTCGAGCGGGCCAACCCCCCCTGATGATAGCTGTAGCAGGATAACGGAAAGAAAAAGGGCAGCAAAAGAAATCAGAAGACGCATGGGTCAGCCAGTGTTGTTACGGGTACAAAGTCGCACAGGCTGTAGTGCAAGCTTGGGTTTATTCGACAAAGGATGTCGTTTTCATACTAATTCTCAGGAGATATCCTTACCAGTATTCTCAGATCAATTTTATCCGAGACAAGGTTAGGATAACCGGTGGCCCCAAAATCAGATCGGCGCAGCGATCCGGTCAGCAAGATGGATAGACCAGACGGATCGCCGCCGGTTTCGGCATTTTGCCGAAACAATCGAGCTGATAGTGTGACGGGCCGCGTTATGCCGCGTACTGTTAGGTTGCCAGCAATTTCTGCGCCTTGCGCAGTGGGGCGCACGCGCTGGCTTTCAAACCGAATGATTGGGTGGTTCCGGGTATCGAGCACAGTTGGGCCCTGCATGGCCTGCGTTGCAAGGAAAAATCCGGTGCGTGCACCATTTGCCAGCAAAGAAACGCGCACGCTTGACCGTTCGAGATTTGGAAGATCGATCGTTATTTCTGAACTTACGACAGGCATTGTGCCACGCCGCGGTTCTGAATTCAGGTAATAGGTAAAACCGACGCGCGATCTGTCTTGATCAAGTTCATAGGAAATTGGCGAAGCAAAAGCGCTGTTAGATATCCAGATCAGATTGAGACAGATAAACAGGAAGGCTTTCATAAGGTCAGTGTAACGCCAAATTTTAAACTGTCGCTTCATTCTTTTCTGTCGGGGCGTTCTAAGGGTGGCACGTCTGCAATTTCGCCTTGCCCTTGCCGTTTGGTTCGGTAGGCTCGGTTGGCGAACAGGAGATGTAAAATGCGCTACAAAACCCTTGGTCAGACTGATCTGAAACTGTCCGAACTGTGTCTGGGGTCAATGACATGGGGCACACAGAACACGATGGAAGAGGGCCATGCGCAGATAGACATGGCGCTGGATCACGGTGTGAACTGCATCGATACAGCAGAGATGTACCCGGTGAACCCGGTAAGCGCCGAAACCTGTGGGCGCACCGAAGAGGTGATTGGCGAATGGTTTGCCAAAACCGGGCGCCGCAAGGAGGTTATTCTTGCGACAAAGATTACGGGCACGAATGGCGGGTTCATGCGCGAGGGTCAGGGGATCGACAGTACAACGATCCCTATCGCGCTTGAGGGGTCACTTAAGCGTCTTAAAACGGATGTTATTGATATTTATCAGCTTCACTGGCCCAATCGCGGCTCGTACATGTTTCGCCAAAACTGGTCTTATGACCCGAGCAGCCAGAATAAGGCTGAAACTCTGGCGCATATGGAAGACACGCTTGAAGCACTGCAAAAACAGGTTGATGCAGGAAAAATCCGCCATATTGGCTTGTCGAATGAAAGCGCCTGGGGGACAGCCCAGTGGTTGCGTATGTCTGAGGACCGTGGCTGGCCACGTGTGGTAAGCGCACAAAACGAATACTCTTTGCTTTGCCGCTTCTATGATACTGATATGGCGGAATTGTCCGCGAACGAAGATGTCGGTTTGCTGGCATTCTCACCGCTTGCGGCAGGGCTGCTGACCGGGAAATACAGGCGTGATGTGACGCCCGAAGGATCGCGCCGCACGTTGGCGCCAGAACTTGGCGGCCGTCTGAAAACGGGGCGCGTTTGGGATGCGGCAGCAGCCTACGAAGATATCGCCAAGCGGCATGGTCTGAATGTCGCGCAAATGGCGTTGGCGTGGTGTCGGACAAGACCGTTTATGGCGAGTGCGATTTTTGGATCAACCAATCTGGAGCAACTGAATACCGCGCTGGGGTCGGTCGAAGTCGAATTGTCAGATGAGGTTATGGCCGACATTGATATCGCGCATAAGGCGCATCCGATGCCTTATTAGATTTTATGCCTCCGGCGGGGATATTTTCAGGATAAAGAAGGCGGGCGTTGTCTGAGCGCACTTGCCGTTTTCCCGAATTTTCGGCGAAATGCACGGGCGAACGTGGCCTGAGCGGCAAATCCGGTTCGGATTGCGATTTCCTGCAAGGTAAGATCGCTGTCCTGCACTAGGCGGTGAGCCTCTTGCAGACGCAGATCAAGGAAAAACTGACCGGGTGTGGTGCCAAGTGTTTGGCGAAACGCGGTTTCAAGCGAACGGGTGGAAAGGCCAATACCCAGGGCTATCGCGGTGATCGTTGGTGGGTCTTCGATATCGGTTTCCATTCTGCGTACAGCCGCCGCAACAGCCGGAGCGGTGATTTCAAGGCGCGCAGATGAAACAAGGCTTTGCGGCGCACTTGCCGGATGAAGCGGGTCGTAGATGAACGCACTCGCGACACGAAGTGCGAGCTCAGGCCCTTGTCGGCAGCGAATGAGATGCAACATCATGTCAAGACAGGGCGACGCCCCGCCCGTTGTGAAATAGCGGCCATCTATAACGTAGCGGTCGCGGACTGTATCGATTTCGGGAAAGCGAGTCATAAAGGTTTCGATGTCTTCCCAATGGGTTGTGGCCGTAACCCCATTCAACAGCCCGGCACGCGCCAGTATCCAACTGCCGCCATCGACACCACCTACAGCTTGATATTTGCGGCATCCATGGCGCAATCGCCGCATACGGGATTGGGATGCGTGTTTTTCAAGGTTAAACCCGGCAACGACGATGAGCACGTCAGCCGTTGCAGCTTGTTCCAGCACAGATGTCTCAACCGAAATACCGCTGGTTAAGGGCGTGGCCCCGCCATCAAAAGACACGAATTGCCAATGGTAAAGCGGGTTTGCCGCGCGGCGGTTCGCGGCGCGGAGCGGGTCAACCGTGGCGGCAAGCGACAGAGTATTGCTGTCCGGTAATATCAGGATCGCAACCGAGAGTGTCTTGGGTGTTCGCAAAAATATCTGATTTTCGGTTTTCATCAAATTTGTTTCGTAAATCGTAAAGCGTATTTGCGCAAGTCCCACATGATCAGCGGAACGAAAGAGGAGATTCGTCATGCCACTCGCCATGAACAAAGATGTTTTTATCACCTGCGCCATCACCGGTTCGGGCAGTACGCAAGACCGTAGCCCGCATGTGCCCCGTTCGCCTAAGGATATTGCCGATAGTGCGATTGCAGCGGCCAAGGCAGGTGCAGCAGTTGTGCATTGCCACGTGCGTGACCCGGAAACCGGGGTACCATCACGCAAGCTTGAGTATTACCGGGAACTGACAGACCGTATCCGCGACGCTGAGGTTGATATGGTTCTGAACCTGACCGCAGGCATGGGTGGTGATATCATTTTTGGCGGCCCAAACAGCCCGCTACCTTTGGCCGGCGGAACCGATATGGTTAGCGCGGAAGAACGTGTTGCCCATGTTGCCGAATGCCTGCCAGAGATTTGCACCCTTGATTGCGGCACAATGAACTTTGCAGAAGCCGACTATGTGATGACCAACACCCCCGGCATGTTGCAAGCCATGGGGCGGATGATGACCGATCTTGGTGTTAAGCCAGAGATAGAAGCGTTTGACACTGGTCATCTTTGGTATGCCAAGCAGCTTGTCAAAGATGGCGTTCTGGACAGCCCTGCGCTGGTGCAGCTTTGCATGGGTGTTCCCTGGGGTGCACCGGATGACCTCAATACTTTCATGGCAATGGTAAACAATGTGCCGGACGGTTGGACCTTTTCGGCTTTTGGGCTGGGGCGCAGTCAGATGCCCTATGTTGCGGCTTCTGTGCTTGCCGGGGGTAACGTGCGGGTTGGCCTTGAAGACAACCTGATGCTTGGGCGTGGCAATCTGGTAACCAATGCCGATCTGGTCGAAAATGCGGTCAATATTATCGAAGGTCTGGGCGCAAAGGTGATCGGTCCGGACGACGTTCGCAAGAACCTCGGGCTTGAAAAGCGGGCACCCGTCTGACGCAAGACACCACACAGGAAAACCGGAGAAATAAAATGACAAAGACAGCGACAATCGTCGGTGGTGGTGTAATTGGCGGCGGCTGGGCGGCGCGGTTCCTGCTGATGGGGTGGGACGTACAGGTTTTTGACCCTGACCCGGAAGCTGAACGTAAGATCGGCGAAGTTCTTGACAACGCCCGCCGCTCCTTGCCCGGTTTGTCGGATGTTGCGATGCCTGCCGAAGGTAAACTCAGCTTTCACGAGACAATTTCCGAAGCAGTCGCCGGATCTGACTGGATACAGGAAAGTGTTCCGGAAAGACTGGACCTTAAGCGCAAGGTCTATCAAACCCTTCAGGAACATTGTTCGCCGGATGCCGTGATCGGCTCATCCACCTCAGGCTTTAAACCGTCGGAGCTGCAGGGCTGCGCAACGCGCCCTGCACAAATCGTGGTGACGCACCCGTTTAACCCGGTCTACCTGCTGCCGCTGATTGAACTGGTTACAACCGAAAAAAATGACGCGGCCCTGATTGAGCGGGCAAAAGACATTATAACGTCACTGGGTATGTTTCCACTGCACCTGAAGAAGGAGATCGATGCACATATCGCAGATCGTTTTCTTGAGGCTGTTTGGCGCGAAGCACTTTGGCTGATCAAGGATGGCATTGCCACAACCGAAGAAATCGACAACGCAATCCGCTACGGTTTTGGCTTGCGCTGGGGACAGATGGGGCTGTTTGAAACCTACCGCGTGGCGGGGGGCGAAGCTGGGATGAAGCATTTCATCGCCCAGTTTGGCCCCTGCCTTGAATGGCCCTGGACCAAACTGATGGATGTGCCGGAACTGACCGACGAACTTATCGATATGATCGCCGATCAGTCTGACGCGCAATCGGGTGCCTATACTATCCGTGAACTCGAACGCATTCGCGACAATAACCTTGTTGCGATGATGCGGGCGCTCAAGACGCAGGACTGGGGGGCAGGGGCCTTGCTCAGGGCGCAGGACAAGCGGATGATGCCTGTGGAGCCTGACCTGTTAAAGCCCATTGTTACTGTTTCACGGGCAGTACCGCTCGACTGGACAGACTACAATGGTCACATGAACGAAGCCCGTTATGTGCAGGCTTTCGGAGATGGAACTGATAAATTCATGGAATTTGTTGGTTGTGATGAAGACTACATTGCAAACGGCGGCAGCTATTTCACCGCAGAAACCCATATCCGTTACATCGACGAGTTAAACGCAGGCGCGCGCATTCGCGTTGAAACGATATGTGTCTTGGGCGAAGGTAAAAAGATGCATCTGTTCCATCAGATGTTTGAGGGAGACCGTCTTGTCGCCACGGGCGAGATGATGTTGATACATGTCAGCCTAAAAACCCGTCGTGCGTCAAACCCTGCTCCGCATATCGAAGAAAAACTCGCCAAAGTCGCTACGGTACACGCCGCACTTCCACGTCCTGAAGGGATAGGCCGCGCGATCGGGGTGAAAGCATGAACGACCGTGTTCTGATCACGGCAGGGGCATCCGGCATAGGCCGGGCTATGGCCGAAGCCTTCGCTTCTGCCGGGCACCAGATCTGGGTCACCGATGTTGATACCGCAGCTTTGGCAACCCTGCCCGCGGGATGGCGTGGCACCTGCGTTAATGCCAGCGACGATGCTGGCGTATCAGCCCTTTTCGCTGAAATCTGCGAAACATGGGGTGGCCTTGATGCTCTATGCGCGAATGCGGGGATCGCAGGGCCAACAGCCCTTGTCGAAGACGTTACTTTAGACGACTGGCGTGCTTGCGTCAGTGTCAACTTGGAAGGGGCCTTTTTGGCGGCGAAATATGCAGCGCCGATCATGAAAGCGGCGGGTTCCGGCGCGATGGTGTTTACCTCTTCGACGGCAGGGATCTACGGTTATCCAAACCGTGCGCCCTATGCGGCGGCAAAATGGGCAGTTATCGGCCTGATGAAAACGCTGGCAATGGAGCTTGGGCCCTTCGGAATTCGTACCAATGCAATTTGTCCAGGTGCGGTCGAAGGCCCACGCATGGAAGGTGTGCTGGAACGCGAGGCCACCGCAAAGGGTATGACACGTGATCAGGTCTATGCAGGCTACGCTAGCGGTACATCTATGCGCAGTTTTGTTGAGGCGGCGGATATCGCCAATATGGCGGTGTTTCTGGCCAGCCCTGCCGCGCGGTTGGTTTCGGGTCAGGTCATCGCCGTAGACGGACATACCGAAAACCCAGACCCAAAAGTCTGACCTCAGAACTTAAACCAGAAACCAATTTCTTTATCCCTTAAATATCCCCGCGCGGAGCGCAAAACCGCACGAAGTGCCAGAAAGAACAGCGCGGAACGCGCTTCACTATTCAAACGATGTCTGCACGCAAATCCAAAAGCTTATCGGGAAGGTCATTTGAACTTACGACAGCCTCCCGGACCAGCCCGTCAAAATGCTGACTGATTGCTGCGACCCGTTCTTTTTCGCGGAACGCCAAATAGCTTCGCCCAAGGTAGAGCACCGCCAGAAGTGGGCCAAAAATGGTAACCGGCGATGAATAGAGCCGACGCGCATCAAAGAGATATATTCGCAGACGAGGGTAAAGCTGGTCATGCAGGGCCAGCATCCAGTCGATCTGCTCAAGACGTAACCCAAGCGGCAAATCCCGGTAGTATCCTTCGGCATGCATGAAAGACTCAAGCTCGTGCAACGGCAGCGCGATTTCATAGTCCGATTGCGCAGACCGCATAAGGTTCAGGCGGTCTTCAGAGGCACCAATTGCCTGATCCGTGGTGCGGCCCAGTTGCGGCTGATATTCCCACCTTAGCATCGACCTGGTTTTTATCATGTCCGGCAAAGTTGCGGGGACATGGCGAATTTTGTAGCCGATGGCTTCCTGATGCCAGGCAAATATCTGTTCGTCGACCAATGCGCGCGGCGCTGCTGTCATCGAAACAGAGGCTGCGATAAGGTCAGCGGCTTGGTCAGGATGGTCCGTCAGGCCCAGCAACCAGTCCGCAGAGACACCCAGGGCAGCGGCGCATTCACCAACGACTTGCGCGTTTGGCAGCCTTGTTCCGCCACCCGCCAGTAGCTGCGAAATAGTCGACCTGTCTACACCGACACGCCGCGCCAGAGAACTTTGATTGAGGCTTGAAACAGAGAAGGCTTCGCTCAACCGTTGGCGAAACAACAATGCACGATCCCTCTTGTCTGTTTTTTCTGGCATTTGGTTAATAAATCCAACAATGTTTAGTTTTTGTTTTGTATTCCCGTAATACACGCATCCGTGATTAGGGGATAGAGAAATGTGTAACCAACGAAAAACAGAGAAAAATGGACACGAAAAGGCGAACATGGGCCAAAGCGATCGGATGGCAGGGGATGGGTCTTGCGACGATGGCGTTGATCGGATTTCTGATCACTGGATCCTTCAGCACAGGTAGTTTGTTGGCCCTGATCAATGCGACGGTCGGTTTTTTGTCTTATCTTGCATACGAACGTTTGTGGAACCGCATCAGTTGGGGGCGGGCGACACTTGTACAAAGGGAACGCAATGGCTGAACGCGCACCGCGCCGCATTTTGGTGGAATGGCAAACTCTGTTGCTGATCATCCTGTGTTACGGGCTTTGGGCGTTGGGCGGCACTGTTTTTGCTACCCTGTCTCTATGGGTGTCCTATGCGACGCTTACTTTTGCACTCGCCCTTCATTCTTCGCTGCAGCACGAAGTTTTGCATGGCCACCCCTTGCGCAGCAGGGCGCTAAGCGAGGCGCTGGTTTTTCCGGCAATCGGGTTGTTCATCCCCTATATGCGGTTCAGGGACTTGCATTTGGCGCACCATCAGGATTCGATCCTGACGGACCCTTATGATGATCCTGAGTCGAACTACATGGACCCGAAGGTGTGGGACTGTTTGCCAAGATGGCAGCAGCTTGTCCTGAACCTGAACAACACGCTGTTGGGTCGGATGCTCATCGGGCCGGTGATCGCGCAAATATATTTTATAAAGGGTGATTGGCGGTTGATCCGCGCGGGTGACAGAACTGCCCTTATGGGCTGGGTCTGGCATTTCGTTGGATTGGTGCTTGTACTGCTTTGGCTTTTCTATGTCGCTGAGGTTCCTCTCTGGCTCTATGTGCTTGCGGCTTACTCGGGTCTCGCGATCCTTAAGATACGGACCTTTCTGGAACACCGCGCGCATGAACATGTCGGTGGCCGTACTGTGATTATCGAAGACAAAGGCCCGCTGGCTCTGATTTTCCTGAACAATAACCTTCACGTCGTGCATCACATGCATCCGGCCGTGCCTTGGTACAAGCTGCCGCAACTTTATGCGCAGAACAAAGATCGGTACCTGAAGCGTAATGAAAACTATTTGTACCGGTCTTACGGCGAAGTGTTTCGCAAACATTTCTTTCGCAGAAAAGATGATGTTCCGCATCCGTTTTGGCGGCGTTAAGGTCTCGACAATTCGAACGCCTTCTGTAACGAGGCGGTATGGAGCTTTGGATACCCATATCGATTGCCGCGGCGTTTTCGCAGAATTTGCGATTTATGCTTCAAAAGCACCTCAAGGCGACACAGCTTTCGACAGCGGGCGCGACATTTGCGCGGTTTATCTACTCCGCTCCGCTGATAGCGATACTGATCACTCTCTACATGAATGTAACGGGGCAAGCCGTAACGGCGCTGCCGTCGCGGTTCTGGGCCTTTGCGCTTAGCGGAGGTCTGGCACAGATTTTGGCGACAATGTGTGTTGTCGCGTTGTTTGCCGAGCGGAACTTTGCTGTCGGGATTACATTTAAGAAAACCGAGGTGGTTCAAACGGCCCTTCTCGGCTTGATTATTCTTGGCGAAGGCGTTTCTTTCTGGGGTCTTATGGCGATAGCTGTAGGGTTTATCGGCGTCGTGCTTTTGTCTGATCCGCCCAAAGGGGCAACAGGACGCTGGTACAAAAGAATATTCAATCGCGCGGCAGGTTTAGGGCTGCTTTCGGGCATTCTGTTTGCTGTATCTGCAACCGGCTACCGCGGGGCGACCCTATCACTTGGCTTGGAGGACGTCATACTGCGCGCGGGCTTTACGCTAGCAATTGTCGCTACCTTTCAAACACTTGTTATGGCTGTGTGGCTGCGTCTGCGCGAACAGGGTGAAATCAGCCGTGTGCTGCGTCACTGGCGTGTTGCGGGGCTCGTTGGTTTGACAAGCATGATTGGCAGCTTTTGCTGGTTCGCGGCTTTTTCACTACAAAACGCTGCCTATGTAAAGGCATTGGGCCAGATCGAGTTGCTGTTCAGCTTTATGGCGGGTGTATTTGTATTTCACGAAAAAACCAGCCGCCGCGAGCTTTTTGCGATGGCGTTCATAACTGTAAGTATTCTGCTTCTGATCCTCGCAACAAGCGATTTACTGGCTTAGCGGGCTCTTCCGCCCTAATCTTAGAAACAGGCTCTCTTCGTCGTCATTCTTAAAGAACGGAACACTTTCAGGCTGCGCCTCTTCATTCGCCAGAGCGGCAATCTCTGCCAGTACAACCTCGGTGATAAACGGCAAGTTGAAACTGCGCACTTCTTCCAGCGGAATCCATTGTAGCTGCGACAACTCTTCTGAGGCGCGAGAGAAATCATCCGGGTCACCCTGAATATGGGCGGCGTCGGCTAAAAAGAAACGGGCGTCAAACCGGCGTGGCCGACCCGGAGGGGTGATGGCCCGAAACACAAACGTGAACCCTGCAGCGGAAGGCACATGGCCGGTTGCCGCGAAATCAACCCAATCTTCGGGGGGTGCTGTATGCCATCTGCTTTGTGCTCCGAGAATAAGGCCTGTTTCTTCCCAGACTTCGCGTATTGCCGCAGTCTGCAAGGCCGGAACAAGTGCTGGGTCGGCATCTTCTGCCAGACGTGTCAGGCAGGTGTTTGACATGGTGCTTGCCAAAGGTATCTGTGCATCGTCCGGGTCAACCGCACCACCGGGGAAAACGAATTTGTTAGGCATGAATGCAGCTTTGGCCCCACGTTGACCCATGAGCACACGTGGGTTCGTTGTTTTGTCACGCAGCAGAATTACGGTAGCGGCGTTTCGGATCGCGGTTTTGTCCATTCATTCCTCCGATATTCAGATCTGACTAGACGTTTACCGTTTTCCCGAAGCCGTGCATCCGCTTTGCCCACTGCAACCCAACGATTGCCCCTTTCAGTCTGGGCAAAAGATAAAGCGACAGCGCGACACACCCTACTGAGAAACTGGTGGCTAAGACCATAGGTTCGGGTCGGTATTGTGTATAAATTATGAGGATAAGGGGGGCCAGGATGTGACCCACGATCAAAATAGTAAGGTATGCCGGTCCGTCATCCGCGCGGTGATGATGCAGTTCTTCATCGCATACCGGACAGGTTGCTCGTACCTTGAGATAGCCGCTAAGTAATGGGCCAGAGCCACATTTAGGGCAGCGGCGGCGCCAGCCGCGCAACATCGCGGGGCGAACCGGACGATTGAAAGTAGCTTGGGAATCGGGCATCTGAGTCTCTCGGTACTGTCGTGTTAGCCTTACCATTTAGTCCTAAACTTCAAATTAGTAAGCTCAAGAACACGTTCCGCGTCGGGATGTCGCAAAAGCATTAAGTTTTTTTCGACGGAAAAAGCGCGCTCAGCCGTTTGATATTCTGATTGCGAAGAAAAATTCGCATCGAAAGAAATTTACAATTCGGAGAATACTGGCATGAAAGATAACTATCGTATCGCAGCATTGGTCGCGCTCATGGTTGGAGCGATTGGAGTCACCGGTGTTGTTGAAGCCCGCGAAGGCCATGGCCGTTATGGTCCAGAGCATGATTTCTCAGAGCTTGACGCAGACGGTGATGGTTTGGTGACCATGGAAGAAATGGCTGCGCATCGTGAGGCTCGTTTTGACTCAGCCGACGCAAATGGCGATGGCTTACTGTCCGCTGAAGAGATGACAGCCCAGGCTCAGGAGCGTGTTGCGCGCCGTGTCGCACGTATGATTGAGCGCCACGATGAAAATGGCGATGGTCAGATCGGAAAAGACGAAATGAACGGGCACGAAGACCGACGCGCCCACATGTTTGAGCGTATGGACAGTGATGGTGACGGCGCCATTTCAGAAGAAGAATTCGAGGAAGGTAAGGCCCGGCACGCTGGTCGCCGGCATGGGCATGGGCACGGCGAAGGCAACTCTTCTGAGTAAAGTATTGCATTATTATGGGGTCTGCTGATGGCAGGCCCCGTGATTGCCTGAAGAGACTGTTTGGGCTAGGCATAAAAGGCAATGAAAATGGCGTTTGATGCCTTAGCTGATGTTTCCGATGACGCTTTGCTGGTTCTCTATGGCAATGGCGATACGGATGCTGCACGCGCCTTGACACAACGGTTGTTGCCAAGGGTTCTGGGTTTCGCCACGCGTATGCTGAACGATGCGACCGAAGCCGAAGATGTTGCACAAGAAGCAATGCTGCGTCTTTGGAAAATTGCAGGCGATTGGCGACAGGGTGAAGCGAAAGTCAGCACATGGCTTTACCGCGTTGTTTTAAACCTGTGCACAGACAGGCAGCGCAAACGCAAGGGGATCGGACTTGATCAGATTTCTGAACCAGAGGACGAAACACCGGGAGCGGTGGCAGGCCTTCAGGAACAAGAACGCCTCGCGGCATTGAATGATGCTCTGGCCGCCTTGCCCGACAGGCAACGTCAGGCGGTTGTTCTGCGCCACATAGAGGGGTTTAAAAACCCTGAAATAGCGCAGGTGCTGGAAATCAGCGTTGAAGCGGTTGAAAGCCTGACCGCACGGGGAAAACGCTCGCTCGAGGTCTTGCTGGCCGGAAAGCGTGCAGAATTGGGGTATACGGATGACTGAAGAAAAGTTTGATAGTGGCGCTTTGGAGGGCTTGTTTGATCTGGCTCGCACCGAGAAACACGTTTCGTCATCTGATCTGATTGTTCGCGTTCTTGCGGATGCGGATACTGAACAGGCTGTCTGCAGAGCCGCCAGTTCTAAACCTTCAGAAGCGCGCGAATCCAGATTGGCGGTGGTCTTTCGTGCAATAGGCGGATGGCCCGCTATCTCTGGTATGGCGACGGCAACTGTTGCGGGAATCTGGATTGGGCTAAGCCCACCCGCAACACTGGAAGATATAAGTACCAGTCTTCTTACCGGTGAGACAGACGCTTACCTCTCCGAGCTATTGCCGGGGTTTGATGATTTTGTGGCAGAGGGCTGACCGATGACAACGGAACGACAAATGGAAAAACCACGCAGCAAGATTTGGCCAAAAGCCCTCCTGGCGGTATCGCTGTCATTGAACCTTTTGGTTGTTGGTATCATTGCCGGAACGGTTTTGAAATTCGGGCCCGGTGGACACCATCGACACAGGGGATTGGACCTGGATGTTCAACCAATGATTCAGGCACTAAGCCGTAGTGACAGAGCAGCGTTGCGCAGGTCTTTTGCCCGTGAAATGACAACCGCACGAGAGGCGCGTGCAGAACTACCATCTCGTGCAGAGTCAATCTTGCAAGCACTGCGGACGGAGCCGTTTGACCAGGCGGCACTGCAGACCGTGCTCGATGCACAAAAGCAGCAATTGGCCGAACGGCACAAAGCCGGGCAGCAAATATTGTTTGATCAGATATCGGCTATGTCAGAAAGTGAACGGGCAACTTACGCGGACCGATTGGAAGAAGAATTTAGTCGGCGGCCCCGGTTTCGTCGGTATCATTCAGGCGGCTGAGCGGCTCAAAGTAACCTGATTACGCCCTTCAGACTTTGACGCAAACAAAGCACGGTCTGCGCGTTTAATGAGCTGCTCTGCAGTTTCTTGTTCCGTTGACAAAGCACTGCTTATTGCGACACCGATACTAAGCGTGACGGAAACCTTGTTTTGACTCATCGGGATATCAACACTCACGTCGCGAACCACCCGCCGTAGACGTTCTGCCGCAAATCTTGCATCGGCCAGATTGGTATCGGGCATAGCGATCAGAAACTCTTCGCCCCCGATTCTGGCGAGCAAATCAACATGCCGCAGGTTGTCACGCAGGCGCTGGGCAACAGCGATCAGAACCGCGTCACCAGTGGCGTGTCCAAAATTGTCATTCACGCCCTTGAAGCGATCAATATCGAGCATCATGACTGCGTAAGGTTTTCCAGAAGTTTGCGCACGCTCTGCAATGCGTTCAAGGTGCGAGAACGCGTAACGCCGGTTGTAAAGCCCTGTAAGCGGGTCAACAACAGCCATGCGCAGCCCGTCACGCACAGTGCCTCGAAGGCGGTCAGCTTTCCGTTTGCGCCGCGCCTGTGTCCTGATGCGCAAAGCAAGCTCCAGGGGTTCAAACGTACCGGACATCAAATCATTTGCCCCAAGGTCAAGCGCAATCACTGCTTGTTGCCGTGCTTTGGCACGCAGAACCATTATGATTGCAGCGTGCCGGGTCAGGGCGCGGCTTCGCAATTCAGACAGCAAACGCAACCCTTCATCAGGGCGCTTTAGGTCCCCCGAAATCACAAATATGTCGGGAGGTGTCTGATTTCCTTTCAATGCGAGGGCATCTTCCTTGGACACCACTTCAATATCGTCATCCAGAAATGGTGATAATTCAGACTTCCAATCCACTGCAATCGCTTCGTTTGAAGCAACAAGGGCAATTTTAGCTGGTGAGGTGAAATCCTGACCTTTTTCAGCAAAACCAAATTCGCGGCAAGTCGCTTCGCGCGATTGCAGTTCTTCTTCGGTATCTCGTGCACGAAGAAGGCTGCGTACCCGCGCCAAAAGTGTCATCTCGTCGATTGGTTTTGAAAGAAAGTCGTCAGCACCCGCTTCCAACGCTCTGATTCTGGCTTTTGAATCTTTCAAAGACGTCACCATGAGAATCGGAATATTGGCAGTTAGCGGGTCAGCTTTCAGCTGTTTACAGACTGAAATGCCGTTGATATCTGGCATCAACACGTCAAGAAGGATCAGGTCAGGATGTTCGGCTTTGGCGAGAGACAAGGCTTCGGCACCAGAACCTGCTTGCAGCACATCATAGCAAGCGGATGCCAGAGTTACCTTCAACACAATCCGGTTGGTCGCGATATCGTCGACGATAAGGATGCGACCTGGCATTGTTTCCCCGCAAAGTTAAGGTTAGTTGCTCGTTCCTGAGTTCTTGTGGGCTAGAAAAGTTAAGAATGTATTGCTCGGAGGTTAATTTTGGTGCGATGACCAGCGAACAGGCTGAAATAATTTCACTGCAATGTCTTGGTTGGTTGGTAGCCAATGATGACTTGTTGCCGGTTTTTCTGGGCTCTAGCGGGGCTTCGGAAGAAGATTTGAAAAATCACGCAGCAGAACCTGAGTTTTTAGGGTCTGTGCTGGATTTTCTGATGATGGATGATGCCTGGGTTGTTTCATTCTGTGATTCTGCTGGAATAAGCTACGATATCCCCGCGCAGGCACGCATGGCGTTACCGGGCGGAAGCCAGATACATTGGACCTGAGAAGGGAATGCTAAAGGTTTTTCAGAGCGGCATCTTCACCTGTTCGCAGTCTGATCAACAGAAGGCGTAATTTTTCTGCCTCGGCTTTTGTAAGTTTGCTTTCAAGTTTGGCGGCGTTTTCACGGGCAAAATTTGTACCGAGCGTAACCAGATTTTTGCCTTTATCTGTAAGCGCGACTGAGGTTGTCCGCTTGTCACCCTTACCGGTTGCGCGAAAAAGCGTTTTGTTTTGCTCCATTTGACGTAAAGCGCGCGAAGTAGCGGTGCGATCAATTCCGACAAATGATGCAATATCAGAGGGTTGGAACAGGTTTTCGTTTTGCAAAGCAAGCAAAATGCACCAGGTAATTCGCGTCAGTCCCAGCGTTCTAAGCTTTTCTTCAAAACGGCGTTCCTGAATGCGTGATGTCAGGGACAATTGATACCCGAGCGATTGATGAAGCCGGTAAGGGGTTTGGTCTGTCATGATTAACACTGTCAATTTTTAGGGTAGGCTGGTCAAGACGCTTTAAAAACCGTTCTGGCGGAAGGTTGCAAAACAGCCTAGAAGCGGTCAGGAAATGCGCAAAATCCGGAGCCACTTGGATGCAATATACTGGGGTTCTTTTCGACAAGGACGGCACTCTCTTTCATTTTGAACATACGTGGAGCCTTTGGGCAAAACGCTTGTTTGACGAACTTGCGAACGGAGATTTGCCACGGGCGGTCGATATGGCGCGGACGGTTGGATTTGACTATCACACCAAGAAATTTCACCCTGACAGCATCATAATTGCCTGTACGCCAGACATGATTGCAGAGGTGCTCGCTCCGTCGGTTTCAGGTCAGACCGCAGATCAGGTGCTTTCGACGATCAATGCGATTGCGGAAGAAGTGCCCGTTGTCGAGGCTGCCCCGTTAGACCCTTTGTTAAGGGGGCTTCGCAGTCGAGGAATGAAACTGGGGATTGCAACAAATGATGCTGAAGCCCCGGCGCGCGCCAATCTGAAGAAAGCTGGGATCACGGACCACTTTGACTTTATAGCCGGGTTTGATTCTGGATTTGGGTCCAAACCAGGACCGGGGATGCTGCTGGAGTTTTCCAATTCTATGGGTCTTCGGGCGAAAGATGTGATCATGGTAGGGGACAGCGCGCACGACCTGGTGGCAGGACGCGCAGCCGGAATGGCAACTGTGGCGGTTCTGACGGGAATCGCTAAGGAACCCGAACTGGCACCACATGCAGATGTTGTTTTGGCGGATGTAGGTCATTTGCCTGTTTGGCTGGATCGTTAAAGCGCCCGGTTTTTTATCTTCAAATTTTCTCTACGCATTTTTTACGACATTTAATGTCGGTTTCATCCGGTAAATAGCCGTTCTGTTGCGGCTTGCTAGAATGAAGCAATGGAGATGAGCGATGGCGAAAACCACACGTAGGCAACGGTCTGGCGGCAGAGCGGGAAATACCCGCGGTTCAGGTAGTACGATAGATCAAATGCCCTGGCGCATTCCTGTGAACACTGATCGCCCGACAGAACCGCTGACTGAAGAAGGCGTTCAGGCCATTCATGATGGTGCCATGCGTATACTTGAAGATATCGGCATTGAAATCCTGTTCGATGATGCGCTCGCGATATTCAAGGAAATGGGGTGCCGGATTGACGGAACCAACGTTCGCATCGACCGGGATACGGTGATGGAACTGGTCGCCAAGGCCCCGTCAGAGTTTACGATCACACCGCGCAACCCGGATCGCAAGATTACCATTGGCGGCAAACACATGGTGTTTGTGAATGTCTCTAGCCCGCCAAACTATTGGGATATGGAGACCGGAAAAGTCCCGGGAACGCGCGAACATTGTGCAAATCTGCTGAAACTGACGCAGTATTTCAACTGTATTCACGTCGCGGGCGGTTATCCGGTAGAACCTGTTGATGTGCATGCGTCTGTCAGGCATCTGGATGTGCTTTTCGACAAGCTGACCCTGACGGACAAGGTGCCGCATGCCTATAGCCTGGGCAAAGAGCGTGTCGAAGATGTGATGGAGATGGTGCGTATCGCAGGCGGCCTTAGTCACGAAGAATTCGAAGCGACACCAAGGATGTACACAAACATCAACTCAACTTCGCCACTGAAGCACGATCATCTTATGCTTGACGGATACATGCGCTGCGTGCGGCGCGGACAGGTTACAGTGGTAACACCTTTCACGCTGGCCGGGGCGATGGCGCCCGTCACAATGGCCGGTGCTGTTGCGCAGTCGTTGGCCGAGGGTTTGATCGCAATCGTTCTGGCGCAATATATCCGCCCAGGCGCGCCCTGTGGGATTGGTACATTTACCTCAAATGTTGACATGAAAACTGGTGCGCCGGCGTTTGGAACACCGGAATATATGCGGGCAACCCAGATGACCGGCCAGATGGCGCGGTTTTACGGTTTGCCGATGCGGTCGTCCGGCGTGTGTGCTGCGAATGTGCCGGATGGTCAGGCAATGTGGGAAACCTCAAACTCGCTTTGGGCGGCGGTGCAGTCGCAATCTCATATGGTTTATCACGCGGCTGGCTGGCTTGAAGGAGGGCTAATTGCAAGCCCGGAAAAGTTCATCATGGATTGCGAGGTCTTACAGCAAATTCAGCGTTATTTTGAGCCGATGATTACGGCCACAACACCTGATGATATTGCGCTTGATGCGATCAGGGACGTCGGAAATGACGGGCACTTCTTTGGCATTCAGCATACGCAGGATCGTTACGAACACGCGTTTTACCAGCCTTTCCTTTCAGACTGGCGAAACTATGAGGGTTGGGATCTGGCTGGCGGTTACTGGACAGCGGAACGCGCCAACAGAATGTTCAAGAACATCATCAATGAATTCGAAGCTCCGGCGATGGATGTGGCGATCAGAGAGGAACTCGCAGAATTTGTAACGCGCAGAAAAGCAGAAGGTGGCGCGCCAACTGATTTCTAAAAACTGACCTGTTTGGCTGGTCAGATTCCTATCACCTCGCTAATCTGTGCTCAAACCCGCGATCCAATAAGGGGAAGAAGGCGATGAGCACGGATACAGTCACAAATCGGGACCGGTTGCTTTTAGCACTGATCGGCGGGTTCGCCGGGTACAGTTTCTGGTTTTTATTCGAGGTGCTTGAAGACTTTTTCAGCAACTCGCATGTGTTTTTGCTGATTGCTGCGGCGACTTTTGGGTTTTTCGGATCGTTGATGGCCCTGTTTGGCCCGCTCAAGCTTGGGCGCGCTGCTGTTTCGGCTGTCATAGTTGCTGTTCCGTCAGCCTTGCTATTGTTTTGGGCAAGTTATCGCTTTCCAGAGATGGAAGAGTTTCTAGAAACGGGGCTACCCCTGATCGCATACAGTGTGCTTATTACCATTCCACTGCCCTTTCTGATTACCGCTCAAAGCGCAAAAGAGGGTTGGCGTTACTATCCGGCATTGTTCGATCACGCCTGGAACATTGTTGTCCGTTACGCCGCAGCCTGGCTTTTCGTCGGCATTTTTTGGGCCGTCGTAATGCTGTGCAACGCTCTGTTTAACATCGTTGGCCTCACGATCATTGAGGACTTGCTTGATATTGACTGGGTGCCATTTGCGCTGACAGGTGGCATATTGGGTCTGGCAATTGCCGTCGTGAACGAACTTTCAGACTATGTATCACCCTTCTTGATTTTACGGCTGTTGCGATTGCTGTTGCCCGCGTTTGTTGTGGTCGTTGCCGTCTTTGTTCTGGCGTTACCATTGCAGGGCTTGTCAGGATTGTTCGCGGGCCTATCCGCTGCCGCAACTTTACTCGCGATAGCTGTCGCTGCTGTAACCCTTGTCTCAACAGCACTGGAAAAAGAAGACGCTGATGCTGTTGAAGGCTTTGTTATGCTTGGTTCGGTGCGGCTCTTGTCTCTGATGACACCGATTATAGTTGCGCTTGCCGGCTATGCTGTCTGGCTTCGGGTTGACCAATATGGCTGGACCCCGGACCGGCTTGCGCTGGCAACAGTTGTTGTTCTTATGCAAACCTACGCAGTGGCTTATGCGGTTTCCGTGATATTGCGTCATAACTGGATGATCCACATAAGACGGGCAAATACCTATATTGCTTTGCTTCTGATTGCCTTGGCTGCTTTATGGCTGACGCCTGTATTAAACCCGGAACGTATTTCAACAAACAACCAGATCGCGCGTTTTAAAGCGGGTCGCACCGATGTTGAAACATTTGATGTGTGGGCGATTGGCCGGGAATGGGGACATGCTGGTGCTGCAGGGCTAAGGCGCCTTGAAACAATGACAGATCACCCACAATCAGAGCAATTGCAAGCTAAGATTACGCGCGTCACGGAAGCATCCAACCGGTACGAATTAGAGAATACAAGAACCGCAACCGAGATTAATTTGTCAACACGAGAGCTGCTCCAAATCCTTGCTGTGCGTCCCGAGAGCGCGGTTCTAAAAGAAGAAATGTTTGCACGTCTTCCCGGCAATACCTTAAACGCGATCATGGATGGTTGTGGGCGAACGACGCCAGAGGGGCATTCGGGATGTGTTGCCTTGTTTGTTGACCTGTTGCCTGCGACAACCGATCCAGAAGTGATCGTCGCATATATGACAGGTAGCCAGAGCGCCCGGTTGGTCGCTTTCGTGCCGACCGAGAACGGTGGCTATGAATTTAAACAATATCTCTCTGATCTCAGTGATTCGAGCAGTAATTATCGAGGTGCGGATACGGTTGACGCGATTCTCGCGGGTAGATTTACGACGGGGCCTGCTGAAATACAGGTTCTGCGTTTGCTAGATAGTTCAATCTTTATTCAACCCTGACACCGTAAGTGTGATGTTAATGCCTGCACTCTAGCTTTCCTTCGAAGTTTTGAGGGGAAGAAAATGCATGGTCTGATTAACAGGTCTATCCAATGTTTCGTTCAAGATACCTATGGTGCGCAGGTCTGGGCTGACGTGGCTGTTTCGTCAAACATCGGATTACCAGGCTTTGAGGCGATGCTCAGCTACGATGACAGCCTGACTTATGCTGTTCTGGATGCAATTGCCGTTCGGCTTTCTAAACCCCGTGACGACGTGATGGAAGATTTGGGTACGTATCTTGTTTCTCACGGGAATGTTGTGGCTGTTCGCCGTTTGCTGCGCTTTGGCGGGGTGAACTTCGTTGAATTTCTTCATTCTCTGGATGATCTTCAGGATCGGGCGAAACTTGCTGTGCCTGAGCTCGATATTCCCAGATTGGAATTGAAAGACAACGGAAAGGGAAATTTTACCCTGTTCAGTCATTGGGTCCATACCGGTTTTGGGCATGTTGCGCTCGGGCTATTACGCGGAATGGCGGATGATTACGGTGCATTGGTGTTTCTGGAGTATGAGGGCGCTGAACCGGGTTTTGAAAAAATATCGATTTCAGTGTTTGAGTCCGACTTTTCGGAGGGGCGTGCATTCGACCTGACACAGATCGCAGGTGAGGTGGCATGACAGAGTTTCAGTTGGGGCAAGTGCTCGACCAGCTTATTCCGATGCACCTTTGTCTGAATGTATCTGGTGATATTACCCATGCAGGCCCGACCCTGATGAAGCTGAGACCGAAGGGCGAGCTGATCGGAAAACCATTTCTGGACGTCTTCAGACTGCGTCGTCCGGCAGGTGTTAAGCACGTTTCAGAACTCTTTAATCTTGTGGGCCAAAAACTGTATTTGCGGTTTCGTTCCGAACCCGCAACATCGTTTAAAGGTCAAATCGTTAAAACATGTGATGAGCGTGCCCTGCTCAACCTGTCCTTTGGAATCTCGGTTTTGGACTGCGTGCGTGAGTACGGGCTAACGATAGCCGATTTCGCGCCGACGGATCTTACTGTGGAAATGCTTTACCTTGTCGAGGCTAAGACCGCTGTGATGAACGAGCTGCGTAAACTGAACAACAGATTGCAAAGCGCAAAGACAGTAGCGGAAGAACAAGCGCTTTCAGATACGTTGACCGGCCTGAAGAACCGCCGCGCTATGGATCATATTCTCGCGCGCAAGATTGAGGCAAACAGACGGTTCGGCCTGATGCACCTTGACCTGGATTTTTTCAAGGACGTGAATGACACCTATGGGCACGCAGCGGGGGACCATGTACTGCAGGAAGTTGCCAATGTGCTTGTCGCAGAAACACGCTTGGATGACACCGTCGCAAGGGTAGGAGGTGATGAGTTTGTCGTTCTCTTTCCGGATATGACGGACGCCGCGAAACTAAAAATTCTTGCACAAAGGATAATCGAGAAATTGGAACGACCGATTACGTTCAACGGGGCGCTCTGCAGAATTTCCGCAAGTATTGGTGCGACGACCTCTGAAAATTACGAGAGCCTGAATGCTGAAAAAATACTCGCAGATGCAGATTTTGCGCTCTATGCGTCGAAAAGCAAAGGGCGTGCTCAGGTCACATTCTTTTCTGAAACCCTGATGGGGGAGGATCGGTCGGCTGAGCAAATGAAACAGAAGGGATTGCGACCGCATCATTGAAAATCAGGCGTTTTTGTATGGTGCCGTGCTGACTGGACGCTTCGGACATTGTTAAAAAGGTCGCAAATACCGTCGTCGCCCCTTGCAGGGGCCCGGGCGCACAACTAAGACTCTCGTAGGTATCCCGCGCTAAAGATCAGGCGACAGTAGCAGGCAGGCAAAATGTACGATCCAATTTCAACACTCACTAACTTCATCATTCCAACCGTCGAAGAGACAACATCACGTGGTTCGATCCGCTATGATATCTTTTCGCGACTCCTGAAAGAACGTATCATCTTTGTTGCAGGTCCGGTTCACGATGAGATGGCAACCGTTGTTGTTGCGCAGCTTCTGTTTCTGGAATCTGAAAACCCTTCAAAAGAAATCTCAATGTACATCAATTCGCCGGGTGGCGTAGTGACCTCTGGTCTCTCGATCTACGACACGATGCAGTACATCAAGCCCAAAGTTTCTACTGTCGTAATCGGTCAGGCCGCTTCTATGGGCTCGCTTTTGTTAACGGCAGGCGAGCCTGGGATGCGCTATTCGCTGCCGAACAGCCGTGTAATGGTGCACCAGCCGTCTGGTGGGTATCAGGGGCAGGCGACAGACATTATGATTCACGCGCAAGAGACACAAAAGCTCAAAGATCGTCTTAACCAGATTTATGTGAAACACACCGGTCAGAAGATAAAAGCCGTTGTCGACGCGCTGGAGAGAGACAACTTTATGTCCGCAGAGGACGCAAAAGAATGGGGCCTGATCGACGAAATTGTCGAAAATCGCCCTAAATCTGACACCTAATCCATTTACGAGGCAGGAGCCAAAGTCGTGATTTTGGCGTTGTAGATCGAATTGGGCTGGCCTAAGCTGGGGCGAGGGCACCAACTCCTGCCATAATTTGGCGGGTATCAGAATGAGGCGATGGCCTTAGAGGAAAGTGATGGCGAATAATTCTGGCAACGACGGTAAAAACACCCTGTACTGCTCTTTTTGCGGAAAGAGTCAGCATGAGGTGCGTAAACTTATCGCTGGCCCAACAGTGTTCATCTGCGACGAGTGCGTCGAGCTGTGCATGGATATCATACGCGAAGAGACCAAAACAGCCGGGCTGAAATCATCCGAGGGCGTGCCATCTCCTCGCGAGATTTGTACCGTGCTGGATGACTATGTCATCGGACAAACACATGCGAAACGGGTGCTGTCAGTCGCGGTTCACAATCACTATAAGCGCCTGAATCACGGCTCTAAATCTGGTGAGATTGAACTCGCGAAATCGAATATCATGCTTATTGGCCCTACGGGGTGCGGTAAAACGCTTCTTGCGCAAACGCTGGCGCGTATTCTGGACGTTCCCTTCACAATGGCTGACGCCACAACGCTGACCGAAGCAGGGTACGTTGGGGAAGATGTTGAAAACATTATTCTAAAGCTGTTGCAAGCGTCTGAATACAATGTTGAGCGCGCGCAGCGTGGTATCGTTTATATTGACGAAGTTGATAAGATCACGCGTAAGTCTGACAATCCTTCGATAACCCGTGATGTGTCGGGTGAAGGTGTTCAGCAAGCGTTGCTGAAAATTATGGAAGGCACAGTCGCCTCTGTTCCGCCGCAAGGCGGGCGCAAGCATCCGCAGCAGGAATTTCTTCAGGTTGATACCACGAATATCCTGTTCATTTGCGGCGGTGCATTCGCAGGTCTCGAAAAGATTATCGCGACGCGTGGCAAGGGCTCATCCATGGGATTCGGCGCAGATGTGAAAGACAACGACACCCGGGGTGTCGGCGAGATGTTCACTGAACTTGAGCCTGAAGATCTGCTTAAATTTGGGTTGATACCGGAATTCGTTGGCCGCCTACCAGTCATCGCAACACTGACTGATCTGGATGAAGACGCGCTTATCACGATTCTGACGCAGCCCAAAAATGCATTGGTCAAACAATATCAACGGCTGTTTGAGTTAGAAGACACGACCTTGACCTTTACCGAAGATGCGCTGGCTGCAATTGCAAAACGTGCGATAAACCGGAAAACGGGTGCTCGAGGTTTGCGGTCTATCATGGAAGATATCTTGCTGGATACGATGTTTGAATTGCCCGGAATGGACAGCGTTGATGAGGTTGTTGTGAATGAAGAGGCTGTAAATTCTGATGCAGCACCGCTTTTTGTACACAGTGATGCGAAAGAAAATCCGGTTTCCGTTGGTTAGATACGCTGGCGACTGAGACCTGCTAAATTATTAGGATAGGGCCGTCGTGTGTGCGGCGGCCCTTTTCCATTCTGAGACTGATGGAGTTTTCAGCTCTCTCGAATAGAACTACTCTCTTACGCATCTTGAAGCTTGGCGCAGCAAAGCCAAATTCTGAAATGAAATGACGCTCCATTATCACGATGCGCTCTCTTCCACTGGACCTTGGCGCAAACATGGTTCATATCATGAGAAATTGTTCCCGGAGGGTTTCATGCGCTTTATTTTGTCTCTTATCACTTGGTGGCACGGCCAAACGCTTGGTACACGGCTGTTTACCTGGCGCAAAGGTGTCAAAGTTGGCGAGGACGAGCAGGGCAATATCTTTTACCAAACACGCGACGGAAAACGCCGCTGGGTGAATTACGCCGACGATATTGAAGCGAGCCGCATTTCCCCAGACTGGCACGGCTGGTTGCATTTTACCTGGGACGAACCACCGACAAAGACTCCATTGGCGCATAAGCCTTGGGAAAAGCAACATCAGGAAAACCTGACAGGTACAGAGCTAGCCTATGCGCCTGCAGGTTCAATCAGGCACACGGCCACTAAGTCTGGTAAAGACTATGAAGCCTGGAAGCCTGAGTAATCCACAGACTTGGGATACTTAAATGTCTGAGAATACAACAGAGGTATTGGTCGGCGGGGCCGTTCTGGCTGTAGCGATCGGGTTTCTTGTTTTCGCCGGGCAAGCCACGGGCTTCTCCACCGAAAGTGGCGACTATTCCTTACGGGCGAGTTTCAGATCGGTCGAAGGCGTTTCGATCGGGACTGACGTTCGGATGGCCGGTGTCAAAGTCGGAACGGTGACAGGGCTGAACCTGAACACACAAAATTTCAGAGCAGATAGTGAGATTTCGGTTTTTGAAGGTGTCGTAGTTCCGGACGACAGCTCTATCCAAATTTCCTCTGAAGGGCTTTTGGGTGGAACTTTTGTTGAAATATTACCCGGTGGTTCGCCCCTAAATTACGAACCAGGATCGGAGATAGAGGATACGCAAGGCGCAGTAAGCCTCGTGTCCTTGTTGCTGAAATTCGTATCAGGCAGTGAAGAATGATCCGAGCTTTGGCAATTGTTGCTGCTCTGGCCGCAAGTCAGGGAAACGCACAAGATGCCACGGAAGCGAGCGGCGCTGTGTTGCGCAGTCTTGATAAGGTAAACGGTAACCTAGCTGACTATCAGATGTCATCGGGCGAGGTCGTAAAGCTCGGAAGGTTAGAGATCAAACTTAACAGCTGTCGCTACCCAACGGGAAATCCCGCGGGCGACGCTTTTGCTTCGCTGGAAATTCGTGGCGAAGGCTCGGTTTCACATTTGTTCGAAGGATGGATGATTGCATCATCGCCCGCGCTCAATGCTCTGGACCACCCGCGCTATGATGTTTGGGTATTGCGCTGTATCACGTCCTGACCGCTTGGCGTGCCAACCTGTCTGTTGAAATCTGCGTTTACAAGCAAGGCCTGTTCCAGCAATTCACGATAGTGCGCGCGAGAAATTTCAACAGCGCCCAAGGATGCAAGATGCGGGGTGATGAATTGTGTATCGAATAGCGTAAATCCCCCGACCCGCAACCTGTCTACAAGATAAGCCAGCGCGATCTTTGACGCATCCTTGCGCCGTGAAAACATGCTTTCACCAAAAAAAGCACCGCCAAGCGCTACGCCGTATACGCCACCCACCAATGTATCTTCTTGCCAAACCTCAATTGAATGCGCAAAGCCCATTTCATGCAGTGAAAGGTAAAGCTGAAAGATTGAGTCATTGATCCAGGTCTCATTTCTGTCTGCACATCCTGCTAAAACAGCCAAAAAATCAAAATTTGTTCGAATTTGAAAAATTTCATGGCGTAATTTGCGCTTCAAAGTTCTTGAAATGTGGAATTTGTCCAATGGCAAAATCCCCCGATCTAACGGGTCCACCCAAAAAATCTCGGGGTTTTCCTGTGAATCTGCCATAGGAAAAACGCCCGCAGCATAAGCGCGAAGCAACATCTCTGGTGTGATTTCTTCAGTCACGGGGAAGACCCCCCAAGCACTGGCTACCCGCCCAGGTTCGTTTCCAGCCAATGTTCCAACCAGTGGATGTCGTAGTCACCAGTCTGGATATCCGGTTCATCAAGCAGCGCATGGAAAAGTGGCAGGGTGGTGTCAATGCCATCTACAATCAACTCTCCCAGGGCTCGCTTTAACCGAGCCAGTGCTTCTGGTCGGTCGCGGCCATGCACAATCAGCTTCCCAATCAGACTGTCGTAATAGGGAGGGATTGAATAACCGTTATAGAGTGCGGAATCCATACGAACGCCCAAACCGCCCGGTGCATGAAACGCGGTGATCTTACCAGGACAGGGGCTGAAGTTCGGGAGTTTTTCTGCGTTGATCCGCACTTCGATTGCATGGCCATGAAGATCCAGATCATCCTGTCCAAATGACATAGGAAGCCCACCTGCAACGCGGATCTGTTCACGCACAAGGTCTACACCAAAGATAGCTTCTGTAACGGGATGTTCGACTTGGAGTCGCGTGTTCATTTCAATGAAAAAGAATTCACCGTTTTCATAGAGAAATTCAATTGTACCAGCGCCAATGTAGTTGATGCGTGCGACAGCGTCGGCGCAGGTTTTGCCAATCTTGTCCCGCAATTCTGGTGTAATGCTTGGGCCGGGGGCTTCTTCGAAAACCTTTTGATGGCGGCGCTGAAGTGAACAGTCACGCTCTCCCAGATGAACGGCTTTACCCTTGCCGTCACCAAAAACCTGAACCTCGATATGCCGTGGCGCACCCAGGTATTTTTCAATATAAACTTCATCGTTACCAAAGACTGATTTGCCTTCGGAACGCGCCGTGCGGAACGCCGTTTCAAGCTCATCAGCGGATTTGGCGAGCTTCATGCCGCGTCCACCACCACCGGCAGTTGCCTTGATGATGACAGGGTAACCCACGTCTTCAGCTATTTTTTGTGCCGTTTCATAGTCTGGGACACCACCTTCGGAACCGGGAACACAAGGCACACCTAGCGCCTTCATGGTTTCCTTAGCGGTAATCTTGTCGCCCATGATGCGGATATGTTCCGCCGTCGGCCCGATAAACGTGATGTCATGATCCTGAACGATCTGTACGAAATTCGCGTTCTCGGACAAGAAGCCATAGCCGGGGTGAATGGCTTGTGCTCCTGTGACTTCGCAAGCAGAAATGATCGATGAAATCGAAAGGTAACTGTCCACGCCGGGCGGAGGCCCGATGCAGATTGCCTCGTCAGCCATGCGCACATGCATTGCGTCTGAATCAGCTGTCGAATGTACGGCGACCGATTTGATTCCCATTTCCCGGGCTGCACGAATGACGCGCAAAGCGATTTCGCCTCGGTTGGCGATCAGGATCTTTTCGAACATGGCGCCTGCCTTTATTCGATGATCATCAGGGGTGCGCCATATTCGACTGCGTCCCCGTCTGTCACCAGAATGCGTTTAACCGTGCCAGATCTGGGCGCGGGGATTTGGTTCATGGTTTTCATGGCTTCAATTATCATCAGGGTGTCGCCTTCGTTGACCTGCGAGCCCACTGCGACGAAGGCGGCGGCACCCGGTTCAGCAGCCAAATAGGCAGTGCCGACCATTGGTGAAGAAACAGCACCAGGGTGGTTCGCTGGATCTTCGGAGTTGGCAGCAGGAGCTGAAGGGGCCGCTTGTGCGGGTGCGGCGGGTGCTGCAACAGGTGCAGCGGCTGGAACGGTTGCAGAAGCGATAACCGTTTTTGCGCGGCTGACCCGGACGTTCAAACTGTCGTCCTCGCCGTAGCAACGTTTGACTTGAAGTTCGGTCAGATCATTCTCGTGCAGCAATTCTGCCAGCGCCTGAATGAATGCAACGTCTGAATCTTGAGATTTTTTTGTCATGCCATCCTCGATCGGTCTTGCTGCTCGTCTGTAGCGAGCTTGCCCTGAGCTCGTTTGCTTATACGTCAGCCAATGTAGGGTGAAAAGCGATTGTTGCCATTAAATGTAAGACGGCCTTGTGCCAGTACTAAAAAACAATGTGTTACTGAAAAAAGTGAGAGTAAAAATTTACCATTTGATAAAAAAATGAACATGTGGCAAGATTTACCTGACATAAACCAGCAGGGAGGCCGGTAATGCCAAACAGCCAAATGACGCCGGGGATTCAGTCAGGCAGACTGAGTGCAGAGGCATACCAGGAAAATTTTTCAGATTTGCATCCGCCTTATGAGCCGCATGAAGCTGCCGTTGCCGCAGACAGATGCTATTTTTGCTATGATGCGCCATGCACAACCGCATGTCCTACCGACATCGATATTCCGATGTTCATTCGTCAGATTCAGACTGGAACACCTGAAGAAGCCGCAAAAACGATTTTTTCTCAGAACATTCTGGGCGGGATGTGCGCGCGGGTCTGCCCGACAGAAACGTTGTGCGAAGAGGTTTGTGTGCGTGAGGTTGCTGAGGGTAAGCCCGTCGAAATCGGGCGATTGCAGCGATATGCGACAGACAAACTGATGAATAGCGGCAAGCATCCGTTCAGTCGGGCCGAAGTGACTGGTAAAAAGGTTGCCGTCATCGGCGCAGGGCCTGCGGGCCTTTCATGTGCGCACCGTTTGGCGATGCATGGTCATGATGTCGACCTCTTTGATGCACGATCAAAGGCTGGCGGTCTGAACGAATTTGGAATCGCGACCTACAAATCCGTAGATGGGTTTGCTGCACGCGAAGTTGACTGGCTTTTGCAGATTGGCGGAATTTCCCTCAAGACCGGAAAGGCGCTCGGGAAGGGGCTAAGCATTGACCAATTGACCACAGCATATGACGCTGTGTTCCTTGGAATCGGCCTTGCGGGCGTAAATGCACTTCGCGCAGAGGGCGTTGATAAGGACGGCGTGTCTGATGCGGTTGATTTCATCAGCACACTTCGGCAAGCCGAGGATATGTCAACCATTCCTGTTGGGCGAAATGTTGTTGTCATCGGGGGCGGGATGACGGCTGTCGATGCGGCCGTACAATCAAAACTGCTTGGTTCTGAAAACGTGACGATCGCCTATCGCCGTGGCCGTGATCAGATGGGGGCCTCAGGGTTTGAGCAGGATCTCGCAGCATCGGCGGGGGTGCGCATTCTTGAAAATGCGCAACCTGTGAAGGTGCATGGCAATGGGGCCGTTCAGGAAGTGGAGTTCGAATATACCGAAACCACCAGCGACGGCCTGCTCGGCACTGGCGAGACATTTCGCCTGCCTGCGGATCAAGTGTTAAAGGCAATCGGCCAGACGCTTGGTGAAACGCCTGAAGGGATCACTCTGGAGGGCGGCAAAATCGCTGTTAGTGATGCGGGGCGTACGTCGGTTAACAACGTCTGGGCTGGCGGGGACTGCGCCACTGGCGGGGACGACCTTACAGTGACAGCTGTGGCCGAAGGCCGCGATGCTGCCGAAGACATCCACCAAAGCCTGATGGGCTGAGAGGAGGAATAAATATGGCTGATATTTCTGCAAATTTTCTGGGGATCAAATCCCCGAACCCGTTCTGGCTCGCTTCGGCACCGCCAACGGACAAGGAATACAACGTCCGCCGCGCGTTTGAGGCCGGATGGGGTGGTGTTGTCTGGAAAACACTTGGGTCGGAAGGCCCGCCCGTGGTTAATGTAAACGGTCCACGTTATGGCGCGATTTACGGGGCCGACAGGCGGCTTTTGGGACTGAACAATATTGAGCTGATCACGGATCGCCCGCTTCAGACAAATCTACGCGAAATCAAGGCTGTAAAGCGTGATTACCCGGATCGGGCGATGATTGTATCACTTATGGTGCCTTGCGAAGAAGCCGCATGGAAGGCGATTTTGCCCGTCGTCGAAGAAACCGGCGCGGATGGTATAGAGCTTAACTTCGGATGCCCACATGGCATGGCGGAACGTGGTATGGGTTCTGCTGTAGGGCAGGTGCCTGAATACATCGAAATGGTGGCACGCTGGTGCAAGCAAAATACCCGGATGCCTGTGATCGTAAAGCTGACGCCAAATATCACCGATATTCGTCGCCCGGCAGAGGCAGCCAAGCGCGGTGGCGCAGATGCCGTCAGCCTGATCAACACGATCAATTCGATCACCTCGGTGAATCTGGATGCAATGTCACCAGAGCCAATGATTGACGGCAAAGGAACGCACGGCGGCTACTGTGGCCCGGCAGTCAAACCGATCGCAATGAATATGGTCGCGGAAATCGCACGCAATCCGGAAACAGCGGGTTTGCCGATATCAGGCATCGGCGGTGTTACCACATGGCGTGATGCTGCGGAATTCATGGCGCTTGGGTGCGGTAATGTTCAGGTATGTACCGCCGTTATGACCTATGGTTTTAAAATCGTTCAGGAAATGTGTTCGGGTCTCTCTGCTTGGATGGATGAAAAAGGGTATAGCTCTGTCGACGATTTTGTTGGCAAAGCCGTGCCAAATGTTACCGACTGGCAGTATTTGAACCTCAACTACATTGCCAAAGCCAAGATCGATCAGGATGCCTGTATCAGTTGCGGCCGGTGTTATGCCGCTTGCGAAGATACCAGCCATCAGGCGATTTCAATGTCCGAAGATCGCGTGTTTGAGGTGATGGATGACGAATGTGTCGCCTGCAACCTGTGCGTTGATGTTTGCCCGATTGAGGACTGTATCACGATGGAACCCATGCAGCCGGGTCAGACAGACCCGCGCACAGGCGAAAAGGTTCCGTCCGAATACGCAAACTGGACAACGCATCCAAACAACCCATCCGCAGTTTCGGAGCCGACCTTAGGCGGATGACAGATTTCCCAGGGTTTTAAACCCCACCTTCACCCCGGCCTTGTGTCGGGGTGTTTTCGTTTGGGAGGAGGTCGGCAAGGTGTGATGGTTTGTTCGGGACCTAATTGGTTCCTAAACTCTTGAATGTTGCGCCTCGTAAACAGCATTGCAAGGGTCGTCAAAGGTTGCCGCAGATTGTAAATATTTGCATGCAGCCGAAAATCTGGCGGCACAAAAGTAGTTTTTTGATAAATTCAGTTTCCCACGTTTTTCGAGGTCAAAGTACCGTTCATCTAGGGCTCGAATCTGATCCGATGATGGTGAGTAGTCAGCGATACTCCCTTCAATTTGCAGAAGTTTTAGAACTTCCGTCGAGAGGTCGGGATGAACGCTCTCAATATTCCTAAGAACGTCAATATATGCCTCATCGAAAGCTTTTGACCGAAGCTCCGTGTTCAGTTCTGGATGGCTTATGTGAAGGCGACTTTGCATGTCTGGACTGAATAATCGAATGGCGTCGCTGTCAAGCTCAGCGTTCGTTTTATCCCGCAAAGTCCGCCCAAACTCCTTGCGGCCTTCTCTTTTCTAAGGTGTCAGCAGCTTGGTGAACAAAAGGTCCAGATACGCTTTTGCCTCCGGGTATGGGTCATCTTCCTTGCCAGCCAGAACACTTCGGACCTGAACGTCAAAGTCGGCGTAGTGCTGGGTCAGGGACCAGATTGAAAAGATCAGATGGTGCGGGTTTACGTTGGCTATCTTTCCTTCAGAAATCCAGTTCTGAATGACCTTTGCCTTCGCATCCACCAGTTCTTTCAATTCTCCGTTGATCGTCTCTTTGATCCGCGGTGCGCCTTGTATGATTTCGTTCGCAAACAAGCGGCTTTCACGGGGGTAATCGCGGCTCATTTCAAGTTTGCGGTGCATGTAAGACAGGATTTCCTGTTTCGGATCCCCCTTGGAGTCCATCGCGCGCAGCGGGTCAAGCCATGTGTCCATAAGGCTCGACAAAAGCGCGATATGGATCGCATCTTTCGACGGAAAATAATAAAGCAGGTTTGGCTTTGACAACCCGGATGCCAAAGCAATTTGATCCAGCGTGGAACCGCGATACCCATACTGCGAAAACACCTCTAACGCGGCATCCAGAATTGTGGTGATATTCTTCTGCTGAATGCGTGTGCGCGGTTGAGTCATGCGTCTTCCCAAAAATAGCTTTGTCAAATGCCCGGGCGGGTTCTTTTCTATAAACGTTCAGCGCAATTTGAACAATAAAATCAGATGGACGCTGCGCCCTAATCTAATGAGTTTACCCAATGTAGCAGGATTAACCGGTATTTTTGTCAACAGGAACTACCCCGATACCTTTGAGAATGATCTCTTTTACAGATACCTTCGCCTCTGCCCAGTCTTTGTCAGACAAGGGTTTGCCGTTGTTCAGCGTTTCAATCTGATGACCAAAGTCGGCATAGTGCTGGGTTGTGGCCCAAAGCATGTAAAGCAGATGGCGTGGGTTGATCGGGTCCATCAAACCTGCGTCAATCCAGCGTTGAATGACAGCCATTCGCCCATCCGTCCAATCTTTCAAAGTGTTCTCCAGATAATCCTGAATAACGGGTGCACGATGCATCACTTCTGACGCCCAGACTTTAGAGCCAGCGGGGTGCCTGCGGCTGATTTCCATCTTTGCGTCAATGTATGCCCCGATTCCCTCGGCAGGGCCGGGGGCGGCATCAAAGATGTCTGCGGCCTGCAGCCAGACCTGAAAAATGTTCTGAACGACCTGACGGTAGAGCGATTCTTTTGTTGGGAAATAATAGTGCAGATTGGCCTTGGGCAGCCCGGCCACATCCGCGATCAATTGCATGGTTGCCCCGCCAAACCCCGCTTCTGCAAAGACTTTTTCGGCTGCTTCCAAAATGAGCTTTTCATTCTCCTGCCGAATATCTTTTTTGCGGGCGGGGCGCTGGGCTATAGGCATTGCAAAAACCATCCAGAATTTTCTTGACCGGTTGGTCAGGTTGTGGTCGTGTTATCTTGACCATACGGTCAGGATGTAAAAAATTGCAAGAGGCAGAAGGCCCCGGCACCTGACACGACCTAGGGAGAGAGAAAATGGCTGCACCCGGTGAGAACCTCAAAATCAATGGCGAACGCCTTTGGGAGTCTTTGATGGAAATGGCCAAGATCGGCCCTGGCATTGCGGGTGGCAATAACCGCCAGACCCTGACAGATGAAGACGGCGAAGGCCGTGCGCTGTTCCAAAGCTGGTGCGAAGCGGCGGGTTGCACGATGGGGCTCGACACCATGGGCAACATGTTTGCCCGGCGTGAAGGAACAGACCCTGAGGCGTTGCCGGTCTATGTTGGCTCTCACCTCGACACCCAACCGACGGGTGGTAAATACGACGGGGTGCTTGGGGTTCTTGGCGGGCTCGAAATCCTGCGCACGCTGAACGACCTTGGGATCAAGACCAAACATCCCATCGTTGTGACCAACTGGACGAACGAAGAAGGCACACGTTATGCCCCCGCAATGTTAGCGTCAGGCGTGTTTGCCGGGATGCACACGCAGGACTGGGCTTATGAGCGCGAAGATGCTGAAGGTAAGAAATTCGGGGACGAGCTAAAACGCATCGGCTGGCGGGGTGATGAAGAGGTTGGCGCGCGCAAGATGCATGCCTTCTTTGAACTTCACATCGAACAGGGCCCTATTCTTGAGATCGAAGGCAAAGACATTGGCGTTGTCACCCACGGTCAGGGCCTGAGCTGGACGCAAGTGACAATCACTGGCAAGGACAGCCACACAGGCTCTACCCCCATGCCGATGCGCAAGGATGCTGGGCTTGGCCTTGCCCATGTGTTGGAACTGGTCAATCAGATCGCGCTTAGCCACGCACCCGATGCTGTGGGTGCGGCAGGCCATATTGATGTTTACCCGAACTCGCGCAACGTGATCCCGGGCAAGGTGGTGTTCACTGTTGATTTCCGCTCGCCCGATCTGGCAGTGATCGAAGATATGGAAGCCCGGCTAAAAACTGGTGCGCAGGCGATTTGCGATGAAATGGGTCTTGGGGTTGAGTTTGAAAAGGTTGGTGGGTTTGACCCTGTCACCTTTGACGAAACCTGTGTGTCTGCCGTGCGCAATGCCGCTGAACGGCTGGGCTATTCCCACCGCAACATAATTTCCGGCGCGGGGCACGACGCCTGTTGGATCAACCGCGTCGCCCCAACCGCAATGATCATGTGCCCCTGTGTTGACGGGCTAAGCCATAATGAGGCCGAGGAGATTTCCAAGGAATGGGCCACAGCCGGGGCAGATGTGTTGATGCACGCGGTGGTCGAAACGGCGGGAATTGTGGAATAGGGAGAAGATCAATGACCAAAGTCATCAAAAACGGCACCGTCTGCACGGCAGACCGCACTTGGAAGGCCGATGTCCTGATTGAGGGCGAGGTGATCAAGCAGATTGGCGAGGACCTGAAGGGTGATGAATATATCGACGCCGAAGGCGCCTATGTGATCCCCGGTGGGATTGACCCGCACACGCACCTTGAAATGCCATTCATGGGCACAACGGCGGCGGAAACCTTTGAATCCGGCACATGGGCCGCAGCAGCAGGTGGCACCACGATGGTGGTTGATTTCTGCCTGCCGGGGGCTGACGGCTCTATAAAGAACGCGATCAACGAATGGCACCGCAAATCCGCGCAGCAAATCTGTTCCGACATTGGCTATCACATGGCGATCACCGGCTGGAATGAGAATGTTTTCACCGAGATGGAAGACGCGGTGAAGATGGGCGTCAATTCCTTCAAGCATTTCATGGCCTACAAAGGCGCGTTGATGATTGAAGATGACGAGATGTTCGCGAGCTTCAAGCGCTGCGCGGAACTTGGTGCGCTGCCGATGGTTCACGCCGAAAACGGTGACCTGGTGGCAGAGCTTCAGCAGAAATATTTCGATCAGGGCATCACGGGGCCAGAGGGCCACGCCTATTCGCGCCCACCGGAACTGGAAGGTGAGGCCGCAAACCGCGCGATCACCATTGCCGATACCGCAGGTGTGCCGCTTTACATCGTGCATGTGAGTTGCGAACAGACGCATGAGGCGATCCGCCGTGCGCGTCAAAAAGGCATGCGGGTCTATGGTGAACCGCTGATCCAGTTCCTGACATTGGATGAGTCTGAGTATTTCAACAAAGACTGGGATCATGCAGCGCGCCGCGTCATGTCACCACCGTTCCGCAGCAAGGATCATCAGGACAGTCTCTGGGCCGGGCTTCAGGCGGGCAGCCTGCAGGTTGTTGCAACGGACCACGCGGCCTTTAACACCGAACAAAAACGCGCAGGCCGCGATGATTTCCGGATCATTCCGAATGGCTCGAACGGGCTTGAGGAACGGCTGGCCGTGCTCTGGACCGAAGGCGTCGAAACCGGGCGGCTTACGCCAAATGAATTTGTCGCAGCCACTTCAACAAACGTCGCCAAGATATTGAATATATATCCTAAAAAAGGTGCGCTTGTCGAAGG
>Ga0316204_10001441_pt1 | contig 64293 bp, 61 predicted proteins | sample 6monrhotite_MG_2_FD_205661 | JGI IMG/M metagenome (GOLD analysis project Ga0316204, IMG submission 205661) | Microbial mat bacterial communities from mineral coupon in-situ incubated in ocean water Damariscotta River, Maine, United States -... | ecosystem: Environmental > Aquatic > Marine >... | reverse complement strand
GGATCGAGCCCCATGGCTATCTATCCGGTGTCCTGACCGCCATCGCAGGCGGGCACAAACAGACCGACATCAACGAACTGCTGCCATGGAATTACGCCAAGCACGTGTGAACAGTGCACCGCTTACGTTCCGTCTCGTTGTCGCTGACAAATGTTCTGGGTCGTTGGCGTCGGGTCATGATCGTGGTCAGTTCCCGCGTGACACGCAGCCCCGAGAGCGAGGTGTCGGCGACCAGGGCGAGGCACTCCCGGCTGAAGTCGTCGACGATGGCCAAGACACGGAACCTGCGCCCGTCGGTGAAGGCGTCAGAGACGAAATCCGAGGCTCCAGCGTTCGTTGGGCTTCTCTGGAACAAACATCGGTCTGAGTGTCCCGAGGGCCCGCTTCCGGCCGCCGCGTTTCCTTACCTGCAGCTTCTTCTGGTTCACTCGCCAGCCCTGCCGCTCCAGCATAACGTGCACGCGGCGATAGCCGAACCGGCGACGCTCCGCTGCTACGACCTTCATCGCCTGACGCAAATCCGCATCGTCCGGGCGCACGCTGCGATACCGCACGCTCGACCGGTCAACGTCCAGAACAGAACACGCCCGCCGCTGGCTCACCTGATGCGCTTCGCACAGATGTGCCACGGCCTCCCGCCTGGCCGCGGGCGTCACCATTTTTTTGATGCAACGTCTCGCAGCATCGCGTTGTCCAGCATCTGCTCGGCCAACAGCTTCTTCTGCTTGGCGTTCTCGTCCTCCAGCGCCTTAAGCCTCCTGGCATCCGAAACTTCGAGCCCGCCGAACTTCGCCTTCCACTTGTAGAACGTCGCCGAGCTGATCCCGAGCTCGCGGCACACGTCCGCCGTCGCAACGCCGCTCTCCTGCTGCTTCAGGAGCGAGATGATCTGCTCTTCGCTGAACCGTGATCTCTTCATTCTGTCCGCCTCCTTCGTTGGGACGGACTCTACCTCACAATGGAGGAGGAAACGGGTCTCAAGTCACGAAGTCTACTTATACTGTTTGATTTGGCAAATAAAACTCGGTAATCCCCCGCTTCCCCTCGGCCCGTCCAAGCTGCACGATCACATCGATGGATTTCCGGATGTATTCCCGCATCTCGGCGAAGGTCAGCGGTGTCCCCGCCTGCAATACCATGATCGCCAGCCGGTCGATGGCGAGTTCCGCGGTTTCCGCGTGGATGGTGGAGACCGACCCGCCATGGCCGGTGTTGATCGCCTCGAGATAGGTCAGGGCTTCGGCGCCTCGCAACTCGCCGACGATGATCCGATCGGGGCGCATGCGGAGGGAGGCCTGCAGGAGGGCGTTGGCACTGCGTTGCGAGCCGGAACCGCGGTCGGCCAGAAGGGCGACGGTATTGGGTTGGCCCGGGAACAGCTCAAAAGCGTCCTCAATGGTGATCAGCCGTTCGTGCTCGCTGACGTGGGTCAGAAGGTGGCGGGCAAAAGTGGTCTTACCGGTCGAGGTGCCGCCGCTGATCAGGACGTTGAGCCGCGCCTCGACCAGGGTTTGCAGCGCGGCCTCGAGATTTTCTTCGGCGAGACTGGCAATGTTCTTCATCTTCTCGGCGCGGAGGGCATCGAGCGAGACAGCCTTGCCGAAGAGATAGGCCGGTGCGTAGTCCCGGACGCTGCCCGAGGCAAAGAGGCGGATGGTGATCGAGGCGCCGCGATCAATGGCGGGCGGCACGGCGACCTGGACCCGGAGGGGGCGGCCTGCATATTCCACCTTGCCGGAGACGAGCGGGTTCTTTTCAGAGACGCGGGCCTTGGCATCGCCGACGATGGTCTGGGCCATGTTGAGGGCGGTGGTGCGATCCACGGTCTGGCCTTCATGGCGCATGGTGGCGTCGCCCGCCACCTCGAGCCAGACCTTGCCGTCCGGATTGATCGCGATCTCGACCACGTCATCGCGCCGCAGCAGGTCGCGGAACGGGTCGAGATAGCGCTCGAGGTATGAGGCTGGTGACGCCTGATCCATCAATTCGGTAGTTCCGGTAATATTGAATCTGGTTTCGCTGCCTCTCGCCTGCGGCTCGAACGCGAAACCAGATGCTTCTTTCTCATTGTGAACCAGAACCCCCGTAGATCACCACATCCCGGTCCACCAGCACGGTGACCGAGGCCCCCTGATCGACATAGATCGTCGGCGCGATCGACACCTGGTCGGCGATCACCGAACCGACGGCATCCTGAAGATCGCTGCCGACACCGCCCAGGACGATGCTGGTGGTTTCGTTGTTGGCGCTCTCGGCCACCACGGCCGGCGCGGCCCCGATCACGGAAATCAGTGCCGCCCCGCCGAAGCGCTCGGCGAACTTCGTATCGACAAGCCCGGTGAGGCCCGAGCGCCCGAGTTGGTCTCCGCCCACGGCCGCAATTTCCATCGAGGTGCCGTCCGGGGTCAGGACGCGGGTCCAGACGATCAGGATGCGTTTCTGGTGCATGTCGATGCCGGAGCGATATTGGCCAAAAAGGCGGGAGCCGCGAGGGATCAGGATCTGGTCCCCGGAAAACGCCGGGACCGGTTCGGAGACGACCGCCACGACAGACCCGGGCAGATCGCTGTTGATGGCGGTCTGAAGCGCCGCCTGGATGACGGACCCTTGGGTCAGGGTGCGCTCAGGGTAAGCGAGGCGGGCGGCTTCCTGCACCTCGAGCGGGCGGGCGGTCTGCAGGAATTGCTCATTACCGGAAAGCACGGGTCCCCCGGTGCCAGCGGCAGCAGGATCGGCAACTGCCGCGCCACTTTGGCCACCACGTGGACCATCGGCGTAGACCACGGCGGGGGATTTGATCTGCGCGGTCAGAAGCTCTTCGGCGACCCGTTCGGCTTCGCGCTGGCGTTGTTCCTCTTCCTGACGGCGGCGTTCTTCGAGAAGGCGTTGATCGGCGATCAGCCCTTCGCGGTCGAGCTCGGACTCGAGCCCCTCGCGCTGTGCCCGTTCGGCATCGAGCATGGCTTGCAACCCGGCGATACGGGACTCGGTCTGGCGCTGCAGGTTGGCAAGTTCGGTTTCCTTTGCGGCCAGCATGGCTTCGAGCGCGGCCTTCTGCTCGTCGAAGGCTTCGCGCAGGTCCGCGACGGCGGACTGGATTTCCGAGTTGCGGGCGGCCTGGCTAGCGGCGAGGGCTTCGCGGAGCTTGGCGATTTCGGCCAGCACCTCGGCACTTGGCTCGGGGGCAGGGGCCGCGGGCACGTCGAGCGCTTCCTCGACAGCGATCAGCGCGTCATTGACCCGCTGCTCGGTCTCGTCGGGCGGAAACTCCAGTCGCCCGCCGGTGCCAGGGCGGCGGTCCTGGAAGGTTTCGACATCGGAGGTCTCGAGCGCGCTGTCACTTGTCCGCAAGCCGGTCGCCAGGAAATACGCCACCCCGGCCCCGCCAAGGGCGAGGGCGGCGGCGAGCGCGCCGACTCCGAGGCTGTTGCCGCGGCGCTTGGATTTGCCGCGCTGGCTGAATTGATCGAGGCGGTCCTGGAGATCGGGAGGGGTTTGATCGGCCATGGTCAGTTGCTCACGTTGATCGCGCTTTCGTCGCGCGCGGCACAGATCGCCTCGTCGCCGATGCGCAGCGTCCAGTAGGTGTTCACCCCGAGCACTCGGACGGTATTGCCCTGTTGGGTCCAGTTCACCGTATGCTCGTGGCCCTGGTCATCGGCCTTGAAGAGGGCAGGCTGGCGGGCGTTTTCCGGGAAGACGAAATACGTATAGCGCCCGTCGTCATAGATATGGCTGGGGCGGAAATCGCCCTCGCCCGAGACGCGATATGCGTAGTTACGCGGGGCCTCGAACCCTTTGGGCTGGGTGGCGCCCACCGCGCGGCGTTCCTCGCCGGGGTAGCGGAAGCGGACCTCGAAGAACATGCCGGTGCGGCTCGGGATAGATCCTTCGCGCAGGTGAAAGGAATAGGTGCGGCGGTTGGTGATGACCGTCATGTTGGTCGAGGCCTGCGCCACATGCGGCTTGATGGTCAGCACATTGCCGAGCTCCGGGATCGGATCGACCTGGAAGCTCTCGGTGTCACCGACAATCACAGCTTCAAAGCGCTCCCCCGCCCCGAAATGAATCGTGGTTGAATGCTTGAGATCGGTCTCGATACGGTAGACCTGGTTTTCGTTATAGACGGCGGTGCGGATGCGGATATCGAGCGGGCCGCCTTGCGGCGTGGCCTCGGCGTTTGCGGCAACAGGCATGGCAAGCGCTAGGAGGAGCGCGGGAAGGGATTTCATCTTGGTCAGTTCTCCAGGGTCTCGGCGTCGACGCGGTAGGAGGTCACCACGAAGCCCAAAGGGTTGGCCCAGACGTCCTGAAGGCGCTGGCGGGTTTCGGGTTGGAAGTCGTAGCCGACGGTGGCGACATAGGACCGGGTGACGGTGCGGGTGTCGCGGGGGCGGCGGAGCGTGCGGGTGAAGCGGACCTGGGCCACACCGCGCTCGATCTGGTTCACCGATTTGATCACCACCTCGATCTTGGCGTCGCGCCCGTAGACAGTGATCGGGTAGTCTTCGTTGGTGGAGGACCAGAGATCGCGCAGCGTGCGCGCGGCATCTCCGTCCGAGCGGTCGAGGACCGAGTTGATGCGTTGCTCGCCATCGGTCAGGTCATAGGTTTCACGGTCATCAACATAGGCCACGAGATTGGCCTGGATGATGGCGTCACTTTCCGAGAGTGTGAGTGCCTGAACAGCGGCGACCCGGTCCATCTCGCCGGTCTCCTTGTCGACCACGACCACGAAGGTCTCGGTCGTCTTGAGCGGAAAGAGGCTTGCGCCCGCGACCATGCCGGCAACACCAACCAGCACGCCGGCCGCCGCGACGAACCAGGCGAAGCGCTCGCGCCGCCTTGGCCCGTAGATGAAATCCGCCTCGAAAGCGTCGCGATCATGGCTCGCGGAAGGGGTTGTGGTTGTCTTCACGTCAGTCGTCTTTCACATCAGGGTTTGCGGAAGGCCTTGGCGGCGGAGAGGAGCGCGCCGGGGCTTTGCCGGATCACCTCACCGGTCTTCACCACGCCCGCATTGGCCATCTGGTTCAGCTCATGCGGGGACTTGCCGGTGACGAGGCGCGAGGTTGCGCCCGTGCCATACTCCCGCGTGTTCACGAAACCCTGACGCGCGAGGCCGGTCAGACCCACGGCATTCGAGGCAATGCCCACCACGCCGGTGAGATTGGACGCGATATAGGGAACGGAAGCCATGATCCCGGCGCTGAGAATGAGGATCACGAGGAAGGGCAGGATGAGGCTGACGGTCTCGACATCGCCGGGATCGGCGGAGGCGTCGCCGATGGCCTCGGCGATGGCGACGATGATGCCCGCAGCCCCGGCTGCGGCGACCGGCATGAGGGCATAGCCGATGGTGGCGCGGGTCCAGGCCTCGAAGAGGGACTGGGTTGGTTTGAAAAGCGAGGTCACGATCATGAAGGGGGCGATCACGATCATCAGCGCGAAGACGATGCGGGCGAAGGCGATGATGCCGGCAGTGACGGCGGCAAAAACGGCGGAAAGGACAAAGAAAATGGCACCCAGGACCGCCCCGAAAACCCAGCCCGCGCGGTCTCCGATCGTGTCGCCATAGGCGGTGATGCGGGCGACCATGTTGTCTAGGCTCTCATAGACCCCGGCCTCGTCGCCCGAGCCGGTGAGCGCCAGGATCGAGGCGCCAACTGAGTCGGGGACCTGCGTGACGATGTTATAGATGACGCTGAAATTGTCCCAGCTCTGTGCGAATATGCCCACGAGCGCGACTTTCATCCCGAAGGCAAAGCCGGTGCCGAAGGGCAGGGGGCGGAGTTGCATCACCACGTTGATCCCGAGGAGCACGACGAGGAGCGCGGCCCCGGCGGAGATCACGTCGCCGACCGCGCCCGCCGAGGAGACGAACCCGTCCTGCGCCACGGTATCCACCGCCGCATCGATCTGGCTCAGGATGTCCCGAATGACGCCCATCTATTCCGCACAGGCCTCCACAACTTGCGCCTCGAGCGCGTCGGCCTGCGCGTAGAGATCGAGCACCTTGAAGGGCAGGCGCGGGTTGTCCGAGGTCTGGAACCGGGGCAGGGCGTCAAGCGCCTGATCCCAGGTGAACTGATCCAGCAGGCAGGTACAGGTTTCCGAGGCAAGCGCCTCCTCGGCAATCAGGATGCGCAGGATCGCGCGGTAGCCATTGCGCAGATAGGCAGTCTCGGCCAGATCGGCAGAGGCCTTCGGGGCACGGCAGGCGTCGGCCTCGTCCCGCGCGATAGCCATCGCGTTGAAGGGCGTGTCGCCGGAAGGGTTCGTGCTCGGGGTCTGGGCCAGCGCGGCACAGGGCAGGGCACTCACTACAAGTGCTGCGAGACCAAGTGCCCGAACTGAAGCCAAGCTGTGGATCATGGACATTTTCATGGATCCACCGCCATCGAGCGGAACTTGCGTTCATCCGCGAGGGTTGCGGCATCGACGACGCCGAGCTGGCCCGCACTGACGCCCTGGGCGGCTTCGAGCCGCCAGATCTGGGTCAGGATGATCCCGAGCTCGGCGGTGACGCGCGTGTTGAGATCGACGGCGGCCTTCAGCCCGTCCTGATCATCGATCAACCCGACCATGGTCTCGAGCCGCTCGAGGCTTTGCCCGGCCTCTTCGTGGCTTTCCTGCGCGGCAACCGAGAGCATGGCACTGGCCCCGGCAGAGGCGGCGATGCGATTGTCGGCGGGCTGGTCGGAGCCCGAGAGTGTTCCCAGTCGTTCCGACGTAAAGCCGCTGCCCGTCAGCACCCGCTCGACCGAGGCCGAGAGTTCCGCGCCCGGATTGAAGCCACTCAGGAAATCGCCACTCGCCAGCGACTGCGCGGTGTTGAGGGGGGCGACCAGTTTGCCGCGGAGCGCACGGAATTCCTCGACCGTCGCGAAGAGTTCACCCAGACCGCTGCCCTCGATGAGCGAGGTCAGTTGCGCCTCGAGGTTTGTCAGCTGCGATAGCTGGGTTTCCAACTCCAGCCGCATGGTGGCGAGCTGTTGCATCTGGACATTCAGATCCTCGGCCATGTGCTCGAGTTGGGCTACGAGCTGGCCAAGCGCTGAGCCGTCAAAGGTCGGCACACCCTGGGCCGTTGCGGGCGAAGAAAACCCGAGTGTGGTGACCGCAGCCACGGTCAGGAGAAGCTGTCTCATTCGGGAACTCCCATCTGCATGAAGTCGCGCTCGGCTAGTCGGTCGGCGACGAGGTGCTGCGCATAGGCCGCCTCGCGTTGCTGGTTCGCGGCCATCAGCCGGACGCGAAGATTGAGGATGCGGCCGATCTCGGCCTTGGCGTAGGTGTTGAGCTCCCAGGCCGCCTTGGCATTGGGTTGGGCATCGATCTGCAGGATGATCGCGCGCAGGCAGTTGATCACCTGTTCGGTCGTGGCGGAGCTGTCGGCGGCGTAATGGATGCCCGCCTCGGAGATGCTGGCATATTCGGCGAGCGCAAAGTCCGAGGGCGAGAGCGTGCCAAGCGCGTCGGCGCCGCCCACGACGCCGAGGTATTCGTTGTAAAACTTGGAGATGTTTCGGACATAGCCCTGGGTTTCGGCAAAGGGCGGCACTCCGCCATATTCGATCACGCGCCCCGGCCCTGCGTTATAGGCCGCGAGCGCATGGGGGATATTGCCGAAGCGGTTGAGTTGCGTGGTGATGTAGCGCGCGCCGCCGCGCAGGTTGTCCTTTGCGTCATAGCGATCGACGCCAAGGTCGGAGGCCGTGCCGGGCATGAGTTGGGTCAGGCCATAGGCCCCGACCGGGCTTTCGGCGGCTACGTTGAAGCGGCTTTCTTGCTTGATCAGGGCCTGGAAAAGGCAGCGCCATTGGGTGGCCGAGAGACCCGCGCGGGCCACACCGGGGGCGCCTGCGAATTCCCCCGCGACCTCGACGATCATCATCTCGACTGTTTCGCGGCCCTCGCCGAAGAGGCGGCTGTTCATCGGGCTAGGGTCGGTATTGGGATAGACCGCCGCCACGCCAAAGTCCGCATTGCCTTCGAGCGCGCGGATATCGAAGCCGGGGCCGGTGATGGCCGCCGTCATCTCTTCGAGGACGCGCAGCTGGTCGGCCTGGACTTCGGCCAGCGTGGACTCGGTCCGATCCTTGTCCTGCTGGACGCCCAGATCCTCGGCCAGCGCCGTCACCCGGGCAATGGCGCGACCGATCGCGGAATTGTCCTGCGTTGGCACGCCCTGGGCATGCGCGGGCAGGGCGCCGAGGCCGAGACAGAGTCCGGCGGATATGATCGCGGCGCGGCTCATTCCGGACGGGGCAGGGGCTCGAAGCTGCAGTCGGGCTTGGGCGCCTGCTGTACTGGTGCGCCCATGGTCGAGAATGAGAGGGTCGAGCGCGTGACCTGCGGCTCGCCGTTTCGACCGAAGCAGGGCGAGGTTTGTTCGGTGTATTTTTCGCAAGCTGAGAGAAGGCCTGCGGCGGCACAAAGCGCGAGGAGGGGTTTCGAACTCATATCACATGTCTCCAGAAATTGGGATTGGTGCGCCAATCGGCGGGCACACGCGCCTCGCCGGTGGCGCCGCCGCCAAGGATGGGAAGGAGTGTGCCGAGGGCCGAAAGGTCCGCATCGACGAAGACGCTGTCGCCCGCCGAGCGCACCAGCGCGATGCGCTGGCCGATGGTGGGCTGGACGAGGAGGGCCGCCTCCTTGGCGTTCACGCGCAGGAAGTCGTAATCCGAGATGGTGGCGCGATCGTTGGGGAAGAGGATCTGGGTCGGCACCGTCTCGACGATGGTCTTGCCGACGCGGCTCTCGCGCAATTGGCTCGGATACTGCGTCATCATGATCACGACGCAGTTCATCTTCCTGAGCGTGACCAGCCAGTTTTCCAGCCGCGCCCCGAAGTAGGGATCGTCGAGCAGCTTCCAGGCCTCGTCGAGCACGATGATGGTGGGGTGGCGATCCTCGACCACGCGTTCGATCTGGCGGAAAATGTAGGAGAGCACCGCCATGCGCTCAGTGGTCATGTCGAGGATCTCGGTCATGTCGAAACCGATGATGTCGGAGGCCAGTTCAAGCCCCGCGCCCTGTTCCGGCTCGTCGAAGACCCAGCCATAGCGCCCGCCCGGGGCCCATTCGGCGACACGGGACTGCAGCTCGCCATCGTCATCGAGCGACTGGAACAGCGTCTCGAAACTCGCGAAGCGTCTGAGCGAGCCCTCGGCATGGGCATTTTGGGAGACCGCGCTCTGGATATAGCGGGATTGCTCGCCGGTGAGGGTTCCATTGCGTGTGAGAAGTGTCGCAAGCCAATCTGAGAGCCAGGCGCGCCCGCGCTCATCGATCTCGGTATCGAGAGGGTTCAAGCCGGACGGTACGCCTGCCCGGATCTCGTTATAGCGGCCGCCAAGGGCGCGAACGGCCATCTCGAGGCCACGGTCCTTGTCGAAGAAGAAGAGCCGTGCGCCGACCCTCTGTGCTTGTGCAGTGAGGAAGGCGGTGGTCAGCGTCTTGCCGGTGCCGGTGCGCCCCAAGACAAGGGTGTGGCCGACGGTGGGTTCCTTGCCCGGGCTGCCCGCCTCGTGGAAATTGAAGCGATAGCCCGAGGTGCCGACCGTGGGCAGCACCGAAATGGTCTGACCCCATGGCGACTGATCCGGACCACGTCCCTCGACGCTGCCGTGAAGAGCCGCGAAATCCGCGAAGTTGACAGAGGAGATTGGTGTCTTTCGAGCGCGGTAGCCGAAGTTGCCGGGGCATTGTGCGAAGTAGGTGGCTTTCAGGGCCATGTTTTCGCGCACGATCACCGACATGATCTCCTGTCCTACGCGCTTGATCTGGGCGGCGGCGCGCTCGAGCGTGTCGCGGTCCGGCGCATAGACGGCGATGGAGAGGTGATGGTCGCCGAAGGCGATGCGTCCGGCCTCCTGGTCGTCGGCGGCCTGTCCGAGCTGTTCGCGCAAGGAGACGGCGGCATCGTCGGAAGCATGCATCTGGCGGATGATCCGCTGGATGCGCTCGGCCATGATGTTGTTCGGGATCGGGCTGAAGGAATTCGTCAGCACGATGTCGAGGGGCAGGTCGAGCGCGTCGAGGAGGGTGACATCCGTAAGGGCCGGATAGGTCTTCATCGAAAAGAGCGCGCCGTATTTGACCCGGCCTGTCACGGCATCGTCCAGGGTGACCACGTCGCCATCAAAGGTCGCGCGGCAATTGCTCAACGTATGCGAGAGGGGCAGGGCGCTTTGGCCGAAGGCGATGGGGGAGAAGCTGCCTGCGCTCAACGTGTTGAGATAGCCCAGCCATTCACCGCCCGCGCGGGTCAGGCGGACGGGGTTGGCCGAGGAAAGCGCCACCTCGAAAAAGCCCATGACCTCGTTGAGTTCCTGCATCCGGGTCGCGCGGTCCTTGACCCAGGCCTTGCGGGCCAGCGTCCGCAGGAGGGGAATACGCGCCGAGATGTCGGGGCGCCGGATCACGCTGAGATAGAGTTGGCGCTTGGCGGGGCGCAGGTCTTTGACATGGGCCTGCCAGCGCGCGTCGATTGCGGCGGCGAAGCTGTCCCCCTCGATAGGGCGCATCCCGAGATCCTGCGGCACAGAGATCCGGTGGATGTAGAAGCCGAAGGCGTTGCCGGTCTGGGCCACGATAGCGGCGACCGCGCGTTTGAGCGCGTCGAGCCGGGCATCCTCGGTGGTCATGGGGTTCAGACCGTCGAGGCGTAGGGTGGCGAGGAGGTCTCCCTCGCGCAAGACCATGACGTCGTCATCCGCCAGCGCGAAATACGGCAGGTGCTCGGCGAGATAGCTTTCCCGCGCGAAGTCCCCGCCGCCCGCCTGATGCAGGGCTGTTCCGTGAGCGGAAAGAGTGCCTGCATCAAGCGCCAAAGCTGTCGCCTCCATGCAGGGCCCGGTTCTTCGTCGGGCGGACGGTGCCGAAGGAGACGCGCAGCACTTCGAAGAAATGCGGCTCGCGGTCTGCTACGAACCAGAGGATCGGATAGGCAATGATCCCGATCAGGAAAAAGACCATCGACTTCGTCCAGATGAACGGCAGAACGACCCCGGTTGCCAGGACCACCAGGTATCCGACAGGGAGACCCAGATACTTGGGCGGACGGGCGAGGCCCAGAAAGAGGGGGGATCGTTCTGCCAAGGCTCTAACGGTCCTTAAGCAAAGCCAGCGACGATTGTACTGGCTGAGAAGATCAGCACGATCCCGATGATGACCGAGGCGAACCAGAGCCAGTTCAGACGTCCCATCATGCACATGAAGCCGGTGCCGATGACGGCGAGCGTGGCGACCGCGATCCCGATGGGACCGGTCAGCGCGGCCTCGACCGTTTCCAGCATGGTTTGGATCGGCGACAAGTCTTGCGCGAGAGCAGGCGTAGCCAAAGCCGCCAGGGTTGTGGCGACAGGCAAGAGGCGGCTGAGGCGATGTCGAAGCATGCGAGGTTCCCTTGTTTTACTGAAGTTCGATGAGGACGGGCGCGCGGACTGGAACCCGGTCCGCGATGCGGGTGTCCGGCGCGGAAACGGCTGCGCCTGCCAGCCGGGACCGGATCCGGTGGATGCGCGCAATGTAATCGCGGGTCTCGGCGAAGGGTGGAATGCCGGAATACTCGAGCACCCGGTGCGGCCCGGCATTGTAGGCTGCCAGCGCCAGGTCGATATCCTTGAAGGTGGCGAGCTGCGCGAGCAGATAGCGCGCTGCGCCATCGAGGTTTTGGGACGGATCGCGCGGATCGACGCCGAGGGCTCGGGCCGTGTCCGGCATCAACTGGCCAAGGCCGTAGGCGCCCTTTGGGCTGACGGCAGTCGGATTGTAACTGCTTTCCGCCTCGACCAGGGCTTGGAACAGAATCTGCCAGTCCTGCACGTCGAGCCCAACTTGCCGCAGGGCGCGATTGCCCGCGTGACGATCTGCGGTGGCGCGGATCAGCGCGAGGATGTCGTTGCGCCCGGACGGCGCTGTGGCATCCAGAGAGGCCAACACGACATTGTCCTCAGCGCCAGCACCCAGCCCCGCCCAGACAGGTCGCTCACCATGAAACGTCCAGCCGGAGGTCCGGGCGGTTCCGTCCCGGCCAAAGGCGATGACGTCAGCCGCGCTCCTCGAGGGTGATGCTGTAGTCAGGACCAAAGCGCAGATCGCGCCCGTCACCGAACTCGAGATGATGTTTGAAAAGCCCCGGCCATATGTTGAAATATCGCGGCTCTGGCCCGTGTGGGGTGATCCGGGTCGAGACGAGAATGGCTTCCGGCTCGCCCTCGCGCAGGTAGATGCACTGGTAGCGCGGCTTGCCATCGTCCGTGAACCCCACGAGTTCATACCGGCAGCGGAACGCGATGCCCTTTTCGGACAGGTCTTTGACACCATCGATGGTGATCAGGATCTGGTTGCGCGCTATCGGCATCTTCGGACTCTCCCCACGAGAGCCCTTCTACTTCCTGCGCTTAAATTCATAAAGTCATATGGAGTCAATACGACATATTGCAGAGAAATACATACTGCGCGATAGTCCGCGCAACTTTTGCGGGAGAGCGACATGAGACGACAGGCGATGGCAGCGGCGATGGGGATGATGGCGACGTTAGGAGCCCCGGAGAAGGCGCAGGCCTATGACATCGACTGCGCCATCATGCTCTGTATGGCGGGTGGTTTCCCCCCAAGCGCGGTCTGCGCGCGGGCCTACCGCACCATGATTCGTCGGATCACGCCCTGGCCGAGCCTGCCGCCCTTCGGGGTCTGCACCTTTACCCATGTGCCGGTCGAACTTGGCGGGCCCGGCGGGGAGGCCGAGCTCGACACCAACCTGCCGGAATACGAATGGCTGAACCGCACCCATGTGATCTGGTTCACCGGGCGATCCTACAAGCCACGTGACGAGCCCCGGCAGTGGGACTGGTCGATCCGTTCCTGCGATCGCGAGAACCGGACCTGCCGCTATATCCAGCGAGTCTACGGGTCCCACACGCCCTGGCCCACGACATTCGTCTCGGAAAGCGGACAGGAGATCGCCTATCCGACCAGTGGCGGCCTCTGGCACTTCTATTCCCGCAGCATCATGGTCGAATTCGGCGACTACGAGGGCAACATGGGCCATTCGGACTGGTTCTCCTACTGATCCGAACGCTCCGATGTGTTCAGGGAGACAGGGCGAAGTTCGGTTAGGTCTGCCTCAAAGCGTTCAGGGTCAACATGCCAACGACGGCTCACAGAGCCGTCATTCCAACGGTAATCGGTGAACAGGTGAAGCGCCTGCGTATCGGTGTTCAGAAACCCTTCCTGGAAAGGCCAGCCTGTCTTTCTCTTACTCATTGAACTCACTGCGCTCCATTTGACTACCTCTTGAGACGCTCCGATCGAGGGCGCATCAGGGGCTGGCAAATTTTAGCTAGCGCTTTGTAAAGAACTCTTCGGGGTCGACGTTCAGCGCCTTGGCGATGCGTTCGAGAAGGTCGAGAGAAGCGGCGAACCTGGCGTTCTCGACCTTGCACATATGGCCGCGGCTCACATCGGCCCGATGAGCAAGCTCCTCCTGGCTGAGGCCGCTGGCGCGTCTCAATTCCTGGATGTTCTGTGCTACACGATCCCGCAAGTTCATGCCCGCAAAGCGGACACGCTGCGCGAAGCTTAGCCACGCGATATGTACTCCATTTGTAGGTGTACTTGCTGCCAATGAAACTTCGAGGTGGACTGCGAAGCTGCAGCATCGCGCTCATAGAGACCCTTGGATGAAACTTACCCCAGCTCGCTTAATGCGTGTGCGAACGAGGGCCAACGTAACCTGATGCTAATGCGCGACAACTTGCCGTGAGAAAGTGGGGGCAGGCCAACTCTACATCAGAAAGAGTGAAATTGCGGGGGGCAGGTCAACTCTCACGTACGGTTGATCACTTTTTTTCGTAGTTTTTTGAAAGAAATGAGATAATGCTGCACCTGCAAATGGTGGCGCGTGGACGTGGGCACCTAAAAATCGAAGCTTCCAGGTGCCCAAAAAGCCTCAAAAGCTGATGTATGCGGTCTTGGATGTCGTGAAGAACTCACGCGCGGCGCGTCCCTGCTCGCGGCTGCCGTAGCTTGAGCCTTTTCGCCCACCGAAAGGCACATGGTAATCCACCCCGGCTGTGGGCAAGTTGACCATCACCATACCGGCCTGAGACCGGGACTTGAAGTCCTCGGCAAACTTCAGCGAGGTTGTGCAGATACCCGAAGACAGGCCCAAGGGGCTGTCATTCGCGATCGCCACCGCCTCGTCATAATCAGCGGCCTTCAGAACGCTGACAACTGGGCCGAAAATCTCTTCGCGTACGTGCTGCATCTGGTTTGTGCAGTTCGCGTAAACGGTCGGTTCCATATAGAAGCCGGGCGTGTCGCGGGTAAGCACCTCGCCACCACACAAGCGTTCGGCGCCCTCGCTATCGGCGATGCTGATGTATTTGAGGTTGGTTTGCAGTTGCCGCTCGTCCACCGCCGGGCCGATCTGCGAGGCGGGATCAAGGGCATGTCCGACCCTCAGGGCGCGCGCGGCATCCACCATGCCTGCGACAAGCGCGTCGTGAATACCGGGGGTGGCGATGATCCGGGTGTTCGAGGTGCAGCGCTGGCCGGTCGACAGAACCGACCCGCCGATCGCGCAGTCGATGGCGGTTTGCAGATCGGCGTCATCCATCACGATCAGGGGGCTTTTGCCGCCCATTTCCTGCTGCACCTTGCCGCCGCGTTCGGCCACACGGGTGCGAATGCCCGCCCCTGTCGCTTCGGAGCCGGTGAAGGACACCGCCGCCACATCAGGAGAGCGCACGATCTCTTCACCAACAACGCTGCCGCGCCCCATGACCAAGTTGAACACGCCAGCAGGCAGGCCCGCCCGCGACAGGATTTCGGCCAGGGCCCAGCCACAGCCGGGTGTAAGGTCTGCCGGTTTGAACACCACCGTGTTGCCATAGGCCAAGGCCGGTGCGATTTTCCAGGCGGGGATCGCGATGGGATAGTTCCAGGGCGTGATCAGCCCAACGACGCCCACCGGCTCATGACGCACCTCGACCCGGACACCGGGGCGGACCGACGCCATGGACACCCCTTCAATCCGCAAGGCTTCCTGTGCGTAAAACTTGAAGACATGCGCCGCGCGCGTCACCTCGCCGATGCCTTCCGAAAGGATCTTGCCCTCCTCCCGCGACAGCAGTTCACCCAGTTCTTCTCTGCGGGCCAGAAGCTCGACACCGACAGCCTCCAGCGCATCGGCACGTGACTGGGGAGTCGATTGCGCCCAAGTGGGGGCGGCGGCTTTTGCGGCGGCAATGGCATGGCGCGTCTGTTCCGCGCTGGCGCGGGCGTACTGCCCGATGACATCAGTTGTGTCCGAGGGGTTGATGTTTTCAGCCCAATCGGTGCCGGAGGCCCATTCACCGGCGATAAGATTCAGTTTTTCCATGGTGCCGTTCCTTAGTTTTCCTTGACCAGCCGGGTCACGTCGTCGAGCGATTTCTTCACGATGGCAAACAGATCATCGACCTGCTCTTCGCTGGTGATCAGCGGCGGACAGAATGCGACGGCGTCGCCAAGGTTGCGGGTGATCGCCCCGTTGCGCAGCAGGGCTGCGTTCAACAGCCCGCCCAGGGCGCCGACCGGGCCGGTCACGGATTTCGCAGCCTTGTCATTGACCAGCTCCAGCGCCGAGATGAAGCCGACGCCGCGGATCTCGCCAACCAGGGGGTGGTCCTGAAGGCTGTCGAGCTTCTTGTGGAACCGTGCCCCCACCGTCCGCGCGTTGGCCACCAGTTCGCGCTCTTCGATGATCGCAATGTTCTCCAGGGCAACCGCTGCGCCCAGCGGGTGACTACCGCCAGTAAAGCCATGACCCAGAACGCCAATCCGTCCGCTTTCCTCGGCAATCGGCGCATAGAACCGGTCGTTCATCATGAAGGCGCTAAAGGGTACATAGCTGGAGGTGATCTGTTTCGACATCACCATGACATCGGGCTTCATCCCAAATGTGTGCGACCCGAACATCTGTCCGGTGCGGCCAAAGCCGCAGATCACCTCGTCGGCAACGAGCAGGATGTCGTATTTGTCCAGCACCGCCTGGATCTTGTCCCAATAGGTCCGGGGCGGCACAACGACGCCACCCGCGCCCATGACGGGTTCGGCAAAGAAGGCGGCAATGGTCTCGGGGCCTTCCGCTTCGATAAGGCTTTCAAGGTCGGTGGCGCAGCGGGTGGCGAACTCTTCCTCGGTTTCGCCGCCTTTGCCGTCTTTCCAGTAGTGCGGGCAGGTCGTGTGCAGCACCCGGTCGATGGGCAGATCGAAAGAGCGATGGTTGTTCGGCAGACCTGTCAGACTGCCCGCAGCGATGGTGACACCGTGGTAGCCGCGCTGCCGCGCGATCACCTTCTTGCGCTCGGGCTGGCCCAGGGCGTTCGAGCGATACCAGAGCATTTTCAGCACCGTGTCATTCGCCTCGGAGCCTGAGTTGGTGAAGAACACTTTGCTCATGGGCACCGGCGCAAGCGAGATCAGCTTTTCTGCCAGGTCAATGGCAGGTCCGTGCGATTTGTGACCGAAATTGTGATAGAAGGGTAGTTTCGCCATCTGATCGGCCGCCGCCTTGGCAAGGCGCGGTTCGTTAAAGCCAACCGCAGCGCTCCAGAGGCCCGAGAGAGCTTCGATGTAACGGTTGCCGTTGCTGTCATAGACATAGATGCCCTCGCCCCGCTCGATGATCATCGGGCCGGTTTCGGCATGTGCGGCGGCGTTGGTGTAGCCGTGGAAGTGATAGGCGATGTCGCGCGCCTCGGGGGAATTGGGGAGGATCTGCATTTCGTTCATGGGGTTGCCTTGTTGGTATAGTGTTAGATGTGCTGACCGCCGTTGATCGGGATTTCCGAGCCGGTGACATAAGAGGATTGCGTGCTGGCCAGGAAGTGCACGACCTCGGCCACTTCTTCGGGGCGGCCCAGGCGCCTCATCGGCACTTGCCGGTCAACGATCTCTTGTGTGCCGGGCGACAGGATTGAGGTTTCGATTTCACCCGGAGCCACCGAGTTGACGCGCACGCCCGTGTCGCCGAGTTCATGCGCCAGCTCGCGGGTCAAGGTCGTGAGGCCCGACTTGGACACGGCATAGGCCGCACCGGCAAATGGGTGCACCTGTTGGGCCGCGATAGATGAAACATTGACCACCGATCCCTTTCCGATCGGAAAGGCAGAGGTCGCTGCGGGCGACGGGGCGTTGCAGACATGGATCGAGCGGCGCGTTTCGCGCAGCAGGAAATCGTCGATCATCTTGCCATCGGCACCGACCGCCTGGGCGCGGATCCCGGGCTCATAGGGCTCAAGATCTTCAAGCCTCAGATCCGGGCAGTATTTTTGGCATCGTTTCAGGTAGACGGATTTCAGCAGCGATCCGCTAAGCTCATGAAGACCGGGCCGCAGGCTGCGCGCCATCAGTTTCCAAAACCCGGGAAACGCCAGCGATCTTCCCAGATCCGCCCAATCGGGACGGTTGCCTGCGTAGGTTTCCCGACCCAGCGAATACATCGCATTGGGGCCAACAGTGGAATAGCCGCCGATCATTTTCGTCAGATGAACGCCAAGAAACGGAAGGGACGGGTCCGGCACAGGATAGATCAGGTGGTTGACCTGTACCTTTGAGCGGTCTGCGACCCGATAGTATTCGCCGCGAAAAGGGATGATGCGAAAGTCATCCGCAACCCCGGACAGGGCCGCGATACGGTCCGCCTGCAACCCGGCGCAGGCCACCACCAGACGTGTTGACAGGGCGCCGCCAGATGTGGTCACCACGGTATTGTCCGTGCGTTCCTCAAGCCCTGTGACGGCCTGACCGAACAGGAAATCCACGCCGGAGCTTTCTAACCTCCTGTGCAATACCCGGCAGATCTCGCCATAATCAACGATACCGCTGGCTGGGGAAAACAGCGCCTGCACGCCGAGCACCATGGGTTCGCGCTCGGCAAGCTCTTCGCGGCTCACCGGCTGGACAACCTGCCCATTCTGGGTGGCGCGGCGTTCCAATTCGTCCAATGCGGATAGTTCTGACGCGTCGGTCGCAACAATCAGTTTGCCGCAATTCTCATACGCGATCTTATGGGTGTCGCAGAAGTCTTTCGTAGCCTTGGCACCGGCGGTGCATAGCTTGGCCTTGAGGCTGCCGGGCGCATAATAGATTCCGGCATGAATGACGCCGGAATTATGTCCGGTTTGATGCAGGCCGGGTCCGGATTCCTTGTCGATGACGACAATTTTCCGATCCGGTGCGGATTGGTGCAAAAAATGGGCGGTCGCAAGGCCGACGATCCCCGCACCAATGATTGCCAGGTCGTATATGTCACTCGAGCTTTGCATTAACCCCCCTTGGTTTCTTAACAGAAGGTCTATTCACCGAGTATCAGTCTATAAATTTCAATTTTGATGACTTAAGTTAAACATAACGAAACCAATGATCGGTCAAAGGAAGCACTATGCGGCAGCGTTCGCCCTTCAGCGGCACCCTTTCAGACGTTGATGTGTCCTTGCTACGCGAGTTCCTGGAGATTGCGGCGGCAGGTGGCATCACAGCGGCTGAGCCACGTTTGAACAAGAGCAAGTCAGCGATCAGCATCGGGCTGACCAAGCTTGAACAGCGGCTTGGGGTGCGCTTGTGCGAGCGTGGCAGATCGGGGTTTGCGCTGACCGAACAGGGTCGCCTGATCCACACGGCGACCGAACAGCTGATGTCCGAAATCAACCGGTTCTCGGATTTTGTCCGGTCAGCGTCGCATCGGCTTGAGGGCGAAGTCAGCGTGATGATCGACGACAGTTTCATCTTTGAAATGGAACAGCCCATCGCGTCGACCATCGCCAAGATGAACGAACATTATCCTCAACTTGACCTGAAGATCCGGATGACCGCACCTGACCGCGTTCTGGAGTCCGTTCTGGAAGGCAATGCCGACCTTGGATTCACCGGGTTGATACGGAGCAGTGATGCGTTGAACCTCATGCCGATGTTTGAAGAAGAGATGGGTCTTTTCTGTGGTGCGGATCATCCGCTGTTCAACATGCCCGAGGCAGAGTTGTCATATGAGATTTTGCAGCGCTACAGTTTTGTCCGCACCGGCGTCACGCAGACCGAAGAGTTTAGAAACTTCCTGTCTGGCCTCAGTTTTCAAGCCTCCGCACCAACCATTCTGTCCCGGATCCTGCTGATCCTGTCTTCACGTTATCTGGGATTTGTCCCGCTGGCCTTCGCGGCATTCTGGGAGGGCAAAGGGTCGATCCGTGAACTCCGGGTTCCCGGAAGCCGGGTCAAGATCGGGTGCTATCTGGTTCACAGGAAGTCGCGCCCCCTTGGTATGGCGGCAGGAATATTCAAAGACACTTTGAGCGACGAAGTTAAGAAACACGTCGCAAGCCTGCCAAAATAGAGACGGCTCTTATTGGGGGAAGGGGCTTTGGGCCGTAGGTTTCGAGCCCCTCACAACGCCGCTACCCTCATCGCCTAACGCTCTGCCCTTCAAGGTCCGGGGCGTTGGTCTCAAGTGTTCGCAGAAACGCGTTTCGCCCCTGGTCGATATCCGCAGAGATCCATTTTTCGGCGGCGTCGCCGTCCCGTCTGGCAAGAGCGTCAATCACCTTGTCATGCACATCATCGCCCCGATAGGTTTCAATCGCGCCTTCGAAATATCGCGAGAGCATTGGGCCCATCATGACCCAAAGTTGCTCGATGTGGTTTACAAGGGTCTCCTCTCGTGACGCCTTATATACACCGAAGTGGAACTCGATGTTCCTGCGAAATGCAGTGCCTCGCTGTTCGGGGAGCTGGGCAGTTCGGAACGACTCGTTCACTTCGCTGAGGGTCTGGAGTTCCTGCTGTGATATTCTTTCAGCGGCCAACCTTGCCGCTAGCCCCTCTAGTGGGGCCCTGACCAGAATGACCGAACGATAGCGATCCTTGGTCAAATCGGGAACTTGGGCAAATCGGCCCGACTTGTGCTCAAGAGCTCCCTCGCTGACAAGACGCAGGCAGGCTTCCCGGACCGGGGTAATGGATGTCCCGATCACATCGGCAAGGTCCTGCAGGATCATCCGCTGCCCTGGACCGTACTCTCCTTCGAGCAGGCCTGTTCTAAGAACCTGGTAGACGCGTAACGACAGGCTTCCCTTCGAGATTTTCCCGGTCGGAGCGCCGGATGTGCCTTGTCTGCCGGACAATGGGGCCGTTGCGTCGAACGATACAGGGTCTCCACTTTTCATCTTCGGGCCTCAATGCACGTATGTTGTATGGCTATCGAACCATCTATGTTGTCGGCATACCTCTGGCGCTTCAATCTCGAGTTGATGCGCTTCATTGGAATATGACTCATAAATTATCAGATATCCACACCCGCAGGGGATATTCTGCACGGGGAGAGGCTGGAGATGACTCTTCACCGACTTGTTTCTAGCGCAAGCATACCAGGTCGCAGTCGCAGATATCCAGTTGAATAGCGAGGCTTCATTGGTTGATTCAGAGCCTGAACCTCTTAGAGATACTGCCAAAGTTTGGCAAATTTGAGCGCAGCTGATGTCGGCGGTTCCGTTCGGTTCACGGGGTCGCGTGGGGCGTTCTACATTTTGATTTACAATTTATAAATTGCAAGATACAAATTCGATGCGGCCCTTCCACAGGAGATGGAGCTTGGCTGTCAAAAGGGAGGTAGATGATGAAACAAAGCATAAGGGCTATGCTCGGCGGTTCTCTTGTGGCCTGCGTTGCGAGCGCGGCAGTGGCACAGGATGCCTGGTGGCCATTTTCAGCTGAAGACTGGACATCAGGCGAGGCGGTCTCGATTGAATACAGCCCGACGGAGGCGCCGACAAAGAAGTGGAAGCTCTGCGCCGTTTATCCGCATATCAAGGATAGCTGGTGGATTGCGGTCAACTACGGCCAGGTGAGTGAAGCTCAGCGACAAGGTGTTGAGCTGACGGTATTCGAAGCCGGTGGCTATACCAACCTCAATCAACAGATCTCGCAGTTCAACGACTGCGTGGCGCTGGGGGCGGATGCCATCATGGTTTCAGTCATCTCTGAAGCTGGTCTGGCCAATCAGATCGAAGAAGCCACGAAGAACGGAACTGTCGTGGTGGGCGTCGGAAACCCAATCTTCGAAGCGAAAGTCACAAGCAAGATCTACACCGATCAGGAATTGATGGGTTTCACTGGCGGGCAGCTGGTTCTAGAGCTGTTCGAAGGTAACCCGGCGCGTGTCGTCCAGTTCCCCGGACCGCAGGGCGCCGGCTGGGCCGAAAGCAGCGCTGCGGGGTTTCGACGTGCGATCGAAGGGTCGGCTGTGGAGGTCCTCGAAGACAAATATGGCGATACCGGCAAGAGTGTTCAGCTCAGGCTGGTTGAGGATGCCTTGCAGGCCTATGACGACATAGACCTTCTTTATGGCGTCGCGGTTATGGCCGAGGTTGCCGTAACCGCCGTGGAGGAAGCGGGGCTGGCTGACAAAACCAAGATCGTTTCCTGGTACAGCAATCAGGGCATGATCGACGGTGTGCTAAACGGTACCGTCGCAGGAACCGTTACGCAGTATCCTGTTGCAATCGGCAGGATCGGTGTTGACCTCGCCATTCGCGCATTGGAAGGCCGTGAGTCGGCAAAAGAGGTGCATCCCGTGCCGCTGGCGATCACAACCGAAAACGTCGGAAGCCTTGACCTGACGAGGGCATTTGCCCCTGCAGGGTTCCAGCCAACCTTCAAGGTCGACTAACTCGACCGCCCCTGGGCACGCCGGGTTTTGCGATACGGTATATCTAACTTACATCGCAGAACGCGGCGGAGCCCGGGCGCTTTCGCTTAGGACGCTGTCATGAACACGCAGGTCGTACCCCTGGTCGAGCTTCGCGCCGCAACCAAAAAATTCCCCGGCGTGATCGCGCTAGATGCCGTTGATTTCGACCTGAGAAGGGGCGAAGTCCATGTGTTGCTCGGTGAAAACGGAGCCGGAAAGTCCACCCTTATCAATATCCTGGCTGGTAGCTTCCCGCCAACTGCGGGCGAGTATGTCTTGAACGGTACCGCTGTGGCCGGCCTGACGCCGCACCGGGCTCGGCTGTTGGGGATCAGCCCGGTGTTTCAGGAATTCTCGCTGGCGCCGGAGTTGACCGTCATGCAGAACATGTTTCTCGGCAGGGAAATTCGGCGCCTGGGATTTCTCGACAAACCCGCGATGCAAGCCAGGGCCGCAGAGGTGCTTGGCGACCTCGGATTTGAGATCGACACCAAAGCGAAGGTCGGCGATCTGTCGCGCGCAAGGCAGCAGATGGTCGAGATCGCCAAGGCACTGTTGCAGGAGGTTCAGGTGCTCATCCTGGACGAGCCGACAGCATCTCTTACTGATGCCGAAGCAGACAAGCTTTTCGAGGTTGTCCGGCGCCTCAGGGCGGATGGTTGCGGAATTATCTATGTGTCGCACCGAATGGCGGAAATCCGAACGATCGGTGATCGGGTGACCGTACTGCGCGACGGTCAGAAGATCGGCACCGTCGCCTGCGCGGATACAAGCGACGAAATCATGATCGAGATGATGACCGGCCGTAAGATCGAAGCGATGTTCCCGGAGATCTCCCATTCACCGGGCAAGGTGGCGCTTCAGGTCGAAGGCCTGTCCTCGGCCTGCGGTAGCGTCAAGGAAATCTCGCTGGATTTGCGCCATGGAGAAATCGTGGGCATCGCCGGGTTGGTCGGCAGCGGCAAATCCGAAGTGGCACGTCTGATATTCGGGCTCGATGAGGTTGCCTCTGGCAGTATTCGTCACTCGGGGGGAGAGGATATACCGAACCCCTCTCCCCGCCGGATGCTGCAAAATGGGGTTTGCTACTTTCCTTCGGACCGCGTCGGCGAGGGATTGGCCATGGATCGCCCGATCCGTGAGAACGCGACCATGGCGGCGTTGGATACAGCGGCTTTCAATCGCCGTGGCTTTGTGCGGAAAAAGCGAGAAGCGTCAGCGGCCAGTCACGTCGCGGACAAGTTTTCGCTTCGGCCGTTGGATGTCGAAAGCAAGGTCGAAGCGCTGTCAGGCGGCAATCGGCAGAAGGTGATGCTGTCGCGTGGCATCCTGCGCGACGTTGATATCTTTCTCTTTGACGAGCCGACAGTGGGTGTCGATGTCGGGGCAAAAGCGCAGATCTACGGCATAATCAAAGATCTGGTTGCCGACGGTGCAGCGGTGCTGCTGATTTCATCCGAGCTTCCCGAGATCACGCATCTGTGCAACCGGACCTACGTCATGCGCCTTGGTGAAATCGTCGCCGAACTTCGCGGTGGTGATGTCACCGAGAACAACATCCTGAACGCGATATTTGATGACCGGACACGGTCTCGGCACGAAGATGGGGTGCCAGCATGAAATTCGATGGTCTTATCCGCAGATCGAACAACCTGCTTAGGCGGGTAGGATTTCTGCCACTCATGGTGCTTCTGGCAGTTGTCTTGTTCAGTTTGGCCGAGCCCAGGTTCCTTCGACAGGCTAATCTGATCAACGTCATGCGGGGCACCGGATTTCTCGTTTTGGTCGCGTGTGGTCAGATGCTGGTGCTGATCGTGGGCGGTTTCGACCTTTCGGTTGGCGCGGTGGTGGCCTTGTCCAGCGTGGTCAGCGCCTTGACCATGGTCGGTCTGGGGGCAGACGGAGCGATGGCAGTCTGGATGGTTATCGCTCTGGGGTTTGCGGCAGGAATTTCCGCGGGCCTTGCCGTCGGCCTGATCAACGGTCTGTGCGTCAACTATCTCAAGGTCTCACCCTTCATGGTGACACTTGGCACGATGTCCATTGCGGCCGGCGTTGCGCTATATGTGTCGGCGGGGGCGCCAATCTACGGATTGCCAGAGGAGTTCACGCAAATCTTTGGCCGCTACCGTTTCTTCGACCTGCCCTTGGTCGTCTACGCGGCCGCCGCCATGGTTGCCGTTCTCTGGGTCGTGATGAACAAGACGGTGTTCGGCCTCTATGTTTACGCGATCGGAGGCGATCCGGCCGCAGCGCGCAACTCTGGAATTTCGGCCTCTGCGGTTCTGATCTCCTGCTACGTCCTCTGCGGTATGCTGGCCGGCTTGACCGGGCTTCTCCTGACCGCGCGAATTGGGTCGGGCGAAGCTACGCTTGGCAGCGCCCTGATGCTGGAGAGCATCGCGGCATCGGTCATTGGCGGTGTTTCACTGCGTGGCGGTGTCGGCCGTGTCGGAAATGTCGTTCTCGGAGCATTTGTTCTCGTTCTGGTGTCCAACGCGATGAACCTCATGCGTGTGGACAGCAAGATTCAAACGGTTGTCGTCGGCATTGTACTGATCGCTGCGGTTGCGGTCGATGCATGGCGGCAAAGGGTAAGACAGCGGAAGGTGGCATGATGCGGAATTCAAGCTCGGGCTCCTGGCCGCTTCAATCACTTGATCGCAGAAGGCTGATGCAGATGATCGGCAGCAGCATCATGCCGTTGATCATAGCGTCGTTGGCGCTGATCTTTGGAACTCTCGAGCCTCGTTTTTTCTCGCTGCAAAACTTCGGCAATATCCTGATCCAGTCGAGCTTTCTGATCGTCCTGGCTGTTGCCCAGATGTTTGCGTTGATCGTTCGCGGGTTCGATCTGTCCATGGGTCAGGTGATTTCGATGATCAGTGTGGCCAGCGCGTTGACCATGGCACATCTGGTCAGCGTGATGCCCGATGCTCCGGTGATGGCGGTTATGATCGGGCTCTTCTTTGGGCTGTCCATCGGGCTCGTCGCCGGCCTGATCAATGGCTTCAATATCGCGATCCTGGGCGTTCACCCGTTTGTGGCCACTCTGGGGATGCTGGGGATAAGCCAAGGCATCGCGTCGACGATTTCCGGCGGATTTCCGGTGTTTGGAGTGCCGGATGTTCTTGCCAAGACGTTTCTTCATAGCGATTTTCTTGGAGTCCCTATTCCGATCGCAATGACCATTCTTGTATGTGCAGTTGCCGCCATTGTTCTGAACCGATCCGTGTTTGGCCGGATGCTCTATCTGGTGGGATCAAATCCTCGGGCGGCTGACGCGGCTGGCATTCCCACAAAACGCGTGCTTGTCGGCGCTTTCGTGTCCTGTTCGTTGGTAACGGCGATTGCGGCGTTGATGCTCACCGCGCGCACCGGGTCCGGTGAGCCGTTGATGGGTGGCGGCCTCATGCTTCAGGCAATTGCTGCCGCAGTCATCGGCGGTGTTTCGCTGCGAGGCGGCGAGGGGAAGGTTATGCACTGCGTGATCGGAGGCGTGTTCATCACCATGCTGTCGAACGGCATGAACATGGTTCGGGTCGAAGGCTACTTCCAGATGATCGTTTTGGGCGTCGTCGTGATCACCGGTGTCTTCATTGACCGGCTAAGGCATCGATAACTTGAACAAACTCGTGGAGAAAAGAGTGGCTTTTGACGTTTGCATAGATATCGGAGGCACGTTCACGGACTGCCTCGTAGCTGACAAGAACGGTGAAATCTCGATCTTCAAGGCACCGACAACCCCGGGCGAGTTCGAACAGGGGTTCATGGATGTCCTCAAAGTTGCGGCAGAGGGTTATGGCCTTCATGCGAAAAACTTCATCGAACAAATTTCACTTATCGTGCACGGCTCGACAGTTTCAACCAATGCGTTGGTCGAAAGAAAGACAGTCAAGGTTGGACTGATCCTGAATGACGGGCACCGTGACATGCTGGTGTTGCGCGAAGGACCTCGCAAGGGCGCATTTCAATGGAAGCTTGATTACCCAGAACCCTATGTGCCGCAACACCTTACCAAAACGGTTGCCGGGCGCATTGATGCACGTGGCAAGGTCGTGACGCCGCTGGATGAGGAGGCTGTTCGCGAGGCCGCACGATATTTCCGCAACACCCGCGTCGAGGCGCTTGCCGTGGGTTTGCTTTGGTCGGTGGTCAATCCCGAGCACGAGCTGCGGGTTGCGGAAATCCTGGCCGAAGAAATGCCGGATACCCCGGTCACCCTGAGCCACGAGATCAACCCGATGCCGCGGGAATACAAGCGCGTGATCGCGGCTGCAATCGACGCCTCCATACGGCCCATCGTTCGGACCTATATCGAGCGCCTCGAGACAGCTTTGACCCATGGCGGGTTTCAGGGTGAACTGCTGCTCGCGAATTGCGTCGGCGGGATGATGCCCGTGTCGGAAATGCTTCGAAAGCCGATCTACTCGGTCATGTCCGGCCCAACACTCGCACCGATGGCGGCGCTCGCGCTGAGTGACGAAGCGGATATCATCGTGGGCGACATGGGCGGAACAACATTCGACGTATCCGCGCTGCGCGATCATCAGGTGATCATCACACCCGATAGCATGATCCATGATGACAACCTTGGCATTGCCAAGGTGGATGTGCGGTCGGTGGGTGCGGGAGGCGGTTCGATTGCGCGTGTTGACGGTGGCGGACTTTTGCACGTCGGTCCCCACAGTGCCGGTGCCCGGCCGGGCCCGGCCTGCTACGGGAAAGGCGGCGACGAGCCGACCGTTACCGACGCCAATGTCATACTTGGCATCGTCGACCCGGACTATTTCCTTGGTGGCAAGATGCCGCTCGATACCAAGGCGGCGTCAAAGGCAATCGACAAGATTGCGAAAGCTCTGAATATCGGCCTTCAGGAAGCCGCCTGGTCAATATACACCACCGCGAACCACAACATGGTTGCGGCCATCGAAGAGATCACCGTTCGCGAGGGGATAAACCCGCGGGAAAGCTTCTTTGTCTGCGGAGGCGGCGCAACGGCGATCCATATCGCCGAAATGGTCGATATTCTGGGGCTCAAACACTATATGATCCCTCGATACATGGCGGGGCTGTCCGCCTTTGGCGGCCTCATTTCCGATATCTGCCGCGAAGACAATGCCGTGTTCCTTACCTCTGATACCGATTTTGACGCTGAAGGTGTGACTTCGACGCTGACCTCGTTGCTCCAGCGCGGAAGTCAGTTCTTTGACAGTGCGAACGTGGTCGAGGAAAAGCGGAAGTTTGAGTTTTCATTCCGGGGCCGGTACGAATTCCAGTCCTTCGAAATCGAAGTGCCGTTCAGCGCCCCCGAGGGCCGGGTCACCGAAGAGATGTTGCCTGAGCTGGTCGAGGCCTTCCACAAAATGCACGAACGCATCTATTCGATCCGTTCAGACGGTGACCGGGTCGAGTTCGTGGCATGGAAGTCGCGCGCGATCGGCAAAAGATCCGGGCAAGATCTGTTGCGCCGCCAGAGCCTGGCCGAGCACCTTGGAGAGGCCAGCCCCAAGACGCACCGCGATGTCTATCTCGGACCTGATCAAGGCCTGCGACCACTTCCGGTCTACGATCTGAACAATCTCGGTGCAGGGGCACGTCTGTCCGGCCCCGGTCTCATCGAGGGTGAAACATTCACTGCGCTGCTGAAAACCGACCACCACGGGGTGCTTGATCGTCAGGGCAATCTCAACGTGTCCGTCGGAAAAGTCGCAGCAGAAGGATTGGCAAGATGACCAGAGAATACAATGCATCCGCCGATGCCGTGCGCCGGATTGACCCGTTCATGGTTTCGGTGCTCAAGAGCCGGTTCGAAGCAATCGTTCGCGAAATGAGCCTCGTGGTCATGCGGGCCAGCCGGTCCGCCGTGATCAAGAACGCGCGCGATTTCTCTTGCGCAATTCTGACCTACGAACATGAGCTTGTTTCCGTCGAGGATGCGCTGCCGATACATGTCATGTCGATGGAGACGGCAACGCGCCCGCTCACCGAATTCTTCGATGATATCGAAGAGGGCGACATCTTTATCAATAATTGCCCCTATACCGGGGGTACGCATCATGCCGATCTGATCATGGCGATGCCGGTCTTTATTGACGGCACGCCGCGGTTTTGGGCGGTTGCGCTGTCTCACCATGCCGATACGGGTGCGCCTGCGCCGTCAACCTATCTTCCGTTTGCAAAGAACATATTCGAAGAGGGGCTGCATTTCCCCTGCGTGCGCCTGGTTCGAAAAGGAGAGGTTCGCGAAGACATTCTGCGTATCGGCACGATGCGCAACCGGGTCCCGGATCTTTGGCTGGGGGATGTCCGGGCGCAAATGGGCGCATGCCGTACCGGCGCCAAGAGGATTCAGGAACTGTGCGGTCGCTACTCGGAAGAGACGGTTATGGACTTCGTGGCTGACTGGTTCGACTATGGCGCGCGTAGTGCAGCCGCCGCAATCGCCAAACTTCCTGCAGGAAGCTTCTCTTACTCGACTCGCCACGACCCCGTTCCGGGTGTTGCCGATGATGGCATTCCCGTCAACGTAACCATTCACGTCGATTCGGACCGGGGCGAGATCACAGTCGATGCACGCGACAACATGGATTGCGTGGCAGGGGGCCTTAACCTGTCTGAAAATACCGCCACGGGTTCCTGCCGCATCGGCGTTTTCAACAACCTCGACGAATCCGTTCCCCATAACGAAGGGGCCAAATCTAGGGTCAAAGTACTCTTGCGCGAAGGCTGTGTCGTGGGAAAACCGGAATATCCCGTCGGAACCTCGGTTGCCACGACCAATGTCAATGACCGGCTGATGATGGCCGGGAATGCAGTCTTCTCCGAGATGGGCGCGCCTTACGGCCAGGCCGAAAGCGGATCGCATCTACCGGCCGGAATTGGTGTGATCTCGGGGTCCGACCCGTTCAAAGCTGGCAAGACCTATGTGAACCAGGTCTTTGTCGGTTACGCGGCCGGAGGGGCCAACCACGGTCACGATGGCTGGCTGACATATTGTGGTGCCGCCAACGGTGGACTGATCCAGCTCGACAGCGTCGAGGTAGACGAAAGCATGTACCCGATCTTGATTGATGAGCGGGGTGTTCTGCCAGATAGCCAGGGCATCGGGGAATTCGAAGGAGCCCCGGCGACTTACGGGCTGTTCCACCCAATCGGGCATGACATGACCATCGCCTATGCTGCCGATGGCACAACCTTTCCACCGCGCGGCGTCCTTGGCGGGAGCGACGGGAAGGGAAGCGTTACACGGCGCGTCAACCTGGATGGCAGCGAAACTGAGCTGCCTGCCTTCGCCGAAGAGGTTATTCCGGATGGCTCAAAACTCTATTTCACCGCTTGCGGCGGTGCCGGTTACGGTTTGCCTTTCAAGCGTGATCCAGAGCGTGTTGCGGCCTCGGTCAATCGAGGATGGCTTTCGCGCAAACGCGCGATGGTCGAGTACGGTGTCGTCCTGATGGACAGTGACGAACCAGGTATTGTGAAGGTTGACAAAACAGGAACCTCCGCTTTGCGTGCTTACGCTCTTGACGAGGTGCGTCCATGACGATGGTTGCAAACAATGCCCCTCAGGTACAAGGCGTTGCCTATAACGGCGAGGAATATGTGCCACTGGATAAAGCGGTCATCTCGATGCTGGATCGCGGGTTCGTCAGGTCGGACGCGACATATGATGTGACCCATGTCTGGAATGGAAGGTTCTTTCGCCTGGACGATTACGTCGAACGTTTCTTCAGCTCGATTTCGGCCCTTGGGATGTCCATTGATGAGACCCCGGAGCAGGTCAAAGAGGTGCTGCGCGAATGTGTTGCTCGCAGCGGCTTGCGCAATTCTTACGTCCAGATGACATGCACACGCGGGGTGCCACCCACCGGGTCGCGCAACCCCAAAGACTGTAAGAACCGGTTTACCGCCTTTGCCCAGCCTTTTGTCTGGATCGCGACACCCGAGCAACAGAAAACCGGCCTTCACATGATTGTGGCGTCCAACGAGAGGATTTCTTCCAGGGCTGTCGATCTGCGGATCAAGAACTTTCACTGGCTGGACCTGACATCGGGCATTCTAGAGGCTTATGAGCGCGGGGCGACAATCGCGGTCCATCCCGGGCCAGACGGAAAACTGACGGAAGGTGCCGGATTCAACCTCTTTGTCGTCAAGGGTAATATCCTGTCGACTCCCGATACCAACCTGTTTGAAGGAATGACGCGCCGGACGGTCATTGAAACGGCGGACCGGTTGCAGCTGAAAGTCGAGGTCCGCCCTATTGATCGGACAGAGCTTGATACTGCCGACGAAGTCTTCGTGACAAGTACCGCAGGCGGGATCATGCCCGTGACGAAGATCGACGCAAAGGTTGTGGGGGAGGGGCGGGCGGGAGCCCTGACCTGTGCAGTGCAGGATCTTTACTGGTCCTTGCACGAGTCACCGGAATTCACGACTGCGGTGCGTTACCCCGCCGGGATCGGGACTGAACAGGCCCCGAAAGGCACCGATCAGGATCATGAGCTACAGCTCGGAGACTGCGGGGACAGCAATGAGTAAGACAAAGGTACCAGGACTTCGCGGGGTCGAGCATATCGGCTTCACCGTACCCGACATTGATGAGGCCACGCGCTTTTTTGTCGATGTGCTCGGCTGCGAACAATTCTACGATCTGGGGCCGTTCAGGTTCGACGACGACTGGATGACGCGACAGTTGAACCTTCATCCGCGCACCGTCATGAAGCGTCTGCGGTTCTTCCGCTGCGGGCATGGGCCGAATTTCGAGGTATTCGAGTATGAAGCACCGGATCAGCGCGCCGAACCGCCGAAAAACAGTGATATCGGGGGTCACCATCTGGCCTTCTACTCTGACGATTTCGACGCGACCCTGAACTGGCTCCGCGCCCATGAGGTTGAGATCCTCGGCGATCCGGTGGTGCGCCATGAGGGGCCATCGGCAGGTCAGACCTGGGTGTATTTCCTGACGCCGTGGGGGATGCAGCTGGAATTGGTCAGCTTCCCGAACGGCAAGGGCTATGAGGCCGAAACCGACCTGCGCCTCTGGAGCCCCGTGAACCCGGAAGGTTAGGTCGCGTGTCGATGTGCGAGAGTCAAGGCAAAAGACATGTCGCCCGACCAATTGCGAAAGCCGCGCGCTTGACGCTCGGGTTGGATGATAAACGGCGCCAAGGACGGAGAGAGACATGCGATTGAGAGACAGGGTTGCAATCGTAACCGGAGGATCACGGGGAATCGGCGAAGCGATCAGCCGCCGGTTCGCGAAGGAAGGTGCTAAGGTCGCGATTGCCGCAAGAAACCGCGCCGATATCGAGTGCGCTGTCGAAAACATCAGATCAGAAGGTGGTGAAGCACGTGGATTTCCTGTCGATCTGCGCGACATGGATGCCTGCGCCCGACTGATCCCGGACGTTGCCGGTGAATTCGGCTCGGTGGATACCTTGATCAATAATGCAGGCATCTTTCAGCCGGTCCCGATTGAAGACATGACTGAAGAAATTTGGGACCAACAGATCGATCTGAATTTGAAATCCGCCTTCTTTCTCTCGAAAGCCGCCATCGGGCAAATGCGCAAGCAGGGTGGAGGGAAAATCGTCAATATTTCGTCCATAGCGGGAATTGGCGGCTTCCCGAACTCGGCGGCATATTGCGCATCGAAGGGTGGATTGGTCAACTTGACGAAAGCGATGTGCATGGAAGTCGCAAAGCACAATATCAACGTCAATTCGGTCGCGCCGGGAAACATCAAGACCGACATGAACGCGCATCTGCGCGAAATCGAAGGGTATGATGACCACAACGCCTCTTTGACACCCAGTGGCGTAGGTCACCTCGATCCCAGTGAATTGACCGGTGCGGTGGTATTCCTGGCCTCGGACGACGCGCGTTCCGTTCACGGTATCAACCTGCTGGTGGATGGCGGTTGGGCAGCCTGGTGAGCGCCGACACGGGGGCGGTCACTTTGACCGGCGGGGGAGGGGCCGCTCGCGGTTCCGGCCCGGCGTCTGATCTCGATCTATGTACCACGTCGGGTTGCAGCATTCGATGTGGTCTGAATGCCCGCCGACCGGTAAGCTCTCCCGCTGTCAGCAAACCTGATGGCGGTATCCAGATCCTGACTGCGCGATGATCGCGGTGAGGATGCACCTGCCGACGAACGTGTGGATCGTGTGGCGAATGTCTCCCCTTGCAAAGAATATCCAGGTCGCCTCTGACCGCCTGGCCGCGTCTCTACTGGCTGCGGGGATTGCGAAGGCCTGCGGTTTCTCCACCGTCCACCGTTATAACGTCGCCATTCACGAAAGACGACCGGGGCGAGATCAGCCAAAGCACCGCTTCGGCGATGTCCTCTGCCTGCCCCAGACGCCCGCTGGGTATCCGCGATTCCAAGAGTGCGCGGCGACCGGGAAGCTTCAGGGTCTTGGTCATCATTCTGGTTTCGATCTGTCCGGGGCAAACCGCATTTACCCGAACCTCGGGGGCGATTTCCAATGCCAGAGCTTTGGTCAGGCCGATCAACCCGGCCTTTGAAGCGGTATAAAGCGCAATGCCTTCCTCTCCGGTCTTGCCTGCAATGGACGACATCATCACAACCGACCCTCGCGCTGCCTGCAAGGCCGGAAGGCAGTAGGCGGTAATCAGGCTGGGCATTTTGAGGTTCAGATCGAAGATCTGGTCGCAGAGGTCTTCGGTCGTTTCCCCAAAGGCATTGCGTGCGCTGCGCCCGGCATTGTTCACCAGACCGGCAAGTTGGCCGCCGCAAACTTCGATTGTGCGATCCGCAAGCGCGCGCGCCGCACCCGGAGCCGACAGATCGGACTGGATGAAGGTGGCGGTTGGAATGTCCGCAGCAAGTGCGGCGCCCGCCTCTTTGTCGCGGCCGGTGAAGATCGGCTGATAGCCCTCTGATGCAAGAAGGCGAACACAGGCACTGCCAATGCCATGCGTGCCGCCGGTGATCAGGACATGTCCCTTTGTCATTTTGAAAACTCCTTTGCGACGCGACGCGTCTGACACTTGATGTGGAAGAGGCCTGGCATGACACACCCTTAGATATGCAGCGCCCGGCCATAGGCAGCGAGCACCGCCTCGTGCATCATTTCCGACATGGTCGGGTGCGGGAAGGCGGTGTTCATCAGGTCTTCTTCCGTTGTCTCAAGCGTGCGACCGATCACGTAGCCCTGGATCATTTCTGTCACCTCGGCCCCAACCATATGCGCCCCCAAAAGCTCGCCAGTCTTGGCGTCGAACACGGTTTTCACCAGGCCCTCTGCCTCGCCCATTGCGACGGCTTTGCCGTTGCCGACAAACGGAAACGACCCCACCTTGATCTCATATCCCGCCTCTTTCGCCTGATCTTCGGTCAGCCCGACCGAGGCTACTTGCGGGTGGCAGTAGGTGCAGCCGGCGATGGAGTTCGGCTTGATCGGATGGGGGTTTTGGCCCGCAATCAATTCGGCCACCATAACGCCCTCGTGGCTGGCCTTGTGGGCAAGCCACGGCGAGCCGGCGATGTCACCGATGGCGTAAAGCCCCTCGACCCCAGTGCGGCAATATTCGTCGGTCACCACATGGGTGCGGTCGATTTTCACCCCCGCCTCCTCAAGGCCCAGACCCTCGGTATTGCCGACGATGCCGACGGCGGAGACCACCGTGTCGAACACCTGTGTCGTGACCTTGCCAGCGGTTTTGAAATGCGCCGTGACCTTGCCCTTCGCACGGTCAAGTTTCTTGACTGTTGTCTTTTGCAGGATCGTCATCCTCTGCTTTTCGAACTGCATTTTGGCAAAGGCCGAAATGTCTTTGTCCTCCACCGGCAACACGCGATCCATCACTTCGACGACCGTCGTATCGGCGCCCAAAGTGTTGTAAAAACTTGCGAACTCTATGCCGATGGCACCCGATCCGATGACCAGAAGCTTTTTGGGCATCCGCACCGGCATCAAGGCGTGGCGATAGGTCCACACCAGATTACCATCGGCTTCAAGCCCAGGCAGCTCACGCGCGCGTGCCCCGGTCGCAATGATAATGTTTTTCGCGGTGAGCGTGTCGGTGCCTTTCTCTGTTTTGACCGCGACCTTGCCTTTGCCGGCAAGCGCCGCCGCGCCCATGATCGCGGTGATGTTGTTCTTCTTGAACAGGCCCTTGATGCCGCGATTCATCTGCGCCGCAACCCCGCGCGAGCGTTCGACGATGGCGTCGAGGTCGAACCGGATGTCGCCAGCCGAAAGGCCAAATTCCTTGGCGCGATGCATCTGGTGATAGATCTCGGCCGAGCGCAAAAGCGCCTTGGTCGGAATACAGCCCCAGTTCAGGCAAATGCCCCCGAGGTTCTCTCGCTCAATACAACACACATTGAGGCCAAGCTGCGCCGCCCGGATCGCCGCGACATAGCCCCCCGGCCCGGCCCCAATGACAATAAGGTCATAAGATGTCTTTGCGCGGCTCATGCGATCCCTCCCAGGCAGACATATTTCAGTTCAAGGAAATCCTCGATCCCGTGGCGCGAGCCTTCGCGGCCCAAGCCAGACATCTTCACCCCGCCGAAAGGTGCCTCCGCTGTGGAGATCAGGCCGGTGTTCACCCCCACCATGCCGTATTCCAAAGCTTCCGAGACCCGGAAAATCCGCGCGACGTCCTGCGCGTAGAAATAAGAGGCCAGACCGAATTCCGTATCATTGGCGTGGTGGATCGCCTCGGCCTCATCCGTGAACCGAAAGAGCGGCGCGACCGGGCCAAAGGTTTCCTCGCGCGCAACCGCCATGTCGGGGGTCACATCCGCCAGAACCGTCGGCTCAAAGAAAGTGCCGCCCAAAGCGTGGGGTTTGCCCCCCGTCAACACACGGCCGCCTTTTTTCACAACGTCGGTCACGTGGTCCTGCACTTTTTCAAGCGCGTTTTCGTCGATCAAGGGGCCAAGCTCGACACCGCTGTCCATGCCGTTTCCTGTCTTCAGATCTGAGACCGCCTTGGCAAGTTTTTCGGCGAAGGCCTCATAGACCCTCTCCTGGACGTAAATACGGTTGGCGCAGACACAGGTCTGGCCGTTGTTGCGGAATTTTGCGATCAGCGCGCCCTCGACGGCAGCATCAAGATCGGCATCGTCGAACACGATAAACGGCGCGTTGCCACCCAGCTCCAGCCCGAGCTTTTTGATCGTCGGTGCCGATTGCGCATAAAGCATCGCGCCGATTTCGGTGGAGCCTGTGAAAGTCAGTTTGCGCACCACGGGGTTCTCGGTCATCTCTGCGCCGATTTGCGCGGCCGAGCCGGTGATCACGCTGAACAGCCCCGCAGGCAGGCCCGCACGTTCCGCCAGAACCGCCAGGGCGATGGCGGAATAGGGGGTTTGGGAGGCCGGTTTCAACACCATGCCGCAACCGGCGGCAAAGGCAGGCCCCGCCTTGCGGGTGATCATCGCATTCGGAAAATTCCACGGTGTGATCGCGGCGACGACCCCGATGGGTTGTTTCATCACCAGAATGCGCTTGTCGGGCTGGTGGCCGGGAATGGTCTCGCCATAGACACGGCGGGCCTCTTCGGCGAACCATTCGACAAAGCTTGCGCCATAGGTGATTTCTCCCGCCGCCTCGGCCAGCGGTTTGCCCTGCTCCAATGTCAGGATTTGCGCCAGCGCATCTCGGTTTTCGATCATCAGGTCGAACCATTTGCGCAGCACCGTGGCACGGTCTTTGGCTGTTCGAGCGGCCCAGCCCTTTTGCGCCTGTTCGGCGGCGGTGATCGCGCGGCTGACCGCATCGCGGCCCAGCTTTGGGACATGACCGATCAATGACCCATCCGCCGGGTTGCGCACGGCAATGCCCGTGTCGGGATCCGCGTCGACCCACTCACCCGCGATCAGATTGGCGTCACGCAACAGCCCGGCGGTGCGTAGATTTTCCAGACTTACACTCATGTCAATTTCTCCTCTTTCGCGTCTTCGCGGGTCAGAAAATGTAATATCTCTGCCAACTGGCCCTCCAGCATGTGGTGGCCCGGATGGATCGCCAGACCCTGCGCCTTGGCGGCCTGCAAAAGCGGCGTGATCTCTGGCTGCATGATGACCTCGGCGACCAAGGTGCCGCGGCTGAGGTTTTCCGGATCGAAGGGCAGGGCATCGTCGGGGTTCAGCCCCAGCGAGGTGGCGTTGATCGCGATGTCATGCCCGACAGGATCCGTGGTGGTAGTGAACGTCACATCGGGGAAATGTCTGGCCAGCCGTGCGACCAGCGCCTCCGCCTTGTCCAACGACCGGTTTGCGACACTCAGTGCCGCGATGCCGCGTTCGGCCAGCGCAAAGGCGATTGCGCTCGCGGCGCCGCCTGCACCAGCCAGAAAGATCCGTTTGCCCTGAACCGAGATGCCCGCCTGTTCCAGACCACGGGCAAAGCCTTCGCCATCCAGCGTATCGCCATAAAGCGACCCGTCCGCCCGGCGTCGGATGACATTGACGCTTTGCGCCGCCGCCGCCCTGTCGCTCAGCGCATCGCAAAACGCTGGCACGGCGGTTTTGTGTGGCACGGTGACGACGGCGCCGGGGAAATTTCGCACCCCCGCGAGCCCTTTGATCACCGCGCCCAGTGCTTCGGGTGGCACTTCCAGCGGAACAAGGACGGCATCCACGCCCTCGGCTTCAAATCGCGCATTCAGCGCCTGAGGTGTGCGAAGATGCGCGACCGGATCGGCGAGGATCGCCAGTGTTTTGGTATGTCCTGTGATCATTGCGCTTACACCAACAGGCTCATCGGGGCTTCAATGCCTGCCTTGAAGGCCGCGAGCCATTCGGCCCCCACAGTTCCGTCCACAGAGCGATGATCGACCGATAGGGTGACGCGCATCACCGGGGCCAGCACGATCTGATCGCCGCGTCCGACAGGGCGACGTTCGGCGGCCCCGACGGCCAGAATACAGCTTTGCGGCGGGTTGATGATCGCCGAGAAACTCTTGACCCCGTACATGCCAAGATTGGAGAGCGAGAAGCCACCGCCCTGATAGTCCTCGGGTTTGAGACGACCGTCGCGCGCCTTGGCGGCCAGCGCCTTCATCTCTGCGGACAGCGCGCCGAGGCTCTTTTGATCGGCACCGCGCAGAACCGGCGTGATCAGTCCGCCCTCGGTGGCGACGGCGACAGAAATGTCGATGGACTTGAGCTGTAACACAGCCTCATCGGTCCAGATCACATTGGCTTCGGGCACTTTGGTCAGTGCCTTTGCCACCGCCTTGACGATGAAATCATTGACTGAAATCCGACCCGCTTTCTCGCGGTCTTCATTGATCTGCGCGCGCAGCGCCAGCAGCGCCTCGATGTCGCAATCGGCCTCAAGGTAGAAATGCGGCACGGTGGTTTTCGATTCCAGCAGACGCCGCGCGATGGTGCGCCGCATCCTGGTGTGCGGGATTGCCTCATAGTCTCCGATGCCCGCCAGGTTGGTCGGGGCCGTCGCAAGCTCGGGGGCCGCAGCGGGGGCGGCGGTCGTCCCGACATCTGCCGCACGCTCCACGTCGATGCGCACAATGCGACCGCGTGGGCCAGACCCCGTCAACCCGGAAAGGTCGACGCCTTTTCGTGCGGCGATCCTCCGGGCAAGCGGTGAGACCGGGGCGCTGACCGCGGCTTTCGCAGGCTGGGCCGCTTCGGCTTTGGGGGTCTCGGTTTTGGGCGCATCGGTCTGCACTTCAACGCCCGCAGCCGGGGCCGTTCCGCCCGGAGCATAGCCATCAAGTGCACTGGCGTCTTCCCCGTCCTGCAACAGCACGGCAATCACCGCATTCACATCGGCACGCGCGCCGGCGGGAACAAGGATCTTGCCGATGACCCCATCGGCTTCGGCCTCGAACTCCATCGTCGCCTTGTCGGTTTCGACCTCGGCCAAAGCCTCTCCGGCTGTGACGGCCTCGCCTTCGGCTTTCAGCCAAGTGGCGATCACCGCGTCTTCCATTCCGGCGGACAGCGAGGGCAGTATGATTTCCTTGGGCATGTTTTTTCTCCTTCTCTCGCCTTATTCCGCCGCCAGGGGCATGCCCTGATCGGCCATCACCTCGCGCAGGGCCAATTCGATATCTTGCGGACGCGCACAGGCGGCCGCCTCTAGAACCTTGGAAATGCTGGGCGAGGCTTCGGCGCCATGCACCCGTTTGATCGGCTGATCGAGCGCGTCGAATGAGCGGCGCTGAAGCTCATCGGCCAGCCAGCCGCCATAGGATGTTCCCGCCGCCCCCTGTTCCACGATCAGCACATTGCCGGTCTTTTCGATCGAGGCCTCAATGGTCTCCCAGTCGAGCCCGGCGCGATCAAGGCTGCGCAGGTCGATGATCTCGGCATCCACGCCCAGACGCTCGACCACCTCGCGGGTCTTTTCGACCATGGCCAGATAGGTCAGGACGGTCACGCGGGCGCCTTCGCGCACAACCTTGGCCTTGCCCAGCGGGATCATGTAATCAAGGTCATCCGCTGGCCCGGTGCCCTTGGAGGCATAAAGATCGACATGTTCGAGTACCAGAACCGGGTCCTCGCACTGCAAGGCCGCGTTCATCAGCCCGACATAATCGTAAGGCGTCGACGGGGCGACGATGCGCCAGCCCGGGGCGGTCGCAAAGATACCGGCCGGGTCCATCGAGTGCTGCGAGCCATAGCCTGTGCCCATCGCCACCTTCGTGCGCAGAACCAGCGCCATGGGGCTGTCGCCGCCGAACATGTGACGGGCCTTGCCGATCTGGTTGAACACCTGATCTGCCGCCACCCACATGAAATCCGGGTACATGAATTCGATCACCGGACGCACCCGCCCGTCAGCGGCCATGCCCGCCGCCAGTCCGGTAAAGGCATTTTCGGCAATCGGCGTGCCAAGGCAGCGATCGGGGAACCGGTCCGACAGGCCCTTGGTGGCGCCGTTGGTACCGCCTTTCAGACGGTGAACGTCCTCACCCAGGACCACGACGCGGTCGTCCGTCTCCATCCGGCGCATCATGACATCGGCCACGGCATCAATGAACTTGACGTTCTCCTTGAGCGTGCCGGAGTGGCTTTCCACCTCTTCAAACCGCGCGCCGTCAAATTCCGAAAGATCGCCCCGCAGACCGAAATCGCGAAAGCTCTCTTCTGGCCAGAGCGCAGGCACGATGCGGCGTTTGCCATCGACCTCTTCGATCAGCTCGCCCGCGATCTCCTCCATCATCGCCTGACACTGGCCGCGCAGGTCCGCGACACCTTGCGCGCCGATGATCTGACGCTCCATCAGGTCACGCGCCATGGCGTCGAGCGGATCGCGCCCTCGCCATTCGAGTTCCTCTTCCTTGCTGCGATAGCCGAAGGCAGAGCCGGGCAGTGCGCCGTTCTGGTGGAAATAGCGATAGACATCGGCCTCGATCACCACCGGGCCTTCTCCCTTGCGCATGATCTTGTTGGCCTCTTCCGCGGCCAGATAAACCGACAGCGTGTCCATCCCGTCGACCCGCAGCGCCGGGATGCCGAAGGCCAGGCCGCGCGCTGACAGGCGGGTTTCCGCGGTCACTTCCTCGACATGGGTCGAAACGGCGTAGCGGTTGTTTTCAATGAAGAAACAGATCGGCAATTTCCACGCGGCGGCGATGTTCATCGTCTCAAGAACCGACCCGATATTGACCGCGCCATCGCCGAAATAGGTGTAGACCACATCGCCCGTGCCCGCGCGTTTATGCGCCCAGGCCGCGCCCGCCGCCATTGGCACACCGCCGCCGACAATGGCATTGGTGCCAAGGTTGCCGCTTTCGGCCCACCGCAGGTGCATCGACCCGCCGCGACCCTTGCAGAAGCCTTCGGACAGACCGAGGATCTCCGACAGGGTACGCTTGGACAGATGCCGCAGGGTCTCGCCAAGGCTTTTTTCCGGGTCGATCCCCTCGGGCGCGGCATAGGCCAATGCTTTGGCCAGGAACTGGTGATGCGCCCGGTGCGAACCGTTGACCTGATCAGAGCCGCGCATCGCCATGGCAGAGCCGACAGCGCCCCCCTCCTGACCAATCGCCGAGTGGGCAGGCCCGTGAACAAGCCCCTGTCCGGCAAGCTCCAGCACCTTCTCCTCGAAGGCGCGGATCAGGTGCAGCTGGCTCAGCATCGTGCGCCCGATTATGGGCTCAAGCTCAGTGCGTTCCTCGTCCGAGGCTTTGATGTCACGCCAGAAGGTTTTCGGCGTCAGATCGTCATAGATTGGCATGTCAGGTGTCCTTTACAAATAGCTGTAGGAAGACCAGCCGCCATCGGCGACCAGTGTCTGGCCGGTGACATAGGCGGAGGTCTCTGAGGCGAGAAAGAGAGCGGCGGACGCGACTTCCTCGGGCGTCCCAAGTCGTCCTGCGGGGACGCGCGCGGTCAGGGCGTCAAGATCAATGCGCCCCTCACGGCCAAGTGTTTCGGTCAGCGCGGTGCGCATATAGCCGGGGGCGATTGCGTTGACGCGGATGTTGCGGTCGGCCCACTCGATGGCCAGAACCTTGGTCAGGGCAACCACCCCCGCCTTGGCGGCGCTATAGGCGGCACGCTCCGGGGCGGCGACAACGCCGTACATCGAGGTGGTGTTGACGATGCTGCCACCGCCCTGCGCGGCCATAACCCGGCCTGCGGCCTGGGCGACGAAAAAAGCCCCGCTGAGATTGACGTCGATGGTCTGCCGCCAGGTCGCCTCGTCCAGATCGAGAGAGGGCGCTTTGGCGGCAATTCCGGCATTGTTCATCACAACATCAAGCGAGCCGCCGAAGGCCACCGCCGCCTCACAGGCCGCATGGATTGCCACCGTGTCGGTCACCGAACCAGCCAGCGCCCTGGCGTGTCCGGGGTGATCGGCGTTCAGCCCCTCTGCCGCCGCCCGCCCGCCGTCTTTGTCCAGATCGAACAACATGACATTTGCGCCCGCGCCAGCAAGAGCGCGTGCCATGGCAAGGCCAAGACCTGACGCAGCACCCGTCACAAGCGCGGTGCGTCCGGTGAAATCGAACCTGATGGTCATGGTTGTTCTCCTCTGGTCTTGGGAGCGGCCTGCGGGGCCGTCGGGTTGAAAGGCAGGTGTTCGTGGTGGCGCGTGGCGGTTCAGCTCATGTAAAGCCCGCCGTTGACATGCAGGGTTTCGCCAGTGACAAAGCTTGCCGCCGGACTGCACAGAAAGGCGATCACGGTGGCGATTTCAGATGCCGTCCCGGTCCGCCCAAGCGGGGTATGCTTGAGCGTGTCATCGCCGCGCGTCGCGATCAGCTCGCGCGTCATCGGCGTGTCGATGATGCCGGGAGCAACCACATTGGCCCGCGTCTTCGGGGCCAGTTCGTTGGCAAGCGCACGGGTCATGGCACCGATCGCGCCCTTTGAGGCGCCGTAATGTGCGTTGGTCTTGGCCCCACGATGGGCCGCCATCGAACTGAGGTTGACGATGGCCGATCCGGCCTTCAGGTGCTCGACCGACCGGCGGGTCAGATAGAACACCCCGTCGAGGTTGATGGACAATGTACGTCGCCACTGATCGTCGGTCATCCCGGCGAAAGGCTCGGCCATGTAGATACCGGCGCAGGGCACCAGAAAGTCGATCCCACCAAGCCGGGCCGCGGCCGCAACGATCCGGTCTGCGTCTTCGGGACTGGCTGCATCTGCGACGAGGGTCTGGACCGAGCCGCCCTCTGACGTGGTCGGCGTCGTGGTCAGCGTTGCCGAAAATTGCGCCAGCGCGTCAGCATCGAGATCGGCCAGCACGAGGTTGGCGCCTGCCGCGTGAAACAGCTCGGCCACGGCGCGGCCGATGCCGCCAGTGGCCCCGGTCAGAACCAGCGTGCGGTTGGTGAAATCGAACATCATACCGACACCTCCACCAGAAATGAGATCACTTGCATCGCATGTCCCCCTACACAGCCAGCCATTCGTCGGTGATTTCCGGCCGCGCGTTCAAATCGTCGGGCGTGCCCTCGAACACGATCTGACCGTGGCCCATGACACAGACCCTGTGTGAAACACGCATGGCGATGGTGAGTTTCTGCTCGACCAGCACGACAGAGACGCCATGTTTGTTGATGTCTTCAATCACCTCGCCCACGACCGTCACGATCTTGGGTGCGAGCCCTTCGGTCGGCTCGTCAATCAGCATCACCAGCGGATTGCCCAGAAGCGATCGGCACATGGTCAGCATCTGCTGTTCGCCGCCAGAGATGCTCCCTGCGCGCGTGTTGCGGCGTTCCTTGAGGCGCGGAAAATAGGTGAACATCTGTTCGATATCCCATTTCGGTGCGCCCTCTGGCCCTGTCTGGCGGCCCATTTCAAGGTTCTCATCCACGGTGAGGTTGAGGAAAATCTCTCGTTCTTCCGGCACATAGCCGATGCCGCGCCGACAGATCGCAAAGCTGCGCTGCCCGGCCAGATCGACGCCGTCAAGACGTACATGCCCCTCGGTCGGCGGCAACAGACCCATGATGGATTTCATCGTGGTCGAACGCCCGGAGCCGTTGCGGCCCAGAAGACTGACCACCTCACCCCGCGCCACATCGAAGGTAACGCCATGCAGGATATGGCTTTTGCCGTAATGGGCGTGCAGCCCTTCGACGGACAGGATGGTGTCGCTGGACGTACCCGTCATCACGCCGCCTCCTCGCCCAGATAGGCCTCTTTCACGCGGGCGTTGCCGCGGATTTCATCGGGCGTGCCGGTGGCGATGATTTCGCCGTAAACCAGCACGCTGATGCGATGCGCCAGCGCGAAGACAACGCTCATGTCATGTTCGACGATCAACAACGTGCGGCCCTTGGTGATCTCGCGGATCAGATCGGCGGTGTAATCGGTTTCCTCATGCGACATGCCCGCCATCGGCTCGTCCAGCAGGATGACCTGCGGATCCGAGGCCAGCGTCATGCCGATCTCCAGCGAACGCTGTTCGGAATAGGACAGCTGGCTGGCAAGCGTCTGCGCGCGGTCTGTGAGGCGGAGTTTGGTCAGAAGGTCGTCCACCTCTTCGTTCACCTGTCGCAAATGTGCAGCGGACCGCCAGAACACGAATTGCAGATTGTGCTTGCGCATCACGGCCAGGCGCAGGTTCTCGAACACGGTCACGCCGGGGAAGATGTTGGTGATCTGGAACGAGCGCGCCAGACCGTGACGGTTGACCTCTGCCGGTTTCAGGCCGGTGATATTCTTGCCGTTCAGAAAGATCCTGCCCTCGGACGGCGCGAATTGGCCCGAGCAAAGGTGGAACAGTGTTGATTTGCCCGCCCCGTTCGGCCCGATCACCGCGTGGCGTTCGCCCGGTATCACATCCAGATTGACATCCCGGATGATGTGGGCCTCGCCAAAGGACTTGTGAACATGCTGCAAAGACAGAATGGGATCGCTCATGCCTGTGCCTCCTTGCGCGCCGCAACGCGGCGGTTGATCAATGTGGCGAGGGCGATGCCGAGGCCGAAGAGGCCCAGGCCGATGGCCCAGGGGGCGATGGAAAGCGGCGCCCAGTCGTAAGAGAACAGCGTGATGTCGGGCCAGTTGCCCTCGGTTATGTCGGCGCGATATTCCGGCGACAGCAGCCGTTGCAGAAACTCGATCGTGAACACCGCGCCGAAGGCGGCAATCGCGAGGCTGGCAAGGCGCATCAGAAGCGTGCCCAGAGTTTGGGCGACACCTTCGGCGCTGGGGTTGCGGGCACGTTCGACCAGCTCTCCCATCAGGCCGCGCGGCAGGAACATCATGACAAGCACAAAGATAATGCCCTGGTACAGCAGCCAAACGCGGGTCAGGTCAGAGGTGACATGACCGAAGAAAGTCATCACCGCACCACCGATCGCGGGGCCGAGGAAGACCCGGACACCACCGATATAGCTGTTGAGCACCACCGCAGTGGAGATGTGAGATTCGAGAACGACGTAGTTCGCGGCCTCGATATTTATCGACTGAAGTGCGCCGGCGACGCCCGCGAACATGGCAGAGACCGCAAAGATCAGCGTGCCCAGAGCGTTGGTGTTATAGCCCAGGAAACGCAGGCGATGCGCGTTTTCCCGCAGCCCCAGAGCAAGACGCCCAAGCGGGGTCTTGCTGAACAGATACAGCAACCCGATGCACACGAGCGTCCAGACAAGCGTCAGGAAATAGACGTCGTTCAAGCCGCCAAAGCCGATACCCCAGGCGGGCATACGGAACGAAGAAATGCCCGCCTCACCGCCGAAGACGGTTTTAAGGTGCGGGGCCAGCGCGTGCAGCAACTCGGCCAGCGCCAGGGTGATCATCGCAAAGTAGACACCCGTGCGCTTGGTCGAAAAATAACCTGCCAGAAGCCCGCCGACGAGGCCCGTAGCCCCGCCCACGAGCGGCAGAAGCGGTGTCGGCAAAAGCCCCTCGCCCCCGAAGGCATTCATCGCATGGACCGCGGCGAAGGCGCCGATGCCGAAATAGGCGGCATGCCCAAAGCTCAGCATCCCAGCCTGTCCGCAGAGCAGACCAAAAGCCATGGCGAACAGCGCCGCGATCAGCATCTGCACGGCGGCGTTCAGCATGGAGCCTGAGACCAGCCAGGGCAGGACGATCAGAACGGCAACCGAGATCAGAAGAAAAAGTGGAGCAAATTTCATGTGCTTATTCCTTCTCGCCCATAAGGCCTGAGGGACGCAGAACGAGCACGAGGAGCATGATGAAGAACGGCAAGGTGGCCGCGAGGCTCGACATGCGCATGGTCAAAAGCCCGCCAATGTCATCGGCCCAGCCGCCCATGCCGACAAATGCCATCAGATCCGCGATGCGAAAGTCACTGCCGACGGCGAGTGAATTGGTGATGCCGATCAACAGGGAGGCCGCCATTGCGCCCCCCATCGAGCCAAGCCCGCCCACCACGACGACGACAAAGACCATCACGCCCAGTTCCAATGCCATGTTGGGATTGGTGGTGTAGAAGGCGCCCGCCACGGCGCCAGCAAGACCCGCCAGAGCCGCGCCGATGCCGAAGACACCCATGAAGACCACCGGTACGTTATGGCCCAGTGCCTCGACCATCTGCGGGCGGTAAATGGCGGATCGAACAACGATGCCCACGCGGGTTTTCGTCAGCAACGCATAGATCGCGACGAACATCACGATGGCGATGCCCCCCATCAGAAGGCGATAGAAAGGATAGTCGATGCCCGATAGCGAGAACGCCGCAAAGTTCAGCTCGACTGGGACGCGATAATCCACGGCGAACTTGCCATAGACCATCTTGATGATTTCGGCGATGACCACCGCAAGGCCAAACGTCACCAGCAGCTCATGCGCATGTCCGTGTTCGTGAACATGGCGCAGGATAAAGCGCTCGACCAGGATGCCGATGCCCGCGACAAGGATCGGCGCCAAGATGATCGCCATCCAGAACCCGGTCAGGGGCTCAAGCGTGTAGGCGAAATATGCGCCAAGCATGTAGAAGGAGGCATGCGCGAAGTTGAGCACACCCATCATCCCGAAGATGAGCGTCAAACCGGCGGAAACCATGAAGAGCAAGAGCCCGTAAATGGTGCCGTTGAGCAAAGCGAAGAGTATCTGGTCCACACTGACCTCCGTAAAAAACGGCATAGCGGCTCGATGGTCGGGGCCTAAAAAGCCCCGACCGCCACAAGCATTTTGTGCGCTTAGGTGTTGGCTGGGGTTAGCCCGGGCGCTTCATCTGGCAGCTGTCCTGCACCGGCTGCTCGGCATCGGCGGCGGAAATCACCTTGACCGGAACAAAGCCGAATTCGGTGCCGTCGGATTTGTGCTTCGCATTGCGGCTGACCTCTTGCACGATCATCGGCAGAATGGCCTGGTGGTCCGCGCCGCGCATCGAGAGGGTGCCCATCGGCGTTTCCACAGAGGCATTTTCAAGTGCGGCGGCCAGATCGGAGGCGTTCAGACCGTCTTCGGTCGGCTCCACCTGCTTGAGCGCCCCTTGCAGCAGCATCATGCCGAACACGGCCGTGGGTTCCACATAGCTGGGATAGTGGCCGGTCACGGATTTGTAGTCTTCCATGAATGCGTCGGTCTTTTCCGGGTTCACTTCCGGGTTGAACGACGCAGAGAGGAAATGACCCTCGGCCACGGCACCGGCGTTGCCGATGTTGCCGGGCTGATCAAGGAAGGCGGTGCCAAAGCGCACATCAAGCCCCGCGCTGCCTGCGGCCTTCATCAGCAGAAGCAGATCGTTTGACCAGTTGCCGGTGATAACCGTGTCGGCCCCTGCTGCCTGAACGCGCTGTACATAGGGCGAGAAGTCTTGGATCTTGTTGACGTCGTGCAGCGTCTTTTCGACCATCTCGAACCCAAGGCGGTCGGCCGCGGCCGCAGTGTTGTCCTGCACGTCGATGCCCCAGGAATAATTCTGGTTCATCGCATAGACCTTGTCGCCCAGAACACCCGCCTCACTCATCCCGTCCAACAGCGTGTTGACGCGGATCGCGGCATTCGGGCTGGTGCGGAAATGATAGTAGTGGCACTTGGCACCGGTCAGTTCCATCGCCTCGCTGCCGAGGTTGATGTAAAGAACCTCGTCGCCTGGATTGCGCAGGTTGTGTTTGCGCACGTCTTCGGTCACCTGACCGGCAACGGCAGAAGAAGACCCCTGAAGAATCACATCCGCCCCGTCGGAAATCGCTGCGCGTACGCGGTCAGCAGCTCCAACCGGGCCACCCTGATTGTCATACTCAAGAAGCTCGATCGGCGCGCCGCCGAAACCGCCTGCCTCGTTGATCTTGCCGATCTGGTACTTCACCGCGTCCCGGTAGAGTAGTCCCGTCGAGGCCTGAGGCCCTGACAGTGTTTCCACCAGCGCGAGTTTCAAAGGCTCAGCCTGCGCGGCTGTTGCTGCCCCCAGCACGAGCGCCATTGCCGCCGCTCCGCGTGTTACTTTCCGAAATCCCATAATGTCCTCCCTGACATGTCTGAATAGCGAGGAAGATCGCAGCCCCCCTCGGTCGTTCATGTGATGGCACAAAGTGGTCATACCAGTCAATAATTGCCCTGACCAATTATAGAGGACGTTGGATTTCCTGCGAAAATTTGATGGTTAGCCACTCAATTATTGAATATTTCGGTAATTCCTTCCTTCTACCTGTCAGACCAGTCGGCTATCATAATCCCTAAAAGGAGAGCGGAATTGTCAGCGCCCAGCCGAATCACACCGGATCAGCCGCGTAAGAGCACATCCTCGGGCGGCGGGCATCTGCCGGACGAGATCGCACAGGACCTGGGAATGAAAATCTCAACGGGTGCTCTGGTGGTCGGGGATCGCTTGCCCTCCGAGCGTGACCTATGCACGCAATACAAGGTCAGCCGCGCGGTGGTGCGCGAAGCGCTCTCGCAGCTAAAATCCGACGGTCTTGTTGCCGCACGCGCGGGGAGCGGGGTTTACGTAACACGGCGCGATGCGACAAACGCCTTTCGGTTTCAGACCTTTTCTGTCTCTGACTTAGGACAGCTCGAAGAGGCGATGGAGCTGCTCGTGACCATTGAAGTCGCGGCAACCCGAATTGCCGCGAAACGCCGTACGCCGGAGGATCTGAAAAAGATCAAGCGCGCACTGATTGGCATGGAATATGCCATCGCGAGCGACCGTTTGGGCGATGAAGAAGATTATCAGTTTCACCAGGCGATCGTCGAGGCTACGCATAACCAGCATTTTGTCTCGCTTTGCCAGCACCTGGAATCCAGCGCACGCAACATCATCCGTCAAGCCCGTAGCAACACCAAGGCCAACCACGCCGAACTGATGGAGGCCGTTCAAGAGGAGCATGAGGCCATCTATAGCGCTTTGGAAGCAGGGAACGAAGCTGAGGCTGCGCAAGCGGCAGAGCGTCATCTTGTAAACGCTGCAAAGAGGCTTAGAATTTATCTGAGCTTGGCCTCCGGGCTACCTCCTTCGAACTTCGGAGGCTGACGTGAGCTGCGATTTTTGACTGCGGATCTTCGACGATAAGGAGATCAGAGATGTATAGCTTGTTTCCAATCGCTCGCATCAAACTGAGGTGCCCCTAGTTTCCTAGACACCTGCCTCGTTCATTTTCTGCTGTCTGATCTCGAAATCAACGGGCGACAGCATGCCGTTGTTCGTGTGTTTGCGCTTCGGGTTATAGAACAGCTCGATGTACTCGAACACGTCCTGCCTGGCGGCCTCGCGGGTCGGGTACGTCCGTCGCCGGATGCGCTCCCGCTTCAGGAGTTGGAAGAAGCTCTCGGCGACGGCGTTGTCGTGGCAGTTCCCGCGCCGGCTCATGCTCGGCTCAAGGTCGTGCTGGCGGAGGAAGGTCTGCCACTCCCGGCTGGTGAACTGGGAACCCTGGTCGGAATGCACCGTGACCCGGTTGTCGGGCTTTCGTCGCCAGACGGCCATCAGCAGGGCCTGCAGGGCGAGGTCGGTGGTCATGCGGGATTGGGCAGACCAGCCAACGACCCGGCGCGAGAAGAGGTCGATGACGACGCAGAGATACAGCCAGCCTTCATGGGTCTTGATGTAGGTGATGTCGGTCACCCAGACCTGATCGGGCCGGGACGCCTCGAACCGTTGCTTGAGCCTGTTCTCGGCAACGATCGCGGGCTTGCCGCCATATCGGCCGGGACGACGCCTGTAGCCGACCTGCGCGGCGATCCCGGCCAGTGACGCCAAGCGTGCCACGCGGTTCTCCGAGATCCGTTCACCCTGGTCGCGCAGATCGTCCGTCAGCTTGCGATAGCCGTAGACCTTGCCGCTCTCTGCCCAGGCTTGCCGGATCAGCTCAGTCTGCCGCGCATCTTCCTGCGCGCGATGGCTCAGCGGCTCCTTGAGCCATGCATAGAAGCCGGAGAAGTGAACCCGCAGCACCCGGCACATGGCCCGGACGCCGAACTCCTCGCGATGCGCCCGGATGAAGGCGTACTTCATTGGGACTCGCGCGCGAAGTACGCCGTTGCCTTTTTTAGGATGTCGCGCTCCTCGGTCACCCGAGCCAGCTCGCGCTTCAGGCGTCGGTTCTCAGCCTCGTGGTCCACGCCCGGCTTCGGCGACGGCTCCCCGAACAGCTTCACCCACTTGTAGAGAGAATACGTGCTGACGCCCAAACGGCGGGATACCTCCCGCACAGGATACCCGCGCACGGTTATCTGATGCACCGCATCGCGCTTGAACTCATCGCTGTAGTTGCTTGTCCCCATGTCCGCCTCCTCGGCTCAAAGTAAGGGGGCAAAGCGCCTACAAATCTAGGGGCACCTCAGGGCCGGGCGGTCCGTCACAACAACTTTTGCGCCATCGACAGCCAATCTTATCGCTATTGCGCGACCGATCCCCCGTAGGGCAGATGCGCCAGTAACCAGCGCCACTTTTCCATTTAATTGGTTCATCAGCATACAAGGGAACGAAACCTCATCCGTGTCAAATGGTTAAGATGGTTTCAGAGGAATGCCGTGTTGGCCAATCGAAAGATTGGATGAAGCAGCCTTTGGTGAAGCCGCAGCGAAAGGGCGCTCTGTCCGCACTGCCCTCATTCGTTCTTCGGAAATGCTGCGCAATGCACAAATGGCAGGAATGCGAAAGCTGCGCTGCGGCAACGAGCACACTGGTCGAGGTCCGGTCTGGGCCGAAAGTGCTTTCCAAAGTTCGTAACTCTCTCCGTTTCGGAGCGAGGTGATCGCAAAGAGCGAGAGACAGGGCGGGAGGGGTGACCCCTCCCGGGTGAGAGAGTGCGCTCGGGGCTGGGTGCCACCCTCAACCCCGGAGATTGCAGATGAACGCTCACCCCCATTCCGCCCAGCTTGCGACCCTTGCCGAGGCCCCTGCCCTGCCCGCGAGACCGGATGCGGCCCAAAACCTGATGCGGGCTGCGACGACCCTTGTCCCTCAGTTTGATGCAGGCAAACCGATCGACGCGGCTATGCTGCGCGCCGCAATGGAGGATGCCTTCGGCGCCAGTGACACGAGCGGTGCCTGGGTCTGGAAAGACGCCTATGAGGCCGCCGAGATAGCCCAGATCCTGATGCTCACGCGTTACGGCGTGCTGATGCAGCGGCAGGCCGCCTCGCCGCAGGCTTTCCTCAGTATGATTGAGCGGCTGGCCACCGTGGCGCCCTCTCACACGCGACGTTCTGAGGACAGCGTGCGCCTGCAACAATTCTCGACCCCTCTGCCGCTCGCGGCCATCGTCGCGCAGGCAGCGGGGTTTCGCGGGGGCGACCTGGTGCTCGAGCCCTCGGCGGGCACCGGCATGTTGGCGATCTTTGCCCGGATTGCGGGTGCACGTCTGGCGCTGAATGAGCTTGCCGAAACCCGTCGCGCCTTGCTGGAACAGTTGTTTCCTGAGGCCGTTGTCTCAGACCACGATGCCGCCTCGATCGACGATCGCCTCGACCGCTCAGTTACGCCCTCGGTCATCGTGATGAACCCGCCGTTTTCTGTGGCCAACCATGTCGAAGGTCGGTTCCGGCCGGCCACCAGCCAGCACGTTCTGTCCGCCCTGGCGCGCCTCGCGCCCGGTGGGCGCCTTGTCGTCATTACCGGCGAAAGCTTCTGTCCCTCCACGAAATCCTTCCAGTCAGTCTTTCAGCGGATCGGCCAAAGCGCCGATGTGATGTTTTCCGTCGCCATCGACGGCAAGGTCTTCGCGCGGCATGGCACCATGATCGATACGCGGCTGACGGTGATCGACAAGCGCGCGGCGGGCGAACCAGAGAACGCGCCGGTCGACATCGAGGCCGCCTATCATCCGATCTGCGCGACAACAGCCGATCTCCTCTGCGCGGTGCTGACCCATTGCCCGGAGCGGTGCAGCCCTCCGTCCTCCCCCACCAGCACGGCTATTGCGGTACCGAAGCCTACGTCCCGCACCAACCTGCACGCTCTGCGCAACGCCGCCCGCAAGGAAACCCGCGCCCGCGCCGAGGAACGCGCCCGGCATCCGTTTGACGACATCGCGACGGCCCCTCTCGACTACCTTCCGAAGGCCTGGAGCGAACCGGAAGGCGCGCTGCAGGACACGGTTTACGAGACCTATGATCTTCAGGCGATCCAGATTGACGTTGCGGCGGAGCATCCCACCGCGCTGGTGCAATCCGCAGCCATGGCGTCTGTCCCGCCGCCGGTGCCGAGCTACCGCCCCGTCTTGCCGAAGTCCGTTGTCGCTGACGGCCTCCTCTCCGCGCCGCAGCTGGAAAGCGTCATCTATGCAGGAAACGCGCACGAGACGCATCTCAAAGGCTGGTTCAAGCGCGGCGAAATCGAAGGCCAGCTCATGGCAGCGGCTGAGGGCGACAACGGTGCCTACCGTCTGCGCAAGGGCTGGTTTCTGGGCGACGGCACGGGCTGCGGCAAGGGGCGGCAGGTTGCTGGCATCATTCTCGACAATTGGCTGCAGGGGCGCCGCCGTGCTGTCTGGGTCTCGAAAAGCGACAAGCTCATCGAAGATGCGCGCCGCGACTGGACGGCGCTCGGGGGACGTGAGAGCGATATCGTGCCGCTCTCGAAGTTCCGCCAGGGCGGCGACATCCGACTGCCCGAAGGCATCCTTTTCGTCACCTATGCCACGCTGCGTTCGGCCGAACGCCAGGGAAAAGCCTCCCGCCTCGACCAGGTGACGTCCTGGCTCGGCGAAGACTTCGATGGGGTTATCGCCTTCGACGAAAGCCACGCCATGGCAAATGCCGCCGGCGAAAAGTCCGACCGCGGTGACAAGAAAGCTTCGCAACAGGGTCTCGCCGGCCTCGCACTGCAGAACGCCGTGCCCGATGCGCGCGTGCTATACGTCTCGGCCACCGGCGCGACGGTGGTCGGCAATCTTGCCTATGCCTCCCGTCTCGGTCTCTGGGGCACCGGGGATTTCCCCTTCCTGACGCGGGCCGAATTCGTCGCCGCGATGGAAGCCGGGGGCATTGCCGCCATGGAGATGATCTCGCGCGACCTGAAGGCGCTCGGGCTCTATCTCGCGCGGTCCCTCTCCTATGCCGGCGTCGAATACGAAATGCTGGTGCATGAGCTGACGCCCGCACAGATCGCGATCTATGACAGCTACGCCGATGCGTATCAGATCATCCACTCCAACCTCGAGGCAGCCCTTCAGGCGTCTGGCATTTCCTCCGAGACCGGCACCTTGAACGCCCAGGCCAAGTCCGCCGCTCGTTCGGCCTTCGAGAGCAACAAGCAGCGCTTCTTCAACCACCTCATCACCGCGATGAAATGCCCCTCGCTGATCCGCGCGATCGAGGCGGACCTGGCGGCGGGACATTCGGCGGTCATACAGGTGGTCTCGACCAGCGAGGCGGTGATGGAACGCCGCCTCGAGGAGATCCCGCCCTCGGACTGGGACGATCTGCAGGTCGACTTCACGCCGCGCGAGAACATCATGGACTACCTGATGCACAGCTTCCCAACGCAGCTGTTTGAGCCCTACACCGACGAGAACGGCGATCTGCGTTCGCGCCCCGCCCTTGATGGCGATGGCAACCCGATCATCTGCCGCGAAGCGGAGCGGCGGCGGGACGATCTTGTCGAGCACCTTGGTGCCCTCGCCCCGATGCAGGGCGCGCTCGATCAGATCCTTTGGCATTTCGGAGGCGACGCGGTGGCCGAGGTCACAGGGCGCAAGCGGCGCATCGTGAAGACGCCAGAGGGGCGGCTCAAGGTCGAGAACCGCCCTGCCTCCTCCAACCTCGTAGAAACCCAAGCCTTCATGGATGATGCCAAACGCATCCTGATCTTCTCCGATGCGGGCGGCACGGGGCGCAGCTATCATGCCGATCTAGGGGCCAAGAACCAGCGCCTCCGGGTGCATTACCTGCTGGAGCCCGGCTGGAAGGCCGACAATGCCATTCAGGGGCTCGGGCGCACGAACAGGACCAACCAGGCGCAGCCGCCGCTGTTCCGCCCCGTCGCCACCAATGTGAAGGGTGAAATGCGCTTTCTCTCCACCATCGCCCGCCGCCTCGACACGCTCGGGGCCATCACCAAGGGGCAGCGCGAGACCGGCGGGCAGAACATGTTCCGCGCCGAGGACAACCTCGAGAGCCCCTATGCACGGGCGGCGCTGCGGCAGTTCTTCTACAAACTGCGGGCGGGCAAGATCGTAGCCTGCTCCTACGCGAAGTTTCAGGAGATGACCGGGCTGACGCTCGATGAGGCGGATGGCACGATGAAGGAAAACCTGCCGCCAATCCAGCAGTTCCTGAACCGCTGTCTCGCGCTGCGGATCGATATGCAGGACGCAATCTTCGAGGCCTTTGGCGGGTTCCTCTCGGCCATCATCGAGGATGCGCGGCAGGCAGGCACGCTCGATGTTGGCCTCGAGACCCTGCGCGCAGAGAAGTTTGAGATCGTCGACCGCAAGGTCATCTTCGAGCATGAGTCGACGGGCGCGATGGCGACTGCGCTGACCGTCGAGCGCACGGATCGCAATGATCCGCTGGCCCTGCCCCGGGTCAAGACGATCTGCGCAAACACGGAGGGCGCGACGCTCTGCTGGAACAAGACGTCCAAACGCGCGGCCCTGATGGTGAAGGCGCCGGCCTTCATGGATGAGGACGGCGTGCCGATCCTGCGGGTTAAGCTGCTGCGGCCCATGGGCACCGAGATTCTTGCGGCCAGCGAATTCTCGACCTCGCACTGGGAGGAGGTCGACGACGCGATGTTCGAGCATCTCTGGCAGGCCGAGGTCGACGCCGTGCCGGAGTTCACCACCTCGAAGATCACGCTGATCTGCGGTCTCCTTCTGCCGATTTGGGACCGGCTCCCCGCCGACAACATGCGCATCTATCGCCTGCAGACCGAGGACGGGGAGCGCGCCATCGGCCGTCTGGTCAGCCAGGAGCAGCTTCTAAACGTCTATGCGCGCCTTGGGCTCGACTGCCAGATCGAGATGTCGCCGCAGGAGGTGCTCGCGGCCGTGATGGATGCCAGGACGACCCTGAACCTCCTCGGCGGCTACCAGCTGCGCAGGTCGCTCGTCATGGGGCAGTCGAGGTGTGAGCTGATCGGCGCGTCCGGTGCGGCCCTGCCGGGGTTGAAGGCCTTGGGCTGCTTCACCGAGGTGATCCAGTGGAAGACGCGGGTGTTCATCCCGGTGGACGGCACTGACGTGCTGGCGCGGGTGCTTGCCGAGCATCCAGTTGGCGCAAGCGCCGCGGAGGCCGCCACATGAGTGCACAGCGCAGCATCGCAGACCTCTCGGCCGATCTGGCTGATCGGGCCGAGAGTTTCTGCATTCGGTATTTCCCCGAAGGCCGCAAACAGGGCAATTATTGGCAGGTTGGCGACACCTCGGGAACCAAAGGCCAGAGCCTTGCCATCCGGCTCCAGACGGAAGGCGGGCGCAAGGCCGGGTCCTGGACTGATTATGCGACGGGTGAATATGGCGATCTGATCGACCTGCTGCATGAACGGCTTGGTTCGGTCACGCTCAAGGAAACGCTGAGGGAGGCCCGGTCCTTTCTCGGCGAGGCCCCCTGCCCTGCCGTATCTCGTGAAACCCAAAGTGCTGAGCGCCCGGATGCAGCCTCCAGCAAACGCATCGCGCGGGCGCGCAAGCTCTTTGCCGCTGGCAAGCCGGTCCTCGGCACATTGGCCGCCAGTTATCTGCAGGGGCGCGGCATTGCGCGTTTCGGCCCTGCCCTGCGCTATCACCCGCGGGCCTTTCTGCGCCACGGCGAGGACGACGCCGATCCGCCGCAAAGGGCCCCTGCCCTGCTCGCAAAGATCACCGACATTCGGGGTCAGATCACCGGATGCGCGCGCGTCTATCTTGACGCCTCCACCGGTAGCCTGGCCGCGATCGAAAGCCCGAAACGAATCCTCGGGCAACTGCGTGGCCATGCCATCCGCTTCTGGTCCGGCAAGGCGCGCTCGGATCTCATCGTCGGCGAAGGTCTCGAGAATACCCTTTCGGTCGGCACGGCTCTCCCGGAGTTCGACATCGCCTCCTGTCTCACCGCCACTCATCTCGGCCTCTTTATCCCGCCGCCGGGCGTCAAACGTATCTGGATCGCACGGGACAATGATAAAGCTGGAGGTAAAGCATCACTCAAGTTTCGTAACCAACTGGAATCGCTGGGAATTGCCTGTGGTGATCTCGTGCCAAGCATGGGCGATTTCAACGACGATCTGCGGGCTTTTGGCAAGGATGCGCTGCGCCAGTCCCTGCTCAAGGCCATGAAGGCGCAAGGTCTGGAGATCGAGGACGGGTGAGCGCCAGCCTCCTGTCGTGATGACTGAGAGGGCAAAGGTTCCGCGGGCTCGATCTGATCCCGTTTGGATAAGGGGAGCGATGGACCAGCGGGTCGGGGCTGAGTGCCCCTCGACCGGGTAGCAATGCGCCCCGAACCAGAAAATTCCCCTGCCCCTTCGGGCCATTCCTCGCGGGAACAATTTTCCGGCCCGGGTCACATTCTCCGCTGCGCTTCGATCCTTGCGGATGCGGCCCGGTCGCCGCCGGTCCTGTTATCGCCCCATCCAAATCGGGTCAGATCAAACAGAGGAACCAGAAAATGCCCCATCAGACAGACATCCAAGAGGAGACTGGCGTGACCTCCGCCATCCTCGATCACCTCGCACTTCACCGCGCAACACCGGGTCCCGGCGAGACCGATCATCGTCCCCTGCCCCAGCCGGATGAGGTTGAACTCGCCATGGCGACCCTCTTTGACACCACCATCGGCCTCCTCACCGGCAGCCAGTTGGAAGACACTCTCGAAGAGATGCTCTGGTCCCTCACCTCGATCTTCCATCGCCGGCTGACCCATATCCAGAAGCTTCTCGACGACAACGAATTCGAGGTTCGTGAAAGTCTGGCCATCTAGGACGGCTCCGAGGTCGCCTCGGTCGAGCTTGAGCGCCTCCAGATGATTGGGCTCAAGCTCTGGGACCACCGCGACGCTTTCGAGCAGATGCGCGATCTGGCCGTGGACCACTTCTCGGCCGCCACGGGTTCGCCCTGGTTGCCCCGCACCGGATCCAAGGTCTCGCATCGCGGCCTGACCTCCGCCGTCGTGGACAGCCGGGCATATCTCTCGGCTAAGCGCCGCAAGGAGACCGAGGTGCACTGCCCCGAAGGCACGCGGATCGCGTTTTCGGGCGGCGACTATCAGGCCTACGATCTGATCTGGTCCGTCCTCGACGCCACCCTTGCCAAATACCCCGACATGGTGCTCTTGCACGGTGGCACACCCAAGGGTGCCGAAATGATCGCGGCCCGGTGGGCAGATACCCGAGGTGTCACCCAGGTGGTCTTCAAACCCGACTGGAAGAGCCACGGCAAGGCCGCCCCCTTCAAGCGCAACGACAAGATGCTCGAGACGATGCCTCAGGGCCTGATCGCTACCCCCGGCTCAGGTATCACCGAGAACATCGTCGACAAAGCCCGCAAGCTCGGGATCCGCATCAAGAGGATCGGGGCCTGAGGCCCCGGTTCATGCGCCGCGCAGGAGATCCTGAACCACAGAGGGCTTCTTGGCGATCAGTGCCAACAGAACCTGTGCCGGGCCTGTCGGCTGCCGACGCCCGTGTTCCCAGTTCAAGAGCGTGCCTTTCGCGACGCCAATGCTCTTGGCGAACTCTGCCTGGGACAGGCCAGTCCTTTGCCGAACTTCGGCGACGTCGACCTCAGCAACGGAAACTTCATGCACTTTGGCGCCTGCCAAGTCGCCCTTCGCGAAGGCCAGAGCCTCTTCCAAGCCCTTGGATACGGATTCAAATGCACTCATGTTGCGTCTCCATATTTCGCGACAAGCGCCTTGCTCATCTCTACCGCCGCGGCCTGTTCGGTCTTCGACAGGTTGGCTTTCTCATTCTTGGCGAAGACCGTGATCAGAAAGATCGGCATATGGGTCCCGCCAAAGACATACACCGTCCTGAAGCCGCCACTCTTGCCACTCCCCTCTCTCGGGATCCGGACTTTGCGTAACCCGCCACCCAGAGAGATGCCCGCTTCCGGATTAGCGGCAATAAAGCTGATCGTAGCCTCGCGCTCCTGGTCCGACATGATTGCCTTGGCGCGCCTCTGGAATTCGGGCAGTTCGACCACGGTCTGCAATCGCGTCATGTTGAGTTCCATATAGGTTTCGGCGGTGTATGTGTCAATGACGTATAGCATGCGCACTGGAGGGGCAAGTCGGCGACGGTTACCGGGGCCAATCAGTATGCGGGGTCAGTTGGGCAGTGCTACCCTGGTCATGTGTACCGTCGTCTACAATAACCGATCCGACCGGCCGGTTTGTCGTTTCAGAATGTTGGAGGGTTGCGGTGTCACTTAACGGCTCGGCCCTTCGTTCTTGGCCTCGAGCGCATCGAGTGCTCGTCCGCATCGTGGACGCTGCAGCGATGACATTGATTGCGGCAGGCCATCCCGGGCGCGCTATTCTGAAGTCGGACCCATGTCTTTTCGCAGGTTCTCTTTTGAGATGGACTAGAACCTCTGTCGTATCTCCCTCTGCTGTTCACCTGGGCTTCCTTCGCGGCCACCGCACTTCTCCCGGTGTCTGAGTTGCATGACATGCTGGTCGCAGCTGTCGTCCCGTCCACAAAGGTTGTCGCCGATCTTTTTCCCCTGACCCTGCGGGTCATTCCGCGCGCACCAAAAAGACCGGCGCCTGCCCCTCTCCGCTGCGCTTCGCCTTCGGTGTGGCCGGGCCTTGGCCAGCTGCAAGGTGACCATCATTGCAACGCAAACAAGGAGAAGAGCAATGACCACGAACTGCATCAAATTCACCAGCGCCGACATCGAAACCGCCAAGGGCGTCGGCTCCATCTCGACCCTGACCTTCGACCTCGACATCACGGTCGAACCCGTCGCGAGCACGAACCCGATGGCCCCCACGCACCGCGTCCTCGGCCGTTCCCCGCGCGGCAAGCTGGTCGAGTGCGGCGGCATCTGGAAGAAGCAGAACAAGGAGACCGGCGCCGACTACTACACGCTGACCATCCGCGATCACGGCTTCAACGCCAACCTCGGCAAGGCCGCGAACCAGGACGATCTGTCCCTGCAGGCCGTCATCCCCTGGGGCCCCAAAGACGCCGCGTGACGCAAAGAATCGGCTGGGGCAACCCAGCCGATTTTCCCCCGCGTCCCTTCGCATTGACATGCATTGCCTGCATGTTGGCGCGCACTGGTTGGCGCGCACTGGTTGGAGTGCTTGGTGGAAGCAACTGAAAGCTGATCGGGCATAAGGGAGATGATGACGCAATCCGTTTCGGAGAAGACTTTTCCGTCGTCCCCCACGCACTTTAAGGCTTAGTACCTCTTGCATTTTGACAGCCGTGCAATGGAGAAAAATTAAATAATAACATAAGGTTGCGGTCGCGGTCATGTGACGCGCTAATTGGCTGGAAGTCAGAGCTTGCGACAGGTTATCCCAAGATATTGGGTAGGTGCCATCCGTGATCACTACAGTTTGTCGAGGCATCTAGGCCCGCTGGCAGATTGGGTGGGGTCGAGCCGCCGGGCGAAAATCATTGTTAAGACTCATTTTTCCGTGTAGATGACACTTTAATGAGCGAAATCGCTGAAAAAGCGATATTTAGAGGGCAGTCAGATGCGACAACGGTCTTTTGAGGCTGATACGAAGGATCAACCCTTCGACGAGATCATCCTTCAGCAGGGAGAGCTGATTTCTGACCGTCTCAACATGTTGCGACAGGAACAGTATCCTCCAGATGCCCAGAAAGGTCTACGTCAGTTCTCTCTGGCAGAGGTTGCCTACTATCTCGGCGTGACCCAATCGACAATCAAGAAGCTTCACCTCGAGGGCAAAGGCCCCGAGCCCGAAACGTCGTCTTCCGGCAGGCGCAGCTACTCGGCTGAGCAAATGCTGGAACTGAGAGCCTATCTGGACAAGCATGGCCGTCCCGGAAGGCGCCGTTATGTCCCCTATCGACAGCCTGGCGAAGAACTGCACGTTGTGTCTGTCGTAAACTTCAAAGGGGGCAGCGGAAAGACCACTACCGCAGCTCATCTCGCTCAGCATTTAGCGCTGAAGGGCCATCGTGTTCTTGCGATCGACTTGGATCCTCAAGCCTCACTAACAGCTTTGCACGGTATCCAGCCTGAACTCGACAACGTGCCCTCGCTTTATGAGACACTCCGGTATGACGATGAGCGCAAGCCCATCTCCCAAGTAATCCGGCCGACAAACTTCCCAAACCTAGACATCGTTCCGGCAAGCCTCGAACTTCAGGAGTACGAATACGATACGCCGGTTGCTTTGACGAGCAGCGATCCCCATGAGGGCCGCACCTTCTTCACTCGGATATCCAAGGCGCTCAGTGAAGTTGATGACCGCTATGACGTGGTCGTAATCGATTGCCCTCCTCAGCTGGGCTACCTCACGCTCACTGCTCTGACGGCTTCTTCCTCGGTAATTGTGACGGTCCATCCTCAGATGCTGGACGTCATGTCGATGAGCCAGTTTCTTTTGATGCTGGGCGGGATCATGAAGACGATCCGTGACGCCGGAGCAAACATGCGCCTGAAGTGGTTCCGCTACCTCGTAACGCGGTTTGAGCCAACAGATGGTCCTCAAAAGCAGATGGTCGGGTTCCTCCAGGCGATGTTTCCAAACCAGATGCTTTCGGCTCCTGTACTGAAATCGACGGCGATCTCCGACGCTGGGATCACCAAACAGACGCTTTACGAAGTTGAGCGCTCTCAGTTCGTTCGAACCACTTATGACCGTGCAGTGACCTCCCTGAACGACGTCAACGACGAAATCGCCGAGTTGATCCACAAGGCTTGGGGGCGAGAATGACTGTGGTTTTGACAGCCGTGCAGAACGCCAATTTTGACAGCCGTGCAACTGTCGAGATGTGGGCTGCGCGACAGTTGACTTCTGACGAAGAGGAGATGGCTTGATGGCTCGCAAAGACCTCCTGAAGAGCGTCATGGCAGGCTCGCCGGAGCAGCCCAAGGATTCCGGACGCTCCGGATACGCTATGCGCGGTGCTTCGAAATCGATGAAGGTTTCGATTGATAGCCTTGCGGAGAACTCGAAGCGTCTTCTTGAAGGCGAGACCATTGTCGAGATCGATCCGCAATTGATCGATGTGTCATTCGTTTCGGATCGGCTTAGTGATGACGATATTGCGTTCAACGAACTGAAAGCATCGATCGCGGCCGGTCGCCAGGACACACCGGTATTGCTTCGACCGCATCCAGAAGCAGATGGTCGCTACATGATCGTCTTCGGGCATCGCCGTGTGCGAGTTGCATCGGCGCTCGGCCGTAAGGTTCGCGCAGTTGTAAAGCCGATGGACGACGTGGCCCACATTCTTGCTCAAGGGCAGGAGAACACTGCGCGCGCAGATCTCTCTTTTATTGAGAAGGCCCTATTTGCGAAGAGCCTTTTGGATATGGGGCAAGCAAAGGACGTGATCCAGTCCGCCCTGACCATTGACGGTACTTTGCTTTCGCGCATGCTTTCAGTGGCGCAGAACGTCCCGCGGCACGTCATCGAACAGATTGGCCCAGCCAAGCAGATCGGGCGTGATCGTTGGGAGGATTTCAAGAAGTTGGCCTCGGAGCCCAAGAATGAGAAGATCCTCAAAGGAGCTTTGGAGTTCGACGGTTTTCAGGGTCTCGACAGCGATGCACGCTTCGAGTTCCTGCACAGCAAGCTAGCAGAAGCGGGCAGGGCGCCGAAAAGCCGAAAAACGCGTGCCACGCCCAAGAAACGTACCTGGACCGCCGGCAAGGGCCGCATCAAAGGCGTCATCGGCCGGTCTGGAAAGGCATTCAGCATTTCACTCACGGCGCAAGACTCGACCGAGTTCGGGGACTTTCTCTCGGGCCGGCTCGATCAGCTGTACAGTGAATTCCTCGCGACGAAAGAGGAGCAGTCAGAACAATGATCTAGGCAAAAGAAAAGCCCCCAAGCAGCGTGGCCTGAGAGCTAATCTGAAAAGTTTGGTCGCTTAGAAGATATCTCTCCCGCGAATCACTGTCAACAAGAACGCCACTTCGGCGAAGGGCTTTCTTTTGCCTCCACATAACTGGAGGTGAGAAACAGGCATGAAACATACAGGTTGGCGCAAGCCGACACCGGGTCTTGGCATTGCAGAGCAGCTTGCCCAAGCCGGTGAACAGGTAGCCGTACCCAAAACGCGGGCGTTCGTGGCCGTGAAGCGGGTAGGGGCCTACATTGGCCTCAAGGCTGGAGACATGATGCTCCTCGATACGCTCGGGGCCTTTACTCAGGCCCAGGACTGGGAGGAGGGGCAGCGCCCGATCGTTTGGGCATCGAACGCCTATCTGATGGAGCAGACGGGGTTCTCGCTCTCGGCTCTCAAACGCCACGCGCGGCGCCTGGCCGAGCTCGGCGTGATTTCCTTTCAGGACAGTCCTAATGGCAAGCGGTGGGGCCGCAGGGACGCCGAGGGGCGCATTATCGAGGCCTATGGCTTCGATCTGTCGCCCCTCTCAGCCCGCGTCGAGGAGTTCGAGGAGCTTCATGCCGAGTTGCAGACTGAACGCGAGCTCTGCCAGCGTCTGAAGCGTCAGATCACGGTCGCGCGCCGGATGATCCGCGCACGAATCGAGGCTGCCGTCAGCAGCGCTTTGCGCGGGCCCTGGACACAGTTCACGGGCCTCTTTGACGAGCTTCTGGATCGACTTCCACGCCGTCATGAAGCCTCCGAACAGCTTGTGCGGCTGCTAACCTGGTTCAAGGAGCTTCAGGAATGCGTCGAAGTTGCCTATCTCAAGGCAACTGAGGTCGTCCAACCTGTGGAAAACACGCCTGAAACCAAAGCACAAGTCTTCGAGAAGACTCAAGAAATGGACCCCAGGGAGGTCATTTCTGACCCTCACATACTAACTACAAACCAACTTGATCCTGTAACTCGTAATTCCTCTGAAAAAGAGGAAACGGCGACCGTGGTACCCAATGCTCAGAACGAGGATCGGGTTGATAGGGAGCTGGAAGAATGGGTTGCCGAGGTGCGGAAGAAGCGCACGGCGCTGGATCTGCCCACAATCATGCAAGCCTGTCCGGAATTCGCATCCTGGGCGCGCAATATGGGTGGATTCCTGAAGGATTGGGGCGATCTGCACCGGGTAGCGGGGCAACTTAGGCCAATGATAGGGATCTCGGAACACGCTTGGAACGTGGCACAGGACCGGCTGGGCAAACAGGTGGCGACAGCAGCGCTGGCGTTGGTCTTCGAGAAGCATTGCGCGGGTGAAGTCTCCTCGCCGGGCGGATATCTGCGCGGCATGGTCGAGAAGGCCGGGGCAGGCGAGCTGCATCTCGAGCGCAGCTTCTATGGCAGGCTCAGTGGACAGGCGGCATGATGGGGCAGGGGGTCAGAGTCCGGCGGCCTTGGTCAGGTTCACGCGGAACCGGTCGCGCCGGCGCTGGTAGCGGCGGGTCATCTCGGCCGAGGCGTGCCCGAGCTGCTTCTGGACATAGCGTTCGTCGACTTCTGCTGAACTCGCGAGACCAGCACGCAGCGAGTGACCGGAGAACAGAGCCAGGCGCTCCTTTTCGGGTAGCTCGGATCGGATGCCGGCGTCTAGGACCGTGCGCTTGATCAGGCGGGCCACATGCTTGTCGTTCAGTCTGGTTTCGGACGCTCGTTTGCCATCCCGTGAGGTGCCGACGAAGACCGGACCGAAGTCGATCTTGGCGAAATGCAGCCACTGCTCGAGCGCACGCACGGGGCAGGTCTGATCACTGGAGCCGCGGCCGATCTCGACCTCGCGCCAGCCGGTCTTGGCGTTGAGCGTGAGCAGGGCACCTTTCTCCAGGATCTCGATCCAGCCGCCGGAATCCGGCGTATCATCTTTGTGGACGTCGAGGCTCACGATTTCCGAGCGGCGCAAGCCTCCGGTATATCCCACCAGCAGGATCGCCCGATCCCGCAGCCCGCGCAGATCATAGGGCAGGGTGGCGACCATCGCGAGAATGTTTTCTGCCAGGATCGCTTCCTTCTGAACCGGCGGACGCGCGTGCTTGCGCTTGATCCCCGCCAGCACTGTCGCGATGTGCCTGTTCTTGCGATCGAGGGCAAAGCCGCGCTGCGCATAGTTCCAAGCGAGGCCCGACAGGCGGCGGTCGATGGTGCTGACCGATCGGGCAGGAGAGGGTCCCGACCCGGACGCCAGATCCGCTAGGTAGAGCCCGATCATTTCCGGCGACGGAGGCAGCGGTTCCGTGCCCTTCATCCGGCACCAGCGCGCGAAGTGCGCCCAATCCTTCGCGTAGGCCTTCAGCGTGTTGTCAGACGCCGCCGCGCGCGCATAGTCGCGGGCGGTGTCGACCAGCCGGTCAAGCGTTCCGGAGCCCGCCACAAAGGACGGCAGGCTCAAGGCCTCGCTGTCGGGGCGATCACTCTCGCTGTTCTCGTTGGACGAAGACCCGATTGGCACCTCTGAGCGCGATTTCTCGTGGTTTTCCGATGTCGTTCTTGTTTCATCATTGGAATCTAACCCATTGATATTATTATATTCATGTTTCTGTTTCATTCCCGGATTATAGTTTCATTATCGGACATAAGATACCTTTTTGTGGGTTTTGGCCATGGTGGATCGCTCAGACATCAACGCCGTAGATGATGCGGCATGGGAACAGGCGGTTGCGCGTGAAGGAGTGATACGAAGGCTGGCGAGCATGGCCAAACCTAATCGCCGCGAATTCCTCTCGGCCTGCCGGGAACTTGGTCTCAAACGATCCCGTCTTTACGATCTAATCAGAGCTTATAAGGCGCGGCCGATCACCAGTTCTCTCCTGACAGGCGCGCCGGGGACCCAAACGGGCAGCAGGCGGTTGCCGGCAGCGATCGAGGCCGTGATTGCAGCGGCAATTGAGGACTTCTTCAAGTCCCGTCAGAAGCCGAGCATCAATGCGTTGTACAAGGAAGTGCGCAGGCGTTGCGGTCAACAGGGCCTGCGCGCTCCGTGCTGGACCTCTGTCCGCGACCGTGTAGCCGCGATAGACCCTGCCGAATTGGTGGCGGCCCGCGAGGGGGCCCAGGCAGCCCGTAGTCGTTATCATCCTGTCGCCGGAACCTATCGGATTGAGCGGGCTTTCGAGGTTGTCCAGATCGATCACACTTTGGTGGATGTCATCGTTGTAGACCGTTCCCACCGCAAGCCCCTGCAAAGGCCTTGGGTGACGCTGGCCATCGACATTGCCAGCCGTATGGTTGCTGGGTTTTATCTGACACTGGAACCGCCATCAGCCTTGTCGGTTTCTTTGGCGGTCCAACATCTTGTGCAGCCCAAACTGGATTGGCTGGACGGTTTGGGCATTGATGCAAACTGGCCGACGTCGGGGTTACCTGAGACCATTCATGTCGATAACGCCAAGGAGTTCCGCTCAAAGGCAATGCGGCGTGGTGCTGAAGAACATGGGATTTCGCTGCAGTACCGACCGATCGGATCGCCACATTACGGCGGTCATATCGAGCGGCTGATCGGAACGATGATGGGGGCGGCACATTTGCTGCCCGGGTCGACATTTAGCAACATCAAAGACCGTGGTGACTATGACTCTGTAGCAAATTCGTCGATGACGCTGGATGAGCTGGAGCGGTGGTTTGCTCTTGAAATCACCCGTTATCATGCTGAACGGCACCGATCCTTGGGTATTCCACCGATTGCGGCTTGGCAGGAGGCCGTTCAGAGAC